>Ga0105235_100009_pt1 | contig 109143 bp, 104 predicted proteins | sample Virmet3819_2500_FD_90059 | JGI IMG/M metagenome (GOLD analysis project Ga0105235, IMG submission 90059) | Marine viral communities from the Southern Atlantic ocean transect to study dissolved organic matter and carbon cycling - metaG 3819_2500 | ecosystem: Environmental > Aquatic > Marine >... | reverse complement strand
GTTTCAATCAGTGGTGCGGCGGCGGGGATGGTGGGCGTATTACTGCTGACACCGCTAGCTGCGCCCTTTGTTGAGTGTGGCATGAACCGGATGTGGCGTCGGCAACGCTTGCACCGATTGTTAGACGAGGTGCATCGCCAACTGCGCCCGCCGCTGCGCGAACAGCTGTGGCATTACGGCAGCTACTTGCAGTTTTTGCCTGATTTATTGTTGTTGCTGCGGCAGCTCAAATAAAAGATGTATTGGCAGGGCTGGCGCGGGTTACACTCCGCGACTTTCTAGCCGCTATTTTCTGGGGGTGGTGTGGCAACAGAGCCATTGGACAGCGCGCAGTCGCGCGAAGCGATGTTTGATGAGCTGGCAGCGGCGCTGTCGGAGCGCGGCTATGCGGTTATTCAATCTGCGCTTCCCAGCCGCTTAGCGAGCCCGTTGCAGCAGCGAGTCGCTTCTCTGGATGACAGTGCCTTCCGCCCTGCGGGAGTAGGGCGGCAGCAGGCCTATCAGCGTGACGACTTTGTGCGCAGCGACCATATACGCTGGTTTTCTGACAGCGAGCCGAGCGAGGCGGGGTATTTGGCGTGGATGGAAATGCTGCGCGTCGGTATCAATCGGCGGCTTTTCCTCGGCTTGTTTGATTATGAGTGCCATTTTGCGCGCTACGCTCCGGGTAGTTTTTACAAAAAACATGTCGACGCTTTTCGCGGACGTAGCAACCGCGTACTGTCGACGGTGTTCTATCTCAATCCGCAGTGGGGTTCTGCCGATGGCGGTGAGCTGCTGATATACAGTGGTGACGGTCAGGTGGAGGCGTCGGTTAAGCCGACGATGGGAACCCTGGTGGTGTTCCTCAGCGAGACGGTTCCCCACGAAGTGCTCCCCGCCGCGCGCCTGCGCCATAGCATTGCGGGTTGGTTTCGGGTCAATGCGAGCTTGGGGGCAAACATCGACCCACCGTCGTAGCTTACAGGCGCCGCAAGATACCCAGACTATTCACACGCTCGACCGCTTCAAATAAGCCGGAGGCAAGTGCCAAGCGATAGATAGCAATAGGCGCTTGACCGCCCTCTTCGGGGTTGGGAAATAGGTCGTGAATAGCCAGAATGCCGCCGCGTTGAATGTGGCTTGTCCAGCACCGGTAGTCGTTTAGGGCTGCCTCGAGACTGTGCCCACCATCGATGAAGACCATTGCTAACGGGGTTTGCCAATGCTTGGCACACACTTCGGAGGGCGCAACCAGCGGCACCACCCACTGCTCAAAGTTAGCGCGACGGATATTTCGGCGAAACTCTGCAAAGGTGTCGAAGTGGGCGTCGTTGGCGTTGTAAAGCTCGGGGTCGTGAAACATTTCCCCCAATTGGTGTTCTTCTGAGCCGATGTGGTGGTCAACGGCGTACACAACACCGCTCTCTGGGGCGCTATCCTGGCAAGCCTTGGCAAGATAGAGAGTAGATTTCCCGCAATAGCTGCCCACTTCTAACAGGGCGCCCCGCGGGGCTTGCTCGCAGCCGTGGCGGTACAGGGCATCGGCTTCGTCATCGGCGAGAAAGCCTTTCACAAGGGCGATATCGATGGGCAGAGAAACGGGCATGGTGTTCACCAGAAAATACGGAAGCGAAACCTTAGCCAAAGTCCTGTCGGTGAGCAACTTACCATCCTGTCAGCTTTCACTCTGTTGTGTCGCGTGCCTATACTGATGAGCTTATTACCTCGATCTGGAGAACAACATGCTTAAGCTCTATGGGTTTGCTGTGAGTAATTATTTCAACATGGTTAAGCACAGCCTGTTGCATAAGGGCATTGATTTTGACGAGGTCACGGTATACCCGAGTGCCGAGCCCGACTACCTGCGCAAGAGCCCACTGGGCAAGGTGCCTTGCATTGAAACCGATCAGGGCTTCCTCGCAGAGACCAGCGTGATAGTGGAGTACTTGGATGCGCGCTACCCGGACCAGCCGCTGCTCCCAAGTGACGAGTGGCAGCGAGCGAAGTGTCGGGAGTTAATGAAGATTATCGAGCTGTATTTAGAGCTTCCTGCTCGCCGGTTGCTGCCAGCGGTGCTGGGGGCAGCAAAAGCCGATGACGGCGTTGTCGCCGAGGTTGCTGAGGCACTGGACAAGGGCGTTCGGGCGCTGTCGGCGCTGGTTTCGCCTCAGCCCTTTGTTATGGGTGAGCAGATGACGGCTGCGGATATTGTATTGCGCTACGCTCTGGTCGTTGTTGAACTGGTTAGCGGCGCCTTGTATCAGCGAGATATCTGCGCCGAAGTGGCCGGTCTGCCTGAGTGGAAGGCGCGCATGGCGGAGATGCCCATCAGCCAGCAGCTGGATGCGGAGTCTGAAAAAGCCATGGCGGCCTTCATGGCAATGGTTCAGGGCAAGTAGCCCGCCAGCACTGGCAGGCTCAGTCTGCCAGTGCTTCCAGTTGTTCTTGCAGTTCCAGCCACGCCTCTTCTGCAGTGTTGTTTTCTGTTTGCAGGCGCGCCTGCTCAGCCAATAGTGTTTTCAATTGTTGTTTGTTGGTCTCGTCGTACAGGCTGGTGTCGGCGAGCTGAGCTTCTATGGCCTGCAGTTGCTCGGCGACTTTTTGCAGTGTCCGCTCTAGTTTTTTGATCTCATTGTTGAGGGGGGCCAGTTTTGCGCGTTTCGCGGCGGCGTCTTGGCGCGCTTTCTTCTTGTCGACAACGGGCGCCGTGCTGGCCGACTGCGGCTTATCGCCAAGTTCTCTGTTGCGGCTCAATAGCCATTGGCGGTAGTCATCCAGGCTGCCGTCGAAGGGGCTAACCGAGCCATTGTCGACAAGCAGTAGCTCGTCGACGGTATTGCGCAACAGGTGGCGGTCGTGGGAGACCACAATCACCGCACCTTCAAATTCCTGGAGGGCGCTGGTGAGCGCGTGACACATCTCCAGGTCCAGGTGGTTGGTGGGCTCATCGAGTAGCAGTACGTTGGGCCGCTGCCAAACAATAATGGCGAGTGCAAGGCGCGCTTTTTCACCGCCGGAGAAATGTAAGCAGCTACCTTCGGCGCGCTCACCCTTAAAGTTAAAGCCGCCGAGAAAGTTACGAATATCCTGCTCTCGGGCGTCGGGCCGAAGACGCTGAAGCTGCAACAGCGGGCTGGCATTGAGATCCAAAGACTCCAGTTGGTGTTGGTGGAAGTAGCCCATGTGCAGGTGTTCGCCGCTGTGGCGCTGCCCGCTGAGTGGCGCTAGCGTGCCCGCGAGGGATTTCATTAGAGTCGACTTACCCGCGCCATTAGCACCGAGCAGGCCTATTCTGCTGCCTGGGTGAATGCTCAGGTTTACCTTGTTGAGTAAGGGCTCACTATACCCCAGCGCGGCATTACTGAGTCCCAGCAGCGGGTCGGAGTACTGGCTCGGCGCATAAAAGCGAAAATGGAAGGGGGAGTCCACATGCGCGGGGGCGATCTCGCTCATGCGCTCAAGGGCTTTAAGTCGGCTTTGTGCCTGCTTGGCTTTACTGGCTTTGGCGCGAAAGCGGCGCACAAAATCTTCCATATGGGCGCGCTCAGCCTGCTGCTTTTCATAAGCTTGCTGTTGCTGCGCCAGGCGCTCTGCTCGCTGGCGTTCGAAAGCACTGTAATTGCCGCGATAGCGATGGAGCTGATGGTGTTCCAGGTGAACGACAAAGTCGCAGCAGGCGTCGATAAAATCTCGGTCGTGGGAGATAAGCAGCAGCGTACCTTCATAGCGTCGCAGCCACTGTTCCAGCCACAGACTGGCGTCGAGGTCCAAGTGGTTGGTCGGTTCGTCGAGCAGCAAAAGGTCTGATGGGCACATCAGGGCCTGGGCTAGATTGAGGCGGATGCGCCAGCCACCTGAAAAGTCGCTGACCGGCTTGTCCACCTCTGTCAGCGCAAAGCCCAGCCCCTGCAGGAGTTGTTCGGCGTCGCTGCGAATTTGGTAGGCGTGGATCAGCTCCATCTCCGCCAACAGCTCGGCGAGGCGATGGTCGTCAGAGCAGGCCTCGATATCGGCCTCGATGCGGCGGTAGTGCTGGTGGCCGTCAATCACATATTCGATTGCTGGCCGGTCACTGGCCTCTACTTCCTGGCGCATTTGCGCGATCTGCCATTGCGCGGGCATCTGCAGGTCGCCGCTGTCATAGCTGAGCTCATTGCATAGCAGTTTAAACAGGCTGGATTTACCGCTGCCATTGGCACCAACCAGCGCCATGTGCTCGCCCGGATTCACGCGCAGCGACGCCTCCTCTAGCAAGGCTTTGCCACCGCGTTGTAAGCTGAGATTTATCAGTTCAATCATGGGGCGCGATTATAGCGCGGGTGTATGGGCGAGTCGGCAGATTTTATGGCAAGCGAGACAGATTCTTCACAAAGCGGTGTGTTGTGGGACTATGCGCTTGAGCGGTATGCGCGCGATGGCGTCGCCGAATGCTGCGTGGCCTTGCAGGATGAAGCCGGGGCGAACGTACTGTTAATTATCGTTGCAGCCTATCTGGCCGAGCGTGGCATACCGCTGACAGGGCCGCGTGTGCGAGTGCTGGTTAGCGGCGCGAGCGCACTGCAGGCCTCGCTAATAGAGCCGCTTCGCGCGTTGCGGCGGGCCAATCGACCGTTGGACGGCGAGGCCTGTGAGCGGCAGCGCGATACCTATCAGAGCTTGAAACAGGCGGAGCTTGCGGCCGAGCGCTGGCAGCTGGCACAGCTCGCGGAGCTAGTTTTGCCTTGGAATCCAGAGCAAGTGCCAACGCGGCAATTATTGCAACGTAATATCCGCGCTGTTGCCGGGGCCGCCGAGAAGTCTATGCTCGACCGTCTCGTCAGAGCACTACGCACAGACCGGTGAGGGCGGCGTTAGAAGTCGTCGAACAGGCTTGCAAGGCGGTCTTCGGCCTTATTCGGGTGGCTGGGAATGTCGCTCATCCGCTTTGGCAGACGTTGTCGTGGTGTGGCTTTCTTCGCCAGCGTTGCGGTAGTGCTGGTAGCGTCAGTGCTTTTCGGCGTGGCTGGCGCTTTTGCTTTCGGCGGAACCTGGCTTTTGGCCGGCGTTACAGGCGTTTCGGGCTTTTTGGCGGCTTTTGGTTCCGGCTTTGACTTCGGCTTCGGCTTTGACTTCGGCTTCGGCTTTGATGCGGCTTTGGTCGGAGAGGGGGAGGCGCTTTCTTTCGGCGCGGCCTTGGTACTTTTTGATGCAGCTGCTTTTGCCGGTTTGGTCACGGCTGGCGCTTTTTTTGTCGCTTTGAGCGATTTTTCGGCATCGCTCATCGCTTTTATAACCGCTTTTTCTTTGCGCAACTGGAGCTTTAGGCTCAATGCTTCACTGCGTAGCTCTGCAAGCTGGGTTTGCGCATCGTCCAGCTGTTGCTGGGCCCTGGTCAGGCTATCTTCCGCCCGCTTGATCAGGCTGGGTTTCTCGCCTTGCTTGTCGCGCAGCCGCTGTTTCGCTTCACTGTGGTTGTGGCGCGCCTTCTCTGTTTTTGTTTTCTGCGTTTCTACTGATTTTTCAATGGCTTGTAGTTGTTTCTCTAGGGTGGCGAGCTGTTTGGCTCGCAGCGTTTCCAGTTCTGACTGAAGGCGCTGCAGCTCGGCCAGGGGCTTCTCTTTTACTTTCTTTTTATTGAATACCATAGTTGTGGGCCCGCGGAATGATTAAAAAACCGTCAAATTCCATTATACAAACTTGTTGGCGGGAAGCTATCTGCTGGTTGGCGCCAATTTTTGTCTGCGCCTGTGTCTATGTGAACGCTTGTGGCAGACTATGGTCTGACACAGGTGTCGCCGAATGACTCGGCGGTTCCCAATTCCCTGAAAACTAAGGTAGTTTCATGAAAAAAACAGTAGTGGGTGCGGTGGTAATGAGCGGGTTGCTGGCTGCCTGCGGTGGCAATAACTCTGAACCATCATTAGATTCCGAGATTGCGAAGGTAAGCTACGGAATTGGCGCAAATATTGGCTCGCGATTCGGCGACGACTTGCCGTTGGATGTCGATGCATTTAGCGCGGGTGTACGCGACGCCATTGCCGGCGGTGAGCTGAAAATGAGCGATGAAGAGATTATGTCAACGCTGCAGGCTTACCAGCAAAAGCAGATGGCCGAACGTCAGGTAGAATCTCAGGCCCTGGCTGAAACAAACCGTAAAGAAGCCGAAGCATTTCTGGCTGAAAATGCGTCTGCCGAGGGTGTTGTTGTCACCGATAGCGGTCTGCAATACAAGGTACTGGCTGAAGGTGATGGCGCGAGCCCGAGCGAGAATGACACGGTAGAAGTGCACTACGAGGGAACATTGCTGGATGGCAGTGTGTTTGACAGCTCCTATCAGCGCGGTGAAACCGTAAGCTTCCCTGTGAACGGTGTGATCGAGGGTTGGACTGAAGCGTTGCAGATGATGAAGGTCGGCTCCAAGTGGAAACTGTTTATCCCCTCTGACCTGGCCTACGGTCCTGGTGGCGCGGGACAGATGATTGGCCCCAATGCGGCACTGGTTTTTGAAGTGGAACTGCTGGGCATTAAAGGCAAGTAAAAGAAGATAAGGGCTCTTTTGCGCGGGTGCTCAGAGAGCCCTTATTGGCATTTTACCCCCAATAAAAAAACCCCAGTATTCGCTGGGGTGAATTCTTTCTAGATCGGAGATAGTGCCTCAGGGAGCTTTTGCTGAGCGATGGTATAACGCCGCCATTGTGCAAAGTTTGGGAAAGAGCTGCAAAGCCGTCTCTGCAAAATGGGGTGTTTCACTGCCTAGCAGAAAACCCAAGTGGTGCGATACGTCCTTGTATGCACCGGTGTCATCCTTGACACCTTCATCATAGCTTTTCCTCGTTCTGCCACCAGACGAGATCAGAGCGAGATAATGTGAGACATCGTCTACTGGTGACTGTCGGGGTGTTGGAGCGCATCGTCGAGCATACGGTCAACGGTGGGAAAGTCGAAGGAAAAACCTGCCCTCAGTAAGCCGTCAGGAATAATGCGTTGGGAGCTGTAGAATAACTCCCGCATTTCTCCAAACAGGATCTTTGCGGCAAATTCAGGAATTGAAAACAGCAGGGGCCGCCGCAGTTTATTTGCCAGTAACCGGCTGAACTCGCGATTTGTGACAGGCTCAGGCCCGCTGATATTGAATGCGCCCTCTAACTCCTTGCTCTCGATCAAAAAAAGCAGCGCTTTAACGGCGTCATGGCGATGGATATAGGCCTGCCACTGCTTGCCGTGGCCGAAACAGGCGCCAACACCGAGTGAAAAGGCCGGCCGCATTTTCGCCAGAGCGCCTGCCTCTCTGTCTCTGTCCAGCACGACCGCAAACCTGGCGATAATGGTCCGGCAGGGGCTGTTGATGCTCTCTTCCCAGCGTTGGCAAAGTTCAGCAGAGAATCCTCGGCCAATTGGGGAATGTTCATTGAGCGCTTTGTCACCGCCATCGCCATAAATGCCGATCGCCGATGCATTAACGAAGGTGTGAAGTGACGGCCAGTGTTTTACCGCGACGTTTACTTGCTCGGTCGTTGAGAGGCGGCTGCTCAGTAGTCGGTCTTTTTGCTGTGCGCTCCATCGCTTTGCGGCAATGTTTTCCCCGGCCAGATTCACCACGATATGGGCGTCGATCTCACGCAAGGTGCTGTAATCATGCAGCTGGATGTCAGCTTGCCCCTCCTCAAAAATTGCTTGTAAATGGGTCTTCGAGCGGCCCACCGCGTGCACCTTGTAGCCCTGAGCGAGCAGTTGGCAGCACAGTGCCTGGCCTATAAAGCCGCTGGCACCAATAACCGCGACACTTTCCTGTTGTGTTCCCATAACGTGCTCCTTGGCTAACCGGTTATAGATACGGCGCCAGTTGGTCGTCTAGCCACTGTTCTAGCCAGGCTTGTTGCGATGCACTGGGCTCGGTGCCCGGTATTACCGACGTCGGGTGCGGCTGCCGGTCGAGCCAGAGCGCTCCGCTGCGCGGCAATTTCGCTGCGGATGCCAACCAAACTGCGGTATCTGCTGCCATTCGGCTGTCGCGCAACACCCCGGACATCAGTCGGTTAAACGCAGGCAGTGACTTTTCCACGCCGGGGGTGGCCGCCCAGCCTGGGTGCATAGCGTAGGTGGCTGGCAGAGTCTCTTGCTGTTGAATTTGGGTATAGCACAGCAGCGCTCGCTTCGCGTTTGCGTAAGCGCCACTGCCGTTGTACTTCGACTTGCGCCATTGCATGTCCTGTTGGCGAAGGGCCGACAAATACAGGCCGCCAGACACAACATTGACGATCCGCGAACTGTCAGTAAAAGCGGGGCTGAGCAGTTTGCTCAGCAGCACTGGGCTGAGCAGATTTACCGCCAAGGCAAGTTCGTTGCCTTCTTCGGTTTCTTCGCGTTCAGCAAACAGTGCTCCGGCATTGTTGATGAGCACATCAATGTTTGGAAAGTCCGTGAGCAGCTGTTTGGCCGTCGCCGAGGTTTGTGCGAGGGAGGATAGCTCGACGTTGTATGAGTGTATGTTGCTGGCCTCGCAACCACTGCTGTTGAGAATGTCGCGAGTGCAGTCCCGCAAACGCTCGTCACCGCGCCCGAGTAGTACCAACGTAGCCCCCAGGCCGGCCAGAAGCTTAGCCGCGGCGAGCCCCAAACCACTGGTAGGCCCCGTTAACACCACGACCTTGCCGTCCATGCGCTCGCTCAGCGCTTTGTCTGCCATGCTTAAATAGCCGTGTTTACTGAAATTTATTGCGCCGGGCAGGATAAGTTGGTCGTGAATACGCGTTGACAGTTTGGGCTTGGCGCTGGGGCTCGGCTTCGGGTTCAAGGCATCGGCAATCCCTTTTGCCACGCGTTTACTGAGCCGGTTAAGGGCGGGCTTGAAAAGCGGAGAAAGTGCCGACGGTAAGCCGTCGAAGGTGAGCGTTGCGCGGTAGCGAATTTCGGTGAGTTCGGGCCCGAGCGCTTCAAATTCGATGTCGTCCACGGCGTGCAGGCGGCCGGGGTTGTCGCCGCCGTCATCTGCCAGTGAATAGCCCTCCAAGGACACCAATTTATTTTCCTCGGCGTGGGTTTCCCGATAGTGCATGGTCAGCTGTTTGCTGGGCCTGTTAAAGCTGAGTCGATAGCTAGCGGGCAGCGATGAGGCACCCGCGAGTTTTTCGGCGCGATACACCGACGGATCCCACTGCTCGATGTTGGAAAAGTCGCGCAGGTACGAATAACAGTCGCTCACGGCGCGCTGTACCCGGATACGTTCAAACAATTGCTGTTGCATCTCGTCACTCCCTGAAGGATTTATCACATTTACGCGGTGTAAATGTTTACAGATCAAGGACGAGTGGTGTCGGTAAGGCCGTGGCTTAGTGAATCTCTGGGAGGAATAAGGCCAACACCAGCATGGCACCGGTGAGAATCATAAGGTGGTTATTCAGGGTGTTATTAAACATAGTTGCGTTCCTTCGTGGCAAAACCGTCGGATCCATCCGAGAGACGCATTATCTAATAGCCGGTAACAAAGCCCTATCGAGAATTTTGGCAATAATATTAGGCCAAAGGGGTGAGGCACTGCAGAAGAGAAAGAAGAAGAGGCCGTGAATGGCCCGCCCGAGAGGATTCGAACCTCTGACCTTCGCCTCCGGAGGGCGACGCTCTATCCAGCTGAGCTACGGGCGGTTTAGCAGCGCGCAACTATAGCAGAGCAAGGTGGGACTCTCAATTTGGAATTTCGGCAGATTCACGCCTTGCCACTGGTTCTGCGCGGGTCTTGGGCTGCGGCATTTTGGTCAGTGGAGTAATAGGCAGCATGTGGATATAATGCGCAGCAGAATTTTTAGGCTGAGCAGCCGCAATTTCGAGAGGGTGGAAAATCGTGATGAATCAGATGGGTAAAATGCTGGTAGTGGTCGTTGCGTTGCTGGCCGGTGTTTCAGCATGGGCAATGACTGATAAGCAGCGTGCAGAGGTTGAGTCTCGCATCGCGCCAGCTGGCCAAGTTTGCTTGCAGGGCGACAGCAGCTGTGGCGCCACCGTGGCGGCTGCGGGCGGCGCGGCGAAATCAGGCGAAGAAGTGTATACCAGCAGCTGTCAGGGCTGTCATGCGGTTGGCGCGGGCGGTGCACCAAAGTTGGGTGACGTTGCTGACTGGGCGGCGCGCACGGAAAAAGGTTTGGACGCCGTCTATGCTAATGCTATTAACGGTTTCAGCAATATTGGCATGATGCCGGCGAAAGGCCTGTGCATGAGCTGCTCAGACGACGAGGTGATCGCCGCCGTCGACTACATGATTGAGAACAGCAAGTAATTGCTATTCAGTCTGCCGAAGCCGCGCTAGTCGCGGCTTTTTTTTGCGTTGAAAAAGGTACTGGCGGCATCTGCATGCTGTGACATTTCGTAAAGTTTTGAGTAATAGCTGCGTACATTATGCAGTAACTAGCGAGCGGGGCAGGCGAAACGTGATGAACAAGGTACTCATTCTGATAGCGGCAGGCTGCTTGATAGCCGCCTGTGGTGGCTCCTCCTCGAGCGGCGGTAATACGCCGAGTTCGCCGGAGACCCCAACAGGGGGTGGTCAGCCGCCGGTGAGTGGCGGTGGAGCCGTGAGCTTTGGCGAGCCGCTGGCGACTCAGATACGTCCCGGTGTTGAGGTTGTTGCCGACGGCTCCAGCTGCACGAGTAATTTTCTTTACCAGCTCAATGCCGAAACGGTGTTTCTTGGGGTGGCCGCACATTGCTTTAGTCCCGACACCAACAGCGGGGTTGCCCCCTGTGAGAGCCGCAGCTTGGATATCGGCTTTAATCAGGTGATAGTCGAAAATGCTCAGCAGCCAGCGGAGCTGGTATACAGCAGCTGGCGGGCGATGCAAGAGGTGGGTGAAACCCCCGGTTCAGATGCGTGCCGCTACAACGACTTTGCCCTGGTAAAACTGCACCCCGATGATATTGCGAATATTCATCCTGCCACCGTCGCTTTTGGTGGCCCCGTTGCGCTGGCCACTGGCACCGCTGACGTGGGAGAGGATATTTTTCTCTACGGCCACTCGTCGCTGCACTTTGGTGTTCGGGAGTTAGAAACGATGGTGGGGAGTATTGTTGCGGTTGAGGGTGGCGGCTGGTCTTACAGCGTATCTACCGATACGCCTGCGGTGCCGGGAGACAGTGGCGGGCCGGTATTAGACAGTCAGGGCCGAGCGCTGGCAGCCACGAGTGTGCTTTCTGTTGGTGTGCGACTCGATCCGCTGAGAAATGGCGTTGTTAATCTTGATCGGGCGTTGCGCTATGCCAAGGACAATGGCTTTGTCGACAAGGGGTTGAGCTTGATTACCTGGCCAGACTTTCGCCCCGGCGGTGATCTCTAACTCAGCCAAGCATGTCGCGCAGACTGGCCAAGGTTTCACCGCCGCGTTTTTGATTTTGCGCCGGGTCGGCGTCGGCGCGACCTTCCCACTCGACATCATCTTGCGGCAGCTCAGCTAAAAAGCGGCTGGGGTCACAGCTGGTAAATTCACCGAAGCTTTTGCGCTTGGCGCAGTAGGTCATCGTGAGCGTGCGCTGGGCGCGAGTGATACCGACGTAGCAGAGCCGTCGCTCCTCTTCCACCATGTCATCGTCGATACTGTTTTGGTGAGGTAGCAGCCCTTCCTCCATGCCGATCATAAACACGTGGGGAAACTCCAAGCCTTTTGCAGCGTGCAGTGTCATCAGCTGCACTTGATCGGCACTTTCTTCCTCGTCGGCCTGGCGCTCCATTAAATCGCGGAGCACCAGTCGGCTGATCGCTTCCTCAAAGCTCTCGTCGCGCTCCTCGTCGTTGAGGTTTTGCTCCAGCGAGGCAATAAGGGTGTGCACATTGTTCATGCGTCGTTCGGCGACGGCGACCGATGAGCTGTTTTGTATCAGCCAGTCCAGGTAGTCGATATCGTTGCAGAGCTGTTTAACGGCTGCGATGGCGTCATCTTCGTAGCAGCGCCGCCGCATCCCGTCCAGCCATTGAGTGAACTCACGCAGGCGGGTGATGGCCGATTCCGGCAGTCGTTGAGCCAAGCCCATTTCCTCGCAGGCGCTGTATAGGCTAATTTCCCGCTCGGTGGCGTAGCTCCCCAGGGCTTCGAGTGTTGAGGTACCAATTTTGCGGCGCGGCACGTTGACGATGCGCAGAAAGGCGTTGTCGTCATTTTGGTTAATGATCAGCCGCAGATAGGCCATGATGTCCTTGATCTCATTGCGGCCAAAAAATGAGGTGCCACCGCTGAGCTTGTAGGGGATTTGATGGCTTTGCAGCTTCAGCTCCAGCAAGCGGGACTGGTGGTTGCCTCGATACAACACCGCGTAATTGCCAAAGCGGCCGCCGGTGCGGATTTTGTGGTCGAGAATTTCCACTGCTACGCGCTCGTTCTCGGCATCTTCGTTGCGGCAGCGGATAATCCGAATCGGGTCGCCAAAGCCCAGGTCTGACCACAGTGCCTTGTTCAGCTCGTGGGGATTGTTGGCGATAACGGTATTGGCCGCTTTAAGAATGCGCGCGGTAGAACGGTAGTTTTGCTCAAGCTTGACGACCTTCAGGTGAGGGTAGTCCTTGCCTAGTAGTGACAGGTTTTCCGGTTTTGCGCCGCGCCAGGCGTAAATGGACTGGTCGTCATCCCCCACCACGGTGAGGCCGCCCCGGTCGCCGACCAATTGCTTCACCAGCGTATATTGCGCGCTGTTGGTATCCTGATATTCATCGACCAGCATGTAGCGAATTTTATTGCGCCACTTGTCGAGGATGTCGGGGTGCTGCTCAAACAGCAGCGCTGGCAAAAGGATCAGATCGTCGAAGTCCAGGGCGTTATAGGCTTTCAACGCTTTTTGGTAGCGAATGTAAGCCTGGGCGCAGAGCATGTCAGCGGGGCCTTCCGCCTCAGCGACGGCCTGCTCGGGCATAACAAACTCGTTTTTCCAATGGGAAATACGTTGCTGGATACGGTCCGCTTGATCGCCGTCGCTGCCGTGTTCTTGAATAAGTAGGTCGCGAATCAGGGCCTGGGCATCTTGCGCATCAAAAATTGAGAAGCCCGATTTGTATTTCAGTGCGGCGTATTCACGGCGCAGGATATTCATTCCGAGGTTGTGGAAGGTCGACACGGTGAGGCCGTGAGCGGCTTTGCCTTTGACGAGTGTGCCCACTCGTTCCTTCATTTCGCGGGCCGCTTTGTTGGTGAAGGTAACCGCCGCGATATGCCGGGCGGGAATGCCACATTTTTCGATCAAATAGGCCATCTTGCGCGTGATAACACTGGTCTTGCCGCTGCCTGCACCGGCTAATACCAGCAGCGGGCCGTCGATGTACAGAACCGCCTCGCGTTGTCGATCGTTGAGTTTGCTCACGCTAAATCACTGGGCCGAAAAAAGGCTGGCAATTGTAGCAGTGCCATCGTTAATTCGACACCGCTATCCACGTGCTGAGCGCAGCTGTTTCTTTACTGCGGGCGGGGCGTCAAGTGCAAAAGTGCTCGAGCAATAACGCGTTTACGGTCTCGGTCTGGCTGAGGCTCATCCAGTGCCCACCGTCGAGCTTTTGGTAGCGCCACGGCCCGTTGACCCACGCTGCAGAGTCGCGCATTTGATCCTCGGTTAAGAAAGCATCTTGTGCACTCCACAAACCGAGCGTCGGCGCGGTAACAGGCGGCTGCTTGCGCAGTAGTATTTCGGCAAAATTGGCGCGATAAATACGCACTGCGGCCCGCATTCTACCGGCTTGGCGTAAACGCGACATCACCTCGTCCATATTTGGGTGGGACCCAAAGATCTGGCGGAGGGAGAAGCGCCCGTTGCCGACGAGTAGCCTGTCCGCCAGGCCGCGCAGCTGGAAAAACAAGGTATACCAGCCCGCGCGTTTTTGGCCCCATCCCGCGCGAGCATAAACGGTGGGGTGGCCGACCGACATAACCGCCAGGCGCTGGACACTGCTAGGATGCTTCGCCGCCAATAGCCAAGCGATAACGGCCCCCCAGTCGTGGCCGACCACATGGCTCTGGTTGATTTTTAGGTGCTTAAGCAGTGCCAGATGATCGCTGATAATGTTGTCGGCATGATAATCACTTTGTTTGGGGGCAATCTCGGAATGGCCACAGCCTACGGTGTCCGGGGCAATGCAGCGAAAGCCCGCTTCGTGCAGAGCCTGTATTTGCGCTTGCCACATTTCCGCGTGATCAGGGAAACCATGCAGCAGCAGTACAGCCGGGCGTAGGTGATCATTAGGAGCGGAGTCCAAATAGGACAGGCGAAGTCCTCGGTGGCTGAAAGTATGGCGTTCGGGTGTCACGGTGAACTCCTATGGTGGCCTTTGTGCAGCAGGCGGCGGATCATGGACTGCATAACTCGGTTAAAAAGCCACGGAAAGTATCTGGCAAGGGACGCCGTAAAACGACTGCGCCCACCGGGAATGATCATCCAGCGACCCGTATCCAGTCCGCGCATTATGCCGTTAAGTGCGGTGTTGGTATCCAGTGAACCGGCGAATTTTTTAAGCTCCAGAGAGATCGGGTCGCCATGCTGGCGCTCACTCTCAACCATGGGCGTCTCGACCTCGGGTGGGCAAATACAGGAGATGCCAATTCCAAGAGGCTCGTATTCATAGCGCAGTGTGGTTGCTAAGCCGACAACCCCGAACTTGGACGCGCCATAGGCGGCGTAGCCATAGTTGCTGACCAGCCCTGCCATTGAAGCAACCAGTGCTAAGCGACTGCCCGCCGACATGTGGGGCAAGACCGCTCTGGCAAAGTGCACGCTGCCGCAGAGGTTGACCTCAACAACGCGGGCAAAGTCCTCGGCGGTCATCTCTGCAAACCGGCAGTTGAGTATGACCCCGGCACAGTTGATTGCCAGCTCGATAGTGCCATAGTTGTCTGCCGCTCTGGCGGCGGCTTCTGCACAGGCCTGCGCATTGCGAATATCCACGGTGTAGGCCTGCCAATGCGCGCTTGATGCGGCGGCTTGTGACAGCTGCTGCTTGGCGCTTTCGCCAAATGAGAGGTCGAGAATACTGAGGCGGTAGCCGCGCTCGAGCAAACGAAGTGCCAGTCCAAGGCCGAGACCGCTGGCGCCTCCGGAGATAATACAATGAGGGGGTGTTTTCATAGTGTTATTTCGCCTTTAGCGCTCGCCGATATCACGAAGCCACTGCGCTGAATATTCCATGCCCTCAGCGAGGGAGACTTTGGGCTCAAACCCTAATAATTCCCGGGCTTTACGGCCATTAAAGGCCCCTTTTCGGTTGAACATGCGCATCGTATCCGGGCAGGCCTCATCGCGCACGCCGCGCCATCGATTAAGGGTGTGTATTGCTTTTGTTAGGGGAATGGCGGCCTGCAGCGGCAGGCTGGGTGGCCGACCGCGGCGCTCTGCCCAGCGCCAGTGGTAACTGAAAAACTCCCCGCAGCTGACGGCCTGCTCTCCCCACAGGATGAAAATTTGCCCGCTGGCCGCCTCGCTGTGCGCCGCGAGCAGCGTGCCGTCTATCAGGTCGTCGATATAGATGGGCGTAAAGATACCGCGACCGCCATTGGGCAACAAAAGCCTGCCGGATCGCGCCATTTTAAGGGGCTCGAGTAGCCAGGCTCGCGACCCGGGACCATAAACGTCGCCAGGGCGAATAATGCAGCAGTCGATGTTGCCGCTGGCGTGGGCGGCGAGCACCAGGTGTTCGCTGGCACCTTTGGCAACACCATAGCGGCAATGCTTGCCAATCACGACAGGAGCCTGCTCGTCAGCGCCATCAACGTAGTCATAGCCCATCGCAAGAATCGAAGAGAAGTGCACGAAGCGCCGACAGCCAGCGCGTTGCGCATTTGCCAAGGCGTGGCGCACGCCGTCAACGGTAATGCGCCGATAGTCTGCCCATGATGCCGACAGTGACACGACCGCTGCGGTGTGTATGAATAGCTCGCAACCCTCCACATGGTGGGCCCACTGCTTGGGCTGGCAGAGGTCGGCGGCGACGATGCCTTGCTCTGGGTTGCCCTGTAAGTCCATGCCGCGCACGTCACAGCCGAGGTCCCGGTAGCGCGTCATTAACTGCTGGCCGATAAAGCCTTGTGCGCCGGTGATAAATACCCGCTTTGGCAGTGGCGCTGTGGTCATGCTGTGGGGCACGTGTAGTCGGCAGCGGTGGGGCGAATATAGCGGGCGGGTTCCATGCCGCGCTCGGCGACTAGCTCGTCAAACATATGCATGATATCGCTCGCATCCATAATACCGAGGTAGTTGCCTTCATCGTCGAAATTGACGTTGGCGCCATAAACCACCATCACGGCAACGGCTGGCTCGCTGGCGTCTGCGGGCACCGTAAATTGGTGAATAGAGCCGCCGGGTTCATAGAGGTAGCTGCCTGCAGTTTGGGGTTGGTCGGGGTATTCCACATAGTTCCAGCTGCCCGACAGGGTGAACAGATGCACCGTGCCGGTATGGTAGTGCTTGGGCAAGACGACGCCGGGGTGAAAGACGGCGCGTAGCACCCAAATGCCCTGATGGGGATCGAGGAACAGGGGTTGCGCATCAACACCAGGAACGCCTGGCAAGGCATCTTTGTACATGGGCATTTCGTGGGTGTTTAGCGTGAGTAATGCTTTGTGATCCATAGCGGGTTTGGGGAGCATGGTGAGCGCCTCCTAATTATTAGCGTTATTGCAGACTGGAGCTTATCTACGTTTTTATGGTTAGGCTTGATATATTGCGAGTCATTATTTGATAAAACACGAGTCTGCCGTGCAGCATTTTGTTCGAAGTGGCGCCCTACTGGGCTTTTCTGAGTGGGTACGGGATTGCGGTCAGAATCCCAATGCGCTGATGGCGGAATTTGGTTTGACGCCGGCGGTGGTGCAAGACCCGGATCTATACCTTTCCTACACCGTCTTAGCACAGTTAATGACGGCTGCCGCCGAACGCTGTGGGCGCGAGGATTTTGGGGTGCAGTTGGGAATGCGCCAGGGGTTAGAAGCAGTGGGGGCGCTGGGTTCGGCAATGTGTTTGCAGGCAACTATAGCCGATGCCCTGCGAATGATGCAGCGTAACCTCGATTTTCATGCCAGGGGTGTGGTGGTTAGCGCAATATCCAGCGAGCGATTCATCGAGATACGCATGGACTTTGCTTTCGCCTCGGTGGTGGATTGCGGGCAGCTGGCAGGCTTGAGCTTGGCGTTGTTGGCGCGTTGCTTGGAGCAGTTGCAGAGCTCCCCCGTGCGTCCGGACTCCCTGGCCCTGCGAGCACCGGCACCTGCGGCGGCGGAGCTTTCGGCGCTGTTTGGCTGCCGGGTAGAGCCCGATGAGGGCTGCGATGCACTGCGTTATCCATTGTCGCTGATGAGCGCGGCGGTCGATGTAGAGCCCGGCCTGCGCTCACGCTTAAGCGCGCAGTGGCGGGGCGCATCTGAGCCGGCCTCGTTAAGCCTGCGCCAGCAGCTGGATCAAACGATAACGGCGTTGCTGCCAACGGGAGAGTGCAGCTTAAGCATGGTGGCTAGGGTGATGGGTTTGCACCCGAGGAGTCTTCAGCAGCGCCTGCAGCGCGAGGGAAGCAGCTTTGCCGAGGTGCTGTCCGCGCGCCGCCAATACCTGGCCTGCGAGCATTTAGCGCACAGCGATATTGACCTGACAGCGCTGGCTTTGAGCTTGGGTTATTCTGAGCTGGCGGTATTTAGTCGGGCCTTCAAAGTGTGGACGGGGGTGTCGCCAAGCCAGTGGCGCAAGCAATTGGCTTAAGCCCTACACAACAATGCGATTGCGACCGGATTCTTTCGCTAGGTACAGCTTGCTGTCAGCCATTTTTATCAGTGTATCCAGGCTGTCATCTTGGCCATTACTCAGGCCGCCGCTGACGGACAGCGTAATATCGTAGCCGTTTTCTTTAACGGGATTACTCGCCAGCTTGCGGCGAAAGTCGTCGAGTCTATCAAAGGTGTGTTCGGCATTTTGCTCGCTGAGTATGCAAAACTCCTCGCCGCCGAAACGGGCGATCAGGTCGTCGGGGAAGGCCGACTGCAGCAGTCCAGCGATATGTTTTAGCGCCGTGTCGCCGGCGTCGTGGCCGAGGCTGTCATTGATGTGTTTGAAATGGTCGATATCCAGCATGGCAACCGACAGGGGAAGGTCGTGAAATTGCGCTTGCTGATGACGCAATTGCGCCTCACTGAAAAAATAGCGGCGGTTGTAGAGCTTGGTCAGGTAGTCGCGATTTGCCGCATCTCGTATCTCGTCGATGCGATCCATGTATTCCAGGTTTTGGTTTACCCGGCAGAGCAGCTCCTCGTAGCCAAAGGGTTTGCTAATAAAGTCATTGGCGCCACTTTTTAAAAAATGTGCGGACAGCCGCGCGTCGCTAGAGCTGGACAGGCCAATGATGGCCAGTTGATCCTTTGCGTACTTGGCGCGCACTTGTTGAATAAAGTCGAAGCCGTCCATAACCGGCATATTGTAGTCAGTCAGTACCAGGCGGATATTGGGTTGCTCGCGAATACAGTCGAGGGCCTCTTGGCCGTTGTGGCAAACCAACACATTCAGGCATTGAATTTCCAAATGGCGCTTCAGCATGGCGGCGGTCGATGGCGAGTCATCGACAACCAATACCTGCGTGCTGCGATTGCGATGAATGCGCTCGACCAGCCGGCTGGCATAGTCATAGGCGCTAATGTTCTTCTTTAGCACATAGTCGACAACGCCGAGCTCGATCATGCGGTTGCGCAACTCGTCGCCGAAGAAGCCGGTTAGCACCACCACGGGGATGTCAAAGGATTGCACCACTGGCACCACTTCGCCATTGGGGGCGTCAGGTAGGTTCAAGTCGACGAGGGCGGCGGTAAAGGGCGTTTTGGTGTCGCGTATTAACTGTTTTGCTTCGGCGCCGCTGGCAGCGACGCAGGCCTGAAAGCCGGGAATATCCTCGATAATTGCTCTGGCCATGCTGGCCAGCGAGCGGTTGTCCTCGACGATCAAAACATTCGGCATAACTCCGAAACCCTAGAAGTTCTTCTTATATGGTGTTCGATTGTAAGTGCCGATGGCTGTGAAATAGATTCGTATAGTCACCTACCTGGGATCAGGGCTCTCCGCGGTAGAGCGCGGCCTCGCGCAAGTGCTTCAGGCAAATATCGTTGCTGCTTTCCAGATCGGCGATGGTGCGCGCCGTCTTTATCAGACGGTGCTGGCCGCGTGCACTGAGGTTGATGCGCGCTTCGATGTCCCGGATAAAGGCTTTACCCTCGGTATCCAAGGGGCAAAACCGGCTGAGCTGCCCGGCATCAAGTAGGGCGTTGCTGCAGCCCTGGCGGTTGAGCTGACGCTGATGCGCTGCACTCACCCGGGCGCGTATGGCGTCGCTGGGTTCGCCCTCGGGGCTGTCTTGTAGCTCACCGGCGGCCATGCGATTCAGGCGCAGGCGCAAGTCAATCCTGTCCAACAACGGCCCCGATACACGGCTGCGATAGCGCAGTATTTGGTCGGGGGTGCATCGACAGGCTTTTTGGGGGTCGCCGTCAAAGCCGCAGGGACAAGGATTCATTGCCGCTACCAAAGCGAATCGAGCCGGGAATCGGAGTTGATGGCGCGCTCTGGAGATGACCACCTCGCCCGATTCTATGGGCTCGCGCAGTACTTCCAGCACTTTGCGTGGGTACTCTGGCAATTCATCGAGGAAAAGCACGCCGCGATGAGCAAGGCTGATTTCGCCGGGGCGCGGGCTACTACCGCCGCCGACAAGCGCGGCGGCCGAGGCGGTGTGATGTGGGTTGCGAAATGGGCGCTGAAGCTGCAGTGGTTGGCCAACGATCGACTGGACAATGGCGATTTCGCGACACTCCTGCTCTGTTGGGGGCGGGAGGATACCCGGCAGCCGGCTTGCTAACAGCGTTTTGCCCGTACCGGGAGGGCCGCTAAATAGCAGGCTGTGAAATCCCGCTGCAGCGATCTCCAGCCCACGCTTTGCCAACAACTGACCGCGTACATCGCGCATGTCCGGATACGCAGCGGGCCGTGTATCGGCGGCGCCTGTCGGCGCCCCCAAACTCTGCTGGCCCTTTAGAAAAGCCACCACGCCAAGCAGGTCTGTGGCCTCCTGCAATGTATCCGGGGGGAGCAGCTCTGCCAGTGAGGCGCTGCCGGAGGGCAAGACCAATTGCCTGGATGCGTCTGCGGTTGCCAGGGCGGTGGGCAGGGCGGCATTGACCGTTCTCAGCTCGCCGCTTAGCCCCAGCTCACCGATGAACTCATAGGACTCGGTCTCGCGTTGTTGTAATTGGCCGCTGGCAACGAGGATGCCAATGGCGATAGGCAGGTCAAAGCGGCCGCCCTCTTTGGGTAGGTCTGCTGGCGCTAAGTTGACGGTGATGCGGCTGACGGGAAAGGTAAAGTGAGAGTTGATCAGCGCCGAGCGCACGCGGTCTTTGGCTTCGCGTACGGTTGCTTCCGGCAGTCCGACAATATTGAAGGCCGGAAGTCCGGCGGAAAGGTGCACCTCAATGGTGACGAGCGGGGCATCTACCCCGAGGCGCGCACGGCTGTGTACAGTGGCCAGTGGCATAACTCAATCCCTGAGTATTTTTGCAATTGCGAACAGCGGTCCTGCTGCGCGCAAGACGGTTTATTTATTCTCGGCACTTTCCAAACTGGCAGTAATCTCGGCCAGCTGCCGCTCGGCGGCTTCCAGACGAGCACGGGTGCGATTGAGTACCGCGGTTTGCGCATCGAATTCGTCTCTCGATACCACATTCATCTTGCTGAAGGCGCTTTGTAGTAGTGCCTGCAGTTTGGCTTCGATGTCTTGCTGAATATCCGGGCCTTGGCTGATCAGGCGCCCGGCCTGTTCAGCAAGTTGGGAAATAAAGTCGGGTTTTGCCATGGCGATACTCTCTCGTTGCTGGCGACAGTTTATCGCACTTTTGCACGGCGTCGCAGAGCGTGCACAGTTTTTGTTCCCGGTGGTGTTTGCGCTGTTTAGGGGCGGCAAACGAGAGTAATGTGAAATTGCACCGATATGGTGCTTAACTCAGGTGTGTTGTTGTTTTGTGATCTGAAATAGTGCGGAAAGGGGCGTGAGGGGGTGTTTTGTGGCGGGAAAGCCCTGATTTTGGGCGCTTTAAAACCTGGCACGCCCCATGCATATAGCTAGGCATGTGATGTTCAGGGCCTTCCCTTAACCGCATACGTTCAATGAGAGAAGACTATCGGAGACTAGAACATGAACACTTGGAAAAAAATGCTTGGTGTAGCGGCGATTTCATCTGCTCCTATGATTGTTCACGCTGGTGATATTAGCGGGAATGTAACTTGGACTAGTGATTACTCGTTCCGTGGTGTTTCACAAACAAATGAAAAAATGGCGATTCAAGGCGGGTTCGACTATGGCTTTGAATCTGGAGCTTATGTCGGGGTTTGGGCATCTAGCGTTAACTTTTCTGACGGCAAGAGCTCAGTCGAGCAAAACAGCACAGAGACAGACTACTACGTTGGCTACGCGTTTGACGCCAGTGAGAACGTTAGTGTCGATCTGTCTTTCTGGCAGTTTACCTACCCCGGTGCGGAGTCTGCTTCCAATTATCAGGAGTACGTAGCGTCAGTATCTTACGGTGATTTCACCGCGGGTCTGGTTTATTCACCCGAGTACTTTGGCGACGGTAAAGGCGATGCCACAGTGATCAGCCTAGATTACAGCCTGGCTGTGCAGGAAGGCGTGAGCGTCGATTTTCATATTGGCCAAACTATGACCGAAGATGATAATCAGGTTGACTCGGATGACACTTACATCGACTACTTGATCGGCGTGAATTATGACGTTGCCGGCGTAACTCTGTCCCTGGCCTATGTTGGAACAGATATCGACGCGGACAACGATAACACTGAAGACCGTGCCATCTTCTCTATCTCAAAAAGCCTGTAATTAGATCGCGGCGGGTACTCCAGTGCCCGCCTGCCCTCAAGGCTATTAGCAGGAGAACAACATGAAATTAATTACAGCGATTATTAAGCCTTTCAAACTCGACGACGTTCGCGAGTCCCTGTCAGATATCGGTGTGCAAGGCATCACTGTGACCGAGGTGAAGGGTTTCGGGCGACAGAAAGGTCATACAGAACTGTACCGCGGCGCGGAATACGTTGTGGACTTTCTGCCGAAAGTGAAAATTGAGGTAGCGGTCGCCGACGGCGATGTCGAGGCTACGCTCGAAGCTATCAGCAAGTCTGCCAATACCGGCAAGATTGGCGACGGCAAAATCTTTGTCTCTGCCCTTGAGCAGGTGATCCGTATTCGTACCGGCGAAGCTGGCGAAGACGCGATCTAAGAGTAGCGGGCTACACGCCACGCGGTGGTGGTAAAGCAGTAGGCCCCCAAATTTTTCCGGAGGAATCCCAGTGGAAAATCAAATTTTTGAACTTCAGTACGCAATGGACACGTTTTACTTTCTTGTCTGTGGCGCACTTGTAATGTGGATGGCTGCAGGCTTTGCCATGCTAGAAGCGGGCTTGGTTCGCAGCAAAAACACCACAGAAATCCTGACTAAAAACGTCGCGTTGTTTGCGATCAGCTGCATCATGTACTTGGTGTGCGGTTACGCGATCATGTACGGCGGTGACATCTTGTTAAGTGGCATTGGCAACTTCGACCTTGAAGGCGTGTTGGCAGACTCGGCAGAAGCCGGCTTTGACGGCGGTTCAGTATACTCTGGCGCTTCCGACTTCTTCTTCCAGGTAGTCTTCGTTGCAACCGCAATGTCGATCGTATCCGGTGCAGTGGCTGAGCGCATGAAGCTTTGGGCATTCCTGGCCTTCGCGGTTGTGATGACGGGTGTGATCTATCCGCTGGAAGGGTCTTGGACCTGGGGTGGCAACGACGTATTCGGTTTGTATAACCTCGGCGACCTTGGCTTCTCTGACTTTGCTGGCTCGGGCATTGTACACATGGCAGGCGCCGCTGCGGCGCTGGCTGGCGTGTTGCTGCTTGGTGCTCGTAAGGGCAAATACGGTGCAAACGGTCAGGTTAACGCGATCCCTGGTGCAAACCTGCCACTGGCGACCTTGGGTACCTTCATCCTGTGGATGGGTTGGTTCGGCTTCAACGGTGGCTCAGTACTGAAACTCGGCGATGCTGCTAACGCACACTCTGTTGCCATGGTCTTTTTGAACACCAACGCAGCAGCAGCCGGTGGTGCCGTAGCAGCCCTGGCGGTAGCCCGCATCTTATTCGGCAAAGCTGACCTGACTATGCTGCTGAACGGTGCGCTTGCTGGTCTGGTAGCGATTACTGCAGAACCTTCTACACCTACTGCCTTGCAAGCGACCTTGTTCGGTGCTGCGGGTGGTGTACTGGTGGTATTCAGCATCCTGGCTCTGGATAAGCTGAAAATCGACGACCCCGTTGGTGCCATCTCTGTTCACGGTGTTGTGGGTCTTCTGGGTCTGCTGCTGGTGCCAGTTACCAATGACGGTGCGAGCTTCAGCGGTCAGCTGATCGGCGCTGCAACCATCTTTGGCTGGGTATTTGGTGCAAGCCTGGTAGTGTGGCTAGTACTGAAAATGGTCATGGGTATCCGTGTTACCGAAGAGGAAGAATACGAAGGCATGGACTTGGCAGACTGCGGTATGGAAGCATACCCCGAGTTTGTGAAGAGCTAAGTCAACGCCTCCTTTTGATCAGGGCGCCCTTGCGGCGCCCTTTTGCCGTTGTAGGGATAGGCTGCAGCAATGGCGCTACGCTTGCCAAGGGTACTGGGCCTAGGCTAAGTTAGCGCAAAGTCGACATTTGGGAGATAGTTTCGAGATGAAACTGGTAAGTGCAGTAATTAAGCCGTTTAAGCTGGATGACGTGCGTGCGGCCTTGTCTGAAATTGGTGTTCAAGGGGTTACGGTTACCGAGGTAAAAGGCTTTGGGCGCCAGAAAGGGCACACTGAGCTATACCGCGGCGCGGAATATGTTGTTGATTTTCTGCCGAAAGTGAAGCTGGAAATCGCGGTGGCAGATGACCTGCTGGAGAAGGTCATCGATACCGTTACTAAAGCGGCCAATACCGGCAAAATTGGCGACGGTAAAATCTTTGTTACCGCGCTGGAGCAGGTTATTCGTATTCGCACCGGCGAAACCGGCGAAGAAGCGATTTAACCGGCAGAGCTTTTTAGTGAATGGCGCTTCGGCGCCATTTTTTTTGCCTGAATGTTCGTCAATCAACGCATTATTATTGTTTGAGTAGATATTGCCTGAGTGACATAACGAAAAAGCCTAATAAGGCGCTTGTCAGCCCGGCTGGGGTCGCAGTATAAAGCGGTGACGACTGACTGTTCTCCAACGCGGAGGGTAAGCTGATGGGATCAAAAGTTCGAGGCGGTGATACAAAAAAACACCTTGGCTTAGGCGTGAATGGGCCGCTGACGAGTCACGACCGTATGCGGGAGCAACTCGCTAGGGACGTCGCTGAATTCCTGGCGCACGGTGGTCATATTACTGAGCTTGAGCCGCATATGCGCAGCGGGCATGCGGATGCTGATCAAGACGGCGTTTAACGCCTATTTTCAACCTGCTCGATAAGCGTGGGTAGCTCGCGCCAATCTGTAAAGTGGCCGTGAGCCCCCGTGTGCTTTTCGCGGCTAATTCCAGGCATAAGTGCTTGAATGCTTGTTAAGCCCGCCCCCTGCGCGCCGTCAATATCATCCCGTGGGTGGTCGCCAATATGAAGCAACTCACCCTTAGCGCAGCCGGCGGCAGCAAGCGCGGCGTGAAAGGCAGCAGGGTCGGGTTTGCTAATGCCGATGTCCTCCGCTTTTATGCAGGCGTGAAAATGTCGACTGCAGGGGTGCATGCGCAGGTCCGCGTTGCCATTGGTTAAGCTGACCAAAAGGAATCGCTCGCTAAGCGTGCGTAACACCTCTTCCACATGCTGAAAGAGTTGAACATTTTGGCGAGCTACAATGAAGTGAGTAAAGACTTCGGCAGCGATCTCGGGACTCTGCTCGCCATAGCCGCAATCGCGCAGGGCAAGTTCCAAACTGAGTCGACGCCATTCACTGATCTGGTGACGCAGTGCGGGTTGCTGCTTCAATAACGCCAGGCGATGCTCGCGCAGCGCTTCGGCGGGGTAATGTTCCGCGAGCTTTGGTGCAAGCTCTAGTGCTTTTTGCTGAAACACGCGCTCTGCGGACTCCAGCACCGGGCGGCTTGGCCAGAGTGTGTCGTCGAGATCAAAGCTAATTGCGCGAATGCGTGCCATGGCTAGTCCTTTCTGGTTTTGCGTCCCGCTCTGGGGTGAGCCTGATCATAAACCTTGGCGAGGTGCTGAAAATCCAAGTGCGTATATACTTGGGTCGTGGATAAGTTTGCGTGACCTAGTAATTCTTGTACGCCGCGCAAGTCGCTGCTGGATTCCAATAGGTGGCTGGCAAAGGAGTGCCGCAGCATGTGTGGGTGAAGGTTTTCAGGGATACCTTGCTGCCGGGCCCGAAGTTTGATGCGACCCTGAATTGCGCGGTGGCCGAGGCGCCCGCCGCGCATGCTGGTGAAGAGCGCGGTGTCTTGCGGCTGGGGGCGACAGCGCAGCCAGCGCTTAACTGCCTGGCACGCCAGCCGGCCCACAGGGAGTGTGCGGCTCTTGCGTCCTTTGCCGGTGACCGCAACTAATCCTTCGCGCAGATCAATATCGTCGACGTCCAGGTCGGCAAGCTCAGCGAGACGCAGGCCCGATGAATAAAACAACTCCATTATGGCGCGGTCGCGTAGATCAATCGGCTCACTTCCCGGAAAGGCAAGCAATTGCGCTATCGCTTCTGCATTGAGTGTTTTAGGCAGGGGGCGCCCCCGTCGCGGCGCGGCGATTCCACTGGCGGGGTTTTTCTTCGCACCGAAATCGCGCTGGCGATGCTGGTAAAAACTGCGCAGTGATGACAGTTGCCGCTGGATGCTCGCCGGAGAGGCGCCACTGCTTCGTTGCTGGGCAATTAACTGGCGGATATGGGCGGCGTCGAGCGCGTCGCTGTGCGTCAGTTTGCGCTCTTGGCAATAATTGGCGAGCTTGCTCAGGTCGCGCTGGTAGGCCTCCACTGTATGGGGGGAAAGCCGTCGGACATCGCGCTGATAGTCAAGGAATTGCCGGATTTCCTGTTCGAGCATACGGTTGGCCTGTGTTCGAAGGTCTCAGCTTAGGTTGTCGCGCGCCAGTGGGCAAGGCTAGGAGCTTATCTCGACACATGCGGGCTTTCATTTAATGGAGGATATGATAAAACGAGGTGAGACGCTGATAAATAATAAGGACAACAATGACTGATAACGCGCTGCCCAAAGTGACGGAGATGCCGCCGTGGTGGTTGAGTCTCCCGGAAGATTTTTACAGTCAGTCCGACGGTACCGAGCTCGACGGTGAGTCCCCCTTGCAAGTTTATGGAACCGCTGCGGTAGACCGTGTGCTGCGCACTGCGTTGGGGTCGGCGATTAGTGCATCGTTGTTGCCCAAACTACTGTTAAACCCCAGCGCCTTGGCAGATGAGCGCCGGTTCATGGACTTTTACGCCGGACTGGCCGCACAGCGCGATGTCACGAAGGTTTTTAAGACGCCCCCGCAGGTGGATGTAAAGGCCGTGCAAACACCGCGTTGGGCCGGATGGCGAAAGAAAGTACCCACCCTTCAGCTCAGCTTCGACAGCCCCTTTGAACCACTGAACCCGGATATGGTGGACCGCTACCTCAGCCATCAGCGCAATCGCCGCGCGCAGGTACAGTACTGGAGTCACCCGGAGGGGCCGCGACCGACGCTGATTTTTGTGCACGGCGTGGTAGCCAGCGACTACGAGTTCAATAGCCGTTTCTTCTCGTTGCCGTGGTTTTACGAGCGCGGCTATGACATTGCTCTGTTTACTATTCCCTTTCATGGGCAGCGTGCAGGGCGTTTGTCATTGTTTAGTGGTCAGGGTTTGTTTAGTGATGGCTTTGCTCAGATGACCGAGGGCATGCTGCAATCGATCTGTGACCTGCGAGTATTGGTCGACTTCCTCGAACGGCGCGGTGCGCCGCATATCGGGATTTCCGGTTTGAGTTTGGGGGGCTACTTGAGTGCCTTGTTGGCGGCGGTTGAGCCGCGTCTGGCTTTCTGCATACCCAATTCCCCATTGGTTGCGCCGGTAGACACCATTCGAAGCTGGCAGCCGACCCACGAGATTATGGAGTTGATCGAGCGGCGTTCTGGCTTTTCGGCCATGGACTTGCGTCGAGGAATGGCGATACACAGCCCCTTGAGTTATCAGCCTCTGTTAGACCCCGAAAAAGTGATGATTATTGGTGGTGCGGGTGACCGCTTTACACCGCCGCGTTTTGTGCGGCTACTGCACGGCCATTGGCCCGATAGCCATTTGCACTGGTTCCCCGGCAATCATGTTATCCACCTGGGACGCCAAGAATACCTGAAGCTAATGCTGAGCTTTATGGACAGCCACTGCCAGGGACAGACGCTACAACAACGCGCGCAGGCCTAGCTGGCGATCGGCGGGTCTTCGCCAGGTGCGGGCGGGGAGGCCTCGGGTTCAAAAGCTTCCATGATTTCGTTGTAGTGCAGCAGCGCCTCGTCGATATCCGCTTTATATTTGGCGATGTGAAAGAGCGCGTCGCCCTCGTAGATCAGCGGCAGATAAGTGCGGCCGATAACGATGCCAGCATCATTCGCGACGATCTCGACGTCCCCGCTACTATCGCCGATAGGGTCAGAGATAACGGCAATAACCTCATCTTTCTTGACGAATGCGCCCAGGGGAACGAGTGCTCTCAGTACGCCGCTAACCCTGGCGCGCACCCAGTAAGACTGATCGGTAACCATCGGCGTGCGCTTTGGGCGCTTGCTGCGGGACGCGGGCAACATGCCAATCTGTCGCATTACGTTGATAATCCCCGACACACCGGCCCGAATGGCCACCTCGTCGAAGCGCAGTGCTTCGCCAGCCTCATACAGCAGAATGGGTATCTTTTGGTCATTCGCCACCTCGCGCAGCGAGCCGTCGCGGGTTTTCGCGTGCAGCATTACCGGGGCGCCGAAGGCTTCGGCCATCGCGCGGGTGCGCTCGTCTTGAAGGTCTGCGCGAATTTGCGGCAGGTTTCCGCGGTGGCGAGCGCCGGTGTGAAGGTCAATCCCGTAGTCGCAATGGGCAACCACTTCATTAAAAAAACTGTGAGCAATACGGCCCGCCAATGAGCTTTTGGGCGAGCCGGGGAAGCTCCGGTTGAGGTCTCGGCCGTCGGGCAGGTAGCGGCTGTTGTTCAGAAAACCGTGTACATTGACCACGGGTATGGTGACCAAGGTGCCGCGCAATGAGCGCAGGGAACGATGCTGGAGCAGGCGCCGGACAATCTCTACGCCATTAATTTCATCGCCGTGAATGGCGGCGCTGACAAAGAGGGTTGGCCCCTCGCGTTTGCTGCGCACGGTTTTGATGGTAATGGAAAGCTCGGTATGGGTGTAGAGCTTGGCGACCGGCAGCGCCAGCTGTTGGCGGCTGCCGGGAATAATCTCTGTGCCGGCGATAACAATGCGTTTTGCTTGTGGGCGGCTACGCCGTCTGCTCGCTGTGGGTTTTTCAGACACTCAGTAAGGCTCCGGAACAAAAGGGCGGAGTTTAGCCTCGGCCACGTGTTTTAGTTTTATTAGGGCCAGCATTTTCTTCGATAAACTTGACGATTTCACCGGCGACGTTCTTGCGGCTGGCCGTTTCAATGCCTTCCAGTCCGGGGGAGGAGTTGACCTCCATAACCAGAGGGCCACGCGAGGAGCGCAAGATATCTACGCCGGCGACATTCAGACCCATAATTTGTGCGGCCTTGACCGCTGTGGCGCGCTCCGCCGGCGTCAGCTTGGTGAGTTCGGCGCTACCCCCGCGATGAAGGTTGGAGCGAAACTCGCCGCTCGCCGCGGTGCGCTGCATGGCCGCCACCACTTTGCGGCCGATGACCAGGCAGCGTACATCAGAGCCGCCCGCTTCTTTGATGAACTCCTGGACGAGAAAATCAGCTTTAAGCTCGCGAAACGCATCGATAACACTTTCTGCGGCCTTGGCGGTTTCTGCTAACACCACGCCTCGCCCTTGAGTACCCGCGAGCAGTTTGACGACGACCGGTGCACCGCCCACCAATTTAATGAGTTCCTTGGTGTTGTGCACGTCGTGGGCGAAGCTGGTTACGGGCATACCGATATTTTTGCGCGACATTAATTGCAGGGCGCGCAATTTATCTCGGGAGCGGCCCAGCGCCACCGACTCGGTCAGGCTGTAGGTGCCCATCATTTCGAACTGGCGGATAACCGCCAAACCATAGGTCGTGATAGAGGCGCCGATGCGCGGAATAATGGCGTCGAAATCTTCCAGCTTTTCGCCTTTGTACCACACCGCAGGCTCGTTAGAGCTCAGCTCCATATAGCATTTGAGTGTATCGAGCACACGCACTTCGTGGCCCCTTTCCTTGCAGGCTTCGACCAGTCGCCGGGTGGAGTAAAGGCGGCTATTGCGTGACAGTATGGCGATTTTCATAGTCGGTACTCTCCGTGCACCTTCGGTGCGCAGTGGGTTAAGGCTGGGGCTCGCTCGCACAGTAAGAGCGACTGGGGTCGACAATATAGTTTTTCATTGCCGTGCGCCCAATGAGCATTCGAAACAGCATGTCAGAGCGGTCGGCGAGGGTCATCTCGATAGACAACTGCTGATCGCCGAGCGCAAGGGTTGTTTCAATCACGTAACGCATGCTGCGGTGACCGCCGGAGTCGGTCACCTGGCGGTAGTCTTTGATTTCGGCTTCGCAGCAGACCGTTTCAGTGTCGTCGTGTTGCTGAGGGTGTACTTTAAATTTCACCCAGGGCTTGCCGTCGCGGTCGAAGGTTTGAATGTCGAAGGCGTGGAGGGACGAACTGCGGGCGCCGGTGTCGACCTTTGCCTTCAGGTGGCTGATGCCCAGGTCGGGCAGGCCAACCCATTCTCGCCAACCAAGAACGCTTTGTGTTGTTAGAGGTGCTGCCAAGCGATAAGCCTCACGCTGTATTGACGGTATAAAGGGTTATAGCGTTGACCCTAGCATAATGCGCGGATTATGCGCGAACTCGGGGGGGAAGGAGAAGGACTATTTTCAGTAAATGCGGCCGCCGTTTCGGGCGGCCGCACAGGGTGCTACTTACGGATCATGGCGTTCAGTGTTTTGTCTGCCTTGTCACCGTAGGGTGGCAGCATGCCGCCCAGCTTTTGAAAGTTGAGATTACTCTGTTTGTAGACCGCTTTAGCGTGGCTAAATGTGCGGAAACCATCGACGCCATGGTAGTTGCCCATGCCGCTAGGGCCAATGCCGCCAAAGGGCAGGTCTTCACAACTAACATGGAAGATAACGTCGTTAATGGTCACTGCGCCGCTAATGCTGTGGTCGAGAATCCGGCGCTGCTCGGCGTCGTCTTTGCCAAAGTAGTACAACGCCAGGGGCCGGGGGCGGGCATTAATATAGTCCAGACAGTCGTCGAGCTTGCGGTAACTCTTCACGCAAAGAATGGGACCGAACAGCTCCTCTTGCATGACCTTGAGCTCGTCACTGGGATTAACAATGACGGTTAGCGGCAGTTTGTGAGTGCCCTCCTGCTGGTCGAAGTTTTCATTCGCAGGGTTGAACTCGCGAACGTCAGCACCTTGTTCGCGCGCGTCAGCCAGATAGCTCTGTAAGCGCTGGAAGTGGCGGCCATTGACCACGGACGTGTAATCCGCGTTGTCCAGCAGTGAGGGAAACAGACTGCCCAGGTGGTCCATTACCGCGCTGATAAAGTCTTCAAGCTTGGCTTCTGGCACAAACACATAATCTGGCGATAGGCAGACCTGGCCAACGTTCAGAATTTTGCCGTTCACAATACGCTCGGCGGCTTCTTGTAGCGCGTAGCTGTCGCTGATAATCACCGGCGACTTACCGCCCAGCTCCAGCGTGACCGGCGTAAGGTTGTCGGCGGCGGCGCGCATGATATGGCGAGCGATGGAGGTCGCGCCTGTGAAGATGATGTGGTCGAAGGGGGCCGCTGAGAAGCTGGCGCCCACATCGGGGCCACCGTTGATGGCAACCAGCTCATCTTCTTTAAAATATTTGGCAACCAGTTTTTCCACCAGCTCGCCGGTTTTGGGTGTGACTTCCGAGCATTTAATCATCGCGCGGTTGCCTGCGGCCAGCACGCCCGCCAGCGGTGAAAAGATCGTATTAATGGGGAAATTCCAAGTGCCGATAATGCCGACAACGCCCACGGGCTGGTATTCGACACGCGCCTTGCCACCTAACAGATTCATTGGGAAGGGGGCTTTGCGTTTTTCGTGCTTCATCCACTTTTTGAGGTGCTTTTTGCTGTGCTTTAAGCATTCGATAGTGGCATAGATGTCAGACATCAGTGACTGATGGCTGCTGCGGTGGCCAAAGTCTTCACTTAAGGTCGCGACAATTTCGTCGCGGTTGTCGAAGATCAAATCGATCGCGCGCGTCAGTCTGTCGATGCGAGTTTCGGCGCTGACGGCGCCGCCGGCAATGTAGGCATTGCGTTGCTTGTTTAGGATGCGCTGGATATTTTCTGCTGCGCTGTTGTCAACCTGACTGTTCATTGTTGTTCTCCCGCTTGATGAGTGGTGGTGACGCACGTTTATAGCGGCGTCATATTATTGTCCGGGGCATTGCCGCCGGTGTGATTATGGAATGATTCAGAGAAGGAAGCCCAGTCCCATGAAATTGTTGCGAAATGTACTGCTGAGCCTGTCGGTGTGTCTGCCTTTGCCACTGTTGGCGTCGGCGCTCCCCGATGATCCCCATATTGTTGTGCAGGGCTACGGTGAAGTTGAAGCGTTGCCCGATAGCGCCGAATTGCGTCTTCAGGTGTCTGACACGCAGAGCACGGCCTCTGCCGCAAAAGCCAACGTCGACCGACGCGTGGCGGCGGTACTGGCGGCCGCGCGTGCACAAGACATTGCTGATACGGCTATTCGTGCATCGCAGATCCGAGTTCACCCCGACTATGTCTGGGAGGACGGTAAGCGCAGGTTGCGGGGGCAGCGGGTCGAACGCCATGTCGATATTTCGCTGGCTGACCTGAGCCGCTACGGGGATCTTGTGGATGGTTTGATGGCGGCGGGCATCACTGAATTGGGCCAGGTGCAATTTGTTGTCGCCGACCGCGACGTGTTGGCCGAGCGTGCCCTGCTTGCTGCGGTGGCTGACGCTCGCCAGCGGGCGACGGTGCTGGCCAGTAATCTGGGTCGCAAGCTGGGCAAGGTGTACCGCATTGACGCGAGCAGTGCGCCGGCGGTGCCGCGTGGCAACCCCGGCGTGATGATGATGGAGGCGAAAGCCAGTGCCGATGCGCCGATGCTGCTGGGTAAAGAAACCGTGTCGTCGCGTTTGTCGCTGGTGTTTTTGCTCGACTAGCGCGCGGCGGGCATAAAAAAAGCACCCATCATATGGGTGCCAAGCGGGGGTGCTACTATGGAGACGTTCGCTAGCGGCGGCTTGCGTTGAAGCGGTCGCTGTTAAGCATGATTCCACTATAGCCATTGCCCCCATGTCACAATATTCGTAATTGTGCCTATCGCTGTAATGGCTGGCCGCAGGCGGGTATGGTTCACTCAAGGTGTTACGTCCTTGAACGTTAACAAGTGCTGCTCGGCATGACTGAAATCCCGTACAGTGCCGGCCACACGATAGGCCTGTTCTATTTGTGGCGAGGTATAGGTATAGCAGGCGCCATACATAACCTCTCGCGAATCATTAGCCGCCTCGCCGGCCATTGCTTCCAGGTCGTATCGCCGCGCACTGGAAACAAAGTAGGCCTTCTGTAAGGCGAAGGCGGCGCGTTGCTCCTCTCCCTGAAATGCGCGACCGGCCCAGGCTGTAAAGCCTTTGAACAAGACATTCCCTGCGAATTCAGCGGGCTCGAGAATTGTCCAATCACGGCAGCGCCAGCGGTGCACCAGCTCGTCGTTGACGCGGACTTCGGCAATACCACCTTGCTCACCGGTTTCATCATCGATGCGCATATCGTAAACCCGCTCACCTTCACCGCGTGCTGCCTGAGCAATGGCGAGCAGGCAGAGGTCGTAGAGGTGGGTGCAATTGGCGGTTGGATTACTGTGGGCAAGCAGTACCTGGCTGTCTTGCGTGACGGGCAAACCCACCAAGCCCTGCAGCGGCGTGACGGCGCCTGGGCAGGTCGAAAAAGGAATGCGCAGTGTCTCCGCATTGATGGCGGTTACCGTGCTGCCGTCGTGGTCCAGGGTTAAGCGAAAACCGTGGTTGTGGTCTTCCAATTCGGCAATCACCTGAAACTCAGAGGCGCGCAGCTGTATTCGGCGGCGAAAGCAGCCGCTTCCGTAGTTGGGATTCTCTGGATAACTGTTGTAGGTCGACATGGTATTTCTCCAAGCTCAACCCTTGATACTACCCGCTCTGCGCGTGCAGTGATTGACCGTTCCGGTCGATTTGGGTGACGCATGAGGTCACTCGCTGACGGCGTGGCTTTTCGCGCCTATTCTCAGTATGTTGGTGACTGCGCAGAATAAAGGCTGATTCTCCCCGCGCCGATGCCAGTTGGGGGGGGATTGCAGCAAATCTGTTGGCCTGGCCGAGGAACGACAAGTGGATGAGTATCAACAGCTAATTAGCCTGATATCACTGACCATGGGGGTGGCATGGGCCAGTGGCTTGAATCTCTATGCGGCAATTTTGGTATTGGGCTTGGGCGGTGCCAGTGGCGGCATCGTATTGCCTGAGAATTTACAGGTCGTGCAAGACCCGGCAGTGATTATGGCTGCGGGTCTGATGTACGGGGTGGAATTCTTCGCCGATAAAATTCCTGGTGTTGATACCGGCTGGGACGCGCTGCATACGTTTATCCGTATTCCCGCCGGGGCGCTACTGGCTGCTAATTCATTGGGTGATGTGAGCCCGGCGCTGCAACTCGCTGCGGGCATTGTCGGCGGCTCGGTGACGTCGGTAACCCACGCTGCGAAAGCCAGCAGCCGTATGCTGATCAATACCTCGCCTGAGCCGGTAAGCAATTGGGCGGCCTCGATCGGCGAGGATGTCGCCGTGCTTGGTGGCCTGTGGATGGCCTTGAATCACCCGCTGGTGTTCCTGATCCTATTTGTGCTGTTCTTGTTATTGCTGATTTGGCTGCTGCCGAAATTGTGGCGTGGCATCGCGCGCATATTCCGCAAATTGGGGCAATGGCTGGGCTTGAGCGAGGCCGCCGAGCAGGAAATTGCGCCAGACGAGGGTGAGGCGCTGGCAGATTCGCTCAAAGAGTTAGAGGGCATGCATCGCTCCGGCAGCCTTACCGATGATGAGTTCGCGCAGGCCAAGCAAAAACTATTGCGAAGCTAAGCCCTGCGCACAGGGTTGGGAGCCTCAAAGCCCGGCGGAAATGCCTCCAAACCCCAGACCGAAGCTGCCTTTTGCTCATTGTTGCCGCATAATGTCGCTGTCCTCAGCCCGATTGGGTTGGGGGCACGCACCGTCGTTCCTATTCGCGTTATTGAAAACAACAGAGAGTGCCCCATGTTCAGCCCTTTTTGTCGCCAACGTTTGCTGGCTCTCGGCCTGGTTTTGTTGGGCAGCAGCGTACCTGTTCACGCTGGTTTACTGGCCGACTTGAGCCGAGCATTAGGCTTACTGCCGGTGCTAACGGCAGTGAGCGATACAACAGGGCTGGCTCTGGACGAAACCGTGTTGGCGCTCGACGCCTCCTTGTCGGGAGACTCAGTTTCTATGGCACCGCTAGCCCCCGTTGGGTTGGGAATGTCTGAGCGCGAGCGCTCACAGCTGGCGGCGATGGATGCGCCGGCGAGCCAGGCGCTGGTGGCAGGGCCCCTTGCCGAGGGTGGTGATCAGCCAGCGCTGGGTGAGGTGGAGTACCGTGACCCCCGCTATGAAGTTGCCTATGCCCAGACCGGCCCTCTCGATTGCCGCGACGGCGATGGTGATGGCGTTTGTGACCGCGACGACCAATGCCGAAGCACACCGCCGTCACGCCGGGTAATGGCTAATGGCTGTCATTTGGAATCGGCAAGCCCGTTGCGTCTGGATGGGGTGCATTTTGCCAGTGGCCGCTGGCAGTTGAGTCCGTCCGCGAAAGCCGTGTTGAACTTGGTGGTGGATGTCCTGCGTGAAGCGCCTTCGGGGCGCATTGAAATTGCCGGTCATACCGATAGCTCGGGCAGCGAGGCCTATAATCTTCGCCTGTCTGAGCGCCGTGCGGGAGCCGTTCGCGACTACTTAATAAGCAAAGGGGTTAGCGGCGAGCGTTTGCGAGCAAGAGGGTATGGCGAAGCGCAGCCGGTAAGTTCCGCCGAGCCGGCGCGCAACCGTCGTGTTGAGCTTCGCCTACAAGCTGAATAGTTAGTGACGCCGATAATTCCAGTCTAAGGAGAAAGAACATGGCAATTGATTTGCCACCCGTGATGCCGCCGCAGCTGGCGACACAACAACAAGTCGAGTTTGCGAAACAATACCAGGGTAGCTACTTGCAGCGGGAGATTAACGGTGTGTTGCTGCGTGTTCAGGAAGCGCCTTACCTTTCAGAGGCGCAGCTGCAGGCGATCCTGGACGGCGCAGATAGCCCCTCTGCCGCGATCACTGCACTGAGTCGCCGTTACTACAATATGGGGCACCTGTTAGTGGGGCTGAGTTATTTCCGTCTTGGCGACACCGTGACGGTAATGGTCTCTCAAAATCGTGTGAAGGGCCTTCGAGGTGCGCCCTTGCTCACCCACTTTTTCTCCGGCCTGGTCGGTGATGACAACCTGCAACTGCACGAGTTTGACCGCGCTCGGGTGCCCGCGTCGATATACGCGGAGCGAGCGGGGCTGGAGTACAGCATTAGCTACGAGGCCCATGCCGACAACGAGGTGATTCTGGACTTCGTAGAGCGTGAGGCTGCCGATAGCGATGCCACGGATGTTGATGTGGAGCTCAATAACCGCGGTAGCCGGTTTTTGGGGCGATATTTTGCCCGTGTGGGGCTTGCCCACCGTTTTACCACTGGTACCGAACTGAAGGCCAATGCGCAAACGGTTATTCGCGACTGGGGTGAAACCGGTGATGGCGATGATTACCAGCAAGTCGAGGTCAGCGTCGACCAGCCGTTACGCTACGGGCTCTACGGCATTGATCTATCCTATATTCGTTATGAGCGCGCCCCCGAGGTTGTCGTAACGAGCAGCGGGGGTGGGTTTTGCCTACCGCCATTGATCAGCTGTCCTATACAACAGCAGGTGCTGACACTGCCGCTGGATGCGGAGATTCAGCAGGCAAGTCTGCGTGGTGAGCAACTGCTGTTTAGTAACCCCCTGCGCCGTTTAAATGTCTTTGAGCGCCTCTCCTATGTGGACTCACGCATTGAGCCCCAAGCCGGTGGTGATGCGCTTTTGGAGGAACGCTTCGTGTCGCTGGAGCTCGGTGCGCGCTACACCCTGCGCGAGCAATGGTTGGGTCGCCCGGTATTCGCGCGAATGGAGTTTGCCACGGAGCTGGGGCTGAGCGATGACGATGGCAGTCTTGGCCAAGAGCCAGCAGCGAAGGTTGCGATTGGCCGACGCAGCGCCGAGTATCTGATTGCCAAGCCCGCGGTGGCGATGACGCTTGCACTGAATGGCAGCACGGAGTTGCGGCTGTCGGCGCAGGGACAATGGTCCGACAATACGCAACTGCCTCAGCAGCGCCAGTGGGTGCTGGGTGGCGGCAGCAGCTTGTCAGCCTGGTTGCCGGGCACGCTCGTTGGCGATGACGGTGTGCACGCCAGTATGGCGATTCAGCGAGAGTACGCATGGCGCGATCTTACGTTAACGCCTGCGCTGTTTGTTGAGTATGGTGCCGCCAGGTTTACTGACACCGACGATGAACTCGGCGAGTGGCAAAACCTGGCCGATGCAGGCCTTGGGGTGAGCTTGGAGATGCCCTATGGTTTGAGTAGTCACTGGGTGGCGGCAGTGCCCCTGGCCGATGACGTCGACGACGAGGCGCGCCTGGATAGCAAGGAAGTCGATTTCTATTGGAGCTTGCGCTGGCAGTGGTAGGCGGCTAAGCGCACTCTTAGCGTGCCAACAGCTGATCCAGTAATTGGCTAAGCTGTTGGCGCTGATCATCAGTCAGTGGTGCGAGCCACTGTTTTTGCAGCTCACACAGTGTTGTCATCGCCTGTTCAGCACGGCGTATTCCCGAAGGACTGAGTTTCACTAATTGGCTGCGGCCATCATCGGGATTGGCAGGGCGCTCAATCAAGCCCGCCGTTTCCAGCCGTTTCAGCAGCTTGGTTAAACCGCCGCTGCTCATCAACAAGGCCTTGCACAGCGCTGTCGGGCTAATGCAGTGCGGCGACGGTTGGCGGCGCAGTGCCGCGAGCACATCAAACTCTGCTGGCAATAGGTTGTGGCTGGCTAGCTGCTCGCTGCCGGCACGCAAATAGTCATCGGCGCTTCGCAGCAGTCTCAATATCGAAGGTTGGCAATCTCTGTAGGCTTGGGGCCAATTCTCGCGTTGCTGTTCACGCAGCTCGGCAATGCCTATGCGTCGGTCGTCCATCGCGTTGTTTCCGTCAGGTGGGAACAGAATTTTATCTTGCTAGAAAGATAGTTGCCAGTTACTCTGCTCGCTTGCCTAACTGGAGCCGTTATGAACTCGCGAGCGGTGTCGCTGCCCATCACCTTTCTGCTAGCGTCGATTTTTGCCTTGTCACCTCTGGCTATCGACCTGTATTTGCCGACAATTCCGGCTATCGCCCTGGACTTTTCTGTGCCGGTGCAGCAGCTGGCGATCACCGTAAGTCTGTATATTTTGGGCCTGAGCTTTGGACAGTTTTGCGGTGGGCCCCTCAGTGACTACTGGGGCCGCCGGCCGGTGTTATTTGGTGGTTTGGCGATCTTTTTTGTCGCCAGCTTAATTCTGGCCTTCGCTGAGAGCCTGGAGGTCTTTTGGTTTGCCCGGGTATTGCAGGCTGTCGGCGGTGGCTTTGCTTCGGTTGTGGTGCCGGCGATTATTCGCGATAACACGGAGGGGCAGGCGACTGCCAAACTGTTCGCACTGATCGCGTTGATTACGATCTTCGCGCCTGCCATCGCGCCGGCACTGGGCACCTTGCTTTATACGATGAGCGGCTGGCGAGCCGTTTTTGTTGCCCTGGCGGTATACGCCTCCGTGGTGCTGCTGGCAACGTGGCGCTTCCTCCACGTTACCGACGCCTCAGCATTGCCGGGGCCCGCGCAGAGTTTGTTGCAGCGCTATCATCATGTGTTGCGCCACCGCGTGGCCATGCGCTACGTGTTGGTACAAGGCCTGACTTTCGCGGTGATGATGACCTTCCTGGTCAATTCCGCTGTGGTGTATATGGAGCACTACGGGCAGAGCGAGGCGGTGTTTTCGATTCTGTTTGCGGCCAATATTGTTACCCTGGCGATCGCCAACCGGGTGAATAACTATCTGCTCAATACCTTGCCTGCGGCCAAAATACTCTATGGTGCGGTGATGCTGCAGGGGCTGGCGTGCCTCGGTTTGCTGCTTGTCACACCGTTTAACCCGCCCTTGTGGTTAGTGGTCGGGCTAATTGTGGTGAGTGTGGGTGCTCTGGGTGGGGTTATGGGCAATACCCAGGCCTGCTGTTTGCACTTTTTCCCCAAGCACAGCGGCATTGCTTCGGCGTTGCTGGGCAGTGGCCAGTATTTAATTGGCGCGCTTGTCAGCGCCCTGTCCACGCGTTTTGTCAGTGACCAGCTGTGGCCGATGACGATAACCATGGCGCTTTGCTCTGTGCTGGCGTTAATAGTCTTGCCGCGCCCCTCTCTCTTCGCTCGCCAGGTGGAAGCGGAGAGTTATGCAGAGGCTCACTAGGGCCTGTTAACAGGCCCTAACTGTTTTGGCATAGCTCGAGCCAGCGAATGATCCCCTCGCTTCGGTATTTTTGGCGGTGCAAAATGAAGTAGAAGTTGCGTCGCAGGTCCCGGCTTGGCGTGGGGAGAGCGATGATGCGGCCGCTATCTATGGCCGCTTCCAGTGAGACGCGTGACAGGCAGCCGATGCCCAGGCCGTTCTCTACCGCGCGTTTGATCGCTTCTGTATGTTGCAGCTCCAGGCCAATTGTCATGTTTGGCAGCAGATCGTGCATGGCGCGATCAAACGCTTGGCGTGTACCCGAACCCGGCTCGCGCAGTATCCACTGAGCCTTTACAAGGTCGTCGTCCGTCAGTGAGCTTTTCTTGGCAAGTGGGTGCAGCGGGCTGCAGAACACTTGCAGCTCGTCCTCTCGCCAGGGCGTTACTTCCAAGTCGGGGTGTTGGAACTCGCCTTCAATCAGCCCCATATCCAAATTAAAGCTGAGTACCTGTTGGCCGATGGCCTCGGTGTTGGCGACATGCAGCTGCACGCTGGCGCTGGGGTGGCGTTGAATGAACTCCGCCATGATGTCCACGGCAAGGTAATTACCAATGGTCAGCGTAGCGCCAATTTTAATTTCACCAATGCAGTCATGTTGTTTAAAGGCGTGTTCTAAGGCCTGTGCCTGGTCGAGTAAAGATTCTGCTTGCGGCCTGAGGGCGCGGCCTAACTCGTTGATTTGCAGTCGTTTACCGACGCGGTCAAACAATTGAATAGAAAACTGTTTCTCCAGGTCTTTTAGTGCGCTGGACGCGGCGGACTGGGACATTGATAGCTGTTGGGCGGCGCGAGTGATGTTCTCGGTATGGGCGGCCGCGAGAAAGACTTCTAGCTGGCGAAGTGTGTAATGCATATCAATTGATCCGATTATTTAAATTCAAATAAGTTGTTTTACCGATATGTTAGCCGCGACGTACAGTAACTGCAAATTCAGTGGCAGCAGCCAAGTAGCACAGTATCAACGAGGTGAGCAATGAAGACGATAAGTTCTGAGCGAGTAACGAGCGTGCACCATTGGAATGATACGCTGTTCAGCTTTAAAACCAGCCGTGACCCCTCATTCAGATATAAAAACGGTCACTTCACAATGATCGGTTTACCGCAGGCCGGACGCCCGCTGATGCGTGCCTACAGCCTGGTGAGTGCTAACTACGAAGACGAGCTGGAGTTTTTCAGTATTAAGGTTCCCGATGGGCCGCTGACGTCGCAATTGCAAAAAATACGCGTGGGCGACGAGGTGCTGGTGAGCCGTAAACCGACCGGAACATTGATAGCAGACAATCTGTTGCCCGGGCGCAACTTGTACCTGCTCTCTACGGGAACCGGTTTGGCGCCCTTCATGAGCCTAATTAAAGACCCGGAGCTCTACGAGCAGTACGATAAGGTGATTTTAACCCACGGGGTTCGTTACCAGAGCGAGCTGGCTTACCAAAAGCTGATTTGTGAAGAGCTGCCCGGCAACGAGTACTTTGGCGACCTGGTGCGCGAAAAGCTGTTGTATTACCCAACGGTAACCCGAGAGGCGTATCGCAACAATGGCCGCTTAACAGACTTAATACGCTGCGGAAAACTCATGTCCGATGTGGGTTTGCCGGCCCTGAATCCCGAACATGATCGCTTCATGTTGTGCGGCAGCCCGGCCATGCTAAAGGAGAGTACGCAGTTGCTCGACAGCCTGGGATTTCGCGAAACGCGCGCGGGCGACTACGGGCACTACGTGATTGAGCGGGCATTTGTTGAACACTGAGGCTGGGAGAGGCGTGGTCGCGGGATAAAAAAGTTGCCTCTGGCTGCTTTTTTATCCCGATATTGATGGCGAATGTGGAGTCGCGGCGCGGCTCTTGTTAAGTTACGGCTTTCTGTTTCTCGTAAGATAGCCGCATATGTTAAAGAAAATTCTTTTGGCACTCTTGGTGCTCGTCGGGGCGGCTGCCGCCGTATTTGTCTTTACTAAAAAGCCTGAACCTCTGGCGGCTGATTCGGCGTCGGCGCAGTGGTTGCAAGCCGGCCCCCAAGAAGTGACATTTTTTGATGTCACGCTTGTAGACGACACGCGGCCTATGCAGGCGAACGGCGATTTTTCCGGTAGCGATGAGCGCGAGCTGAAAACGCGTATATGGCTGCCCGAGGTGCTGCATGGTCGCGCACCGCTGGTGATATATAGCCACGGCTTTATGTCGGACCGAACCGGCGGCCGTTATTTGGCCGAGCATTTGGCCAGCCACGGTTATATTGTGGCGGCAATGGACTACCCGCTTACCAATTTTAATGCCCCTGGCGGCCCATTGGTAAAAGACGTGGTGAATCAGCCTGGTGATATCAGCTTCCTGATTGACCAATTCCTAAGCTGGAATGCCGAGCAGGGCAACCAGTTCTACCAGCATATTGACGACTCGCGTATTGCCGCTATTGGATTGTCGCTGGGCGGCATGACATCGACAATGGTCGCCTTTCATCCGCGTTTTCACGACACCCGAGTCAGTGCGGCGGTATCGATTGCCGGCCCCAGTTATATGTTTGGCCCTGCTTTTTTCCAGAGCCGACCACTGCCTTTTATGATGGTAGCCTCGCCCATAGACCCGATGATCAGCTATCAGGATAATGCCGCCGATATTCCTCAGAGGGTGCCCGGTGCGACACTGGTTACCATTGATGGCGCTTCGCACACTGGCTTTGCCAGCTTGGCTCGTGCCCTGCGATGGATGGACAACCCGGACAGCTTGGGCTGCCGACAAGTCAATCAAGGCTTAGAAAAGACCGAAGACGATGATTGGAGTCACGAATTAGGCAGCCTGGAAGAGGGCTTAATTTTTGCTGAGCAGCCCAAGCTGTGTACGCAGATGCCGCTGCCGACGGCGATGAACCCGATTCGTCAGCACTGGCTAAATACCCTAGCGATTTATGCATTCTTAGAATCACATTTCGCTTTAGGCCAGCAGCAGCGTGTGTCTGCTAAGCGTTTTCTTGGTGAGCAACTGCCGGCCGAGCAAACAGATGTCAGCGTACAGCTGCCATAACTCATATTGGGGCCTTTCATGAAAAAGGATATTTAATGACTCGTCCCCCTCGCTTTTTTTTCCGCGCGCGAGCCTTGCTCGCCGTATGTTTCTGCGGGCTAACCTCTGCGGTGTTGGCGCAATCGTTAGTTCGTCCACCGCTGGAATTTTTACCTGATGTGGATGCCGAGCCGGAGGCGGTATCGTCACTGTTGCGGGCCGAGCAAATGCAGTTGGCTAAGATGGATAGCTATCCCCGCGGTGGCCCCGATGCGATTGCCGGCGTGGGTGATTGGTGGCTGAGTAACGGTGTGCTTTGCGCGGCGATAAGTGATGTAGAACACGATGCGGGCATCGTTAGCGGTGGTGGCAGCTTGGTCGATCTTGGCTACTGTGACCGGGACGATGACCAGTGGAGCTACGCCAATTTCCTGACGGGTTTGAGCAAAGACACCGCGATTCCCGTGCAGCGCATTCACGCCGAAATTCGTGATGGCGGTGCCGAAATCGTTACCCTAGGCCAGCGCGATGGCTTGCGTCAGATTGTTCGCTACCGTCTTGAGGAAGACAGTCAAACGCTGAACGTGCAGGTAGAGATAAGCCGCTACGCTGAGGGGCCGGCACTGCGTTTGAGCGGTTTGTTTACCCTCTACTCGCAGCGGGCACTGTCGCCCTTTAGCTATTCGAGCTATGCGCCAGAGGCGACACTGGGCTTTGCACAAAAGCAGATAGATCGCCACGACACCGCTTCGTTGATCAATGGTCTCATGCCCGCAGACTGGAATATTCTGGTTGGCAGCGACGCCTATGAGGCCGGGGTCAGCTATGGCGTCCAGCTTGAGTCTGCTGAGCTGATTACTGCCAGTGGCACGCGACGCTCGCTGCCGACGTTCCTGGCGGTGTTTCCCGATTACAGCATGCACGGCTGGATGACGCGCCCGTTGTGGATGCAAAGTGAGCGCCTGAATTGGTTGTCGATGTTGCAGAACCGATTTATGGATATCGACAAAAAGGAGCGCTTGCTCGCCAACTTTAATGTGGCGGTAGGCAAGCGCAGCGACGTGGCATCGGTCACCGACCAGATCTATCGGGGTCCTGAGCTGCGCGGCTATAGCAGCCACCAAGCGGTGTCCTTTTCGGTGTGGGACCGGCATGAAAGAGCCGTAACGCAGGTGCGCCCTAATGCCGATGGTAGTTTTCGCGTGCGCCTGCCCGATCGTGCCCAGCGCGTCAGGGTTAGCGCAGTGACCCCCTGGGGGCAGCGCAAAGCGAGAGAGCTTTCGGTGGTGGATAGCCGCAATGACTCGGGGCGTTGGGTGTTTACCCAAAATGGTGAACTCAGTTTGCCTCGCAATGTTGCCATGAGTTTGTATTTTTTTGGTGTGGATGGCACGGCCGATCCCGAGTTTGGTGACGACTTACTGGCGTTTTCTGAAGGGGGGATTGCCCTGCGCAATGAAGACCAGGGGAATCGCATTGACCTTGCCGGCGTTCCCTCTGACCCCGAGCGTATTTCTCTACCGGAGGGGCACTACCGCGTGCTGGTGGGGCGCGGAATTGAATATGACATCGAAGAATACCTGCTGACCGTTGTCGCAGGGCAGCGCAGTGAATTGCCTATTCGGCCGCCCCAGCGGGCGTGGTATAGCGAAGACTGGCGAAGCGCTGATTTACACGTTCACAGTGGCGCCAGCTTTGATTCCGTACTGCCCCTGCAAGAGCGTCTGCGCAGCTTTGCCGCGCAGGGCGCCGAACTTCTGGTCGCTTCAGAGCACAATCGCATTGTCGATGGTCGCAATGCGGTGGCGGCGATGGGCTTGAACGGGGTGCTGCAGCTTGTAGTAGGCAGTGAGTTCACGGGTATGGCGCACACCGCCGAGGCGCCGTTCACAATCGGCCACAGTAATGCATTTCCCCTGCAGGCGCGGCCGGAGCAATACGCTGGCGGTATTCCTAAAATTGAAGGTAGGGCGCTGCGCGAATTGATTGCCGATGTTAAGCGTCGTGACCCAGGCGCACTGTTTCAGCTAAACCATCCACGGGCTGTCGCTCCGCTAGACACTGACTTGGCGTTTTTCGAGCACCTTTCTGTCGGGAAAGAGTACGATCCTGCACTGCCCTTGAATAGTGAGAACAATAACAGCCTGTTGAAGGTGGACCCGGCCAGCGGTGCCCGCGATATTGATTTTGACTTGTTGGAAGTGCTCAACGGCAGTGAGTTTGCGGTGTATGAGGCAGTGCGTGACGACTGGTTCTCGCTGCTGAACCAGGGCGCCCGACGCGGTGCGACGGGAAATAGCGACTCCCATGGTCGTCGTCAGCACGCTGCGATCCCAAGAAATTATATTTATCTGCCGGAGTCCGGCGGCTTGCCCATCAGCGAGGCAGCGCTGGTGGAGGCGCTGTCAGAGGGGCGCAGCTTTATGACGACCGGCCCGTTCATGGCGCTCACTCTGCGAGAGGGTGACCAACAAGCGGGTATTGGCGATACCTTCGCGGGGCGTAGGGCAGAGCTGCATGTGCAGCTGCGCTCGGCGCCCTGGGTCGAGCTGGAGCAGATGACAATCTGGGTAAACGGTCGCATATATCGTCAGCTGCCATGCCGGGCTAACGACCACAAAGTAATCGAGCTGGTGGTCGAGGAGGATGCCTGGGTAGTGGTTGAGGTAAGCGGGCCTGCGGGCGACCGTTACCGCCAGCTTTACCCCGGTTTGCATCCGCTGGCACTGAGTAACCCCATTTACTTTGATGCCAATCGAGATGGAAAGTGGCGCGCACCGCTGAACTAGGACTACTATTTAATTGTCATAAGCCACAGTAATAATACTGGATGTGAATAGTGGCCCTTTTTTATTGGAAAGCTTGTGCCATTATCGAGTCAGAGTCTGTAGCAAAAACAGACATACCAAAGTGTTAGGGGGAAATATGATCCGTATTCAGAAGTCCATGCGCCTCGTTGCATGTATCACCGTCGCGCTATTTGTCACTGCGTGTAGCATCGACCCGTACACAGGGGAAGAAAAGGCCAGTAATACCGCTAAGGGTGCCGGCTGGGGTGCACTAGGGGGTGCGGTACTGGGTGCGGCAGTATCCAGTAAGAAAGACCGTAAAAAAGGTGCGTTGATCGGCGCTGCAGCCGGCGCTGCTGCGGGTGGTGGCTACGGTTATTACATGGACCGCCAGGAAGCCAAACTTCGTGCCCGCCTGGAAGGCACTGGCGTTGGCGTGCAGCGTGTGGGCGATACCATCAAATTGATTATGCCGGGCAATATCACCTTTGATACCGGTAGTTCCGTCATCATGAGTGGCTTCACCAGCGTATTGGACAGCGTCGCGTTAGTCGCTAAAGAGTTTGATAAAACGCTGATGCAAGTGAATGGTTACACAGATTCGACCGGTAGTTTTCAGACTAACCAGACACTGTCAGAACAGCGTGCAGGCAGCGTCGCGCGTTACTTTATGAACCAAGGTGTTGCGTCGAGCCGCATTCGCGCAACAGGTTATGGTCCTCGCGACCCAATTGCGGACAACAGCACAGCCTCCGGGCGTGCTCAAAACCGCCGTGTAGAGATTGAACTGCTGCCCATGCAGCAATAAGTCACTACTCTTCTGCTTGGGGCGCCGCTCGGCGTCCCTTCTCTTTTCAAGGCAAATTCCGTGAATAAATTCTTTGTTGCTGCCATTGCGCTGCTGTTGAGTGCCTGTGCAAGTTTTAGCCCTATTACCAAGCCAGAAGTGGCGATAACCCGCATTAATGTTGGTGCGTCCAACGGCCTTCAGCAGCAATTGCTGGTGGGCTTGCAGCTGGATAACCCAAATGGCTTTGAGCTGAATTTGGGACGGCTGCGTTATGAAATGCACCTGGCTGGCAGCAAGCTGGCATCGGGCAGCTTTAATGAAGAAGTGCGGGTGCCAGCGAATGGCCAGAGCAATATTGAGGTGCCAGTGGGTATTAACCTGCTCAGTGGCATTGGCTTACTGCGCAATTTGCTGAGTAACGTTGGTGCCGACCTGGATTATGAGCTCAAGTTGAGTGCAGATGTGGGCAACTTTGGCCTGGGGGATATGACGGTCGTCAAGAAGGGCGTTGTCGGTATCAATGGCCGAGCAACGCCTTAGTTGCAGTGCTATGCCCGGCGTGCGGCCTTGCTGCCGCTGTCGCTCAAGCTGTCGTGCAGTGCAATCAACTGCTGCGTGAGTTTGTGGGAGGGGGCAAGGTGCACAAGCGGCAATTGTCGGTTGCGCGATTCCTTCATTTTTACAGAGCTGCTCAGGTATTGTTCGAAAACGGGCAGCTCGTTAGCACGCAGGCTGTCTACCAACTGGGCGGGCAAGCTCGCCTGGGCCTGAAACTGATTGACCACAATGCCTTCTAAATGCAGCCCGGGGTTGTGGTCTTCGCGAATCTCTTCCACGGTTTCCAGTAAGCCCATCAGTGCGCCCTGCGAAAAGCTATCGCAGTCAAAGGGGATGACCAGGCTGTCGGCGGCAATCAGGGCTGAGCGGCTGTAAAAATTCAATGCGGGTGGCGTATCGATATAGATATGCTCATATTCTTTTTCCAGCTCACGCAGGGCATCGCGGAGTTTGTAGATTTTGTGTCGGCTCTCGAGTTCGCGCTCGATCACTGCTAACTCGGGGCTTGACGGCATCAAGTAGAGATTGTCGAATTCGGTTTCGTATACGCAGTCACCCGCGTCTTTGCTCTTGCCAAAAAGAGCCAGCTTTTGCTTAAAAAAGCTGGCGGCATTGTCGTCGAGGTCACGAAACTGTTCACCGACGAGGTACTCGCTGCTGTTGCCTTGGATGTCCAAGTCGATCAGCAGGGTTTTAAAGCCTTTCCAAGCGCTGATAGCTGCCAGGTTGCAGCTGATACTTGTTTTGCCCACGCCACCTTTTTGGTTAAAGATAACCCGCTTCATTGACTCGCCCTATTGCACATTGTTCGAAGTGGATAATGCTAGCAGTTCCGCGGGTTGTGGGCTATGGCTGATGACTTAGACTGCGGTAGATTTACGCTCATTCAGCCACGCCGACGTTCGGCCTAGGCCAAGTAGCAGCACGGTAATGTAACCCAGCGCCAGGTTGTTCGCGTAATCGCGGTGCAACTCTTTGCGGAAGATGAGGCATTCACAGAAGTGAGCGGCTAAAAGGCCGTAGCCGACCCAATTGACCCAGTGGCTGCTGTCGCCAGCCAAGGGTTGGAAAAAGTTGATCACGAAAGCCAGCCAAAATACCAGTGTGGCAATGTTCATTATACGGAGTCCCATAGGCACCTCTTGTTGTTATTACTTTGCGGATAATTGTTGGCCACGCATAATGCGATATTCGTAGTATTGCTGCAATCACTAGCCAGGAGTTGATGGATGTATACAGGCATTGTTCAGGGCGCCTTCCCCCTGTGTGGTTTGATCGATGAGCCGGGTTTGCGACGCCTGGCCGTGGATCTGCCCGAGTCTCTGCAAGATGATCTGAGCATTGGTGCCAGTATTGCGCTAGATGGCGTATGTATGACGGTCACTCGCATCGATGGGCCGACAGTGCACTTTGACGCGATGCAGGAAACGCTGTCGCTCACCACGTTGGGGCAGCTAAAAATGGGTGACAGCGTCAATGTTGAGCGTTCCGCTAAGCAGGGGGCGGAAATCGGCGGTCATCTAATTTCCGGCCATATTGATGGGCGGGCCAGAGTCTGTGAGGTGCAGCGTTCTGAAAACAATGTGAGTTTGTTTTTCCAGCTGCCCGAGGCCTTGTGTAAATATGTGTTCCACAAGGGCTTTATTGGCTTGCACGGTTGCAGCCTGACCGTGGCGAGCATGGATAAAGAGCGCGGTATTTTTTCCGTCTGTTTGATTCCGGAAACGCTTCGCAGTACTAATTTAAGTGCACTGGTGGTGGGCAGCGAAGTGAATATCGAGGTGGATCGTCAGACCCAGGTTATTGTCGACACAGTGGAAAGGGTGTTGGCAGAGCAGGGCGTAAACCGGGAGTAAAAACGGCGCCTTGAAGGCGCCGTTGTTAGGGGCTTTTACGCGTCTGGCATCAAGCTATTGATGCGATCCAGCGCATCGACGTACTCGTTGATCAGGCGGAACACCACATTGCGGGTGGACTCGACCTCGTTGATTTGTCCGACGACCTGTCCTACCGGGTTGAAGGCAACTTTTTGACATTCGCCCACCGCGGCATATTTGGCGGTGCGACGAATGCCGTCGCCGGTAACCAAGCCTTGCAGCGGCATGCCCAGCGGCTCAGGGTTGCCGGGGGTCGACCACGCATCGGTCCAATCATTCTTGAGCATTCGGCAGGGCTTTCCGGTCCAGGAGCGTGAGCGCACAGTGTCTTCACTGGTTGCTTTTAGCAATGACTCTTTCTGTGCAGGTTCGGCATGCGCCTCTTCAACGGTCAGCCACAGTGAGCCGCTCCATGCACCAGCGCAGCCCATTGCCATCGCCGCCAGCATTTGTTCGCCGCTACCAATGCCGCCAGCAGCCAGTACGGGAATGTCGCCCGCCGCTTTTACGGCCTGTGGCCAGAATACGATAGAGCCAACATCACCAGTGTGGCCGCCACCTTCGCCGCCCTGGGCAACGATAAAGTCCAGACCCGCTTCGCGGTGAGCTTTTACCTGCTTAACTTTGCCGCACAGTGCGCCAACCAGGCGGCCGCTGTCTTGAATCATTTTGACCTTGTCAGCCGGTGGTGTGCCGAGGGCGTTCGCGATCAGTTTACACTTGGGGCGTGTGAGGGCTTCTTTAAGCAGTGGAGTTGCTGTGGCTTCTGTCCAGCCAAGCAGGCCCATACCCTTGCTACCGTCTGGCCACTCGGGAACGCCGTGGTCGGCCAACAGCTTCTGTGCGAACTCCACGTGTTCCTCGGGCACCATATCCCAGAGCTGCTTTTCCAGCTCTTCGGGGCTCATATCGCCCATGCCTTCATATTTTTGCGGAATAACGATGTCCACGCCGTAGGGCAGGTCACCAATGTGGGCGTCGATCCAGTCAAGTTCTTCTTTTAGTTCTTCGGGCGAAAAGCCAACCGCGCCGAGTACGCCGATACCGCCGGCTTTACTTACGGCCACCACGACGTCACGGCAGTGAGTGAATGCGAAGATTGGGTACTCGATACCCAGTTTTTTACATAGTTCGGTTTGCATTACCTAAGCCTCTGAATCAGGGCAACACCCGCTGGCGTGCCGTTCGATGAATACGCGCTACAGTATTGCCAAGGCCGTGGGGGGCAACAATGGCGTAAGTTATCATTGCCCAGTGACGAAAAAGATCAGTGGCTTGCCCTGGTGGCGCTTGTTTTCGCATGGCCGGGGGGGTAACAATAAGGGCTTCTATCCAACCCTGGAAAATGACCGTACTATGGATAATTGCCTTTCTGCAGGTGCGCGTCTATTGCTGCTCAAGCGCCGGCATCGCGCCTTAGACGAAGAAATTTCGTTGTTGGCGTCGAACCCCTGGCAAAATCAGTTGCTATTGCAGCGCCTAAAAAAAGAAAAACTACGCATTAAAGACACGATCGAACGCCTGCACAGCGAGATGATTCCCGACATTGACGCCTAGTGTTTGTGAGATATATCTCACAACACGGGCTGGTGATAACGCCTGTCGGCCCAACGTCGAGCCTGCTCTAATAGCAGTCGTCAGGAAGACTGAGGCATTCAACGGATTGGATGCGACAGTGGAAGTCGAATTTTCAGAAAGCCGGCGCTTGCGCCGGCTTTTTGGTTTCTGGCGTTTACTCCTTAATTGCCGTCGCGGCGATCACCTTCTACACTGCCCGCCTCATTTTCTGCATTGACGCTAGCCCAATGTCCGACCGAAACTTTGACGGAATTGCCCAACGCTTTCAGCGCAATATCTATGGCAATCCGAAAGGCCAACTTCGCCTGGCAATTTGCCGCCGAGAGCTCGAGGAAAAGCTACCAGCGCTTTTTGGTGGTGAGCCGGTAAGCATTTGGGACGCCGGCGGTGGATTAGGGCAAATGGCCGAGGTCTTTCTCGAGCAGGGTCACCGGCTTAAGCTCAATGATATTTCACAGGAGATGCTCGATCTGGCAGGGGAGCGTCTATCTTCATACTGTCGCTCAGGGCAGTTGTCGTTGTCCCATGCGCCTATTCAAGGTATGGCCGCTCAGGGGCAGTTTCAGTTGGTGATCTGTCATGCCGTGCTGGAGTGGGTGGTCGATATGGAGCAAGTGCTACGCCACCTCGCAGCGGGTATAAAAGAGGGCGGCCACCTGTCGCTGATGTTCTATAACCTCAATGCATTGGTATTGGGCAATATGATTAAGGGCAATTTATACAAACTGCGTGACGAGGATTTTGCCGGACACCCCGGAGGTTTAACGCCGCCATCGCCCCGCCGGCCGCAGGATGTTGAGGCAGCGCTTTCCGCAGTGGGTCTTGAGGTGGTATCGCGCCGAGGGGTTCGCATTAGCCATGACCTAATGTCCAGACAATTACGCCGCGAGCGCAGCGTTGACGACATGCTTGAGATCGACTGGCAGTACGGTGCTCAGGAGCCGTTTTGGGCCTTGGGGCGTTATGTTCACTTGTTGTGCCGCCACAAGAGCGGGGCGGTCTAGTTGGCAATTCGAACTGCGGCACCTGAGAATGCGTGGGTGCTACGTTCTGGTAGGGGCGTTAAGGTGTGGCGGGGAATTGACTGCCCGCCGATGTGGCGGGCGGCATTTCGTCGCGATGATGATGGACTGGCGACGGTTTGTACTCAGCTGCCGGCGTTGGAGGTGGTATGCCTGCAGTAGCTAGCGTTTACAGCGCGATTAAACAGGCAATAAGCCCCGCTGCGACAATGCTGATAAAGCTCACGCGAGCAGTGATGTCAGCATAAATTTCTGCATTGTTCATTTCAGTTGCAGTGATCGCTTTCATAGTGTGATCCTCTCGGTTTTGCTGCTGTGGTTTTTACAGTGCAACGATGCTGGCAATAAAGCCGGCGGCAATGATGCTGGCCAGTGCAAGACGGGCTGCGATATCCGTTACCACTTCTGCTTTGTTGATCTCGTTGATAGTCAATGTATGAGCCATGTTGTTTCTCCTGTGAATGTCTTGATGACAGGGTCAGTATAGGGAGAAAGCGGCTTAACAGGGGTTACAGGGAGGAGGGGAGCCGACGTCGTGTGTGTGGCCTAAGGTGGCGAAAATTAAGCTTATGAATGCTAGATAATTATAATAAAATCAGTGTGTTAAATGAATTCTAAGCAAAAGTTCATCATTTGTTTAAGCCCCTGCCATCATGTCGCGGGGGTTAAATTGCTGTAATAGATGGGAAACGGCGGGGTCGCCGCTTCCCATGCAAGCAATTTACTGCCGGGGAGCGAGGGGCGTGCGCCGGGTATCTGCTCGCGGTGTCCGGGGGCCTAAGCGTTTGCTCAGCAGCCCGAGCACTCGCTCTGCCGTGTGACGATAGGCAGTGAGCTTGCCGCCGTATACCGACAGAATTTTCGGGCTATTTTCGTCGTCACACATTAGGAATGTGTCGCGCAGGCGTTTGTTGGCACTGTCGTCCGAGCGCGGTAGAACGCGCAGCCCTGCCCATGCGTCGATAAGCGCGGGTTTCTCACCCGGGAAAAAGTGGCTGAGCGTATCTTGAAGGTAGGTGATTTCATCGTTGCTTGGCGCGATATTATCTGGGCCATCGCGGTGAATGATCTCGGTGGTGCCAACCAGTGTATGCTCGCCCCAGGGCATGGCAAAAACGGCGCGCCGGTCGCTGGGAGCCTCCATGTAGTAGACGCCGCGCCCGAGGCGTTTATCGACCACAATATGGCTGCCGCGCACAAGTTCGATCTCCTCGGTCATCGCTGCGTTTTCGATGCGCTGCGACGTTTGATTTACCCAAGGGCCGGTGGCATTAACCAGGCTTTTGCAATGGCAGCGGCGCTCACCGTCAGCCGTGTTGAAGGTCAGCGAATAGCCATCTTCGTTCTTTTTGGCTTCTAACAGCTCCCAGCCCGTGAAAGTTTGCGCGCCCAGTTGCGCGGCGGAGTCGACAACAGCCTCGGTTAGCAGCCGGTCGTCGGTTTGACCGTCCCAGTATTGGAATACCGCCTGCAGGCCATTGGTATCCAGACCATCAAGGTTGTGCCACTCTTCTTTCTTCAGTTTACGGAAATGCCCCAGTGGGCCGCCGCCACTCAACAAGTAGTAGAGCGTTAAGCCGGCGCGAATTTGCCAGGGGCGGCGCGAGGTATTTTTATAAATGGGAATATAAAAGGGTACCGGGCGAACAAGCTCTGGCGCATTGCGCAGCAGCTGGGCGCGCTCGCGCAGGCTGTGGAACACCAGGGAGAATTGCGCTGTTTCCAGATAGCGAAGACCGCCATGAATTAATTTGCTTGAGCGCTGAGAGGTGCCTGCCGCCCAGGTTGCGCGCTCGAAAATACAGCTGTCGTAGCCCGCTGCCGCTGCGGCTTGGGCAATGCCTGCGCCCTGAACGCCGCCGCCAATGATGGCAACTTCGGTGTGGATATCGTTAGACAAGGTGGAGCTCCTGTAATACTTCGCCAATATTAAAACTTTCTATTCCGGCGGCTCCGCGTTCGAACCAGTCGCGGGCCTCCAGGGCGCTGCCTACCTCATAGATCAGCAGCGGTAGCGGCAGGGTGCGCAGATCGGTCTCTACGGGGACGCAGTTGCGGTCCATAAACACGATTTCAGGCGTCAATTCAGCCAGCGACGCCAGCTGCCAGTCCGGCCAGTAGTCGAAAACCGCGCCGCATCGCTGCCAGCCGTTGTTCTTGGCAACCAGCAGGGCGTCGAGCTCAAAGCTGATTAGCACGCAGCGGTGTTGGTAGCCCTGCAGGGCTTGCGTGACCGCACTGACCATGGCATTTGCGCCAAACTGGGCGAGACTTTCCCCTTTCAGCTCGACATAAATATCTACCGACGGGTAGTCGTCGAGTAAATCGGTCACCGCCTGTAGGGGGCTGAGCGGCGTGCCTCTGAACTGGTCTCCAAAGCGCTCGGGCTCATGGGCTGACATCGTTGCAAGTTCGGCCGCCGTATAGTCCCAGATCATGCCGGGTTGTTGGCACAAACGTGTTAACGCTGGGTCGTGGAAGATGAACGGTGTCCCGTCAGCACTGAGCTGCACATCTAGCTCGAGCTTAACCGCGCCCACGCGAGCCGCTTCGCGCAGTGCCAGCAAGGTGTTTTCTGGGAAATGCCGTCGCCAGCCACGGTGGGCGACAAAATTTTCGATCTGCATAGGGTCTTTCCTGCCAAGGGGGCAACTTTAGCTGTTACGTCTTACAGGAAAAAGATGGTTGATGCACAATAGCCAACTATTTGCTTTATTGCTTGAGAAATTGCGCGGTTATGACGCGTTCAGGGGAGGGATATGCTGGGAACGTCGGTTAAAAAGCTACTTAGTGGTAGCGTAGAGCTGGGTGCAACGGTCGAGATAAAGGGGTGGTTGCGCAGTCGTCGTGACTCCAAGGGTGGCTTCTCTTTCTTGGCGGTGAACGACGGCTCTACCCAGCACGCCTTGCAGGTGGTGGCGCCGGGCGAGTTGGCTAATTACCAGTCGGATGTGCAGCGCTTAACGGCCGGCTGTTCGCTGCGCGTTGTCGGTACGCTAGTCGCCTCTCAGGGTAAAGGGCAGAGCGTGGAAATTCAGGCGGAGGAGATCGAGGTGTACGGCTGGGTCGACGACCCCGATACTTACCCTATCGCCAAAAAGCGTCACAGTTTTGAATACCTGCGTGGGGTGGCGCACCTGCGCCCACGTACCAATACCTTTGGCGCGATCACGCGTGTGCGCACGGTGCTGGCCAATGCGGTGCACCGCTACTTCTTTGAGCGCGACTTTCAGTGGATTAATACGCCGCTGATAACGGCCAGTGACTGTGAGGGCGCCGGAGAAATGTTTCGTGTTAGCACGCTTGATTTGCAAAACCTGCCTCGCGATGACCACGGCGCCGTCGACTTCAGTCAGGACTTCTTTGGCCGGGAGGCATTTCTTACCGTATCGGGGCAGCTGAATGCCGAGGCGTACTGCCTGGCGATGAGCAAGGTGTATACCTTTGGGCCGACCTTTCGCGCGGAAAACTCAAATACCAGCCGGCACCTGGCAGAGTTTTGGATGGTTGAGCCCGAGGTCGCTTTTGCCAACCTTGACGACGATGCCGCCTTGGCAGAAGATTTTTTGCGCTACCTGATTAAGCAGGTGCTGGAGCACTGCGAAGACGACTTGGCCTTCTTTAATCAGTATATCGACGATACGGTGCTGTCGCGCTTGCAGGCGGTGTCTGAGCGTGAGTTTGCGCGCATGGATTACACCGAGGCGGTGAAAATACTCACATCAGCGAAGGCCTCTTTTGACTACCCGGTGGAATGGGGGCGAGACCTGCAATCCGAGCACGAGCGCTATCTTTGTGAGCAACATGTGGGTGGGCCGCTAATCGTCAGTAACTACCCGAAAGATATAAAAGCGTTTTACATGCGCCTGAATGACGATGGCAGAACGGTAGCTGCCATGGATGTGCTGGCACCGGGCATTGGTGAAATTATCGGCGGCAGCCAGCGTGAAGAGCGCCTGGATGTTCTCGACCAACGCATGAAGGATCAACAGTTGGAAGGGCTGGAGTGGTATCGTGACCTGCGCCGCTACGGTACCGTGCCTCACGCTGGCTTCGGCCTGGGTTTTGAGCGGCTGTTGAATTACATCACCGGCATGGACAATATCCGCGATGCGATTCCCTTCCCCCGCGTACCGAGGCACGCTGAGTTTTAAGGGGCGTCACTCGCGCTGGTGCTCAGGCGAGTGTGAACAGTAACTTGCGCTGGAAGGGGTCGATCTCGGCCACTTTCACCGTAACTGCCTGTTCCAGTTGATAGTTTTGCTGATCGTTATAAAGGCGCAGGGTGTCGGCGTCGAAACTGAGCTTTTCCGGAATCGATCGAGCCTCAACGAAGCCGCTGATACCGCTATCATGGAGCTCGACGGTAAAGCCGCCGCCATTGAGGTGGGCAATGTGGCCCGCGTAGGTCTGCTCCGAGGGCTGTTTGGCCAGATACTGGTACTGTAGCCATTGTTCCATTTGCCGGCTGGCTTGGCGCACATTGCGCAGCTTTTCTTGCAGTTGAGCAATGGCATCGTCGCTCAAGTCGCCGCCGCTGGTGTTGTCCAGGCAGGCGCGAATGCAGCGCTGTACAACCAAGTCGTTGTATTTACGCAGCGGCGAGGTGAAGGTGCTGTAGCAATCGAAGCCCAGGCCAAAATGTGGGCGTGGTTCGGCGCTGAGCTCCCCCGGCTGAAGCATGCGAGCCATAATACTGCGCAGCGGCAGTGGGCTATCTGCCTTAGACGCGGCGCTCAATACGCGCCGGTAGCCGTCGAGTTCCTGAACCGGCGCGTCGCTATATTCTGGCAGGGCGTGGTCGACCAGCTTGCCGATACTCTCGAGGCGTTCTTCTCTGAATCCGGCGTGACCATTGTATAACGCACGGTCGGTGCCGCGCTTTTCGCGCAGCCATAATGCGGCGCTGCGGTTGGCGGCGAGCATGCATTCTTCTACCAAGCGGTGGGCGTCATTGCGATCCTGGCGGACGATGGCAGTGATGCGGCCCTGCTCGTCCAAGTCATAGTGAAAATCTGCTTGCTCGGGCATGATCAGGGCATTTTCTTCACGCCACTTGCGCAACGCCCCGCAGGCTTGATGTAGCGCCTCAATGCTGGAGTGAGGCAGTTGAGGGCCTCCTGCCAAGTGGGTGGCGACGTCGTCATAGCTAAGTTTTGCGCGGGAGCGAATCAGGGCTTCTGAGAAAGCAATATCTTTGATTTCGCCGCTTTGGCTAATTTGCATGCTACAAACCAGGGCGGCGCGCTCAACATCTTCTGCCAGTGAGCAGAGGTCTTGGCTGATGTGCTCGGGCAGCATGGGCTGAGTACACCCTGGTAGATAGACCGTACTTGCGCGCTGCTGGGCGGCGCGATCCAATTCGCTGCCTGCGTCAATGTAAGCGCCGGGGTCGGCTACCGCGACTTGTAGCGTCCAGCCGGTGTCGTTGGCTTCCGCGTAGATCGCATCGTCGATATCTCGCGTGCTGGCAGAATCAATCGTTACAAAGGGTGTGTCGCGCAGGTCCTCACGTTGGTCTGCGCGGCTGTCGATGAGCTCTTCCTCGGCGGGCCACCCAAAAGGCAGCTCAAATTTGCACAGGGTATACTTGCCCTCTACGCCAGCGTCTTCGGGGCTGCCGATTTTACTCAGCACTTTTACTTGAGATTTGCCATCTTTCCAGGGATGGCGATGGACTTTGCAGTGCAGATAATCCCCGGGTTGCGCTTTTTTGCGCTCAGAAGGCGGGATGAAGAGCAGTTTATTAAAGCGGGGCAGGTCGGGCTCCACAAAGTGCCCTTGCCCACGAACGATGTATCGGCCTGTAAAACTTGTCAGAGGGCTATTGACCAGTTTCTCCAGCTCGCCCTTAAACTTGCCCTTGTCATCGGTCAACACACTGACCTTTACCCGGTCACCGGGAAATACGCGCAGCATCTCGTCGGGGGGGAGAAACACATCCCGACCATCATCAAGGCGCACAAAGCCGAAGCGGCGCTGGCTGCCGCGTACCTCACCTTCGCCCTGATCCTTACTTTCAATGATGTCGGTTTTCAGCTGCTTTAGCTGTTGCAGGGCGTTTTGGTCGAGCATGGTGTTGAGATACCTTGGCTTTCGGTCTGAGAAAGGGGCGATAGGGTAGCGGAAAACCTCCGCCGCGTCTTGCTCGCCGAGGTGATGGGCGCATTGGGCACCAGATTTAGTTGACATCACCGCGGTAGCTTTTAATATTCAAGACAGCATGTCCTTATTGGAGCAGCCGTTTGCCCCATTCCGACAAGGCCCGATGGGCCATCAGTTGTAGGCTTGGTAGCCGCTATGCGGGGGCAGTCATGCCGCCGTCTTCTCTTCCTCAAAACATCCTCACCACGTTGCTCGTCGCGCGACTGAGCAACGGTCCGATTTGTTTCTTGCAGCCAGTAGAGAGCCCCTGATGGAAAAAATCTTTGTTCTGGATACCAATGTTCTATTGCATGACCCGATGGCCCTGAGTGCTTTCCATGAGCACCGTGTGGTCGTGCCGATGACGGTGCTCGAAGAGCTCGATCACATTAAGGACCGGCGTGACAAGGACGTAAGCCGTGAGGCGCGCATTGCGATCAATGCGATTGATAAAATTTTATTCAAGGCCAGCCCCAAGCAGATTCAGGAGGGGGTGCCGATCCCGGCGGCGCGTGAAGGCGAGGCTGCGGGCTCCCTGGCGATCTTTCCCGATCAACTAATCAGTCACGATACCGAGGCTCCCTACCTAGATGGCAGCCAACAGCAGGCGAACGACAACCGTATTATTAACGTTGCCTTGCACTTACAGGTGAAAAACCCAAAGGCCTACGTTTGTTTGGTAACCAAAGACATCAACATGCGTTTGAAGGCCAAGGGGTCAGGGCTGGAAAATGTTGAGGACTACCGGCGGGATCGGGTGCTGGATGATATCCAGTATATGGCGAAGGGCTATGAACACCTGGCCGGGCGGTTCTGGGATCAGGTCGACAGTGTGGAAACCCTGCGGGAGGGGCCGCAAACCCTGCATGTTTTAAGCAGGTCGGTGCTTCCCCATGTGCATATCAATCAGTTCATCTACGATGACAGCGGCTTTGCCGGTTTGGTGAGAGCGGTAGATGATGACCGGGTTGAGTTATTGGATCTGTGCCCTGAGCAGTTGATGCATCAAAGCCTGTGGGGCCTCACGCCGCGTAACCTGGAGCAGGCGATGGCGTTTTTTCTCATCGCCCAGGCGGATATTGATATGACCGTGCTTACCGGCCCGGCGGGCTCGGGTAAAACCCTAATCGCACTGGCCTATGGCTTGCACGCGATACTTGAAGAAAAGCGTTATGACAAGTTGATTGTGGCGCGGTCGACGCCGCCAATTGCCGAAGATATCGGCTTCTTGCCTGGCACCGAGGAAGAAAAAATGGCGCCGTGGCTGGCCGCCTTTGATGACAACCTGGAGGTGTTGCACGGGGGGGATGAGTCGCCCTACAGCAGCATCGAGTATGTTAAAGACAAGGCCAATATACAGTTTAAGTCACTAAACTTTATGCGCGGTCGCTCGTTCAACAACGCCTATATTGTCATCGATGAGGCACAGGGCTTAACCCAGTTTCAGCTTAAGTCGATTATCACTCGGGTGGGGGTTAACTCGAAGATTGTGGTGCTGGGAAACCTGGCACAAATCGACAACAAATATATTTCGCCGCTTACTTCCGGGCTAACTTACTTAGTCGAGAAAAGTAAGCACTTCGCCCACGCCGGGGTGATGCATGTAAATGGCATAGAACGATCTAGGTTAGCGGCGTTTGCTGAAGAAAATTTGTAGGGCTTGCCTCGCCGTCTGTCAATAGGGTGAATCCGCGGTAGTCGCTGCACTGTGCCTTTATTAATGTTGGGGTATGAAACTCGGCGTTAAATTGGAGGGAGTGCGGCCATGATTGAAGAAAAGCGTGTTGGTGCGGAACCTGTGCCTCACAACCTTTCTGAGCTGCTTACTGAGCTGCAGCGAACGTCACTGCGTCGTATTGAAAACTTTGGCTGGCAGATCAAGTTTATCCGTCGTCCCCGTTTTCAGCCGCCCGTTGTCGTTGTTGAAAATACGACAGGAATGAACATTGGCATCCTGGAGGAAGATGGCGGCGTTAATCTCCGTCCGGCCATCTCCCTGAGAGACTGATTTCGACTAGGAGCTGTTCACACTACGTAATTAGTGCGAACCGGCCCTAGCCCTTGCTTGGGTCGACGAGTGTGACGACTTGCTCATCTGGGTCGCGGCTGGCATTTGCCGCCCGCAACTCTGCGAGATAGCCTTCCCATAAGGTCTGATGATTTTCGCCGAGTTCTCGCAAGTAGCGCCAAGAGTATATCCCGCTGTCGTGCCCGTCATCGAACACCAGCTGAATCGCATAGTTCCCGACGGCAATAATATCGCGGATCTCCACATTCAATTTGCCAGTTTGCAATACCTCCTGGCCGCGCCCGTGGCCGCGCACCTCCGCCGAGGGTGAGAAGACACGCAAAAATTCGCAGCTGAGCTGGTAGTGACTGCCGTCGGCATAGCGGAGCTCCAGCTGGCGTGATTTCTTGTGTAGCTTAATTTGCTGGGGCGGCATATCTGTTTGATTCATATGAGTATTTCCAGTTTCTCTGGCGACATCATAGCTGAGCGTTGGTGCGCTGTAGAGTGCAAATTCGAAGAATCTAAGTCGCTACCGCTCTGCGTAACAAAGTTGGCGGCCTAAAACGGTGCCGGCGGCGCGCGTTTATTGTACAATGCGCGGCTTTTCTTAGCCTGTATCTGCCTTGCGGGGGTTCTATGTTTAACAAAGAGATGACGATAGCTGGTTTCGACGACGATATTTGGTCTGCAATCCAGGAAGAAGAGGTTCGTCAGGAAGAGCACATCGAGCTGATTGCTTCCGAGAACTACACCAGCCCCCGCGTAATGCAAGCTCAGGGTACGGCGCTGACCAATAAATACGCCGAGGGCTATCCTGGCAAGCGCTACTACGGCGGTTGTGAGTATGTGGATAAAGCAGAGTCTCTGGCCATTGAGCGCGCCAAGGCATTGTTTGGTGCTGACTACGCAAATGTTCAGCCTCACTCGGGCTCACAGGCAAATGCAGCGGTATATCAAGCGTTGGTGCTGCCAGGTGAGACAGTGCTGGGTATGAGCCTGGATGCGGGTGGTCACTTGACTCACGGCGCCAAGCCAAACTTTTCTGGCAAAACCTATCATGCTGTGCAGTATGGCCTGAACAACGACACGGGCGAAATCGATTACGCACAAGTAGAGGCCTTGGCTCTAGAGCATAAGCCCAAAATGATTGTGGCGGGCTTCTCCGCGTACTCGGGCATTGTCGATTGGGCGAAATTCCGTGACATCGCCGACAAAGTGGGCGCCTACCTGATGGTTGATATGGCTCACGTGGCGGGTCTGGTTGCGGCGGGCATCTACCCCAACCCAATGCCCTTTGCCGACGTGGTAACCACCACGACTCACAAAACCCTCCGTGGTCCGCGTGGCGGTTTGATCCTGGCAAAAGCCAACGAAGAAATTGAGAAGAAGCTGAACTCTGCCGTTTTCCCAGGTGGTCAGGGTGGTCCGCTGATGCATGTGATTGCCGCTAAAGCGGTGAGCTTTAAAGAGGCAATGAGCCCTGAGTACGTCGACTACCAAAAGCAGGTGGTTGCCAATGCAAAAGCGATGGCCAAGACCTTTATCGATCGCGGTATCAATATTGTTTCAGGCGGTACCGAGAACCACCTGATGTTGGTGGATCTGATCGGCAAGCCTTACACCGGCAAAGACGCTGATGCAGCGCTAGGGGCAGCGAACATCACCGTGAACAAAAACGCGGTTCCTAACGATCCGCGTTCACCGTTCATCACCAGTGGTCTGCGCGTAGGTACGCCGGCAGTGACAACTCGCGGCTTCAAAGAAGCAGAGTGTATCGATCTGGCCAACTGGATGTGCGATGTATTGGAAGCGCTCGAGTCTGGTGATGCCAGCGCAAAAATTGAAGAAGTGAAAGCGAAGGTGCTTGAGGTTTGTAAGCGCCACCCCGTTTACGCTTAATGTAAAATGGGTTGAAGAGCCGGGCATTGCCCGGCTTTTTTTTGCCTGTGAAATTAGCTAGCGAAATTGCGTGGTGTTAGCGTCGTGGTATTGGAAAGTTCCGTTGATTTGTTTCTAAAAATTAGTCGAACGGGAGTTTGATGCCGGTATCAGCTTTAGGTGTGGGAGGCTTACGATAGCTCGATTTTTTTACGGGCGTTTTGTCCTTGACAAGTACCATGCCGGTGTTGAAGTCGGTACCGCTAATAATCGTCGCCGTCGACATTTTGCTCTCTACAGAGATAATTTTGATTTTCCCAACGAAGCTGCGCTTGCTACCCAATGACTCGCCCGTATAAGGGTCAACAATCTGTTTACCTTTATTGTAAACATTGTAGTTTTGTCCTACCTTTACGGCGTCACCGCCACCATTGATTATCACTAGGCGTCCTGACACGTCTACGATCAGTAAGGGGTAAATTCTGTCTACTAAATCGTGGGCGGCTTTCGCGACGGCATATTTGAACAGGCCGATACCGAGTGGCTTGGATGTTGTTGCGGAATAGTCGTCGGAGAATTTGATCTCGCCCGTTGCAGGCACCACTACTTTAAGTGCAACACGAACTTCGCCGGTATGGCTAGTCTCCGTTTGCCCAGTGACTTGGATGGCTCTTGTTGAGGTTCGGCCTTCGGCCTTTGTGATTCGTGGGATAAGTACGTAGTCGGCGCCCAGCATTCTGCCGAGTTTGGCCTTCTCCTCTGGAGAGGTCGAATCGCTGGCTATTAAATTTAACTCAGCGTGCATGTCGGCCAAATCTACGCGGCTTAACACCGCGAATTTGCGCGTTTGTACAATCGCTTTCTCAAGTTCGGTGTAAACGTAGTCGGATATTTGGTGCCCCTGAACGCGGCCAAACAAGAAATAGTAGTTCTTCGCCTTGGGAGGAAGAATCACTATTCGTTTTCGATTTGAAGAGGCCGGAACATCATAGCGATACACTTCAACAGAAAGCTCCGCTTTATAGGTGCCATCTTCATTGTGTTCCAAGGCTAGAATGTCGTAGCGTTTTACCTGCCCTTTTGTTTGGGTCGAGGCGGCAACATGGCTTTTGAGTTCAATTTCAGCATTCTCTGTCATCCCCGCCTTGTCTGTTGCGGAGGCGCTAATCGATGAGCTTGCGGTAACCTCCCGTGATGATAGGCTAACGCCATTGACCTGCGAGACGGCGGAAGTTAGTGCCGCCCGTATGGCCTCCTCCTGGTTTGCGCCGTAACCTGTTGCATTGACTTGAACCGATTTGGTATTGGCATGCAGTGATGATGTGGTGATCAATAAGAGTAGTGTGATCACCGCGTTTCCGATGTTTTTCATATCACCAGTCCTGTTCGATAATAGGAACCAAGGTCGGCTGTGTGGGAGAGCTCGGCTCCGTTCGCTTGCTTGAAGCGGTGCCTCCACCTGATCGTCCTTGAGAATATCCCTGCTGGGTGTGTTGGCGGAAGTCTCTAGCTAGCGTCATGAGGCTGGGTGACCATGCGTGCGCAACCAGGAAAAACTCCGCGCTGGATTCAGGGTCTTTTAGTTTCTGAGAATACACTTGCGTACCGCCCGTTAGGCGAAGCTTCGACGCCGTGGTGGTGTAGGCCTTAAACCTGCTATAAGTGCTTCGTTGAACAATACTCTCGATGGTTTCGTTGTCATTGAGTTCAATTGAGCGAGCTGTCCCCGTCTGATTATCCACCGCGATCTTTTCACTGTGTGCAGAGATCGTGGTGTTGGCAAATCTTGCCAATTCTCTCTGTGCATCAATCGCTGCCGTTTTTCTCTGGGCGCTGAGCTTCTGCTTGCCCATTGCGCCACTAAAGCCGCCAGAGTCGGCGGGTGCAATACCAAAACCGATCACTGCCCATTCGCCGTTGGATAACTTAAACATCCTGCTACCCACTAGCCCCATTAAATTGCCAGGCTGCTGGCCGGTCTGGCGCTCAACCCATTCTGCAACTTCATGTATTGCCCTGGGGTTAGGGGCTGTGGAGGGCTGCTGGGCGGCTAATACACCTGCAGTACGTGCCGTTTCGGGTGACAAAGCAATTACAACACCTATTTCGCCGTCATGAATGACGGTTTGAACGACTCTGGAGCCTTCGAAGACGTCAGCGATCGTCTTTTCGATGGTATCTTCGATGGCGCGTTTGTCGGTGATAGTTTCACAGGTTATGAGACGTTCAGGCTGCTCGTTGTCCTCGCTGGATTTGTCTGCCAAAAAACGATCGAGCAAAGCCATTGCTTTTTCGGAAAGGCTCGATGACGGTTCACCATTTGCGGCCTTCTTCATTTTGCAATCGGCGATAGCATCCTGAGCGGTTCCGGTAAGGTTGTCGGTTGAGACTGAGGTCAGCGAGCTGATATTCGCTGCACCCAATGTTTCTGCCATGCCAGAGTAGGCATCGGCGAGAGCTTGTTGATAAGCAAGGTTGAGTGAGGTGATGTAAGCCGCCGTTCCTGGGCTGCCAGATATCGGCGCGGTGGCGGATGTAAAGCGATAGTTCTTGCCCCGTGCCGAGAGCTCTGCCTGCGAAGAGAGTGCGTAAGTGCTTAAAACACCGCTTAGATCGTCACCTTCATTAACAGCCGGTGGTGTTAGGGCAAACGCCCATTGCGAAAAGAATAAAGCCGCCAAGGTTGCCCTTGGCGCAATTGAACGTAACGTCCATGTCATTGCTAAAGCCCTCTGCTACCAAGAAACGGTTTTACCGCTGCCGCGCTTGATAATGGGGGTTTCGCCTTCCCAGATGGCTAGGCCACTATTGATGTCGGTAAGCGTGAGCTGAAAAAAGTACTCCACCTGTTGCTGGCGACCCATTGAATGATTGCGCTGTAGGATCTTTCCAGAAAGAGAGAGATCCGGGGCCTGAAGAGTACCTTTACGGGCGACGCGTGCCTGACTAAATTCATCATTATTGCGCAGTTCACGTGCGGCGTATGACATTTCGTCTTCGGCGCCATTAATGCCTACGGCAGTTGTCACAACAACTTTGCCAGACTGCAATAACTCGATGCGAATTTTCTTGATGATTAGATCTGTATCAATGCGCTGCATTGTATCGTTGGTCACCTTGCCTATCGCCAAGATATAGCGGCCGCCGCTTGGGTGGCTGACGGCACCGGTAGAGATCATTGATGCCACCGCATCCGCTGCGGCTTTCTCAAAGTCTCGATACTCCAGACCCATAACGGTTCCTGATGTGTCGTTGTTAGTATCCACGTAGCTAGCGCCAGGAGCTGCGCAGCCAGTGAAAACTAGGGATAGCAAAGTCATTGCGATAACTTTTTTCATGATTTATAGCGTCCTGTCAGTAATTAATCTTCGATTTCAATTCGGTAGTCCGCGGCTTTAGGGCCGGGGCTGGATTCAGTGATATCAATGCTCTGCCCGGGTTTTAGAAGACGTTCATTCCATTTGCCAAGTAGTGTTTTAATGGGGCGGCCGTCTTCGGTGTACCAAAGAACGCGGTAACGGATGGTTCTATCCATGAATGCGTTCGATTTGATTCTCAGCATCAATTCCATTCCCGTATTCGCGCTATGCCAGCTTCGAACATCGAGTATCTCGACCCATTGACCGTCATAGGAAACATGGGCCGCCCAAGGAGGCGCTGAGGGAGACACAGCGCAAGCGGAGAGAACAGCGGATATAGCGATAACGATCAGTAACTTTCGCATGGGAAAATTCCTTATAGATGAATGACTTCAATATAGGGCTTTGCATTGGGGGCGGGCTGCTTGATATACACCAAGGCATTGGTGTTATTCGGTAGCTCTACGTCTGAGAACAGTCCAAGGCCGTACGGGATGCGCAAGGTGCTCAGTTGTGTCGCCGGCAATTTGGCCAAATGCCAGGCTTCAGGCATGGATCGCCAAGTTCGAGTGTCAGCAGTGGTGGTGGCTGCAGAGTAGGCAAGGCCAGCGAGGTTGCCGAGAATCCCAAGCTCTTTCCCCATCTGCTGTTGTAAAACGGCTTTAGTTGTGGCGGTAATCACTGCACGTGTCACAGTTGCGGGCCAGCGAGTTTTGAACTCTGTTTGGAGGACGCGCTCCATAGTGGCGAGCGTAGAAAAATTGACGGCCGAGCCATTGAGCGTCACGCCGTTTGTAGTGAGCCCTGTCCAGCGCGGTGTCAGCTCAGGAAGTGCGATGTTGGCAGTAATTAGATTGCCACTCCAAATAAACGGTATTGCGAAAGACTTTTCTGTCAGTGTTGGACTTAGGCCCGACTCATAAATAATCCACCATGCGGGTGCGCCATTAGTCAGACGTGAGTAGTTGCTAAGGTTGGTGAGGTCGTCGTCGACAACTGGATTCTCACCGATCATCCCGCGAACGCGAACCATCAAATCCTGTGCTTTGGAGATGTCGCTGTTGCTGCTAGAGGCTAAGAAAAGCGCGTTGGTATAGGCCACGGCGGGGTTCAGGAAGTCCTCAAAAACCGCCCAATTTGCCATGGAGGGAAATTTTTCTTCGATCTTTGAGGTAAGCTTCGAGCGCTCTTTGTCGTCGAGCTTGGTTTCTTCTTCCTGTTGTTCGGCAATTTTATCTGCATTGTCTTCAACGGCGATGCGCGCACGTTCATTGGCGCGATTGAACTCCACACGCGCAAAGTCGGTATTGCCCTGAGCCCAGAAAGACATCGCTTTATAGTAGTTGGTAAGAATGCGCTCAGACGAGGCGGGGTCATAAGATCGCAACGTGTCGTTTACTAACGCTGAGCCAGCCCCTTCGGCGACTTTCTTACCCACGCCTTCGGTGTCTTCGGTTTTTAATAACTCTTCTACTGCGTCGTAGTGCGCAATACTGCGCTCGAGATTTCCTGAGAGCCGCCAATTTTCGCCGGCCTCAAGATGCATTAAAACATCGCCGGCATTGGGAGCCACGGGCTTTAACGTTTGCTCCGCTTCCTCATAGAGGTCCAGTTTTTTTTCTATATACAGCGCTGATTGTTCGAATTGACCCGCGCTGTAGTGGGTGTCGATCTGATTAACAAATGATGAGTTGCTGTAACTGGCACAGCCGGTGGCAAAAATGCTTGTTGCAAGCAAAAAGGTACGAAGTGTAATCATCCGTGATTACCCTATAGTTTTGTTAGTGTGGAGGGGGCTGATGAGGCAGCCCCCGATCAAGGGAAGAGTCCGCTAAAAATTAACTACAACGCCAAGATTGAGAGCATCGAGCTCGATATCATCTTCATCTAAGAGACGCATTGCTTCTAGGGTGAGACCGGTTTTTTTATTGATAAAAAATTCCGCACCAATGCCTAAGCTAGTGCCGGATTCATCGTCAGAGAACGAGCCAAAACCTTCGAGTTTGGCGGTGTAGTCAAATTGCGTATAGCCAACGATGATATACGGGTACACGCGCGGTGTAATAAACACACCTCCTCTGAGGTACGCTCCCAGAGTAGTGTCGGCTTCGACAGAAAATTTCATTCCAGATATACGTTCACTATGGTCACTGACGCCTGTGCCAATTCTGACCTCGGCACTTACGTTCTCGGTGAGAAAACTGCCCAAACGAGCACTTAAGACGCCGAGTTCTGTGTTTTCGTCATCTTCAATGGATTGGTATTGTAAGCCGCCGTATAAGCCGAGTTGTGAGGCAAAGGCGTTGCTTGAAATGGCGAGCATTGCTGCGAACAGCAGAATAGTTTTACGCATATGATTCACTTCCTTGTGTTCATATAGTGTTTATTGATCCGGCTAACGTCTAACAGTGCCAGCCTCAACAGTCTAACGTCTAATTGTTTCAACGCAATACTATTTTCTACCACTCGTAGTGGTCCTTGTGTTCAGACCAAGGGCCTGTGCCTGAAATCAGGTTGGTCGTCAAATATTGACCTGTGCATTTGGTGCATTCCCCTCTAAAATGGAGATGGAGTGTTGCTATTAATTGGTCTGCTTGCCGAGCGCCGGAGATGCAACAGTCGAGCAGGAACTCGAAATACGTCGGCACCTAATTTGGACTGTGTCGATGTGTATTACTCGTGGATATTGGAGTGCTTAATGAAGAAGAAAATAATAGGTGTGACTTGCGCAGTGCTAATGACGGCGTGTGCAAGCACCGAGCAGGCAGCAGATACGCAGCAGTCACAACAAGGTGCGGGTGGACTCCCTCAGTGGGTGATGAATCCTTACATCGACGATGGTTTTGCCAGTGCTCAGTGCGTGCCGTATTCCAGTAATATGTCGATCGACCGCCAGCTTGCCGTTGCCAATGCGCGGACGGATTTAGCCCAACAGCTAGAAACGAAAGTTGCAGTTTTGGACAAGGTATTTCGCGAGCGCACGGATGTGTCCAGCGGTGTATCCAGCGGCTCAACCTTCTCATCGGTGGCGAAGCAACTTACCCAGCAGACGCTGATTGGTACACGAGCTGAGCGTGTGGAGTTTGTTGAAATCGACGGGAAGAAAAACCTGTGTGTATTGGTGACAATGGGGCGCGATAAAACCCTGGCACTGTTTGATAACCTGTTGGCCGCGAGTGAGCGCCAGGTGCAGCCAGATACCCGAGAGGTGCTTTTGCAGCAATTTAAGGGCGCACAAGCTCAGCAGGAGCTGAACGAAGAAATGGCGCGCTAATACGTTGCGTAAATGCTATGGGTCGCTGACGCCGCGACCGTAAGCGCACAAAAAAGCCCGCCATTGGCGGGCTTTTTTGTGGTTGCAATAATACTGCTAACTAGTCTTGGTCCAGATCAACCTCAACGACGACTTCCTCGGCGTTGTCCACAAATCGCTCGTCAGTGAACACAACTTCACCGTTGTCGATAATGTCGACTTCGTAGTTCACGCCGCCCGGTACTTCAAAGACTTCATCTTCGCCTTTGTCGAGAATAACGAATTTGTAGTAGTCGTAATAACCATCGGGTTCATCAATGTTATCGATGCCGATAGTGAAGGCGCCGCTGCTAAAGTCGTTGGCGATATTGCGAATAATCAACTTGCCGGTATTGCTGATAACCACTTTGCGTGACGCCGTGGCGGTGTTGCCCTGGTCGTCGGTAACCGTCAGTTTAATTTGGAACTCACCGTCTTGTGTATAGGTGTGATTACCCAATGGAATACCGTCATCGACGACTGTGCCATCACCTAAGTCATAGCTGTATTTAACGATATTGCCGCTCGGCGATATTGACGACAGCGCATTGAGAATACCGGTGTTGAATTCGCCGTTATTATCGAGTGAGCCGCGAATGACATCGCTGTATTGGTCATACAAACGTGCGGTAAGCGCACCTTTGCTGCCGGCATCCTTGCTGACGGGGAGGTAGAACAGCTGGCTGGCCGACTTAATTTCGCCTGCGCTATTTCTGCCGCCAATGCGGAAACCAAGCTCGCCCTCGACATCGGGAACTTGAATCTCAAAGCTGACATTACCGCTATTGCAGGGGCCGTCCGTGCTGGTGCGATTGCCGTAGCAGATGCTTGTGTAACCCAGCTGGGACTCATCCAAATTGAATTCATCAATGCTTGCCTGGTCCATTTCCAAAAGCTCGCGCAAGGGCTCGTTGAGGTTCGCGTAGCCAATGTAAATGCGATAGGTGCTGCCGGGTTTGGCGGCAGGCAGGCGACGGTCCGGGCCCAGGCCGAAGATGGCAAAGTCCGAAGTCAGGCCATCGGGGCCTGCATTGAGGTAGTTGCCTTCCAGCAAGCCGACAAATTCCATGCTGTCCGCTGCGTCTGCTTCATTGACCAGCGTGCCGCGACCGAGAAAGGCCAGGCGCGCAGGGCCAAAGGGTTGGTTGTACAGTTTTTCCACCTCAAAGCTGCCATTGCTTTGGTCGGCAGAATAAGTCTTGCCGTTAAAGCTGATGCGAACCAGTGGGCGGTAGTATTTGCCTGCCAGGCTATCCCATTTGCTTTCGGTAAAGTCGATGCGCTCCTCACCGCGCTCGTCTGGGAGACGCAGGTCGAGCAGGGCGGGGTAGGTGTTTGACGTCGGAGCGCTGGTTTCAATCACGCGGGTGAAGTTGTAGCCAGAATCGTTGACCGGCGAGGTCGTGCCAGCATCTGCGTTGGCTTCCTCGCCATCGACGACTTTCAAGCCGATGGAGTAAAGCACTGCGCCAACGGGGTTGCTGTCATCGAAAGACCAACCGAAGTCGGTGTAGTCAATAGCTGTGGTACCGTCACCATTTTTGCTGCGCGCCCAGCCGTTGATAGGTACCACGGTGCCGTCCTGGCCCTCTTCCCAGGAGTTGGTCCACTCAACAACGCCGAGGCCATTTTTTAAATACAGATAGTAGGAAAAGCGCTCCCCGTAGTACTTGATAACTATGCAGTTCTTCTCTCCGCTGATCGGCGCTGTCGCATCGTCATCAATGAGGGTCGCTGTCCAGCCAGTGCCAGAGCTGAAGTTGTAAAATAGCGGCACGATGGTGGGGCCGGCTACCCAGCTATCTCCGACTTCAACGTTTGCGGGGAATAAGAGAGCGGGTTGAGGCTGTCTGAAGGGCGCTACACCTAAGTCTGATTTCAGCTGCTCGGCAGTTTCCGTCAAGTAGATGTTGCCGCGACTGTCCTTGGCAAAATTATGGAAAATTGGTGCGCTGATGTCGTTGCTATTCGGTGTTACGACATAGTACCCCAAGCGCAGGGTTTTAATTCCGCGAGAATCTTCCACAACGGAGGTTTTCCAAACGCGATCCGTTTCAAAGTCGCCGAATCCTCTCAGGCGCATTTCTGAGCGATCTGGAAAGCGAAATTCCTGTGAACCGAAGTTCACGACGATATCGGCGCTGTCGTCCTCAAACGTTAGGTAGGTGTTTAGTGACAGTTGCGAGTCGTAATTGAGGTTGATTACGGGTTCGGTATTGGCGTTGGGTTCTTTGTACTCAGTACCCGATTCGTCGAACACGCAGCCCTGGAGGCTGAGTCCGAGGGCTACAGCCGCTGATGCTAGGATGTTGATTTTTTTCATGGCTATGTCCCCTCTTATAGCGTGAAGCTGCCGACCAGTGACACCCCGAAAATACGGTCGTCGTTTAATGTAGAGCCCTCAACAAAGGCGTCGAACTGGCGTTGGGTGTAGTTGAAGCGCAGCTCCATTGGCAGCTTCACTCGTGTTTTGCTGAGGTCGTAAACGGCATTGAGGGTATATGACTCGTACTCAATACTGTCTTCGATACCGAATTCGTCGCGAGTCAGCGATTTGCCACCGTCTACATTCGCTTCCGCATCAAAGGTGAAGTCGTAGCGCAGGCTGACATCCAGGTTTCCGAAGAAGCGCAGCGATCCACCCAGATACAGGCCGGTAGCCTCAAACTCGCCTTTGTAAATGGCTTCTATGGGGGTTGATACATCGCTGGAAACGGGCTTCTCATAGTCCACCGAGAACAGCCCCATCATAAAACTTTGGCCTGGTGAGGGCTCGTTGCTGTAGCCGATTACCGCTTCTTTAAAAGTGGTGTTAACGTCAATTTTGTCACCGGCGGTGAGCAGTTTGGCGTCGTTATCTTCTACGTAAAAATAATCGCGAGTCGCTTGTACGGTAATCAAAAACGTTTGCACGTCGTAATTAATATCGATGCGGTGATTGGTTTTCTCGCCACCGAAGAGCTGGAAGGGGTCGATGCTGAGGTCGGCAACGAAGCGTGTCCACCCTTCTTTTTCTGAATCCGAGGCCTGGGCGATTTCATCTTGTTCTGCGCTGTCACCAGGTGTCATTTCGTAGCTAAGCTTGGGGCGCACCGCCGCCAGCCAGCTTACGTTTTGCATCCAAGTGGCCTGCTCGGGGAACCATTCGAACTGCAGAATATTGAGGCCGACGGTTTTCACATAGGCATCGCGGATCGTGTCCGCCTCTAGCTCCTGATATTTGTAACCGACAGATACGCCGCCAAAGTAGTTATAGCTAGCATCGTCGCCAAAGCTCGCTCGTTGATCTTGCTCTTGCGCCAGTGCGCCGCTTGATAGTATTGCGGCTGCCAGTGCAATTGCCGAGGCCTTTCTCGTCATCTCACTTACCCTCTATATGGTGTTATCCGTCTTAGTTTTGCTTTGGTGACGGTGATTTTAATGTGTTCCAAAATGTGTTCATGATGTCGGCGGCGACAACTTTACTGAGCTTCTCCGCGGCCTTCTGGCAGGCAATTTCAGGGTCACCGGAAACCGCTTTTGCCGAGCGACTGGCGGCGCTCAAATGCTGTGTATTCGCGCTGAGTGTCGCATCAGTTTTTATCCGGCAAAAATGCGCGCCATTGCGCTCCATCGTCCTTCTCTGGCTGTTCATGGACAGCTGAAGCTTCGCTTGCTTAGCGCTTTCGCTGCCCTGTAGGCCTTTCGCGGCCAGTTCTGAGGCGATGTTCCGCGCCACTTTTTTGCTGTCTTCATCCTTTGGCGCTATGTGAATCAGCAAGTTGTCGAAAAATTTCAGTGCCCGCTCGGCGTCATTGTTGAGTGCGCTATCGTTAAACGGCTGTTTGCCGTCGAGTAGTCGATACTGGGACAGCAATGACTGAAAATTGAGCTGGCGTTCTAGCGCGCGGTAGTGGCCGCGCAGAGCAGTGGCTAGCGAAGTGCTGTCGATGGCTGGGGAGGTTTGCGCGAGCAGTGAACGAATTTCACTGGCGACGCGCTCCGCAGCCTTTGCCAAGTCCAGCTCGGCCAAACTGTATAAGCTTTGGTGCTCTGCCACCTCCCCAGTTTTGATGATGCGAATGTCGGAGAGGGCGACGTCGGGAACGCGGATGCGAATGTTGTTATTAAACTCGCTGCGACTGCCGGATTCGTCGGAGATATTGTTTAGTGTTAGCTCTGATCCAATTTGCAGCTTAAGGCTGCTGGCGATTTCATTGCGAGCGGCGAGCTTGGCCGCCTCGCTGGCAGCAGCGTGACCAAGTGAGAGGTCGGCCGCGCCAACACCGAATACAAAACCCTGGCGCTGGGGTGGTTGGTTAACCCAGTCTGGCGCGGCGGCGAGCGCGGTATTGCAGGCAATAAGTAAACTGGCGACGGCGAGCTTGCTGGCGGCTACAAGTGGATGCTTCACAGGCCGAATCTCGCGCGTTTGCTGTATTTGTGGATCTGTTTCTGACCGTTCCAAACTTCCCGGTTGCTCTTAAGATCAATCAGTTTAAGGTCGACTTGGTAGGTGGTCGTGCGCTGTCCCTCAAGCTGGTCTACTAATGAGGTGATAACACCGCTCAGTGCATAGCCGGCGGCCGTCTCTTCGCCGAGTTCAACGGCGCTTTCCATGCTGGCAAACATTTCCTGGTCGAGCTTCTCGTCGCGCACACGCTCGCGCTCTGCGCCGGTCACCACAAACTCCGCTTTCCCGCTGCGCAACAACTCACGCTTGATCGAGTTGATGAAGGTTTCCACTGCAATTTGCTCGTGGGATCGATTGCTGATGTGCTGAATCGCAATCACAGGTAGTGAACCGTCCGCCCTTGATTTCGCCCAGGGAAAACTCAGCATGTCGCTAATCAGCGCCTCGGCAACAAGTTGCGAGTCGGTGGCATTCCAGCGATCGGTTAATGCGGGTTGGCTGCCGTTTTCCATGCGTTTAACGTTGCTACTTCCACAGGCGCACAGCAGCGCTGAAAGAATAAAGATAGTAAGAGAGCGAAAGGTCATCATGATTTGACTCAGTAGTGATCAATGCTGATTAGGCGCTTGTCAGCGGGAACCGTCAGCGAGTTGACGTGATCGCCACGCGTGATAGTAAGTTGGCGGCCCGCTAAATCTGCAGAAAGTGGCGTGATGCGTATCTTGGCTGGCAGAAGCTGCCACTGGCGTAAATCGGCCCCCGCGGTGAACGTGGCCAGCGCGCCGCCGAGCGAAAATGGTAACTTAATGCCGCCGGTCATCGATTTATAGCCCGCGGATTTACTGACTTCGCGCAGCAGTGCTTCCTCGAAGCGGCGTTTCAGCGTGAGGGTCTGGTAGTGCTTGAGATCGCCAGCGATATCGGCCAGTTCAACGCTTTGCAGTAACGCGCCGTTTTCACCAATGACTTTAGCGGCGTGGTGAGGCTGTGGCTCCGAGAAATAGTCGAGAAACAGACGGATCCCGCCGCCAATTGTGTCGGTAAGGCCGAGACTTTCCAGTGCGCTCCAGTTGTCGCCGAGCTCGACGACAATGGCATCTTTGTAGGGGCTGCTGTACAGCAGTGACAGTCCAGCAAATTGCTGCTTTTGCTGGCGCTTTTCTGCATCTGTGCCGCGAATCATTGGCCGCAGGATCAGCCGCTGTTGAATGCTGTCGGCGGTGAGTAGCATTTCCAGAGGGGCTTTCGCCGGAAGTGTGCCGAGATGTTCAATCAGCCAGCTATTGGTTGTTGGCGCGCCGTCTTGCGCCAGTGCGGCAAAGGCAGACTCTTGTATGGCTTGATCGCTTGCGCCGAGTTGTTGCATACAGCGCAGACCGCCCTCTTCAGCGAGTACTTTTACATTGCTGTGTGGCGGCGAAAGTTCGCCTTCTGGCAGCGCATCCAGGGCGCGTTGGTAACTGATTCTGGCGCTGTCCAGGTCTTGATTGATTTCAAAGACGATGCCGGAAACGACATACAGCCAGGGGCTTTGTAAGTCAACAATCCCCTGGCTTAACTCTGTGTTCGTGCGTTCGGCAAACAGTGATACCACCATTTGTGCCAAGTCGCGGTTTTTGTCGCTGTCTAAGCCCATGTCCTGGAGAAAGCGCGCTTCGCCTTGCAGTACATCGAGGCGACGCATTTCTACCGCTGCCGCTTCCCTTTGCTGCAAGGGTAGTCGGTCTGCGTCGGTGGCGAAATGGTTGAGCGCCTTCAGGTAGCTGATAAAGCCAACTTCAAGTGAATTGGGTCGATAGGGCAGGGCGCCGGGTTTGCGCAAGCTCGCGCTGCCAAACTCGCTTAGCCGTTGAGTGTAAAGTTCTTCGCTGCGTTGATAGGCGCGCTCAAGGGCTTGGTTACTTCCCCGGTAATCGCCTTCATGTCGCCGCAGGCTGGCGTGGGTGAATAGCGACACAAGGTCTTGGTCATCGTAGGCGATGTCCTTACTTGACGGCAGTGTCGGTGAAGAAAGCCCGGAGGCGATCGCAGTATTCTGCGGCTGGGTGTTGCCACCCAAGCAGGCTGCCAGGGTGAGTGGCAACACGCCTGCGAGGCTTCGTTTCCAGTTTATTCCGTTAGTCATTAGTCGAAGAACCTCAGCTCGGCGCTGGTAAGTAACCCGCGCTGAAGTTGCTCAATGCTCAGCTCGCCATAGCCAAAGGCATTGGGGCGTATATGCTCGCGGGCGGCCGTTAATTTTCCTGCACTGTTTTCGCCGAGCATTTCTGCATCGTAAAGCGCGCCGAGCTGCGGCGATGGGCTGGGGCCAAACTGTGCTGCATAATTTACCCAGCCTAAATAGCTGTTCGTGAGATAGCCGCCGCCGAAGTTAACTTCTTTGCTTTCCAGAAAGTAGGCGATGTTGCGCGAGTGCTCAAAGGCAACGCGGTCGGTATTCTGGCGAAGTTGGAATAATGAACTGTCGCCCAGCGACTGTTCGTTCATGCCCTGCATGTCCGGCTGGAAATGGTCTTCGCGGGCAAAAATTAAATACGCGCTCACGCGCTCGCCCTGCGTGTACAGAGAAATAAGGTATTTCTCATCAATGTAGTAGCGCACTTGCAGGCCGCCCTCAAGTTCCTTCAGGAGCTGCGGCTCGCCAATATAATCTTGCACATAGGCCAGGTTTAACCCTGCGCGCACGTGCCGGGTGCGGTCGTATTCCACTTGGTTGCTGAACTTGCTGGAAATTGACTCATACACGTTTTTCATCAGCTCTATCGAGTCGGTAAAGTTGCCGAGGCCGACAAACAGCAAGACCAACGACACTAACCACGTGGGTAGCCGGTTAGTGATAGCGCTAATTTTTTGATTGTGAAGTTCGACTTTATCCACGTTACAAGCTCATAAACTGTTTTTCGGCGGCGGTCACTTTTTTGATGTACTTGCGCGTTTCTTCGTAGGGCAGCTTGGTGCGCAAGGTGTTATAGACCTCGTCGGGCGACATCTCATTGATGATTTTCGACGCTCTGGAAATGTTGAGTTTGCCGGTAAATGCCTTGGCGACATTGCCTGCCCCAGTATTGTAGGCAGCAATCGTGCAGTATTTTCGGCTCAGCGGGTCGGTAATTTTACGTAGGTAGCGCTTGTCCAAAATATTGAGATAACCGATACCGACCTCGATGTTTTTATCGGCGGTAAACAGGTAGTCGGGGGAAAGCAGGCGCTCTTTGCCGAAGTGCAGTTTCGTCACGTCACGGCCAGCACTGCCCGGTACCACTTGCATTAATCCGTAGGCCGGGATCGGCGACACCGCGACCGGGTTAAAGCTGCTTTCGGTATACATGATGGCAAAGGCCAGTGAGCGGGGAATGTCCATTTCTGCCGCAAAGCGGGTGACTGCATCGCTGTATTTCCGGGCGCGGCGCACCGGCCAGCTCTCGGAAAGGTCGATCACCGCGACGGTGACTTTGGTTTCCTTGGGTGCGGGTACGGGTGCGGGCGCTGTACTATTGCGCTTAGGTTTGCTTGGTGCGGTTGCCTTCTTTTTGGCGGGTGCCGGCTTAATCTCAACAACATCGATCTTGGCTTTTTTCGCCAATGCTACGGCGGCTTTGGGGGCGGTTTTTTGTCCGCTGAGCTCTTTGAGCTCCGCTACCACGGGCACAGGTGGCAGTTTCGGTGCTGAAGCCGCTTCCTGCATGCGTGCCACAATGGGGTATTCCTGGTTCGCCTGGTCGCTGCGCGTCTCCAGCGCGGCTTGTAGCTGCTGGTTGACGATGCGCTGCATCTCCTCAGGGGCCGGTGTGCCCAGCACGGAGATGCGAATTTGATTCTTTTCAAAGTCGACGGTGCGTTTAATACGGCGATTCTTTGCGTACTCCACCCATTTGCTGCGGTCGCTGCTCTCGGTTTCATTGCCCCAGTAGCGCTCTAAATCAGCGATAAACGCGTCGTGCTCAGCGCGAATTTCGCTGACGAAGCTATCCCATTCCTGTGTCTGAGCGGCCTCGAACTCGGCAAACTCTGCGCTCAAGGATCCGGCGAAGTCGCCGAATTCAGTGTCGTCAAAGGCACTGTTTTGGGCAAAGGAGGTCGTGGCGGCCAGGCTCAGCAGGCACAGGCCGAGGAGGTGATTACGGTTTGTTTTTGACACGCGGGATCCCTGCGTTATTTATATTTATGCTACAAATATCCGATTTTAGCGTTGCCGCCCGGTATCGCAAGCCCTAATCGCCAGCATAACGCGGTTGGTTTTTGTGCTTGTACTGTCACTGAAGTAGCGGAGCTGCTAGAATTCTGCGTTTTTGGAGGGCCATTTTTGTGCGCTGCCCATTTTGCAGTTTCGACGATACCAAAGTGATTGATTCTCGCCTGGTGGCTGAGGGTGGTCAGGTGCGTCGGCGGCGCGAGTGCCTTTCATGCAGCGAGCGCTTTACGACCTACGAGAGCGCTGAGCTGTTAATGCCAAAAGTGATCAAGACGGACGGCTCCCGCGAACCTTTCGACGAGGAGAAACTGCGCTCTGGTATTCTCAAGGCGCTGGAGAAGCGCCCGGTCAGTGTTGAGAGCATTGAAGCGGAGATCAGCGACCTCAAGCGGCGGCTGCAAGCCACCGGTGAGCGTGAGGTGCACAGTCGTGACGTTGGTGAGCAGGTGATGGAGGCGCTGAAAGCGCTGGATCACGTTGCCTATGTGCGCTTTGCCAGCGTGTACCGCAGCTTTCAGGATCTTGATGAATTTCGAGCCGAAATCGACCGTTTGTCCGCCGAGCCCGGCGGCGTCGACCTCAATAAGTTGAAGTAAGTCCCGATGACCTCCCTCAGCGACCGACAAGCGATGGCGCGTGCCCTGCAGTTGGCGGATCGCGGTCGTTATTCAACGAGCCCGAACCCGCGAGTGGGGTGCGTGGTGACCCGTTCGGGGCAGCTGGTGGCCGAGGGTTGGCACCAGCGCGCCGGAGAAGGGCACGCGGAGGTGAATGCGCTGGCCCAGCTCGACGACGCGACAGGTTGCACGGTGTATGTCACGCTCGAGCCATGCAGCCATTTTGGCCGTACACCGCCCTGCGCTCAGGCGCTGATAAACGCCGGTGTCACGCGGGTGGTGATCGCAACCGGTGACCCCAATCCCTTGGTGGCTGGGCGGGGTGTCGCGATGCTGCGCGAGGCAAATATCGACGTAGAATGTGGACTGCTGGAAGAGGAATCCCGTGCATTAAACCGGGGTTTCATTCGCCGCATTGCGGGAGGGCGACCCTGGGTGACGGCCAAGTCGGCCATGAGCCTCGATGGTCGAACGGCGATGGCCAATGGGCAGAGCCAGTGGATTACCGGTCCAGAGGCACGAGCTGATGTTCAGCGACTGCGCGCGCAGAGCTGCGCCATTGTCAGTGGCGTGGACACAGTTATCGACGATGACGCCGCGTTCACCGTGCGGCCGGACAGTTTTCGCTCGCCGTTGGCCGATTATCAAGGTGGGATATGGCGGCAGCCGCTGCGAGTCATCGTGGACTCGCAGCTGCGCACCCCGCCGGGTGCCAAGCTGTTTTCAGGTGGGGGCGATGTTCTCATTGCAACGGTAAGCGATCACGGCGCGAAGGCCGCGGCGCTACAAGCTGCTGGTGCAGAGATACAGCGCCTGCCCGCGGACGACCGCGGCCGGGTATGTCTGGAGTCGCTGCTGCAACACCTTGCTGAGCGGGCCTGCAACGAGTTGATGCTGGAAGCCGGCGCAACGCTGACCGGCGCATTTTTGCAGGCAGGCTTGATTGATGATTGGTTTGTGTACGTGGCGCCCTGCATGCTGGGAAGCGAGGCTCGGGGTTTGGCGGCCTTGCCGCTTCAGAATATGGCCGACAAACAGCGCATAGAAATTATTGACGGCCGCGCTATCGGGGGTGACTGGCGTTGGCACTGTCGACCAAAGGTGGTTGATGCGGAGGTTGAGCAAAACTGATGTTTACCGGGATTATTGAAGCGGTTGGCGAAATTGCCGCAATGCAACCTCGCAATGGCGACCTGCGAGTGTATATTCGTACCGGCTCGCTGCCCCTGGCCGAGGTTAAGCTTGGAGACAGTATTGCCACGAACGGTGTTTGTTTAACCGTGGTAGAACTTCCCAGCGATGGTTTTTGGGCAGATGTGTCCCGGGAAACGCTGGCCCATAGCAATTTTGCCCAGGCCAGTGTTGGCGCTGCGGTCAATCTTGAGCGCGCGATGCTCGCGAGCAGCCGCTTTGACGGGCATATCGTTAGTGGTCACGTCGACGGCGTAGGGCAAATAGTGGAAATGAAAAAGGATGCGCGCTCAATCAATGTGCGCATTCAAGCGCCGGGCGAACTAGCCCGATATATCGCCCACAAAGGGTCGATTTGTGTCGACGGCGTAAGCTTAACGGTAAACCGTGTCGACGGGGCGACCTTTGATTTGAATATTGTGCCCCATACCGCGGCCGAAACGATTATTGCGCAGTATGCCGTTGGGGGCAGGGTTAATCTGGAAGTAGACGTTATTGCACGGTATTTGGAGCGCCTGCTCAACGCGGCGGCTGATCACGGCAATAGCGGCGGAATTACAATGGCCACGCTGGCCGAAAATGGTTTTATGAAGGCGAAATGATATGGCATTTAGCACAGTAGAAGAGCTGATTCAGGACATCCGTCTCGGCAAGATGGTGATCTTGATGGATGACGAGGATCGCGAGAATGAAGGCGATCTGGTGATGGCTGCTGAGTGTGTGCGGCCGCAGGATATCAATTTTATGGCGACCCACGGCCGCGGCTTGATTTGCATGCCAATGACGCGCGAGCGCTGCGAGCAGCTTGCGCTGCCGCTGATGGTAGACCGCAATGCCTCTGGCTTTGGTACTAAATTTACGCTGTCTATTGAAGCGCGCGAGGGCGTGACGACGGGCATTTCCGCCGCCGATCGCGCACACACGGTGCGTACCGCCGCGGCCCGCAATGCCGTGGCCGAAGACATTGTTCAGCCAGGCCATATTTTCCCGCTTATGGCTGAGCCCGGCGGTGTGTTGAGCCGCGCTGGGCACACTGAGGCGGCCTGTGATTTGTCCAAGCTTGCCGGTTTTGAGCCCACCGGTGTGATCTGCGAAATTATGAACGAGGACGGCACTATGGCGCGCCGCGAAGACCTCGAGACCTTCGCTGCCGAGCACGACCTGAAGATGGGCACGATTGCTGACCTCATCCATTATCAGGTGCTTAATGAGCAGACCGTCGAAAAGCTGAGCAGTGGCACCATCAATACCGACTTCGGCGAGTTTATTCTGCACGCCTACCGCGATTCAGTGGCTGGTGAAGTGCATTTTGCCCTGCAAAAAGGCGACATCGACGCCGAGCAGCCTACCTTGGCCCGTGTTCATTTGGGCTCTACGGTTCGCGATTTATTGCAGGCGCAGCCTCCCGGCTCGACGACCGGCTGGAATATGCACCGCAGTTTGTCGGTATTGGCGGAGCAGGGCGGCGTATTGGTATTGTTGGCGAATCGCGAGCAGGGCCAGGATATTCTTGCCGAACTGGATATTGCGCGCGGTGTGAAGTCGCCCCAGCAGGGAGATAGTGCGCAGTACCAAAATACCTACTTTAATATCGGCTTGGGCTCGCAGATATTGCGCGATGTTGGTGTCGGCAAATTGCGCCTGATGGGCGCGCCAGTGAAGTACAACGCTATTTCAGGCTTCGACCTGGAAGTCGTTGAATTTGTCAGCCCCGAGGATTTTGCCTGAGCGCAGTTGAGGCGTCGGCGCTAGGCTTATTGAATACATTTAAGGAACGGTTATGAAAACAATCGAAGGTACATTTACAGGTGTGGCGGGCTCTTTCGCCATTGTAGTGGGTCGCTGGAACAGCTTTGTTGTGGAAAGCCTGCTGGAAGGCGCTTGCGATGCACTGCGTCGTCACGGTGTTAGCGAAGACGATATCACGATCATTCGTGCGCCGGGTGCGTTTGAAATTCCCCTGGTTTGCCAAAAAGTGGCCGCCACTGAAAAGTACGATGCCATCATCGCACTCGGTGCAGTCATTCGCGGCGGCACCCCGCATTTTGAATACGTGGCAGGTGAGTGCACTAAGGGCTTGGCGCAGGTGTCAATGCAGTACAATGTGCCCGTATCCTTTGGTGTTTTGACCGTCGATACCATTGAGCAAGCCATTGAGCGCGCGGGCACTAAAGCCGGCAATAAAGGTGAAGAGGCTGCGATGTCGGCCATCGAAATGGTCAACCTGCTCAAGCAGATTTAAACGCGGTTAACGAGCGGTAATACGGTGCGGCAACTCGTTCGCACCGGTTCTTTATAGTTGGAGTAACATTGTGGCCAATCGCCCCGAGCAACACGCCAAAAATCAGCTGGCGGCCTCCCGTCGCAAAGCGCGACACTACGCTTTGCAGGCACTTTATCAGTGGCAAATGGCCTCTCAGCCTCTAAACGTTATTGAGGCGCAGTTCCAGACTGACTACGACATGAAGAATGTCGACAAGGCCTTCTTCCATGAGCTGCTGCACAACATTCCGGCTAAACTGAGTGAGCTGCAGGCGGCCTTTGAGCCCCACCTCGATCGCCAGCTCGATGACCTGGACCCCATTGAACTCTGTCTGTTGTACATGGGGTGCTACGAGTTGCTGTGCCGTATCGACGTGCCCTACAAGGTGGCGATCAACGAAACGGTAAATCTCGCTAAGCGCTTCGGTGCGACGGATGGCTATCGCTACATTAATGGTGTGTTAGATCAAGTCGCGGCGAGTGCACGTGAGCTGGAAGTTGGCGCTGAGAAAAAACGGCGCGACGGCTAAGTGAGATGACAACGCCGAATCGCCCCGGTGAATTCGCGCTGATCGAGCGCTTTTTTAAGCCCCTGTCACGGACGACGCCGTTTGTTCGTCATGGCATTGGCGATGACTGTGCGGTGCTCTCGCCGGCAGCAGATGACGAACTGGTGTTGTCGGTGGACACCTTGGTCGAGGGGGTGCATTTTCCTCGCCACTACGCGCCGGCGAAGCTGGCGGTGCGCTCCCTGGCCGTGTGCGTCAGTGATTTAGCGGCGGCAGGTGCCCACCCTGAGGCTTTTACGCTTGCACTGACTGCGCCGGAGCTTAACGAGAGTTGGCTGCAAGAGTTTAGCCGCGTTTTGGCCGCCGAGGCCGAGCGCTATGGCGTTTCCTTGGTGGGTGGTGATACCACTCGCGGCCCGCTCTGCCTTAGCCTGCAAGTCATGGGCAGCGTGCCCAGAGGACAGGCACTGTTGCGCAATGGCGCGCGACCCGGAGACCTTGTTTATGTTTCCGGTGAGCTGGGCGGCGCGAGAGCCGCCTTAGATTATCTTGAAAGTCTCTCGCCAACAGAGGCTCAGCAAAGCTACCTTCAACGTTACCATTCCCCATTGCCGCGTTTGGCCTTAGGCCAGGCACTGCGCGGCGTAGCCAATGCGGCAGTCGATATCTCCGATGGCTTGGTGGCCGATCTTGGTCACATTCTGCGATCAAGCGGCGTGGGCGCCACCATTTATACCGATAGGCTGCCCGTGGCGATGGGGTTGCGCGATGTTGCGCAAGGCGTTGACTATGCCCTGTCCGGCGGTGATGACTACGAACTTTGTTTTACTGTTCCTGGGGAATATCAGGCCCACCTTCGCGCACTGGAAAAAACCTTAGCATTGCCATTGCACTGCATCGGGGAAGTTATCGATGGCGCCGGGCTCAAGTGCCTGGATGCCGAGGGCGTTGTCTATGAGACCGCTGCGGGATACCAACATTTTTGAGGCGTTATGAAAAAGATACCGATTAGCTATTTGCGCCATCCAACACACTTACTGTCGTTGGGGTTCGGCAGCGGCTTGTCGCCCAAGGCCCCGGGCACGTTTGGCTCGCTAGCTGCGTTGCCGCTTTGGTATTTGCTGCAGTACCTGCCGCCCAGTAGCTACATTTTAGTGGTGGTCGCGGCCTTTGTGTTAGGCATTTACCTATGCGGTGAAACGGCGCGGGCCCTGGGCGTGCACGACCACGGTGGCATCGTCTGGGACGAGTTTGTCGGCCTGTGGATCGCGCTGTTTTTGCTGCCTCAGGGTTGGTATTGGGTTGTGGCTGGCTTCGCATTATTTCGCCTGTTTGATATCTGGAAACCGTGGCCGATTCGTGTGCTTGACGCAAAAGTACACGGTGGTTTGGGTATTATGGTCGACGATGTATTGGCAGGCTTTTATGCCTTTGTCGTGTTGCAGTTGGCGTTTCTTTTATTGTGATCAGTACACGTGTTGGTAGTGAGGGTAGCTAGGTATGGTTTCCATCGGTACGCCGTTTAGTAGCAGTGCTTGCAAGGTTCTGTTGTGTGGCTCGGGCGAGTTGGGCAAAGAGGTCGCCATTGAGTTGCAGCGCCTGGGGGTTGAGGTTATCGCCTGTGACCGCTACGAAAATGCGCCGGCCATGCAAGTGGCTGATCGAAGTTACTGTTTTTCCATGCTTGATGGCGACGAGCTGCGCAGGGTTATCGAGCTAGAGAAGCCCGACTACGTCGTGCCAGAAATCGAAGCGATAGCGACCGATGTGCTGGTAGAGCTTGAACGCGAGGGCGTTAATGTGGTGCCCAGCGCGCGAGCGGCGCAACTCACCATGAATCGCGAAGGAATACGTCGCCTGGCGGCAGAAACCCTGGATATTGCAACGTCCCCGTATCGCTTTGCTGATAACTATGATGACTTTTGTGTCGCGGTTGAGGCGATTGGTTTTCCCTGCGTGATTAAGCCCATTATGAGTTCATCCGGCAAAGGGCAGAGCCTACTGCGCAGTGCATCAGAGCTTTCTAAGGCCTGGGACTATGCTCAGCAGGGTGGCCGCGCGGGGGCGGGGCGGGTGATCGTTGAAGGCTTTGTCGACTTCGATTACGAAATTACCCTGCTCACTGTCAGGCATCGCGATGGCTGCAGTTTCTGTGCGCCTATTGGTCATCGGCAGGAGGCCGGTGATTATCGAGAGTCCTGGCAGCCCCAGGCGATGTCTGAGGCGGCCTTGGCGGCGTCGAAGTCTATTGCAGAATCCGTCACCGCCGCGCTCGGTGGTTGGGGACTGTTTGGTGTAGAGCTGTTTATAAAAGGCGATCAGGTGTGGTTCAGTGAAGTGTCCCCGCGCCCCCATGACACGGGGCTTGTCACACTGATTTCGCAGGATTTGTCAGAGTTTGCTCTGCACGCTCGCGCGATTCTCGGCTTGCCTATCCCCAACATCGCTAACCATGGGCCGTCGGCCTCTGCGGTGATTTTGGTCGATGGCGTTTCCAACGCGACGCGGTTTGACAACCTCCATAAAGCCTTGGCAGAAAGTGATACCCAGCTGAGGCTCTTCGGCAAACCAGAGGTGAATGGCCAGCGAAGAATGGGGGTTGCCCTGGCACGCGGCGTGGATGTAAACGACGCCAAGGCGAAAGCCATTGCTGCGAGTGAGGCAGTGAAAATAAATTTGTAATACTCGGCATCTAGGCTTGCCAGCAGAAATTGGCTGTGTATATATTATGGCAATGCGCTAATTTGCATGGATGTGCAGTTGATTGCGCGGTGTAAAGCGGTCTGCTAGTATCGCGGATCGTTTTTTGGGGTGGTTATAAAACAACCACCTTATTTAAAACGGAAGATTCGTGCCGATCCCCCAGGTTGGGGCGCTGACGAGGATGTCGGTGGGTGCGAAGGTGCACAGGGATAGTGTGCAATACGTGAGAATCCAGTCGTGATTTTCGCTGTCTATACCTCCCTGTGTCACCAACCCATGGAATGGTTAAGTTGGTGGTATGCCCCAGATAACAACAAATCGATTATTTCCCCGGCCTGTCGCCGCTATCCGTAAGGGGATGATACTCCTCAGCAGCGTGGCAGCCATGGTGATTGCTGGTTGCTCGACGACCTCCGATTCATCGGCGAAGATGCCGGCGAAAAGTCAGAGAGGCGTGCTCTATTCAGAAGTCATGCTGCGCTCAATGGCCCCGCCGTCGCGTGATCAGGAGACGGTTCTCAATTCCTATGCCTTTGCGCCCATGGCACCCAACGGTGAGATAAGCGTTGGTGTCCAACTGTATTCCGAAGATGCTGATAAGCCCGATGCGCTCAGCCTGGGTCAGGTGTTAGCCAGCGTGTGGAGTGAGCACCCAAATGTTGTGCGGGCGCTGGCTGAGGTTGAGGCCACAGGCTTTGAAATTTCGGGGGCGCGCAGCGGCTTTTACCCCTATATGTCGGTCACGGCTCGCCAGGCGAGTAACGATGCCTCTGCCACAACGGTCAATATTATTCAGCCGTTGTGGATGGGCGGGCGCACCTCTGCAGAGCTAAAAGAGGCCGAAGCGGGGCAATATCGCGCTTTGGCCGAACTGAATCAAACGCGCCTGGACTTGGCGTTAGACACCAGCGAGGCCTATCTGAATGTTGTGCTGGCGAAAGAGCAGGGGCAGCTGTGGGCGCGTTATATCAATAATCTTCAGGCCTTGCTCGATACGATTAGTCGTCGTGCATCGTTAGGGGTGTCTCCGGAGGCTGATATCCAAACCGCCCAGACTCGGCTGAGTCAGGCGCGGGCTGGCTTACAGGCCAGTAAATCGGTATTGCTGCGCAGTCGCCTTCACTTGGAGTCTTTGTTGCATCGTTCTGTGCGAGAGGTGCGCTGGCCCGCTGAGCGTTATCGTTTGTCCCATGAAGAGATGTTCAAAATACTTGATGCTCGAGCAATCAAGTACCACCCCGCGCCACAACTCGCAGGCGCCGAAATTGCGCTGCAAAAAGCGCGGGTAAAGGTGGCTAAGTCGGCGGTTTATCCGCAGTTGAGCTTGCAGTACAGCACGCAGCTCGATCAATCTGCTGGGGATTTCACGCCGGACTCGTCAACGCAATTGGTGCTGCAGTTTTCCAGCGACAGCGGTCTCAAAGGGTACAACAGTTACCGGGCAATTCTTCAGCGTTTGCACGGCGCAGAGCAAGACTTGGTCTATTCCAAACGTGATGTCACGGACATCGTCAGCAGCGCGTATTCCGAACGCAATGCCTCGCAAGAGCAGTTTTACGCGCAAGTAGAAGCGGCGCGCGCGGCAGTGAACTTAGTCGATAGCTTTTTAAGGCAGTTTAAAGTGGGCAGAAAGGCGTGGCTAGAAGTATTGAACGCTCACCGCGAGGCGCACGAAGCCTTGCTGCAAATTTCCGCAATTAAAAAGAGCTATTGGTCGGCGAATACGCGTTTGGCCCTTCACGGAATGATGTGGTCTCGATTAGATGCCGGAGCACCGGCTATTGAATTAGCGCTCCAGGAGCAGTAGGTCAAAGTATGTCTAGTAATCTCGCCGAATCCACCGCTGAAGTTGAAGTGCAAGCAAGACCTACACCCGCTGAGTTGGCAAGCGATGAGCAGGATATTTCAATGCCCTTAGCCGCTAAAGCGCTAATGGACATGGCAAGGCGCAGAGGTTTGCACGCCTCCAAGCACGAAGCCGAGCAAGCCTGGGGGCAGGTCACGGCAAATACCAGCCGCGACCGCCTGATTGCCGCATGGAAGTCGCTATTCAAGGGACATGCCGTCGCCAGCAGCACGGCTGGTTTATTGTCGCCCGGCCAGTTACCGGCGTGGCTGGTTACAGCGAATAGCATAGGTGTTGTGCTCAAGCTGGCGAGTAGTGAGTCGCCGATGGTAGTTAAATGGTTGGGGGCAGAGCCCGTCAGCTTGCCGGCTAACCCAGAGGTATTGGTTCCCGTAGCGCCCCTTGCTGCTGAGGAGGACGAAAGCTTTATCGAAAGCGAGCCTCGCGGTAAGGCGACTGAAGCGATTCATGTTGCGATAAAGGCGCATGCGCCGCTGCTCGGTAAGGTCGCGTTGGTATCGGTGTTTATCAATCTTATTGCCGTCATGTCATCGCTGTTTGCAATGCAGGTATACGACCGAGTTGTTCCTAATTTTGCCTATGCCACTCTGTGGTTTTTGGCAATTGGTATGGGCGTGGCCTATGTGTTTGACGTTATTTTTAAGCTGGTGCGCCTAAAAATTATGGACGCGACCGGCAAGCGCCTGGACGAGGCACTGTCGCTCTACATATTTGAGCGCTTGCTGGGCCTAAAGTTAGATCGACGCCCGAGTCGTCAGGGCTCACTTGTCGCACAGGTCAGGGACTATGAATCGGTGAAGCAGTTCTTTACCTCGTCCACGGTGTTCTCATTGGTTGACCTGCCTTTCGTTGGTTTGTTTGTCGCGGCGATTTATATGATAGCTGGCCCGGTTGCTCTGGTGCCGCTGGTATTTGTGCTGTTAAGCACGCTAATTGGTCTGGTGGCTTACAAGCCACTGGCGCGCATTCAACAAGAAAATAACGACGCCGTTGTGCGCCGTCAGGGAATGCTCTATGAGGCGGTGTCCAGCGGTGAAGTAATAAAATCCCAGGGCGGAGAGGCAAAATTTAGTGACGCCTGGATTAACGCGACACGGGAAACCTGCGACCGCGGTGAAGAGCTTAATTACGTGTCGTCCGTGGTGCAGATTGTCACGGCGTTCTTTCAGCAGCTCTCTTACGTGGCCATTATTATTACCGGTGTCTATGTCATTGAGACTGGCGAACTCACTATGGGCGGTTTAATTGCCTGCTCAATTTTGGGCGGGCGGGCGCTGGCAAGTATCTCTGGTATATCCGCCCTGCTGGTGCGTTGGCACCATGCCAAGTATTCCCTGCAAGTGCTTGATCAAGTGCTGTCCTGCCCGAGTGACCTGGATGCCAAGCGCGAAGCGAATACCCATGCCCTGCCGCTGGACCTCGAACTGGTTGATGTGAAGTACGCCTATACGGGGTCGCAGCTACCGCAGTTCAGTGCTGAAGCGCTACGCATTAATGCAGGCAGTAAAGTGGCCGTGTTGGGTCGCAATGGCTGTGGAAAATCGACGTTGTTGAAATTGTTTGCAGGTATTGCCACGCCAAATCAAGGTGAGATCCGTATCGCCGGTCTCGACTACGAGCATTGTCGGCAGAGTTGGTTGCGTGAAGTCATTGGATACCTTCCCCAAGAGCCGAAATTGATTTCCGGGACCTTGCTCGACAACCTGACCCTCGGGATGAGTATGCCCAGCGAAGACGAGATCGTCGCCGCACTTGAAAAAACAGGGCTGCTCGATGCTGTGCAGCGCCACCCGTTGGGCTTGCAGCTTCCAATCACTGAAGGCGGGGCTGGAATGTCGGGCGGACAGCGACAGGCTGTCGGGCTAACGCGGCTAGTACTTCAAAATCCCAAAGTTTGGTTGCTTGATGAGCCCGCGGCCAGCTTGGACTCAGTACTAGAACAAAAAGTTATCGATATTATCCAGGGGTTGCCCCGTGACACCACGGTAATCTTTACAACTCACAAGCAATCCTGGGTGAGTTTGGCGGATCGCGGATTCATTATTCATAACGGCGAAATCGTCAAAGAACTGCTTGCGGATGCATCGGCACCCGCTGTGCAAAACCAAGCTCAAAAAGCTGGCAGCCAAAACGGCCCGGGTGTTGTAAATGTAGGGGGTGGACAATGATATCCGCAGAGGACTTATTCTCACGCTCTCGTCCCATCAATATTGGCGCAGCCGGGCGAATGCTATGGGTAATGGGGCTGACCGTTGTGGCCAGTGTCGCTTGGGCGAACTGGGCAGTACTGGATGAGCAGGTAAGGGCCAGTGGCGAGGTGATCGTTTCTAGTCGTTCGCAAATCGTCCAGGTGGTGGACGGTGGTGTTCTGCAAAGTTTGAATGTGAAAGAGGGTGAGCTGGTCAATGCCGGTGACGTTCTGGCAGAGCTGGACCGCACGCGTTTTGCCGCCAATGCCGCTGAGACCCGCTCCAAAGTGCTGGATCTAACGGCAAACGTGGAACGCTTACGCGCTGAGCTCAACGGCACGCCGCTGAAATTTAGTGATGCCGTAGCAAGGGAAAGCGACCTCGCCGACCGACAAAAGAACCTGCATACGAGGCGCCTCCGTCAGCAGCGCGAAGAGCGAGTCAGCGTTAAAAAATCACTCCGACTTGCACAGGAAGAGCTAAGCGCTTTGCAACAGTTGGCGCGCACTGGCGATGCCTCTCAGTCAGAAGTGTTATCGGCGCGACGCCAAGTGGTTGAGCTCACTGCTGAGCTTACTAACAGGCAAAATGAATATCGCCGCGACGCGCAAAAAGAACTGGCGAGCACGCAGGCAGAGTTAGAGCAAACATTACAGATCTACAAGCAACGCCAAGAGGCGTTGGCGGCTACCATTATTCGTGCGCCGATGTCGGGCAGTATTAAAAATATTCGCATTACAACCTTAGGGGCGGTGCTTAAAGCGGGCGATGAGCTGTTGCAGATTGTGCCCTCAGATGAGCCCTTGCTAATAGAAGTGCGAATTTATTCAAAAGACGTGGCGTTCGTCAGGCCGGGGCTTAGAGCGAATGTGAAGTTAGATGCTTATGACTCCAGTATCTATGGCGCGTTGGAAGGTGAAGTGGTGTATGTGAGTCCTGACACGATTGATGAAGATCTGCGTCAAAATGAAGACCCTTACTACCGGGCGCAAGTAAAGATCACCCAGTTACCTGAAAGAAAGGGAATAGAACCAATAGAAGTGATACCAGGTATGACAGCAACGGCGGAGATTATTACCGGTCATAGAACCGTTGCGCAGTATATTCTTAAGCCCTTGCGCCGCGGCAGTGCTGAAGCGTTAACGGAGCGCTGAAAAAGTTTTATTATCTTGTAGCGTTTTTATGGCATTGTACTATGCTATAAAAACCCTAAAAATAAAGTGTGGTGTCGCTTTAAATATTAAATTAGATTGTTAATAGTGCATCATTAAAGTGCGCTGTAACAAACTGGAAAGCGAAAAGATTTAATTAAAGATAAAATCTTTCGAGCAGCTTTGCTGGGTATTGACGTGTTGACAGCGCTGACGTACCTTTCAAACTCGAAAAAGTTTATGTCAAGCCGGTACTCGTACATACCGGCGTTACGCAAGTCTGTTTCAAGGATTGAGTACAGCGCGTGACACGGCAGGCAGGATGCTTGCTATTGACCAGGATACTGATTGCAAAATCAGTTGCTGTAGAGATTCCGGCGGATGTCGGATAGTACTCGTACCCAGGGAGATACAAATGAAAAAGCAAGGAACGCGTGAGCAAATTACAGTGGATGTGGATACGACTGCTGTCGACACATTGTCTGCCGAATTGGCAGCTGCTGTAGCCCCCCAAGCCGATCTAGAAACCGCACCTGTAGAAGGCCTCTTCGACGATGAGAAGAAGCTGGAAGAGGAAGTGGCGCTTAGCGAAGGCGCAATTCAAACTGAAGCCGTAGAAGTTGCTGCTGCCGACAATGGCGTTGCGGCAATGGTTCTGGCTGACACCAACGCACAGTCATCTGGCGGCGCATCAACCGGTGGTTCGTCCGGCGGCTCAGTGCCTACTGGCGTGTGGATCGGTGCCGGTGTCCTCGGTGCTGCGGCCATTGTTGCCGCCTCAGACGACGATGACGATGACAACGGTAGCAAGTCCAGCACACCGGCAAACCGTGCTCCAGAGGCAGCTGCCAGTCAGGCGGTGAGTGTTGACGAAGGTGACTCAACCGTTATCTCCATCAATGCAACCGATGCGGACGGCGATTCACTGACTTACTCGCCCACTAACCCCGCAAACGGCTCTTTAACTGTAAACGGCAGCAACCAATTCACCTACACCCCCGATGCTGGGTTCAGTGGCACCGACAGCTTCGATGTGGTGATTTCGGACGGTAAAACCAGCATTACTCAAACGGTAAATATCACCGTTGACCCAGCGGGTAATGGCGGCACGCCAGGCGCTTATCAGCTGACTAGCGGCACTGATGTTGCTACGGCTGACGTTTTCGATGCCCCTATGGTATTTGTTCCAGACGGCTCTGACCGCATCTTGTCTCTGCAAGATGAAGACGTGCTCACAGGTACAGCTGGTAAAACCGACAATACCTTGAATGTCACCATGGGTAATATCAACGCCGATGAGGGCACGACTGGTGTTGTTACACCTAAGCTGATCAATATTCAGAATATCAACATCGATTGGACTGGTAGCACCACGACACTGGATTTACGTAACTCCGATTCGACCCAAAAGATCAATATTGATCGTGTTACTCAAGATGCTGGCTCAGTCTTGGTGGACAATATTGGTACGCCTGCGGGCGATCTGCGTGTTTCTAATTCAGCGTCTGATAACGTCAATGTACTGTTCCGCTATAAGCAAGGTGTACTGACCGATGGTAATGCGCCTGCACGGGAACTGGATATTGAGCTGGATGATGTTCTGGCAAATGCTGTTATGCAAAACGCTCGCGGCGCGGGTGCTTTTGTTGAAGGTTTTGAGACAGTAAACCTCAATGCCATCAATGGCGTTGATATCAATAACTTCACCGTGAACGAAATGGAGTCATTGATTGTAACGGGTAGCGGCAATCTGGATATCGTAAGCCTTACGCCAGTTCAGCCAGTTACGTCCACTGAGTACATGTCCTTGGGCGCTCCCGGTATCAACAACCCTGCGGCGGTAGGCTTGCTGAACCTTGATGGTACTGCCTTTGCCGGTGATATGAACATCGACATCAGCAGCTCACTGGGTGGTTTTGCCGACCCGTCTAACTCCGGTGCGATCGTACACGGTGTGGTTAAAGGTGGTGCAGGAGATGATACTTTCTACACTAGCGCTGCAGTAGCGGCAACAACGCCTTCAAACCGTGATGTGATTGATGGCGGTGCAGGCAACAACACGCTGTGGACTACCAATAATATTGCTGGTAACGCTTCTATCAGCAATATCCAAAACCTTGAGCTGCGCCAACAGGGTGGTGCTCACACTGTTGACTTCGATGCATTCGATGCCAGCTTGAGCAGTGTGTTGATGCGTGATGAGCAGGGCTTCGGTGGTGGGGTGTTCAACCTCATGGATCTGAACGCAAACCTGGCGGAGAACGCCTTAACTCTGCGTCATGGTGCAAGCTTTACCGGTGCGCCAACAGTTAATGCTTTGCTCAAAGATGCAACGGGCAATAATGACACTATTGCAATCACGGTAGAGAATGATCTGAATACCCAAACGGTATTTAATTACACTCTGAACTTTGATGGCGACAACCTTGATAATGACAGTGATCTGCAGGACGGTCGTGTTGAGAATGTGACCATTCACGACAACGATACTGAGAGCAACACGGTAACGCTGACTAAGGCGCAAGAGCACACTGGCACAATCACCTTGGACGGTGGTGTTGCGGGTCAGACATACACCGTAGCCAACCCCCTTGTTGCCAAGGTTATTGAGGCGTCTGCTCAGAAGAGCGACCTTCGCCTGACCGTGGGTGATAACGTCGCGCCGATCAATACTGTGGACCAGGACATTCGCCTGGGCTCTGGCGACGATATTCTGACGTTTATGAATATCGACGACTTTACCGGTGGCGACAAAATCAGTGACGCTGGTGGTAATGACACAGTTCGCGCTGCTTTCAGTCAAGACAGTAACCTGACTCTGACTGATATCGAGAACCTGCACATCATCGCTAACCAAAACGTAACACTGGGCATGGCCAACGCTGATGTTGATAACTTGGTTATCTTGGCGGATATCGCTGCCGATGGTGACCCAGATGCTTCTCCGTTGACGGCTGAGCCATTCAATATCCCCGGTGTACAAACTACCGATGTTATTACTCTCACTGACACCAAGCTGACAGAGCTGAACTTCTCTGCCGACTTGGATACCTTTGACGGTAATAACAATCCGAATAACCTGGTAGACGACAACGAAGTGTTCAACGCAACCTTCAACGGTGTAACGCTGCAAAACAACAGCGCCAATGCCCTGACCGTAAACATCAACTCCGCTTTGGACTTCGTTGATGCAGGTGCTCAGAGCTACACCCTTGGTCAGTTGACTGCTCACGGTGTTACCGGCATGGACATCAAGGTTGCCGATGAAGACGTAGAAAGCGCGATCAGTGCTTTCAACTCGCCAATGACGACCATCAACAATATCTACGCGAAAGATATGGCCTCTTTGAGCGTGAGTGCTCAGGGTGACGTCAACCTGGGTGTGGTATCGGGCGCACCGCTTAACAACTCACTGAACAGCTTTGATTCAACCGCTGTGGGTGGGGATGTTACTGCGCGTGTTATTTCCTTGGGCAACAATGCCACTGTTTCACTGGGCAACGGTGACAACAACTTTGACGCGCTTGGCTCGGCCGGTAACAGCATCAAAATCGTGGCTGGTAATGGCGACAATATGATCCAGGGTTCTGCGCAGTCGGACCGCATCACAACTGGCAGTGGTTGGGACGTGGTGGCGGGTGACCGCGGCAACAACGTCATTAACACCGGTGCTGGCAACGATACTATCCAAGCTAAAGACGGTAACGATACCTACGACGTAGGTACTGGTATTGATAGCGTGGTTGATAACAACGGCACGGGCATCAATGCGACCTTGGCAACAACTACCGTTGCATTGGGTGGCGGTGTAACCAGCGTCAAGCTTCACACTGGTGGTGGCGGTGTAACCACTGACCAAATGCTGGCAGTTGGCGATGGCTCTAACCTGAGCGTGCGCTGGACTGGTGACAACTTGCAGACCGCCTCTGCGGTACTCGACGGTAAGTTGGCTGAAGTGAATGCCAATACCACTACTGCAAACGCCGACCTCTCTATCTACCAGGGGGTAGGTAACTACACCTTTAACGGTGGTGTGGGCAACGACGTCGCGATGTGGAACGGTTCTGGCGCTGCTAGCAGCCTCACCTTTAACGGCGGCTCTGGCAACGATGCCGCTGTGGGTAGCATCAATAACGATATCTTCACTGGTGGCACCGGCGCAGATAAATACGTTATGCAGGACTCGTCTGTTCTAGATGGCCGAATTGACACCATCGTCATTGCCGATGGCGAGTCTACGGCTTCTGCCTGGGACGTGGTTGTTGGTTTCGACGCATCATCAGGTGCGTCAGCACTGGGTACAGTGGCGGGTAGCCTGACCGCTGGTAGCGATGTCCTGGATCTGGCTTCAACGCTGATCTCTGCACCAGTAGCAGCTGTGAACGGTACCAATGCCGGTGCAGCGAAGTCCCACAGCATTGCCGCGAACGGCTTGGTAACCTTCGATAACGTCGATGGTTATGTTGCCGATCAAGGTGTGGGTACCGGTGCAGGCCAGATCAGCTTGACTGACGCCCTGTCTTACCTGGCAGCTAACTTGAACGGCACCAACGAAACGGTTGCCTTCCAGTACGATGCCGATGGCGATGGCTTCATCACTGCTGTTGATAGCACCTTCGTATTCCAGGATGGCGCGACCGACACAGTTGTTGAGCTGGTAGGTGCCTATACGGGTATCGAGGCAGTTGGTACAGGTACTATTGGCGTTATCGAAATCGGTTAATTCCGACTACCCCTCTCAGCGCTGCTTGTCGGCGCTGACGCGAGAACCCGGCTTCGGCCGGGTTTTTTTATGGGAGCCATAAAGGCTAAAGATTGCCGGACTATTAATATAGGGCTCCGCTATAAGAATTTTAACTAGCTGTTATCTCTGGCTTTTAGGGGCTTGCTATGTGGGCATGAAGATTGCTTTTTAGTTGGTTGCCAAGTAATGGTTGTTGGAAATATCTAGAGAAATCCGTGGAGTTAAAAAATGATAATTCCCTATGGGCAGGATAATAGCCGTCATTTTTCTGAGCTGTTTACGCAGTCAACGAATAGGGAGGAGCTCTCTGATAGTTATGCGTCGCTATTGAAGAATTTGAATGAAAAGCGCACCGCAGAATTAGCAGCAATACAATCCTCCGTAAAATCGTCCGGGAATGCTTTGGAGGTGAGTAAAGACGCGTGGCAGCGAGAAGATGCTGTAAATGTTGATTTTCACCGTGCCGCTGTCGAGCTGCGCCTTGAGTATGGACGTTCACGAATAGCGCTGGATGCGAAGGATGAAGAGGATGGCAGGATGGTGGTGCGAACGCCGGAGCAACTCGGTCGCGCCGTGTCTCAATATGCTGATGAGTTGCGCAATGATTTGTGGCAGCGCAGCTTGGCCAGGGAAAGCGAAATGGCAAGGCAAATTTCGTCTGGGACGGTTACCAGTTTAGAGCGCATAGAATTGCGGGAGCAGGTCGCCGCTCGCGAATTACAAGACCGCATGAGGGTTGATCAACAGGTTAGAGACTATAGAGATCGCCTGTACAACGAAATGCTGGCGTCGCAGAGGTAAAAAGATATCGGTATAGATTTGCGATGACGAATCTTACTTAGTCGTAGCATTGAGGGAATGCCTTAAAGCTGGTAAATTTGTTGCGTCAAAGTATTAGTGCTTTGCTATAAATTAATAAGCAGCAGTTTACTTGGAAGCGCGTTTAAATGTGCTGGATAGTGTCTCAATGGTATTTTTTAAATACGACTAATGAGGTGCTTGGAAGGTAACAACGGATTGTAAACAGTAAAAAAGGAATTTTAATCATGACGCAAGCTCAAACCATTACCATTGATGGAAAAGAATACGACTTGGAATCACTGAGTAGTGAAGCCAAAAATCAGCTTATGAATGTGCGAGTGGCCGATCAAAAGATCGCGACAACTCAACAGGATTTGGCAGTACTGCAAACAGCCCGCAATGCCTATGCTCGCGCATTGTCAGAAGCCCTGCCAAAAGTGAATCAATAATCGCTTGTGTAAGCCGAGTAACAAAGCCGCTGTAGCGGCTTTTTTTATGGCTCGTTGTTCGTGGGGCGCCAAGCCGCTTGCCTCTTGCCATTGCCTTGCCCCCACCCTACACTGACAAACTCTTGTCGGGGCGCCCGTCACGGCCAAATCGGCCAGGGCTGAGATCGCGTAGCGAGTCCCGTTGCACCTGATCTGGATAATGCCAGCGTAGGGAACAAGGTCGCCTCAGTCATATTCCGTCTCTACTGACGATCTGCTCCCTGTGTTTACAACACTGAGCGCCTACGTGCGCGGGGGGAATAATGAGTTCATCTGAATATCCGTTGCTGCGTGAAACCGCACAAGTCGATGCCGCTGCCGTTGAGCCCCTGCCGGGTTCGTCAAAGATTTATGTTGAAGGGAGTCGTTCTGACCTCCAGGTCCCGATGCGGGAAATCAAGTTGACGGCGACGCCTGTGCAAGACCCTGACGGTTCCACTCGCTTGGAGCCCAATGCGCCGGTGCGGGTTTACGATACGTCTGGTCCGTACACTGATCCCGCGGCGAGCATTGATATTCGAAAGGGCTTAGCGCCAATTCGCGAGCAGTGGATATTGGATCGCGATGACACCGAGCTGCTGAGCAGTGACAGTTCTGAATATACCCGTCAACGCGCCGCTGATTTGAGCCTTGAGCAGCTGCGGTTTGACCTTAAGCGCCGCCCGCGTCGCGCGAAAGCGGGTCAGAACGTTAGCCAAATGCATTACGCTAAGCGCGGCATCATTACACCCGAGATGGAATACATCGCCATACGAGAAAACATGGCACTGGCGCAGGCGCGTGAGTCGGGGGAGTTGGCGGTGCAGCATCCGGGACAATCCTTTGGGGCGAGCATTCCCAAAGAAATTACCCCCGAGTTTGTTCGCGACGAGGTCGCTCGCGGTCGCGCCATTATTCCGGCCAATATAAACCACCCTGAACTGGAGCCGATGATTATCGGCCGTAATTTCCTGGTAAAGGTGAATGGCAATATCGGGAATTCCGCACTGGGTTCGTCCATTGAGGAAGAGGTTGCCAAACTCACCTGGGGCATTCGCTGGGGTGCTGACACCATGATGGATTTGTCGACGGGCAAAAATATTCATGAGACCCGCGAGTGGATTGTGCGCAATTCGCCTGTGCCGGTGGGTACTGTGCCAATTTACCAGGCGCTGGAAAAAGTCGACGGCATCGCCGAGGACCTCACCTGGGAGATCTTCCGCGATACGCTGATAGAGCAGGCCGAGCAGGGCGTGGATTACTTTACGATCCACGCAGGCGTGCTACTGCGTTACGTGCCGCTAACGGCGAAGCGCGTAACCGGCATTGTGTCGCGCGGTGGCTCGATCATGGCGAAGTGGTGTTTGGCCCATCACAAAGAAAACTTCCTTTACACCCACTTTGACGACATCTGCGAAATCATGAAGGCCTACGATGTGTCGTTTTCTCTGGGTGATGGGCTTCGCCCTGGCTCAGTTGCCGACGCCAATGACGAAGCGCAGTTCGGCGAGCTGCGTACCTTGGGTGAGTTGACCAAGAAGGCGTGGAAGCACGATGTTCAGGTGATGATTGAAGGCCCCGGTCACGTGCCGATGCAGATGATCAAAGAGAATATGGACGAGCAGCTAAAGCACTGTGACGAGGCGCCGTTTTATACACTGGGGCCGCTCACTACTGATATCGCGCCGGGCTACGACCACATTACCTCGGGCATTGGCGCGGCGCAGATCGGCTGGTATGGCTGCGCCATGCTGTGTTACGTCACTCCGAAAGAGCACTTGGGCTTGCCCAATAAGGATGATGTAAAAACCGGCATCATTACCTACAAAATTGCGGCGCATGCGGCCGACTTAGCCAAGGGGCATCCCGGCGCGCAATTGCGTGATAACGCCTTGAGTAAGGCGCGCTTTGAATTCCGCTGGGAGGACCAATTCAACCTGGGGCTCGATCCGGACACCGCGAGAGAGTTTCACGACGAAACCCTGCCCAAGGAGTCCGCGAAAGTCGCCCACTTCTGTTCAATGTGTGGGCCAAAGTTCTGTTCGATGAAAATCACCCAAGATGTGCGTGATTACGCTGCAAAACTGGAATCAGGCGATATCGAGCAGGAGATGGCGAAAAAGTCTGCCGAGTTTAAAGAGCAGGGTAGTGAAATCTACCACAAGGTGTAGGCGCGCATGAGCGCAATATCTATTGCCGTTGTTGGTGGCGGTTTGCTGGGACGCTTGCTCGCCTGGAAGTTGCTGCAGCGTGGGCACCGGCTCTGTATCTTTGAACGCGGTAGTCGCGCTGCCGAGCAGAGCGCGGCGCGTATCGCCGCGTCGATGCTGGCGCCGTACACTGAAGTGGCGAGCGCCGAGCGTCAGGTTTTCGATTGGGGCTTGCGCGCTCTCGCGTGGTGGCCACAGCACATTGCTGAGCTGGGCGAAGCAACCGGCGTGGATATCACATGCCGCGTTGATGGCAGTGTTGTCGTTGCGCACGAACTGGACCAGTCCACACTGGCGCATTTTCTCCAGCAGTTGCAGGCGGTCGTGCCCGATCATTTAGCCGATGTTGAGCAACTTTCTGCGGCGCGCCTCGCGGAACTGGAGCCGGAGTTAGCGGGTCGTTATCGCAACGGTTTGTTCCTGCCTCACGAGGGCTACCTCGATAACAGCGCGCTACTTCGTGCTCTCGATCACGCCATCGCCGATCTTTCAGGCCAGTGGCACGAGCATGTCGACGTTACTGACATTGAGCCGGGGCGTCTGTATGCGCAGGGCCGCTGGCAAGATTTTGATTGCGTCGTCGACTGTCGCGGGATTGGTGCCAAGGGACAATTGGCGGGGCTGCGGGGCGTGCGCGGTGAGGTATTGTGGCTGCATGCGCCAGAGGTGAACTTACAGCGCCCAGTGCGCTTGATGCACCCGCGCTACAAGCTCTACATCGCGCCACGGCCAGATAATCGCTATGTGATTGGTGCCACGGAGATCGAGAGCGAGTCGATGGCGCCGGTGACAGTGCGCAGTCATCTGGAGCTACTGTCGGCGTTGTACAGCTTGCACAGTGGTTTTGCGGAAGCGGAGGTAGAGCATGCCTGGTCGCATTGCCGGCCGGCGATGCCAAACAACTTACCGGTGGTCATGGCTGAGCCGGGCCGTTTGGTAGTGAACGGCCTCTATCGTCACGGCTACCTGCTCAGTCCTCATGTCGTGGAGCAGGCATTGGAAAAAATTGATCAAGGTATGTGTGAACGGGTCCGAGCGTCATGATTGCCGTCAGTGTGAACAATCAGCAGAAGCTGTGCGACAAGCAGAAGTCCCTGGCGGCGCTGCTTCAAGAATGGGGCTTTGAAAGTGGCAAGGTTGCGGTTGCCGTAAACGGTGATTTTGTGCCGCGTTCACGCTATGGCGAGCACCGCTTGCGCGATGGCGATCAGCTAGACGTGCTGGCCCCCGTGCAAGGTGGCTAGCGCTCGTTTGCTCGAAAATTGAGGAATAAAGCATGTCTGTAGATCGGCAGGACTCGTGGAGCCTCTACGGTAAGTCGTTTACCAGTCGCCTGTTGATAGGGAGTGCGCTGTACCCGTCACCGCAGGTGATGTGCGAGGCTATTTTGGCCTCGGGCGCTGAAATTATTACCGTCGGTCTGCGCCGCCAGTCGCCTGAACAAGGCGGTGGCGAGGCATTTTGGCAGCAAATTAAAAGCCTTGGGAAAACCCTGTTGCCGAACACCGCCGGCTGTCACACCGTGAAAGAGGCGGTGACGCTCGCGCAAATGAGCCGCGAGCTTTTTGAGACGGACTGGTTGAAGTTGGAAGTTGTTGGTGACGACTACAATTTGCAGCCGGATCCAATCGCCACCATCGAGGCGGCTCAGCAGTTGAGTAAGATGGGCTTTAAGGTCTTCCCGTATTGCACTGACGACCTGGTTGTTTGTCAGCGTCTGCGTGATGCCGGCTGTGAGGTGCTGATGCCCTGGGGCTCTCCAATTGGTACGGGTAGGGGGTTAATGAACCCCTACAACTTACAAACCATTCGTGAGCGCTTGCCGTCGCTGCCGTTGATCGTGGATGCAGGCATCGGTAAACCGTCTCATGCCGTACAGGCAATGGAGCTCGGATACGACGGCATACTGCTTAATACCGCGGTTGCCCAGGCCAGTCAGCCCGTCACCATGGCCGAGGCGTTTCGCGATGCACTCTCTGCGGGCCGCAAAGCGTATCGCGCGGGTGCGATGCCAGCTCGGCAAACCGCCTCACCGTCGACACCGACGCTCGGTATGCCGTTTTGGCACCAATAATCATCGCCGTGGCGCGAGGCCGGTACCGATAGCAAAGCACTGCTATTATCAGTGGTAGGCGGGTGTCGCGCCCCAACCCATTTCAGCACAGGAAGGCTTCATGTTAACGATCCATCATCTTGGTCTCTCTCGCTCCGACCGGATTATCTGGTTGGCGGAGGAGCTCGGTCTTGAATACCGCTTGGTTAAGCACGATCGCGATCCAGAGACATTCCGCTCGCCACCCTCGCTTTGGGAGGTCAGCCCGATGGGGAAAGCGCCGGTCATTGAAGATGATGGCTTGGTGATCCCGGAATCCGGCGCCATTGTGGAATATTTGCTCGACAAGTATGGCGAGGGTCGCCTGCGGCCGGCCGCAGGGACACCGGAATATATTGAGTATCTGCACTGGCTTCATGCGGCTGAGTCAACGCTGATGACGCCGGTGCTGATGAATATGATCGCCGGCATGAGTGGCGTGGATAACCCCGCCTACAATAGCTTTGTGCACGGCGAATTTGAGACGGTACTCGGGTATATGGAGGGGGTGCTGGCGAACAGGGAGTACATTGCCGGTGAATTTAGCGCTGCCGATATTATGGTCGCCTTTCCGTTGATGATGCTCGATTCGCCGTTGATTCCAGGGCCGGCGGGCGGCGATGTGCTTGGCTCCTACGCCAATATTCAGGCGTATCTATTGCGCCTGCGCGACCGACCAATGTGGCTCAAGGCCGAAGCCATATTTCGTCCAGAGTAGGGAAACCCCACGGTTAATCAGAGGTAAAAAGGCCTTATGGCGAGTCATTCAAAGCCCATTGCATGGACGATTGCCGGCTCAGATTCCGGTGGCGGAGCCGGTATTCAGGCGGACTTGGCCAGCTTTCACGATTTTGGCGTGCACGGCTGTTCAGTGGTTACGGCATTAACTGCGCAAAATAGTTTTACGGTTGGGCATGTGGCTATTACGCCGCGTCGAGCGCTGGCTGCGCAAATTAATGCGCTCGACAGTGACCTGCAGGCGGCGGCGATAAAGCTGGGAATGCTCGGCGGCGAAGATGTTGTTGGGATGGTGGCAAAGTACCTGGCTGACTATCGCGGCTTTGTGGTTTGTGACCCCGTTATGGTGTCTACCAGTGGCGGTCAGCTGATGGAAGACGGCGTCAGCGAGGCGTTGATCGAAAAAATCTTGCCGCACGCCGACCTGCTGACCCCAAACATCAGCGAAGCCGAAACCCTGCTCAATCGTGAGATTAATTCCCCGGCTGACGTAGAGCGCGCCGCCCAGGATATCGTGGTGTTAGGCGCCCGTTCGGTGCTGCTAACTGGCGGGCACCTGAGCACCGATGATGGCTGTCGTCACGACTATTGGACCGATGGCGAGAGTGGCTTCTGGCTGAGTGGCGAAAATATCGACACCCTCAATACCCACGGCACTGGCTGTACGCTATCGTCGGCGATAGCGGCGCTGATCGCTCGTGGCTACGAACTGGCTGATGCCTTAGTCATTGCTAAGGCCTATGTCAGTCAGGGACTGCGTTTGGCTGTGCAGCTCGGTGGTGGCCCCGGCCCGGTTGTACACCTGGGCTGGCCGCAGAGGCTGGAGGACTTTCCTCGTTTGAGTCGGCAGTTGCCCGCCGCGCCGATTCAGGCGTTTCCCGATTGTGGCGGCGAGCTGGGTTTGTACCCGGTGGTGGACAGTACTGAGTGGCTGGAGCGCTTGCTGCGTGCCGGTGTTAAAACGATCCAGTTGCGCATTAAAAACCCCGAGCAGAGCAATCTCGATGAGGAAATTCGGCGCGCTGTTGCACTGGGCCAACAATACAGCGCGCGGGTGTTTATTAATGATTACTGGCGCCAGGCGATTGACGCCGGGGCCTATGGCGTACACCTGGGCCAGGAAGACCTGGATATTGCCGACATTGGCGCGATCGCCGCTGCTGGCTTGCGCTTGGGCGTGAGCACCCACAGCTACTATGAAATCGCTCGTGCTCATGCGCTGTCACCCAGTTACATCGCGATTGGCCCGGTCTACCCGACGACTAGCAAGGTGATGCGCTTTGGGGCTCAGGGCCTGACTCAGCTTAAGCGTTGGGTCGATATCCTCTCGCCGAGTTATACCCTCACTGCGATAGGCGGGATCGACCGCCGCCGGGCCCCCGACGTGCTGGCGACGGGCGTTGGGAGCTGTGCGATGATCACCGCGATTACCGAGGCGGATGACCCTGAGGCGGTGGTCGCCGAATTACTGGCGCTTCACTAGCGAAGCTTAGCAAGGTCGGTGTAAAAGTAGCGGTATAAGGCGCTGTGCTCCTCTTCGGGGGTTTGGCGCCAGCCATAGACCTTGGGCTTCTCGCGCTCGATCACCAATGTGCCGAACAACAACCAATCGTAGATCGCTAACAGGTTGCATAGGTTGCTCCCTGAATTTTTGCCACGGGCATGGTGATGGTGGTGCTGCGTCGGAAAGGTGAAAATGTGGCACAGGGCATACATGCTATTTCTCACCCAGGCCCAGCGGTGGTTGAGGAAGTACAAGTCATAGTTCCAGTTCACGTGGTTGTGAGCCGCCCACAGGCCTTTGAACAGCGTGCCGATAATAAACACCTCTGTGAGCCCCAGGTATAGAGCCAAAAACTGGAACCAGTAATTGGGCATGATGAACCACCACAGCCAGTGCTCCACAAAGGTCTGCGTCACCGTTAATTGCCCCTTGCCGTCGTTACCGCCCGATAAATGGTGTGGGCGATGACCGATCTTATAGAGGCCTTGCAGGCGTTGTAGCCAGCGCGATTTGGGCCGACGGGCGTGGGCAAACCAGTGTCCAAGGCCGTGGAACAGTTCCTCTAAGGCGATGTAGCCGATGAGTGTTAGCCAGAAGTAATCACTTACCAACCAGCTTAGGCCGCCCTGATACTGAGGGATGATGAGGCCAGCGATCCAAGCGATGCCAAACAGCAGTGCTGGCCGTTGGATAAGCACCATGCCGGCGGCACTCAGCCCCGCCATTTGCCAATCTTCCTTGCTTTTGCGCTCGGCGCGGGCGCGGCCACTGAGCCATTCCCATAGGGCAAAAACAATTATAAATAGTGTCACGAAATGCGCAGGTTGCAGTGTCATGGCAGCTCCTTGTTACTGTTATATGCGGCTGATGTAGACAGGTTACGGGATTTGAGGTATTTGTAAATTTGATAATTTATATACCTAATATTTATGAAGCTGAATTTACGCTCGGTCGACCTTAATTTGCTCACGGTGTTTGAGGCCCTGCTGCGCGAACAAAATTTGTCTCGGGTGGCCGAGCAACTCGGCATGAGCCAGCCCGCTGTCAGTGCGGCCTTGCAGCGCTTGCGGCTGACCATGAAAGACGAGCTGTTTGTGCGCACCCGCAGCGGGATGCGGCCAACGCCACGGGCGATTGCCGCTCAGGCGGCCGTCGCCGAGGCCCTCGCACTGATTTCTGAAGCGCTCAGCGTGGAGCAAGTGTTCTCACCTGCCACCGCCGAGCGGGAATTCAGCCTGTTGGCTGACGGCTACATGGAAATGGCGGCGCTGGGGCCGCTGCTGCGCGCATTGCAGGGTTCAGGAGCGGGTCTGCGTTTGCGCAACGAGGTGCTGGATCAACAAGATGTGGCCAAAGCCTTGTCTCGCCTGGAGTACGATGCAGTGATCGACTTTGTGCGGATTGAATCGGATAAAGTCTGCTCGGCGCTATTGGGTGAGCAAGAGCTGGTAGTGATTGCCGCCGGTGCCCACCCGCGTATCGCTGGCAGCCTGTCTGCGCAACAGTATTTTGCAGAGGGCCACATTTTGCTGCGCCAGCGCAGCCGTTACCGCAGCCAGCTTGAATTGGCACTGGGCGGGCAGAAGCTTGAGCGCCGGGTCGACCTTCATGTTCAGCACTTCGCGGCCATGCCGTCGGTGGTTGAGCAAACCGATGCCCTGGCGTCTATGCCCCGCGAACTCGCCAGGCGGTACGCTGCGGCCTACGATATTCAGGTTCTGCCCTTTCCATTGCCGGTGCCGCCGATACCCGTCTGGCTGATGTGGCCACTAAGCCTGAACGGCGATGCAGGGCACCGTTGGTTTATTGAGTTACTTCGGCGTCAGCGATTGCCGGGTGCTGGCTAAGCTGTGGAGATAACGTATCGACCTGCGCTGTGTGGGTGCTACTATGCGCGTAGCCAAACACAATAATCAGACAGAGCCATTTTTGAGATCGCGCGTATGAAACAGCTGGCGATAATTGCAGTTTTAATGGTGGCGGCTACGACAGCCAGCGCCAGCGAGTTGATTGTGCGCGGACTATTTAAAAACGCGGTGCTGCTGGAGATCAATGGCCAGCAACAATTAGTGCGCACCGGCAGCAGCCACCCGGGCGGGGCCAAAGTGCTGTCGGCGAATTCGCGATTTGCTCAGGTGCGCTATCAAGGCAAAACCCACCGCCTCACACTCAATAAACGTATTGGCACACTGTATGCCGAGAGCGAACGCCAGGAAGTGGTGTTGCAGCGCAACAGCAATCGTGAATACCGAACGCGCCTGCAGATCAATGGTCGCAGCGCCGAGGCTGTGGTGGATACTGGCGCCACCAAAGTAGCAATGAGCGCTCGCCATGCCCGCCAATTAGGTATTCGCTACGACGACGCGCCAGTGGTTAGTATTGCCACCGCGTCTGGTGTCAGCCGCGGCTTTGCGGTGAAACTGGACAAACTGGCGGTAGGCGGCATAGAGCGCCACCATATTCCCGCTGTGGTGGTGGATGGTGAATACCCCCATGTAATACTGCTGGGAATGAGCTTTCTAGAGCATGTCGATCTTCAAGAACGCGGCAGTATTATGACCTTAAGTGCCCCCTAGGGCCTGTTAACACTAATTGAGATGCACCTGCTGGAGGTCATTTTTGCCTCCAGCTAGGCGGAGGAAGCGAAGTTTGGTGGGCCCAAACAAGCGACCGACAACAACGCTGGGGGCAAAAATGGCGCCAGCGCTCTGGGTTGCGGCTAAAAATCCACCATTCGTCGTTCATTTGGAATAAGCAAACCTCTCTTCTCATTCCTAGGTTGGAGAATTTTTAGCCGCAACAGGCGTAACTCAATTAGTGTTAACAGGCCCTAGCTGCCCCAATTGCGTATTCTGGCTCGCCTGCTGCGCGCGTCGCTGCTAAAATGCGCGACCGGATTTTTTCTTGGAGATGCCTGTGGCGGTCCGCTTTATTGAGTCCTCCAAGCTTCCCACCCCTTGGGGAGTGTTTGATATTCATGGTTTCGAGGACGCCGAACTCGGCAAAGAACACGTTGTATTAAGCCTCGGTGATATCGGCGACGGTCAGCCTGTGCTCGCCCGTATCCATTCAGAGTGTCTGACAGGTGATGCCCTGTTCAGCATGCGCTGTGACTGTGGCTCCCAGCTTCAGGCGGCGATGGAGAAAATTGCCGAGGAAGGTCGCGGTGCCATATTTTATTTGCGGCAAGAGGGGCGCGGCATTGGCCTGATGAATAAGATCCGCGCCTACAAACTTCAGGATGAAGGCGCCGATACGGTCGAGGCAAACGAGCGCCTGGGCTTTGGTGCAGACATGCGTGACTACAGTTTGTTAAAAGTCATGTGCGAAGAGCTCGGTATCAGCAAAGTGCGCTTGATGACCAACAACCCTCGCAAGGTTAATGCGCTGACGGATCAGGGCGTCGACGTGATTGAACGCCTGCCCTTGCAAACGGGGCAAAACCCTCACAATGCCAAGTATCTGGCAACAAAGTCCGGCAAATTGGGGCACTTGTTCTAGGGCCTGTTCATACTCATTGGGTTACTCCTGTTGCGGCGCTGTCACTAAACCGTAAGTGTATTGTCGCCGCTCAGTCATTGGCAGCCGATAGCCTCTCTCTCATCGCAAACAGAGAGAGTCAGCGCGGATGTCGCAACACATTTTAGTCCTTCACGATGGTAAGCCCGGACATTTTTCGCAGGCCCAGGGCGTAGCGCGGCTGCTTGCTCGGGGCCACCGGGGTGCCACCCAGATTCGCGCCATACGGGCGCGACCCAAGCTTAAGTTGCTAAACCGACTATTGCGACTACTGGCCGCGATGAATCAACCCTGGGCGCAGCGGCTGGTGTCTATCGCATATCGCTGTGATGAATTGCCGGATTTCGCACCGGATATTGTTGTGTCCTTCGGTGGCAATGTGTTGGCGCTGAATGTTGCGCTGAGTCAGCATTGGCGCTGCCGCAATGTCGTGATCGGAAATTGCTATAGCCTGCCCGCCAACGCCGTCTCGGCAAATGTCACCGCGTTTCCCACCGCTTCAGCTAGCAGCGCTTGGCAGCAGTGCAATGTTTCCAGCCGGGTAGCACTTTGCAAAACCGATGCTGAGCAAAATACCCGTGCAGGTAGCCTGTTGTCAGAGCAAGCTGAGCGTCCGCTGTGGGCGATGCTGGTGGGGGGCGATGGCAGCGGCCTGCGCTATCAGCAGAGTGATTGGCATCAGCTGGGTCAGGCGATGGCGGCGGTCGCCACGCGCCACGGCATTCAGTGGCTGCTTACCACGTCGCGCCGCAGCGGTCAGCAAGCGGGAGAGATCCTCGGCGGCTACCTCAACGAGCAGAATTGCTTGTCATCCATTGTGTATCAGGGTGCAAGTAGCCCGAATGCCGATGCCTACTTAGGGGCAGCAGAGCGCGTCTTTTGCACGGAAGATAGTTTGAGCATGGTGAGCGAGGCGGTGGCAATGCACAAACCGGTAATCGGCTTGCGTCCAGCGAATTCGGTGATTCGCGGAAGCCACTTGCGATCGTTGCTGTATTTGCAGAGTCAGGGCTTGGTTGAGCGCTGGGCGATCGCTGATCTCGAGTTGTACCAGCCAAGCGCATTCATGCCGTTGCGCTCCTATGAGCAGCACCTCGACAGCCTTTACCAGCGCTTGCAGGCGCGCCTGGTGATTACTGAGCCCGTTGAGGGGGAGGCCTTACCGGCGAGGCCGGCTATGCCGGAAGTCGCCGCGCGCTAGTTCATCTTTGCAGTTGCTGTTGAATGCTTTGGGCGATGCCCTCGGCGTCCAGGCCGAGCTGGCTGAGCAGAGTAAGGTGGTTGCCGTGGTCGACGAAGGTGTCGGGCAGGCCGAGCTGCAATACCGCGACGTTCACGCCGCGCTGATGCAGGTATTCCGTTACCGCACTGCCTGCGCCACCAGCGATCACATTCTCTTCAACGGTGACGATCAGCGAGTGCGTCGCAGCGAGCTGGTCAATTAGCTCGGTATCCAGTGGTTTAACGAAGCGCATATCTGCAACGCTAGCGTTGAGCTTTTCTCCCGCTTCCTGAGCAGCCGTTAAAAGTGTGCCAAAACTCAGAATCGCGACCTCGCCACCTTCGCGTATTTTTCGACCTTTGCCGATCTTCAGGGCCGCCATTTCTGTGGCCGGTATAACTCCTGGGCCGGTACCGCGGGGGTAGCGCACAGCCGCTGGCCCTGGGTAGTGATAGGCGGTATGAAGCATTTGCCGGGTTTCGTTTTCGTCGGCGGGCGCCATTACGACCATGTTGGGAATGCAGCGTAAGAAGCTGAGGTCAAAGGCACCTGCGTGGGTGGGGCCATCCTCTCCGACCAGGCCCGCTCGGTCGATGCCGAAGGTCACATCGAGGTTTTGCAGGGCAACATCGTGGATCAGTTGGTCGTAGGCGCGCTGGAGAAACGTTGAATAAATTGCGACAACCGGCTTCAAGCCGTCACAGGCCATACCGGCAGCGAGGGTAACGGCGTGTTGCTCAGCGATCGCGACATCGTAAAAGCGCTCTGCATAGCGCTCTGAGAAGGCAACCATTCCAGAGCCTTCGCACATTGCCGGCGTGATGCCCACCAGTTTGTCGCAGGCCTCGGCTTGGTCGCACAGCCATTGACCAAAAATATCCTGGTATTTGGGTTTGCTAACAGGGGCCGCCGGTTTTTTGCTTGCGGCGGGGGTGTCGGCCTCAATTTTCGAAATAGCGTGAAAGCCTACCGGGTCTTTCTCGGCCGGGGCAAAGCCCTTGCCCTTTTTCGTCATGATATGCAGCATTTGCGGGCCGTCGAGCTCGCGAAGGTTACGCAAAGTGGGAACGAGTACATCCAGGTCGTGACCGTCGATGGGGCCAATGTAGTTGAAGCCCAGCTCTTCAAATAGCGTGGCAGGGGAGACCATCCCCTTCATGTACTCTTCCAGGCGGGCAGCAATATCTTTTGCCGGGCCGGGGAATTTCTCCAACACGGATTTGCCGCCACTGCGGATCTGGTTGTAGGTTTTCGATGCCCAGATCTTAGAAAAATACGTGTTCAGCCCGCCCGTGTTTTTCGAAATCGACATCTGGTTGTCGTTCAGCACCACCAGCATATTGGCACCGGTGTGGCTGGCGTGGGTGATGGCCTCAAAGGCCATGCCCGCGGTCATGGCGCCGTCGCCAATGACCGCAACGGTGCGCCGGTCGATGCCCTGTTGTCGGGCTGCAATGGCCATACCCAGGGCGGCGCTAATACTGGTGCTGGAATGCCCAACGCCGAAGGTGTCAAAGGGGCTTTCCTCGCGCTTGGGGAAGCCCGCCAAACCACCTGCTTTGCGCATGGTATTCATGCGCTCCCGCCGGCCAGTTAATATTTTATGCGGATAGCACTGGTGACCCACATCCCAGACCAGGCGGTCTTCAGGGGTGTTGTAAATGTAGTGCAGCGCGATGGTGAGTTCGACAACGCCCAGGCCAGCGCCAAAATGTCCGCCGGTTTGACCAACCGAATACAACAGGTACTCGCGGAGTTCGTAGGCGAGTTGACGGAGTTGCTGTTCTTCCAAGCCGCGCAGGTCGTCCGGGTCGGCGATGCCATCGAGTAAGGGCGTTGACGGTGGCTGCGAGGGAATTTTCTGGAACATCAATTTCTGACCCAAAGCGGCGAAAAAGGGGGCAATTGTAAACCAATTGTCGGCCTGCGACACGGTGTTCGCGCGGTACTATACGTTGTTAGCGGCCAATGTTGATGGCCCGCTTAGTGTTGCCGCTCAATAATATAGTTGGAAAGTTGGTGCAGGGCGTCGCTGTGATCGCCAAAGCTGCTCAGTGCTGCCACGGCTTGCTGGTGGAGCTGCCGAGCGAGGTCCTTGGCGCCATCGAGGCCGAGCAGGCTGGGGAAGGTCGGCTTGTTTAGCGAGATATCGGCGCCCTGGGTTTTGCCCAATGTCGCTGTGTCGCTCTCTATGTCGAGGATGTCGTCCTGCACCTGGAAGGCCAGGCCGACGGCTTTGCCATAATCGTCCAGTTGTTGCTGCTGTGACGCGCTGGCTCCGCAGGCCAGGGCGGCCAGGCCGATAGCCGCTCGGATGAGCGCGCCGGTCTTGAGCTGGTGCATGGTTTGCAGTGTGTGCAGATCGAGGCTGCGATTAACGTTCGCGAGGTCGATAGCTTGTCCACCGACCATGCCGCGCGGGCCACTGGCGGCCGCCAGAAGCTTGACCATCGCCACGCAGTGTGTGGCAGGGAGAGGAAGCTCGGCGATCAGTTCAAAGGCGCGGCTTTGCAAGCCGTCGCCAACAAGAATGGCCGTGGCCTCGTCGTAGGCGATATGGCAAGTGGGCTTGCCGCGGCGCAGGTCGTCGTCGTCCATGGCGGGCAAGTCGTCGTGAACCAGGGAGTAGGCATGGATCATCTCAATGGCGCAGGCAATGCTGTCCAATGTGGCGTCGTCGATGTCGGCCTGTAAGGTTTGCGCGGTGGCATAGACCAGTGTGGCGCGCACGCGTTTGCCACCATTCATAATGCTGTATTGGCTGGCCTCGGTCAGGCGGGCCAGCTGCTCGCTGGCATCGTGATCGCTGAACTCACTAAATGCCTGGGCCAGGTGCTCCGGCAGCGCGCGCTGTAGCCGCGACTGACATTGCTGAAGATAGGTGTCAAAGGGCATTAGGCGGGGTCCGTAGCGTCGAGGTCAGCAGTGAGTTGTTGCACCTTAAGCTCAGCATCGGCAAGCGCCTGCTGACAGCCTTTACTCAAGCTCATGCCTAGCTCGAAGGCTTTTAGCGACTCTTCCAGGCTCAGCTCGCCAGATTCCATCGTTTGCACGAGTGTTTCGAGTTCTTTGAGGGCAGATTCAAAATTAACCGCCTTTGCCTTGGCCATCGGGTGCTCTCCAGCTGAGGGAATTTTCGACGGCATTTTAGCAGCCCTTGTGGCTAACTGTCCGCTGTTGGTGGCTCGTTAACAGTAATTGGGCTGCCTCTGCAGTAAGTTAATGAGTCGCAGCAGGCGCAACGCTGTGCCTATGCACTTTATACTGGTTATCTGCGGCTTGGCAGCAGGGGATGGCGGCATGTTATGTAACGGAGGGTGTTCGGTGACAACGTGGCAAGCGGTAATAGAATTTTGGTTTGATGAACTGACACCCGGTCAGTGGTTCGCCAAGTCGGCAGATTTGGATTCGCTAATCGCCAAACGATTTGGTGAATGTCACCGTGCTGCGGCGGCCGCCGAGCTATATAAGTGGCGTGACCAGCCGCTGGGGCGTTTGGCCGAGGTCATTGTACTGGATCAGTTTTCCCGCAATATTTATCGCGACCGCCCGCAGTCGTTTCAATGTGACCCGCTGGCGCTGGTATTGGCGCAAGAGGCCATTGCCGGCGGTGCAGATCGCACTCTCGATGAGCAACAGCGGGCGTTCTTATAC
>Ga0105235_100006_pt1 | contig 119368 bp, 108 predicted proteins | sample Virmet3819_2500_FD_90059 | JGI IMG/M metagenome (GOLD analysis project Ga0105235, IMG submission 90059) | Marine viral communities from the Southern Atlantic ocean transect to study dissolved organic matter and carbon cycling - metaG 3819_2500 | ecosystem: Environmental > Aquatic > Marine >... | reverse complement strand
TCGAGCCCAAGCCCAGCTATGCCCAGTTTGATCTGGCCAGTCGGCAGCAACCGAAGGCACGTCGTCTGCCGGGTTTAGAGCAACTGAGTAAGCGCTTTGCCGAACATTTTCGCAGTAGTTTGCTCGACGTGCTGGGGCAGGACGTTGATGTCAGCCTGCTGGAGCTACAATTCTCGCCCTACGCCGAATATCTTCATTCGCTGTATATCCCCTCAAGTATGAATTTAATGCGCGTCGAGCCGCTACTGGGTACGGCGATGATGGTCTTTGATGCGCGCTTGGTCTTTCGCTTAGTGGAAATCTACTTCGGCGGCAGTGAGGCCCAGGGTGTGCCGGATGGTCGCGATTTTAGCCCCTCCGAGCGGCGTTTGATCGGCAAGCTCCTCAGCCGCGCTCACGCTGACTTTGAAGAAGCGTGCAAGCCTGTTGCCGCACTGCAGTGTAAGCCGATGGGCACCGAGTTGAATCCCTCGCTGGCCAATATCGTTGGCGCGGCGGACACCGTTGTGGTTTGCCGTTTTCAATTGGATGCCGAGGGCGGTGGCGGTGGCGAGCTGCATATGTGTTTTCCTCTGGCAATGCTCGAGCCCTTGCGTGAGAGTCTCTCTCAGAGTGAGTTGGCGCAGAGCCGGGCACCCGACCCGCAGTGGCAGGGCGCCATGCAGCGCGCCGTGCTGGATACGCCGCTACCTACCCGCTGCGTGTTGGCAGATAAGGCGATGACACTGGGGCAGGTCGCCAATTTAAAAGTGGGGGATGTGCTGAGCTTGGGGAGTTGTCAGCAAGCCGAAATTCGGGCATCCGGCGTATCGCTGCTCAAGGCCAGTGTCGGTATGAGCAAGGGGCAGTTGGCGTTAAAAATAAAAGGGCGCGCATAGCGTATAAGGAGTGAGGCAATGACAGAGCCAGAAAACCTGCGGCGAGAGCGTGAGATGCTGCGCCAACAAATAGAAGCGGAAGAGGGAGAGTCGTCTGGAGCATCTGACCTGCTGGGGCAGGCCCGACTTCGAGAGCGCACAGCGGCGGCGCCGGACCTCGATATGGTGATGGACATTCCCGTCCGCGTCACGCTGGAGGTGGGTGGAAGTGACATGGCCATTCGCGACCTGTTGCAGTTGCAGCAGGGCGCGGTGGTGGAGTTGGACCGTCAAGCAGGCGAGCCGCTGGATGTCCTCGTCAATGGTCGACTGATTGCGCGGGGAGAGGTGGTGGTGGTTGATGACAAGCTCGGTATTCGGCTGACCGAGGTTGTGAGTGCCACCGAACGTTTGCAGTCGCTGCGATAGCTTATGAATAGACTGGTGTTTGTTATTCCCGACGCACCCGCACTGTCTGCACTGGAATGTTGGGCGCAGATGCAGCGTGAGCAGGGCACGCACTGGCGCCTGCGGTTGTGGGCGAGGGACGAGGCGCGTTCTCCGGCAGCGTCGTTGCCTCATCTCAATGAGCTGCAGCTGAGTGATATTCCTGGGCTCAGCTGGCGTGGTGCAGTCTGGGCCGCCGTCATGTCAGCGGTGTTGATTACCGTGCTCTGGCCATACAGCCGCGAGCTCTCCGAGGCGATGCAGGCAGTGGTTCGCTACGCCCTGCCCGGCGCGTTGATTTTCTTTGGGCTTTGGCTGGGCGGCTTACTGGGCACCATGCGCGTAAATCCCGTGTATGAGGCATACCGGGAAGCGTGGTCGACCGCCAGCGGCCTGGTATTTGTTGATTGCCCCACATTGCATCAGCGGCTGCTTAGGCGCGAGCTGGCCCAAATCGGATTGCGATACCTCGATACTCGGCACCGCTATCTTGGTAGCTATCGATACCCGCAAAACGCCCTTGCCGGGAGACGCGCTTTATGACGGTTCAGGTTATTGGGGTAAGCGGCGGCAAAGGCGGTGTAGGAAAAACCAATGTCGCTATCAATACCGCTGTGGCGCTGGCGCACCAGGGTAAGCGCGTGGCGATTCTCGACGCCGACTTTGGCTTGGCTAACGTTGATGTTTTGTTGTCGCTGTCGGCCCCGCAGACTATTGAGCAGGTCCTTAGTGGTGAGTGTTCGCTGGAAGACGCAATGATCAGCGGGCCGTCTGGTGTGCGCATTATCCCGGCGTCCTCCGGCGCACGGCAGCTGACTCGCCTGAGTGAGTTACAGCATGCCGGTGTGATCCGGGCATTCAGTGACCTGGCCGCGCAGCTGGACGTATTGATCGTCGACACGGCAGCGGGGATCACCGACACCGTTTTAACCTTTACCAACGCCTGCCAGGAGGTGCTGGTGGTGGTTTGTAATGAGCCCTCGTCACTGACCGACGCCTATGCGCTGATCAAATTATTGAATCGTGATTTTGGCCGCCAACGTTTCCGCATTCTGGCCAATATGGTTAGCGACGAAGATGAGGGGCGCCGCTTGGTTCAAAAGCTGGCAGGTGTCTGCGAGCAGTTTTTAACAGTCAGTCTCATCTACAGCGGCAGCATTCCATTTGACCCGGCATTGAGAGAGGCGGTGAAAAAGCAACAGCCAGTGGTCGATTATGCCCCGAGTGCACCGGCCTCGCGGGCGTTCCGGGACTTGGCAACGCGGGTGAGCGATTGGCCTCTGCCGCGTAAGCCGTCGGGCCAGCTTGCGTTTTTCCTAGAGAACCTGATTCAGCAGCCCGTTGGAATGGAGGCGCCGCATGAGTGATGAGCGCTCCCCCGATCCTTTTGCCAGCAGTGATGTCGCCAGCGACTCGCCCGCCCGGGGGGCGTCGTCCTTGCGCGATATCAGAATTCTGGTGGTCGAGGATTTCGCCACCATGCGTCGTGTGATGCGCAATTTGCTTAACGATCTCGGTTATGCGCGCATTAGTGAAGCTGATGATGGCAGCGTGGCATTGCCCATGCTTCACAACCAACACTTTGACTTAGTGATTACCGATCTATTGATGCCTGAAATGGGAGGCTTGGAGCTGTTGCGGGTTATTCGCGCCGATAGTGCCCTGAGGCATATACCGGTGATGATCGTCACGGCTGACGCGCAGCGGGAAAAAATCCTCGCCGCTGCGCAGGCTGGGGTGGATGCCTACATCGTTAAGCCGTTTACGGCGGCAATGCTGGAAAGCAAAATTCGTGAGCTGTTTTGCACGAATACGCCGAAAACATGACCATTTGATTACAAAATTGGCCCTTTGTGACCGGGCCAACAGTGTTACTGCAAGACTTTGCGCATAATTGCCAGCCATTACGAACCCGGATTCGCTGATCCAGCTGGCCTGAGATCAATAACAATAGAGTGCATACTGTGGACGCAAACGAACACGAAGGTATCCTGGCGATATTTTTGGCGGAAGCCGAAGATATTGTTAAGGGCTTGTTTGCGCAGCTGGAAGAGCTGCAGTACGGCTATGATGGTCAGCGAATACTGGATGATATCCACCGCGGCTTTCACACCCTATATGGCGGTGCTGCGGTCCTGGAGCTGGCCGAGCTAACCGAGTGTGCGCGTTTAAGTGAACGCGTAATGGATAGGCTCAGAACGCGGCGTATTGCCCTCAGCCCGAGTCTGGTGTCGCTGATTATCGGTGCGACAAGCGCGATTGAAGTGATGTTGAGCCGGCTGATTAATCACCAAACCGTTAATCGAATTCCCGATGAACTCAGAGGACGCCTGCTGAAGGCTGCAGGGCAGGCTGGTGACGAGTCGAAAGCGAAGCCCGAAGCGCCCGCGCCGCGTAGTGGCGATGCCTTACTGGATGTATTTTTCGACGCGGCAGCAGGGGGGCGGTCATCGGCGGCGAACCCACGGCCTGCCGCCACCTCCGGTCGCGCGCCGCAATCCGATGCAAAATTGAACACCTTGCTGGATAGCCTGTATAGCCCAGCGACTTCGGTGGTGGACAAGGAATTGAAATCGGCACCCGCGGCGGCGCGTGTCAGCGAGCCGCAAATCAGTGACCTCGTCAGCGAATTGGCCTGGGTGCGCAATCGCTTGATGGGATTCCGGGGTGAGAGTGAGGGCGACAAGCTGAATAAGGCGTTAGCCTACCTCGACCTCGTGACCCAGGATATGGAGCGCTGGCTACAGCGCCATCAATCCGGCGGTCAGTAACCGCCATCTCGTAGGGGGTGCACTCACCGGCCTGTCAGCGAGGCTTTTGCCGCTGCGACAAATTGCCGCGCCAGATTCCGGGCGCGGATTTCGATGTTATTTCGTATATACTTAGCCGCGTTTTAAATCGGACTGCCGCCATGCGGTGGCCTTGAGCAGCGAGAGTGAGTTTGTCGTCACCAGACCTCAAGTTACACAACCTATACAGCGAGCGAGATGAGCGCGTGTTGTTTGCGGGCCTGTCGCTGTCTGTTAGCGCTGGGGACGTTGTGCAACTGGCCGGCCCCAATGGCAGTGGCAAGACCACGTTGCTAAAGATTCTCGCCGGTTTGTCGTCACGCTACGAGGGCGACATTCACTGGCGGGGTGAGAATTTGATCACCCAACGCGAAGACTTTCGGCAGCACAGCTTGTATCTGGGGCACGGCAGCGGTATCAAAGCGCAGCTGACCGCCCTGGAAAACCTGCGTTGGAGTTGTGCGGTGCGGGGGCAGCATGTTGCCGACACCGATTTGCATCGCGCCCTGACGACAGTGGGGCTGGGCGACTTTATTCAGCAGCCCTGCTACAGCTTGTCAGCGGGTCAGCAGCGACGTGTAAATCTGGCGCGACTATTTTGCTGCCAGGCCCGGCTTTGGTTATTGGATGAGCCTTTCACCGCGATAGATCAGCGCGGTGTCGCGGAAATAGAACAGTGGATCTGTGACTTTGCCGACAACGGGGGAATGGTGTTGTTAACCACCCACCATCCGCTGTCCTTGCCCCGTCCATTGCGCCGTATAGAGCTGGGGAGGGCGTCGTGATCCCGATGGGCACTGGTGCGGTGATGTTTGCCGTGTTGCGACGCGACTTGCAGGCTGCGCTGCGACGCGGTAGCGAGTGGAGCAACCCCCTGCTGTTTTTCTTAATGGTTTGCAGTTTGTTTCCGCTGGGTATCGGCCCCGAGCGTCAGCAACTGGCCGTGTTAGCGCCGGGCATTATCTGGGTGGTGGCCTTGCTGGCGTCAATGATGGCAACAGATGGCCTGTTCCGCGGAGACTACGATGACGCGACTTTGGAACAGCTGTTGTTGAGCCCGCTACCGCTGTACCCCCTGGTGCTGGCGAAGACCTTCGGTCACTGGCTGGTCAGTGGTTTGCCGCTGAGCCTGTTGTCGCCCTTGTTGGCAACCATCCTGCAGTTGCCCTCAGAGGGGCTTGTTGTACTGATGGTTAGCCTGTTGCTTGGCACGGCGGTATTGAGTTTTATCGGTGCGATTGGCGCCGCCTTGACGGTCGGCTTGCGCAAGGGTGGACTATTGCTGTCGTTGATTGTCTTACCCCTGTATATTCCGGTGTTGATTTTTGGCAGTGCAGCGGTGAAAAGCGCCATCGATGGCATGGCATTTTTGCCGCCGCTGGCGGTGTTGGCGGCGCTGTTGATGGCAGCCCTCGCGCTGGCGCCGCTGGCCATTGGGGGCGCCCTGCGCATTAGCGTGGATCAGTAAGTATTGGTTTGAATTAAGGAAAGACTGGCTTTGGCAAATTGGCAATGGTTTCACAAATGGGGCTCCCCACGCTGGTTTTACCAATTTAGCGGGCGCCTGTTGCCTTGGTTGGCGATTCCCGCCTTGCTACTGCTTGTTGGGGGCTGTGTGTGGGGGCTCGCCTTTGTACCCGCTGATTTTAAGCAGGGTAATAGTTTTCGCATTATCTACATCCACGTTCCCGCCGCCGCCGTTGCGATGGGCGGCTATATGCTGATGGCAACCGCGGCCGCAGTACATTTGATATGGCGTATGAAGCTGGCGGCCATTGTCATGAAATCCGCGGCGCCGATTGGCGCGGCACTGACGTTTCTTGCGCTGTTGACTGGCGCTGTGTGGGGGAAACCCACCTGGGGAACATGGTGGGTGTGGGACGCCCGCATCACGTCCGTATTGATTCTGTTTTTCCTGTATCTGGGGCTGATCGCCCTGCATCAAGCTTTTGAAAACCGCGACGCCGCTGCGCGCGCTTGCGCGGTGCTGGCAATTGTTGGGGCGGTGAACATCCCGGTCATCTACTGGTCTGTCGAGTGGTGGTATAGCCTGCACCAGCCTGCCAGCATCAAGTTTGTCGGTGAATCAACAATTCACCCGACGATGTTGCGCCCGTTGATGGCAACGCTCAGCGGTATGTATCTGTTTTTTGGCTGGGTACTGTTGCTGTTTGTGCGCGCCGAAATTATTGAGCGAGAGAAAAATACCCGTTGGGTGCAAGCGTTGGTGAGCGGCAAGTAAGGGAGAGGTAATAGTGGTATTTGCAAATCTTCAACAGCTTTGGCAAATGGATGGTCACGGCCCTTACGTGTGGTTCAGTTTTGCCGCCAGTGCGATCGTGCTGTCTGCTCTGGTATTTGAATCGCGGCGTCGCGGTCGCAATGCGCGGGCGCTAGCGGCGGCAGCGGCCCGCCGTCGTCAGGCTGAAAATCAGTTTTAAATTATTGCTACGGAGGCTGTAATGGCCATGCACCCCCTGCGTAAACAGCGCCTTGGAATCGTCGTGTTTATTTTACTTGCCAGTGCGGCAGCGGCGGCGTTCTTGGGTTACGCCTTGCGAGAGAACATTAACCTGTTTTACCCACCTGCCGATATTGTCGCGGGCAAAGCGCCGGTCGACAAAAAGATTCGCGCTGGCGGGATGGTGGAAGAGGGCTCCGTGGAGCGTGCCACTGACAGCCTGAAAGTTCGCTTTCGCGTGACGGATTACAGTGCCAGCGTAGCGGTGGCCTATGAAGGGATCTTGCCTGATCTCTTCGCCGAGGGCGAAGGCGTGGTGGTTACCGGTCGGCTTGCTGAAGACGGGGTGTTTTACGCGGATGAAGTGCTGGCCAAACACGACGAAAATTATATGCCGCCGGAAGTCAGCGAAGCCCTGGAAAAATCTGCGCAGTCACGTGCCGAGGAGGCGACAGCAGGCAAGGAGTACAACGGCTCGTGATTATTGAACTGGGGCACTTCTCGCTCATTCTTGGTTTTGCTTTTGCGCTGTTATTAGCGGTTGTTCCCATGTTGGGTGTCTGGCGTGGAGACCGGCGCGCAATGGCTGCCGGCGCGACCCTGGCGTGGGGGCAGTGTCTGTTCACCACGCTGGCCATAAGCGCCCTGTTTTACGCTTTTCTCAGCGATGATTTCTCCGTCAATATTGTGGCGCTGCAGTCCAACTCTCAATTGCCAGTCGCGTATAAATTCAGTGCGCTGTGGGGTGGGCACGAGGGCTCCTTGTTACTGTGGTTGGAGATTCTGACCCTGTGGACCGTTGCCGTGGCGGTGTTTTCCAAGCAACTCCCCTTGGATATTTTGGCGAGAGTGCTGTCGGTCATGGGGATGGTTGCCATTGGCTTCTTCGGCTTTGCCCTGTTTACCTCGAACCCGTTTGCGCGCAACCTTCTGAATACCCCTGCAGATGGCCAAGACCTCAACCCCCTGCTGCAAGACCCTGGCATGGTCATTCACCCACCGATGCTCTACATCGGCTATGTGGGCTTTTCCGTGGCGTTCGCCTTTGCCATCGCAGCCTTACTCAGCGGGCGTATGGATGCCAGCTGGGCGCGGTGGTCACGACCCTGGACCAATATCGCGTGGTTGTTCTTAACCATTGGTATCACACTGGGTAGCTGGTGGGCCTACTACGAACTTGGCTGGGGTGGCTGGTGGTTTTGGGATCCAGTCGAAAATGCCTCTTTCATGCCTTGGCTCGTAGGCACCGCGTTGATCCACTCCTTAGCGGTCACAGAGAAACGGGGCATTTTTAAGTCCTGGACACTGTTACTGGCGATTTTTGCCTTCTCGTTGAGTTTGCTCGGTACCTTCCTGGTCCGCTCTGGGGTGCTAACGTCGGTGCACGCCTTTGCGGCAGACCCCACCCGAGGAATGTTTATTCTGGCTTTTCTCGTTGTCGTGGTTGGCGGTTCGTTAACGCTGTATGCCTTAAAAGCGCCGTCGCAACATAGTGCCAAGCCATTTGAGTTGTTATCGCGAGAAGCGCTGCTGCTGGCAAATAATATTTTGCTGGTGGTTGCCGCATTGACCGTGCTGCTCGGCACGCTGTTCCCCCTCATTATGGATTTTGCCGGCCTGGGTAAATACTCGGTGGGGCCGCCTTATTTCAATGCTTTGTTTGTACCCATTACCTGCTTGTTGGCGCTGCTGGTGGGCATTGGCCCCAGTTCGCAGTGGAAACGCAGTAATACCCAGCGCTGGATGAGTGCGATGCTTGCGGCGTTGTTGGCCTCAATGCTGTTAGGAGTAGCGGTGCCGTGGCTGTACGGCGGCGAATTTCATTTCGCTGCCAGTGCCGGGGCCCTGCTATTTGTATGGATTGTCGCGACGACACTGATTAATTTGCGCGATAAGACCCGCAATGCGTCGAATGTTGTCGCGGGTTTGCGGCGCCTGACACCGTCTTACTACGGCATGCTTGTGGCCCACCTCGGGCTGGCCTTGGCCCTTATCGGCGTGGGTATGGTGACCAGCTTTCAAGACGAACGCGACCTGCGTATGAATGTGGGAGAGAGTACCGAAACCGCCTTTGGCTATCGGGTTGTTTTCGACGACCTTCAGGCCATTAATGGCCCTAACTATCAGGGGCAGCAGGGGCGTTTTAGTTTGTATGACGGTGACACGCTACTGGCGCAGTTAACGCCCGAGAAGCGCCGCTACCACGCCCGCGCATCGCAGGTGATGACCGAGGCGGCGATCGATGCCAGCGTGCTGCGCGATGTGTACATCGCGCTTGGCGAGCCTGTTGCCGAGCGCGCTTGGGCGGTCAGAATACATATTAAACCCTTTGTGCGTTGGATCTGGTTGGGGGGCATCCTCATGGCTTTGGGTGGTTTGTTAGCGATTTGCGATAAGCGCTACCGGGGAAAAATTACTGGTGGTTCGAGGGGGAAAGCGTGAGCAGGATTAAACTATTTTTGCCGCTGATTATCTTTTTAGTGCTGGTGGCCATTTTCTTCGGCGTGCAGCGCCGAGTGCAAACCGGCGACTACAGCCCCACGGCGCTGCCATCGGCATTGCTCAATAAGCCCTTTCCGGAGTTCTCTTTGCCAACCCTGCAAGGTGAGTCGCTCAGCCGGGCAGAGCTTCCAAAACAGTGGTTGCTGGTCAACGTATGGGCAACGTGGTGCCCGACCTGTCATTACGAGCACCCCTTCCTGGTGGAATTAGCGGAGCGCGGCGTGCCAATTTTGGGCGTTGACTACAAGGATCGACGCGAGCCCGCCCTGAGGTGGTTGGCGGAAAAGGGCGACCCCTACTTTGCAACGGTATTTGATGAGCAGGGCACTTTAGGTTTGGATTTGGGGGTGACCGGTGCACCGGAAACCTACCTCGTCGACGCCGAGGGCATTGTGCGCTTCCGTTATCAGGGCGCACTGGATCAAAAAGTCTGGGATGAGCAGTTCGCGCCCATGCTCAGCTCACTGGAGGAGGCGTCGCCGTGAACCACCGCGTGTTGCTCCTCGCACTGCTGCTTTTGGCGTTGCCGTCCTGGGCGGTTATTGAAACCTACCAGTTCGATACCGATTTGCAGCGCCAGCGCTACAATGCCTTTATCGAAGAGCTGCGCTGCCCAAAGTGTCAAAACCAAAATTTGTCTGGTTCCGATTCGGCAATCTCTCAGGATCTTCGTCGGCAGTTACACGCCATGATCATGGCCGGCAAGTCAGACATTGAAATTACCCAATACATGGTTGATCGCTACGGCGACTTCATTTTGTATCGGCCGCGGTTTAATGCCGCGACGGCGGTTCTCTGGTTGTTGCCGGTGGTCTTGCTGCTCGGTGGCTTGGCAATCTGGGCGCTGATGGCGTCGCGGCGAACCCGCCGCGTGCCGATTCAGCCACTCGATGATCACGACCGCGCTGCGCTCGACTCGTTGCTCAGCGACGAGGAAAAGCCTTCTGAACGCTCTGGGGGCAATTCATGAGTCCACTTGTACTCGGTGTTATCTTGCTATTGGCGCTAGCCATGGGCCTGTGCTTGCTGGCGTTTCGTTCGCGCCGGGTGATCGGTGACGATAAAGCACAGCACCGTCAGGCGCAGCGCGATTTTTATCGCCAGCGACAGCGTGAGCTACTCAACGACCGTGAGATGGGTTTGATCAGCGAGGAGCAAATGGCTGAGCTCAACGCTGAGCTGGACAAGCAGTTGCTGGAAGAGAATGCAGAGTTTTCGGCTCGCGCTGGAATTTCGCGCGGGCCGGTGCTTTGGCTGTCATTGCTATTGCTTCCCGCGCTTGCCCTGCCGTTGTACGACTATCTTGGCTATCGGCTGGATTATCGGCTTCTCGACGTTCAGCAGCAGTTATTTGCCGCGGACCAGCCCAGCGAAGATGATCTACATCGGTTCGAGGCGCTGGTCGATGATATTTTAGTTCGCCGGCCTGAGAACGCGGAGTTATTGATGACGATGGCATCAATACGCCGCCAGCAGGGTAATTACGCGGAGGCGGTGAAGTACTACGAGCGCCTGCTTGATTTATTTCCCCAGGATGCCGATATTCTCGCCCAGCTGGCCCAGGCGCGCTATTTATCGGCTAACCGCGTGATAGATGCGCAGACACGCAGCCTGCTTGAGCGCTCACTGGCAGTGAATCCCCAGCAGGGCACGGCTCTGGGCGTGCTCGGTATCGACGCCTTTGCTGCCGGTGACTATCTCAATGCGATCACGTACTGGCAGCGTCTTCAGATGGGGCTCGATCCGCAGACGGGCGAGGCGATGGTTATCGCCGCTGGTTTAAACGAAGCGAAGCGCCTGGCGCTTGAAACCGGGGCTATTGAGGGCTTGCAGCTGAGTGTGGATATTGCGCCGGCGCTGGGTGACTTCCCAAATGGCGTGCTGTTTGTGGTTGTGCGAGAGCCCAGTGGCTCGCCTATGCCGGTTGCCGCAGTGCGGCTTCCAGTGCGCGCTGGCACGGCGGCCTTTCCGCTGACGGTGTATGTGACAGACAGTGACGTGATTCGCCAGGGCGCGACCCTCAGTGATTTTGATTCGCTGCGCGTTTCCGCCCACATTAGTGTTAAAGGGGTGGCGATGCGCAGCCCCGGTGACTGGGTGTCGGCAGCCGCTACGTTGAATGGTGACGCCACGTCGCAGCCGGTCAGTCTGCTTATTGATCAGCTACAGCCCGCGACACGTTGAATTTCTACTGATGTTGCCCGGTTCTCGGGCTATAATCGCGCTTTGCATACATCTGGTCCTATCCCAACGCAGGCATTCTGCGGATAACAACAAAGGGATAGGCACAAAGCTTGGTTACGGTTTTTATGCGTCTGAAAAGTATCAAACTGGCGGGTTTTAAGTCTTTTGTCGACCCCACCACAGCCCATTTTCCCAGCAACCTGTCTGCGGTTGTTGGTCCAAATGGCTGCGGAAAATCCAATATTATCGACGCGGTGCGCTGGGTCATGGGGGAGAGCTCGGCGAAAAATTTGCGCGGCGAATCGATGACGGACGTCATCTTCAACGGGTCGGTTAACCGCAAGCCCGTTGGCCAAGCCTCTATCGAACTCGTGTTTGACAACACGGCGGGAAAGTTAGGCGGCGAATATGCCCGCTATAACGAAATTGCCATTCGACGCAAAGTCACCCGCGAAGGCGCCTCAGAATACTACCTGAATGGCACCAAGTGTCGGCGCCGGGACATCACCGACATCTTTCTTGGTACCGGTCTTGGGCCGCGTAGTTATGCCATTATTGAGCAGGGCATGATTTCGCGCTTGATCGAATCTAAGCCAGAAGAACTGCGAGTGTTTATCGAAGAGGCGGCCGGTATTTCTAAGTACAAGGAGCGCCGCCGCGAGACCGAAAATCGCATGCGCAGAACGCATGAGAATCTGGAACGGTTAACAGATTTACGCGACGAGTTAGAACGACAACTACAGCACTTGCAGCGCCAGGCCGCCGCCGCTGAAAAATACACCGAATACAAAAAAGAAGAGCGTCTGTTGCGAGCGCAACTGCAGGTGTTGCAGTGGAAGGCGCTGGATGGCCAGGTCGGCGAGAAAGAGGCGGTGATACGCGAACTGGAGCTGGACCGGGAAGCGGTTGTCACCGAACAAGTATCGCTGGGCACTGCCATTGAGCAGTCGCGCGACGAGCACACTCAGCTCAATGATACCTTCAACGAGGTGCAGGGGCGCTTTTACAGTATTGGCGCCGATATCGCCCGCGTAGAACAGAGTATCCAGCATCAGCAAGAGCGCCGTAGCCAATTGGACGCTGACCTGCAGCGGCTCGAAATCAATATTCAGGAGACGGCCGGTCTGCTGGACGGGGACCGCAGTAAAATTCAGCTGTGGGAAGAGGAGCTGGCCGGCATCGAACCTGAGCTGGAAATCAGCCAGGCAGAAGAGGAGAGTGCCTCAGAGTCCCTGTTGGCAGCAGAAGATGCGATGCAGTCATGGCAGCAGCGCTGGGACGAATTCAACCAGAATGCGGCGGGGCCGCGTCAACGGGCTGAAGTGGAGCAGTCTCGCATTCAGCATTTAGAGCTGAGCATGCAGCGCCTGCAGGCGCGTATTCAGAAAGCCGAAGGAGAGCGCGCCGGGCTGACTGAAGGTGACGACGGTGACTTGGAGTTATTGCAGGAACAAGCAATGGCCCTTGAGCTCGAAGGCGAGGCCTTGCAGGAACGCCACGACCAGCTGCAACCGTCAATTAGCCAATGTCGTGAGCGCATTCGTGAAACCAGTGATGAGGTGGACCGCCAACGCAGTGAAATGCAGCGTTTACGTGGGCGGATGGCATCTCTTGAAGCATTGCAGCAGGCGGCCTTAGGGCAGGGTGACAAAGCCCTTTCTGAATTGTTGCAGCAACATGGCTTGGCAGATAAGCCTATTGTCGCCGAGGCCTTGCAAGTGGAAGAGCGCTGGCAGACCGCCGTCGAAACAGTCCTTGGCGAGCAGCTGCAGTCGCTGTGTATCGACAGCCTGGAGGGCGTTCAAAGCCTGTTGTCAGAGCTTCGAGAGGGCCAGCTCTGCGTTGTTGAACAGGCGCAAAATGGCGATGTCGGCGTGCAGGCAGATAGTCTCGCCGCGATGGTTTCCGGCTCGCCGGCGTTGCAAGGCGTGTTAGCGAATGTGAAAACGGCTGACAGTTTGGCGGACGCCTTGGCGCGTCGAACGAGCCTTACTGCGGGTGAGTCACTGGTGACCCCGGAGGGCTTGTGGCTTGGGAGAGATTGGCTTCGCGTTCGGCGCGGAGACACGGCGCAAGGCGGCGTATTACAGCGCCAGGAAGAATTGCAAGAACTCAAAGCAGCGATAGATGAGGGCGAAGCGGCGCTAGCGGCGCTCACCGAACAGCTGGATGCAAGCCGGGAGCAACTTAAGCAGCTGGAGACCGATCGCGAAACGGTGCAGCGCGAGCTACAGCAACACAGCCGGCAGCAGAGTGAATTGCGGGCGCAGTTAAGTGCTCAGCAGGCAAAGAGCGAGCAGCAGAGCCAGCGCCGCCAGCGGCTGGACAGTGATATTCACGAGTTGCGCAACCAGTTTGAGATGGAGCAGGAATCGCTGGCCGATGCACGCATGACCTTGCAGGATGCCATTGAGGCGATGGAGCAAGACTCGGGGCGTCGCGAACAACTGCTTAGTGAGCGCGACAACAACCGCTCGCAGCTCGATGCCGTTCGTCAAAAAGCGCGGCAGAGCAAGGATCACGCCCACCAGCTCGCGATGCGCTATCAGTCGCTGCAAACCCAGCGCGATGCTGCTCTACAAAATATTGCCCGCACAGAGGAACAATTAGAGCAATTGCGCGAGCGCAAAGAACAGCTCAGAGAGAACCTGGACGACAATGACTCGCCAATCGATGATTTGAAGCTGGATTTAGAGGCCCGCCTTGAGCAGCGCCTGCTTGTTGAAGAAGAGCTCAGCGCGGCGCGTCGCGCATTGGAAGAGGTGGATCAGAAGCTTCGTCAGCACGAGCAAAGACGGCACGACATCGAGCAGCGCCTGCAACAAGTCGCCAGTAAGCTCGAGGGCGCCCGGGTTGAGAATCAGGGCTTGCAGGTACGGCGCAAAGGTCTGCAGGACCAACTTCAAGAGGCACAATTTGACCTTCAGTCCGTTCTCGAAAGCTTGCCCGATGAGGCAAGCGAAGCCGCCTGGCAAGAGCAGTTAGAGGCTGTGGGTCGACGCATTGCCCGCCTGGGGCCGATTAACCTGGCGGCGATAGAGGAATACAAGCAACAGTCAGAGCGCAAAAATTATCTGGATGCACAGAACGCTGATTTAGAGGACGCGTTGGAAACGCTTGAAAATGCCATTCGCCGTATCGACAAAGAAACGCGCAACCGCTTTAAAGAAACCTTTGACCGGGTGAACAACGGCTTGCAGGAGCTTTTCCCGAAAGTGTTCGGCGGCGGTAGCGCCTATCTGGAAATGACCGGCGACGACCTGCTGGATACCGGTATTTCTATCATGGCGAGGCCTCCGGGTAAGCGCAATGCGACCATTCACCTGCTCTCCGGCGGGGAAAAGGCGCTCACGGCAATTGCCTTGGTATTCTCAATCTTTCAGCTTAACCCTGCGCCATTTTGTATGTTGGATGAGGTTGACGCGCCGCTGGATGACGCCAACGTTGGCCGTTACTCTCGCATGGTGAAAGAGATGTCCCGCGACGTGCAGTTTATCTACATCAGTCACAATAAAATCGCGATGGAAATGGCCGACCAGCTAATGGGGGTCACCATGCATGAGCCGGGTGTCTCACGCCTTGTGTCGGTGGATTTGGAGAAAGCGGCAGAGATGATCGCTTCCTAGATATTTCGGTGCCCGCGTGGAACAATATCGCCAATTGCGACTCGAACAGGACGAAGTCCGCGTCGAGTGTGTTGAGCGGGCCGTATAACAGGCAGATAAGGGCCGAATAATGGATCTCAGCGTAAGAGATTGGTTGATTATCATAGGGGCATTGTTGGCGATAGCCGTTTTGTTAGACGGTTTTCGCCGGATGCGCAATGAGCGTAAAGACACGCTGCGGCTCGCCTCGAAAAAGCGCCGCGAAGCTGAAGAAGAGCTGATTAATCCCGAGCTACCGGGTGAGGCAAGGGTCGTTGCGGTTCGCGAGGCGCCGAGTTTGCACCAGCGCGACGCCAGCCAAAAGCATAGGCCGCAGGCGTCCCACGATGATGATGATGACGTGTTGATGCGTGATTATTCCGCACCTGAAACCACACAGGACCCTGTGGCCGAGACGCCGGTGGAGCCTGATTCAGAGCCAGCACTGGGCAAGGCATCGACAGCTGAGCCCGCTATCGAACCGGACGAGGCATTTACTGACGAGGCAGTGTCTGCGCCGCGACGGGTAGAGCGCGAGCCTGCTCCCCGTCAGTCAGAAAAACCGGCGGCGAGTGAGCCCCAGGAACTCATCGTACTGAATGTTGTTGCCGATGAGGGTAAACCCTATGCCGGGGCCGACTTGTTGCAGGTGTTGTTGGCCTGCGACCTGCGCTATGGACGGATGAATATTTTCCACCGTTTTGAGAAGGCCGACGGCAGTGGTGCCGAGCAGTTCAGCGTTGCGAATTTGGTCGAGCCAGGTAATTTTGACCTGGATGCAATCGACGGTTTCTCCACCCCGGGGGTGGTTTTCTTTATGAATATGCCGGGCCCCGAAGATAGCATGCAAGCCTTCGATGCCATGTTGGAAACCGCGCGCTGTTTGGTAAAAAACCTCGGTGGTGAATTGCGAGACCAAACCCACAGTGTGGCGACGAAACAAACGTTGGAGCACTACCGGCAGATTATTCGCGATTTTGAACGCCGCCAACTCACCCTGATGTAATTTCGCTACTACGGTCTTATCAATGTCCGATGCCTCTTCCCGCGCACGCTTGGAAAGCCTGCGCGAGCAGCTTCACGAGCACAGTCACCGCTACTATGTGCTCGACGAACCCAGTATTCCCGACGCGGAGTATGACCGCTTGTTCCGCGAACTCCAGGAGCTGGAAGAGCAATATCCGGAGTGGCGTAGCGACGACTCGCCAACGCGCAGGGTGGGGGGAGCACCGCTGGCGGCTTTCAGCCAGGTGCGTCATGAAACGCCAATGCTGTCGCTGGACAACGCTTTTTCAGAGCAGGAGCTGCGGGATTTCGATGCGCGTATTCGCGGTCGCTTAGAAAGCGAGCATCCGCTCGGCTATGTCTGTGAACCAAAGCTCGATGGTATCGCCGTCAGCCTGTTATACGTCGACGGCGTGCTGGTTCGGGGAGCGACCCGTGGCGATGGCCAAACAGGCGAAGATATCAGTGAAAATGTCAGAACGATTCAGTCTATACCCCTGAAATTGAAAGGGGACGGCTGGCCCTCTGAGCTGGAAGTGCGCGGCGAAATTTATATGCCCCGAGCGGGCTTTGAAAAGCTCAATAATGAGGCTCGGGAGCAGGGCAGCAAAACCTTTGTTAATCCACGCAATGCGGCAGCGGGCAGTTTGCGGCAGCTCGACAGCCGAATCACCGCCAAGCGGCCGTTGGAAATGTGCTGCTACGGTGTGGCTGTTGCCGGTGACTCGTGGTTTGAGCGCCACAGTGACGCGCTGGCGCGATTGGCCGACTGGGGATTCCGCGTCAATGCTGAAATGGCGGTTGTTGAGGGCGTAGACGCCTGTGTGGATTACTACCATCGCTTGTTGTCTCGCCGGGACAGCCTGAGTTACGACATCGACGGCATTGTTTTCAAAGTAGACGACGTCGCGCTGCAGCAAAAACTGGGCTTTGTGTCACGGGCGCCGCGCTGGGCGATTGCACACAAATTTCCAGCGCAGGAAGAAACTACCGTTCTCCGCGATGTGGAATTTCAGGTAGGCAGAACGGGGGCGGTAACCCCGGTAGCAAAATTGGAGCCGGTATTTGTGGGCGGCGTAACGGTGAGCAATGCCACGCTGCATAACTTTGATGAAATTGATCGTCTCGGCGTAAAAATTGGCGACACGGTGGTTGTGCGTCGCGCCGGGGATGTTATTCCTCAGATCGTGCAGGTGGTGCTGGCGCGCAGAGATGCCAGCGTTAGAGACATCGCGGTGCCGGCGTGTTGCCCTGTTTGTGACAGCGAGCTCGAGCGGGAGCCCGGTGAGGCGGTGTTGCGCTGCACGGGGGGGCTGGTCTGTGCGGCCCAGCGCAAAGAAGCGATTAAGCACTTTGCCAGTCGCAAAGCGATGGATATCGATGGCCTCGGCGATAAGTTGGTGGAACAGCTGGTGGATGCCGGGCTGATCGAGACCATGGCAGACCTGTACAAACTGTCTCTCGATCAGCTCGTCGAGCTAGAGCGAATGGGTAAGAAGTCGGCGGAGAATTTATTGGCGGCGCTGACTGCCTCAAAAGATACCAGCTTTGCACGATTCTTGTATGCGCTGGGTATTCGCGAAGTGGGCGAGGCCACGGCGCTGAATTTAGCCCAGCACTTTCAAACACTAGACGCCCTGGCCGAGGCCTCTGAAGAATCGCTCTTGGAGGTTGCTGATGTGGGCCCGATCGTGGCGAGTCATATACATAGCTTTTTTGCGAGTGATCACAACCGCGCGGTGATTCGCCAACTTCGCGACTGTGGTGTTAGTTGGCCCGAGGTGGTTTCGCGCAGCGATACCGACCAGCCGCTTGCCGGGCAGACTTGGGTGTTAACGGGTAACTTAGAATCGATGACGCGTAGTGAGGCCAAGGAAAAGTTGCAGACCTTGGGGGCGAAAGTGGCGGGCAGCGTGTCCTCAAAAACTGACTGTTTGGCCGCCGGGGCGAATGCCGGCTCCAAGCTGCGCAAGGCAGAGGAACTGGGGATTTCAATAATTAACGAGGCCGAGCTGCTGGCACTGTTCGACCGGGAGAAGCTTTGATGCGCTATGTTTTCTTGGTTCTCGCACTGCTGCTATCGACGGCGTGTACGACGGCGCCCCCGCGTAATCCCGGTGATATTTGCGCGATTTTTCGCGAAAAAGACGACTGGTATGACGATGCCAGCGAGGCGTCTAAACGCTGGGACTCGCCCATTCCAGTGATGATGTCGATTATGTATCAGGAATCGCGTTTCGTGGCTGACGCCAAGCCGCCACGCAAATACTGGTTGGGCTTTATTCCTGCAGGGCGTATGTCTGACGCCTACGGGTACCCTCAGGCTAAAGATGCAACCTGGGATTGGTACAAGGATAAGTCGGGCAATTGGGGCGCCGATCGCGATGACTTTGAGGATGCCATAGACTTCATCGGCTGGTACAACAACGTGAGCCGACGCACCAATGGCATCGCCAACACCGATACCTATTCTTTGTATCTGGCTTACCATGAGGGCCACGGCGGTTTTAAACGCCGGACCTTCGCCGGCAAGCCCTGGTTACAGCGTGTTGCGGGCAAAGTGTCGGCGCGCTCGCGCAGCTATGCTGCGCAGTTGGCGCGTTGCGAAGAGGACCTTAAAAAAGGCGGTTGGTTCTTCGGTCTTTTCTAAGGTCTACCACTCGCCGGTATTGGGCATGGACTGCCAAGGCTCTGCCGGAGCCAGCGCCTCACCTGCTTGCAGAAGCTCAATGGAAATATTGTCTGGCGATCGCACGAAGGCCATATGGCCATCGCGAGGAGGTCGGTTAATGACGACCCCGCCGTCTTGCAGCTTTTTACACAAGGCATAAATATCGTCTACCTGGTACGCCAAGTGGCCGAAATTACGTCCGCCATCATACTTCTCTGGGTCCCAATTATAGGTCAGCTCCAGCGTGGGGCATTTGTCCCTTTCTGCTTGTTCTTTATCTGCGCTTGCACTCAGGTAAACCAGCGTGAAGCGCCCTTGCTCGCTGTTATAGCGCGCCACTTCTGTCAGGCCCAGTAGGTTGCAGTAGAAATGCATTGACGCCTCAAGGTCGGCGACCCGCACCATGGTATGTAGATACTTCATAAATTCTGGCTTCTTGTTGGTGGTCTATGGATGGCAATGGCTGTGCTGCGTTATCTTACCGCTAGGGGCAGAGCCGAGTGAACACAGTACCAATAAAATATCAGGCGGAGTAAGTGTGGCTAAAAGCAATTTACTTATTGTGTATCACAGTCAGTCGGGTAGAAATTTACGACTCGCCTACGCGGCAGCGCGTTGTGCTGAGGCAGCCGGCGCTAGCGTGCGCCTGCTTCGCGCGAGCGAGGCGGGTAGTCGAGATGTCATATGGGCTGAAGCGCTGTTGTTGGTCTTCCCTGAAAATTTTGGTCAGCTTCCTGGCGCATTGAAGGATTTTTTGGATCGAAGTTTTTACCCCGCCTGCGCGCGCGAACTGATTCTTCCCTACGCGGCGTACTTGTGCACCGGCAATGATGGCGAAGGTGCAGTGCGAGCGCTTCAGCGCATTGCTAAAGGCATGGTATTGAAGCCGGTCACCGAGGCGATTATCTGTAAAGGGCCACCGCAAGCTGAAGACTTTGCGGCGCTAGAAGAGCTCGCGGAAGCGATGGTAGCCGGACTGGAGATGGGTATTTATTAAAAAACTACTACTATTCACGCTAACGAATAGGTAAATCCCACATTAGACAGCTATATTCGACTATATAGACTTCATCGGGACATGATCGTGCGCGACAAAAAGTGCGTAAGATTATGTTTAAAACAATAAGTAGCTCCTAGGAGAGTCTGTTCATGAAGATAATGCGTGTGTGCTCCATTGGTTTGGCTTCGGCGGCAATGACAGCAGGGTTAAGTCCACTGTCGTCAGCGATTGCTGCCCCAGCTCTTGAAGAGGTCTTGGTAACCGCAACCCTGCGAACCGAGAGTCTGCAAGACGTGCCGGTATCGGTGAACGCGGTCAGTGGTGAAAAAATGCAGGAAGCCGGTATCGACAAAATCGAAGACCTGCAGGCCTATGTACCCAACCTGTCAATGTCGGAGACAGGCATTGGCACAAACATCTATATTCGGGGGATCGGGTCTGGGATCAACCCCGGCTTTGAACAGTCCGTCGGTATGTATTTTGATGGCGTTTCATATAGCCGAGCCCAGTTAACGCGGGCACCCTTTCTAGATTTGGCCCGTGTTGAGGTATTGCGTGGTCCGCAAAATATTCTCTACGGAAAGAACAGTATCGCTGGCGCACTGAGCCTTATTTCTGCGCGACCAGGAGACGAGCAGGAAGGTTCGCTATCGGTGTTGTACGAGCCGGATCACGAAGAACAAATTGTCGACTTCATTTTGTCGGGTCCACTTACCGACACCTTGGGCGCGCGTATCGCGATGCGCAAACGCTCGATGGACGGCTACATTGAAAACCTCACCCTGAACCGCGATGAGCCAGCTCGTGATGAGAGTACTTTCCGCGCAATTTTGGACTGGGAGGCGAGTGCAGACCTGACGGCGATGTTGAAATTCGAGTTGGGTAAATTCAATGTTGATGGTCGCCAAATTGAAATTGTGAACGACCAGCCCTCAACGAATCCGGCCTTTGGTGGCGCGAGCTACAGTCAAATTCTGGTAGCGCAGTTTGGTGCGGATCCCTCGGTGCTGAATACCGGATTGGATTACAAGCGCTCCTCGAACGGGGACTACAGCAATAACCGGACGCGTAATATTACCTTGAACGTCGATTACGCTTTGGGCGAGGGCACGCTGACGTTCATCACTGCGGCATTGGAGTACGAATTTGACGAGCTCTGTGACTGTGACTTCACCGGCGCCAATGTCTTCAGCGTGCCGTTCAGTGAGGATTATGAGCAGTACAGTCAAGAAATTCGCTGGGCCTCACCCGTAGGGGAAACCTTTGAACATATCGGTGGCTTGTACTACCAAACCAGCAACCTCGATTTCTATGACAGCATTGTGATCGATAGCGCGATTATCCCAGCCGCTGTTGCAGCCGCTACGGGGTCGCAGGCGGCGGGTAATTCCATTGCCAATACCACAACGCCACGCTACTTCAGCTCAGACGCTGAATTGTGGTCAGTGTTCTGGCAGACCACCTGGAACGTTACAGATCGCTTACGCGCCAACTTCGGCCTGCGTTATTCTGAAGAGGAAAAAGACGGCTCGCGTAGCCTGACAGTTGCTGACCTGCAGGGCAACGAACGGCCACTGGGTACGGTGGACGGTGTTCTAGCGGGGGTTTTCAAAATTGAACGGCATGATTTGGAAGACACTCAAGACACTGACCAGCTCGCCCCGTCGATCAATGTTCAGTTTGATGCGACCGATGAGGTAATGGTGTACGCAACGGCGAGCCGCGGCTACAAGTCCGGCGGCTTTGATGCACGCTCAAACGCATCGCCAAGCGCTGCTCCCAACGCAGCGGGCAGCGTCATCATTGGCTCATTTGAATACGACGAAGAGGAAGCAACCAGCTTAGAAATCGGCGCCAAGAGCAGTTTTTGGGACGGGCGTGCTGAGCTGAACGTTGCCGTGTTCATGACTGAGTACGACGATCTCCAGGTGAGTATCTTCGATGGTACCCTCGGCTTTAATGTCGGCAATGCTGGTAAGGCTGAAACTCAGGGTATTGAATTCGATGGCCGTATTGCGCTTACCGATGAACTGGTGATGAGTGCAGCGATCGCCTTCCTTGATTTTGAATTCACTGAGTTCGAAAACGGTCAGTGTTTCCAAGGGCAAACTCCAGACTCTGTCGTGAATGGGGTCGCCTTCTGTGACTACAAGGGCAAGACTAACCAATACGTTGCCGATTACTCAGGTAACTTGGCATTCAACTACACGCATAGCTTTGGCGATGCTATGGAGTTTCGTGCGGCCACTGACTTTGTCTTTACCGATGACTACAACTCCTCGCAAAACCTCGATCCTAGCCAGGAGCAAGACGGCTACGTGAAAGTGAATATGCGCTTGGCGATCGCCGATGTGAAGGACGGTTGGGAGTTGGCGCTGGTTGGTAAAAACCTGACTGACGAAGAGGTGGTGTCGTATTCCAACGACACGCCCTTGGCGAACAGCAGCTTCGGCAGCGTTAACCACTATGCGTTTATTGAAAGACCTCGCAGCGTAGCAGTTCAAGCAAGCTGGCGCTGGTAAGCACAAGCTGGCTTACACTTAGGCGCCGCATTATAGCGGCGCCTTTGCTTTTAACCTTGAGCTATATGCTCTACAACGATAAGCTTTCGTGACATTGCGAAGACACCTTATTTCGTATATGTTGTCGGCGATCACATTACCTTGCGCGCAGCAATGCGACGCGGGAATCCTGGAGGGGACATTACTGGAGCATTCGCGCCAGTGGGGTCAGTCATAATAAAACAAGGCATCTGGAGGTCATATGACCTTGAATAAATCATTAGCACGTTTTCGGCGCTCGGCGCTGGCAGCGGCGGTTTCTGTAGCAGCAACACCGCTGTTTGCAGCACCCGCTTTGGAAGAAGTTATTGTTACTGCAACACTGCGGGCAGAAAGCTTGCAGGATGTTCCGGTATCCGTGAACGCTGTGAGCGGCGACAAAATGGCTGAGGCGGGTATCGCCAAAGTTGAAGACCTGCAAGCATATGTACCCAACCTGACAATGTCAGAGACGGGTATCGGCACAAACATCTACATTCGCGGTATCGGCTCGGGCATCAACCCGGGTTTTGAACAGTCCGTGGGTATGTATTTTGACGGTGTCAGCTACGGCCGTGCGCAGCTGACGCGCGCACCTTTTCTCGACCTGGCCCGCGTCGAAGTTTTGCGTGGCCCGCAGAATATTTTGTTTGGCAAAAACAGCATCGCTGGTGCGCTAAGCTTGATTTCAGCGCGTCCCGGACAAGAGTTTGAAGGCTCTGTGTCGGCGACATACGAGCCCGACTTCAACGAGCAAATTATCGATTTGGTATTGTCTGGTCCGTTAACGGATACCGTGGGTGCGCGTCTTGCGATCCGTAAGCGCGATATCGATGGCCATATGGAAAACCTGACCTTGAATCGCGACGAGCCAACGCGCGACGAGGGAACCATTCGGGCAATCTTTGAGTGGGATGCAACTGAAAACTTGGTTGCTGCCCTGAAATTGGAAGTGGGTAAGTTTGATGTTGATGGCCGCCAGATCGAAATCATCAATGATCAGCCGTCAACCTCGAGCACGGGCTCGTTCAACGGCCGCACCTACGCAGAGATTCTAGACTTCACTGAAGTTGCAGCCGGTCCAATTGTATTGGCCTCTGTTGATGCGGACTCTTCTGTACTGAACAACAAGCAGGACTTTAAGCGTTCGTCGAACGGTGACTACAGCTACAACGACACGCAGAACATCACGCTGAACGTTGATTATTATCGTGAAGGCCACCAGTTTACTTTTATCACTGGATTGCTGGGTTACGATACCGAAGAGCTGTGTGACTGTGACTTCACTGGCGCGCCAGTATTCAGTGTGGGCGCTGAAGAAAACTACGACCAGTTCAGCCAGGAATTTCGTTGGGTATCGCCTGTCGGTGAAACCTTTGAATTTATCGCCGGTGGTTTCTATCAAAAGAGTGAGCTTGAGTTCTTTGATAGCATCCGTGTAGACAGTGATATCCTGCCTGGCCTGTTGAATGCTGCGGATATTCAGGAAGCGGGTGGCCGTGGTGAGCGTCCCCCGTTCGATCTGGAAGGCGGCCCTCTGGACGACGTCTTGTTCAGCCTGTTGCCGAGCCCACTTTCAGGCTTGCTACAACCACTGTTAGGCCCTGATGGTCTAAACGCACTTGATTTGGGTGGTTTTGGCGATGCCGGTGATGCAATTCGCGACTTGGGTACACCGCGTTACTTTACGACAGAAACCGAGTTGTTCTCGGCATTCTTGCAAACCACCTGGAACGTGACCGATCTATTCCGTGCGACACTGGGTCTGCGTTATTCGCGCGAAACCAAAGACGGTAGCCGTAAATTAGACTTTGTAAACCGTGCAACCGGTGAACGCCCAGATGAGGGTGAAATCGACACGGTTGTGGCGAAGAACTTCTCCGCTGAGCGTCACGATTTGAGCGGTTCTCGTACCGAGGAAAACATCTCGCCGTCGTTGAATCTGCAATACGATGTGAACGATGACGCGATGCTCTACGGTACCTTGTCGCGGGGCTTCAAGTCTGGTGGCTACGATGCACGTTCAAATGCATCGCCGGACAACAACCAAATTCGCCCTCTGCAAAATCCTGACAGTGATCCACTGATCCTCGTGGGTAGCTTCGAGTATGAAGAAGAGCAGGCGACGAGCTTGGAAATCGGTGCGAAAACAACGCTGTTGGATGGCGCTGCTGAGTTGAACATCGCAGCATTTTACACTGAGTACGACGACCTTCAGGTAAGCATCTTTGATGGTACGCTCGGCTTCAATGTGGGTAATGCCGGTGCCGCAACAACTATGGGTATCGAGCTTGATGGCCGTATTGCATTAACCGAAAACCTGATGATGACCGGTGCCCTGGCATTCCTGGATTTTGAATTCACCGACTATGATAATGGTCAGTGTTACCAAGGCCAGCCTGCCGATAGCGTTGTTGATGGCGTGGCGTACTGTGATTACAAAGGTAAGACCAACCAGTACGTAGCTGACTACTCTGGTAACTTGACCTTTGTATACACCACGATGCTGACCAGTGATATCGAATTCCGCGGTGGTGCGGACTTCGTCTTCACCGGTGACTACAACTCGTCGCAAAACCTCGACCCGAGCCAGGAGCAGGATGCCTACGTGAAGACTAACCTGCGTCTGGGTTTGTCAGATGTATCTGCTGGATGGGAAGTGGCGTTACTGGCTAAGAACTTAACCGATGAAACGGTAATTTCTTACTCCAACGACACGCCGCTGGCGAACAGCATCTTCGGTAGCACGGGCCACTACGGTTTCGTTGAGCCGCCACGTAGTTTTGCAATCCAAGGTACTTACCGCTGGTATTGATCCGTCGGTAGTACGCTATAAACGCCGCTTTATGCGGCGTTTTTTTTGCCTTTTTTAAATGGCTGGTTTCATAATGTTGGGGATGTTTAGGGTTGTATAAATCTGGGGATGGCATTTGAAAAATACCGATCAACTGGTTTTGGCTGCTGCGGCGAGCGCCGTTGACGAGGGGCAGGGCGGCTGGCTATGTACGATTGCAGCGACATTTGGCGCGTCGCCCAGGCCGCTCGGGGCGATGGCGTTTTTGGCCGCTGACGGCGCGTTAACAGGTTCGCTGTCCGGTGGGTGTATAGAGGATGATCTCCTGGAGAAGCTGGCATCCGGGCAACTCGCCGCCACTCATTGTGAGTTGCTGGAATATGGTGTCAGCCCAGAGGAGAACGAGCGCTTTGGGCTGCCTTGTGGCGGCCGCATGAAAATTTTCATCGAGCCGCTTACCGCCAGCCACTTAGCAGATATTCGCCGCCTTTTGCTCGCCTTGGATGAGCGCAGGGCGATGCGTAGGCAGGTTGATTTGCAAAGCGGGGATTGGTCTCTGCAAGGCTTGGAACACTGCCAGGCGTTGAGCCTGGGCGAGACGACCTTACAGCAGGATTTTGGCCCCCGCTTTCAGCTATTACTGGTTGGGGCTAACGAGCTGGCTCGCTGCATTGCGGAGCTTGCCTTGGCGATGGATTATCGCGTGCTCGTGTGTGACCCGCGCGATGACCGGCGACAGCGCTGGTCTTTGCCTGCGGTTACGGTGTTGCCCGGCATGCCCGATGACGTGGTAGCCGAACATGCCGCAGATGCGCATAGCATCGTCATTACCCTAACCCACGACCCGCGTATCGACGATATGGCCTTGATGCAGGCCTTGTGCGAAAACTGCTACTACGTCGGCGCCTTGGGTTCATTGCGAACGTCTGAAAAGCGCCGCCAACGCCTGCTTCAGCTCGACTTAAGTGCCGAGCAAATTGATCGCCTTCACGCTCCGGTAGGTTTGCCCATTGGCAGTAAGTCGGCGATGGAAATCGCTGTGGCGGTCATGGCAGAGTTAACCCAGTTGCGCAGTGGTAAACGGGCTGTGTAATGGCGGTGTTGCCGTTATTGTTGTTGGCCGCTGGCCGCAGTCGTCGCTTTGGCGAACAGGACAAGCGATTCACGCCGCTTCCCAAAGGTGGTGAGATGCTGCCTGCCTTAATCCGGCGGGCTGGCAAGGCGGGAGCGCAGGCTTTCGCCGTGTTGAGTGAGTCCGACCGCCACAATAACGTTGCGGCAAAGCTCGATGCGCCGTGTTTCTATGCACACCGAGCGGAAGAAGGCATGGGCTTCTCCTTGGCCGAGGGTATGCGCGCGTTGTTGCAGCACTTCGACTGCACCGAAGAGCAGTTGCGCTCTCACGCGTTGCCGCCGAGCTTGCCTGAGGCGGTATTAATCATGCTGGCAGATTTGCCGCTGCTGCGAATTACCACGATTTCTCAGCTGATTAACGCTGCCTCTGCGGACGATATTGTCGTGCCACGCTGTCAGGGGCGGGTCGGTCACCCCGTGGCCTTTGGTAGAAAATACTGGCCGGCGCTATGTGCGGTAATGGGCGAGCAGGGCGGGAAGGGAGTAATCCAAGATCCAGCGTCGACGCGTCGGTTTATCGACGTCAGCGACCCGGGTATTTACAGCGACGTCGATACGCCAGAGCAACTGCTGGCGTTGGCTCCTCACTTCACGCCGCCGTGATCAATATTCGGTAAAAGGTCTATGAAGGCGCGCGACGCATTCGACAGACTGCGGTTGCGGTGGTGTACACAGCCTAAGATGCGACTCAGTTGCATGTTCTTCAGTTCCAGGGCGGTAACACTGTCGTCCAGAAGGGTTTGCGGCAGAATACTCCAGCCTAATCCGATGCTCACCATGACCTTGATGGTCTCAAGGTAGTTGGTGGACATACCAATATTCATTTCCAGCCCGGCCTCATCGAAAAGGCGTTTGATAATTTGCCCGGTATAGGTGTTCAGTCCGGGTGGCAAGGCCGTGTGTTGGCTTAACATCTTGGCGGTTACCACGCCGGCGTTACTCAGTGGGTGGTCGTTCGCGACCGCCACGGTGAGCTGGTCTTGCCACACCGGCAGGAAGCTCAAATGTTCCTCCTGGCTTGGAGATAGGGTGATCACTGCCAAATCCATCTCGCCGTGGAGGATGCGGTGGTGGGCCTGCTCTGAATCCATAAAGTCGATATCCAGCTGGACGTCTGGGTATCGTTGGCTGAATTCCCGCAATACCGGCGGCAGGCGGTGTAGCCCAATGTGGTGGCTGATGCCCATCGACAGGCGGCCCGATACGCTGCCGCGAAGGTCGTCGATGCGTCGGCGGGCTTCGCGGATGTCTTGAAGAATGCGCTGCGCTTCCGGCAGCAGTGCGCGACCGGCCTCGGTAAGGTGAATATGCCGGCCAATGCGGTCAAATAGCTTGGTATTGAGCTGCTTTTCCAGTGTGGCAATACGCTTGCTGATTGCGGGTTGGGTGAGGTGGAGCTGCTCCGCCGCGCCTGAGAATGAGCTGCATTCGGCAACACATAGAAACGCTTGTAGTGATTGTGTGTCCATGGAAGCAAGTTTATTCATTCCTTTTTGGAATTGAAATAATAAAAAATATGAATTTGTTTTATTTTATGTGGCTGCGTAAAATTGCCTGCAATGAGAGGAGACTGGGGGATCATTCATGGCTTCACAAACGCTTTACGACAAATTATGGGCCGCGCATCTGGTAAAAGAGCGCGATGACGGTACGGCCTTGATCTATATTGATCGCCAGCTTGTCCACGAGGTGACATCGCCGCAAGCATTTGAAGGCCTTAGGCTTGCCGGGCGTCAGCCCTGGCGCGTGAGTGCCAATATCGCAACACCGGATCACAATGTGCCCACGGTCCTCGCTGAGCGCAGTGCGGGTGTGAGCGGTATCCAAGATGAAATATCGCGTATCCAGGTTCAAACACTTGATGATAACTGCGATGAGTTCGGGATCACTGAGTTTTCAATCAACGATGAGCGGCAGGGGATTGTTCATGTTGTCGGTCCGGAGCAGGGGGCAACGCTGCCGGGTATGACAGTGGTCTGCGGTGACTCGCATACCGCAACCCACGGCGCGCTGGGCGCGCTGGCCCACGGTATTGGCACCTCTGAGGTCGAGCATGTATTGGCGACTCAGTGCCTGATCCAGAAGAAGAGCAAAAACATGTTGGTGCGCATCGATGGCAAGCTCGGTGCGGGTGTTACCGCCAAAGATGTCGTCCTTGCCGTAATTGGAAAAATCGGCACCGCTGGCGGCACAGGATATGCCATTGAATTTGGCGGACAAGTGATCCGCGACATGTCGATGGAAGGCCGCATGACCATTTGTAATATGGCCATAGAGGCCGGTGCGCGTGTTGGAATGGTTGCCGTGGACGAAACGACCATCGACTATGTAAAAGGTCGGCCGTTTGCCCCCAATGAGCAAGAGTGGGAGCAGGCAGTAAGTTACTGGCAAACACTGCACAGTGACCCCGATGCTCATTTTGATGCGGTGGTTGAGCTTGACGGCAGCAGTATCGAGCCACAAGTGACCTGGGGTACCAGTCCGGAGATGGTGGCGGCAGTCGGTGCGGTAGTCCCCGCTCCCAATGACTTTAGCGACCCTGTCCAGCGCAGTGCTTGTGAACGTGCGCTGACGTATATGGGGCTTAGCGCGGGGCAAGCCATTACCGATATCACCCTCGATCGGGTGTTTATCGGTTCCTGCACCAACTCTCGTATTGAAGATCTTCGCGAGGCCGCTGCGGTAGTGAAAGGCAAAAAAGTGGCCGAGAGTTTGAAAGAAGCGCTGGTTGTTCCCGGTTCAGGCCTGGTCAAAAAACAAGCCGAAGCAGAGGGACTGGATAAAATCTTTACTGAGGCGGGGCTGCAGTGGCGTGAGCCAGGTTGCTCTATGTGTTTGGCAATGAACGCCGATAAGCTCGGAGCGGGTGAGCACTGTGCCTCAACGTCTAACCGAAATTTTGAGGGGCGTCAGGGCTTTGGTGGTCGAACGCATTTGGTGAGTCCGGCGATGGCGGCAGCAGCGGCTATTGCAGGGCATTTCGTCGACGTGCGCGAGTGGATATAAGGAGCAAACAATGAAAGCGTTTACCCAATTAGACGGACTCGCGGCGCCAATGGATCGCGCGAATGTCGACACGGATATGATCATTCCCAAGCAGTTCCTGAAGTCGATTAAGCGCAGTGGCTTTGGGCCAAATTTGTTCGACGAGCTGCGTTACCTGGACGAAGGACGCCCGGGCGAAGACTGCAGCCAGCGCCCAATCAACCCGGATTTTCCGCTCAATCACGCCCGTTACCAGGGCGCTTCAGTGTTGTTAGCGAGGGAAAATTTTGGTTGCGGTTCAAGCCGCGAGCACGCTCCCTGGGCATTGGAGGATTACGGCTTTCGTTGCGTTATTGCGCCGAGTTTTGCCGATATCTTTTTTAACAACTGCTTTAAAAATGGCATCTTGCCGATAGTGCTGCCAGCGGATGTTGTCGATAATTTGTTCAATGAGATGTACAGCTCAGAGGGCTATCGCTTATTGGTTGACCTGCCCGCGCAGACGATTACCACGCCAGCAGGTGACGTCATAACCTTCGACGTTGATGCCTTTCGCAAGCACTGCCTGATCAATGGTCTGGATGATATCGGCTTAACCCTGCAGGATGCCGATGCTATCCGCGACTTTGAAAAAAACTGGCAGCAAAAATCGCCTTGGTTGTTCCGCGAGCATCGCGCGTAAACATACTGACAAACTACATACGGGAATAGAAACGTGTCTGAAAAAACTGCTCGCAAAGTATTGATGTTGGCCGGCGATGGTATCGGTCCGGAAATTATGGCCGAGGCTCGCAAGGTCTTGGAAGCGATCAATCACTCTCACCAACTTAATTTGTCGCTAGACGATGCGCTGCTTGGCGGCGCCGCTATCGACGCGGTGGGCACGGCACTGCCGGATGAAACCTTCGAGAAATGCCAGGCAGCTGATGCTATTTTGCTGGGGGCTGTAGGCGGACCTAAATGGGATCAGTTGCCCCCCGCAGAGCGCCCAGAAAAGGGCGGCCTGCTGGAGATTCGCAAGCGCTTGGATTTGTTTGGCAATTTGCGTCCCGCCATTCTTTATCCGCAGTTAGCCGATGCGTCTTCGCTGAAGCCAGAGCTGGTTGCCGGCTTGGATATACTGATTGTACGCGAGTTGACTGGCGGTATTTACTTCGGTCAGCCACGCGGCATTCGCGAGCTCGACAATGGTGAGCGCGAAGGTTACAACACCTACGTTTACAACGAATCGCAAATCCGCCGGATCGCCAAGGTGGCCTTTGAGTTGGCGCAAAAACGCGGTGGACGTCTGTGCAGCGTGGACAAAGCCAACGTGCTGGAAGTGACCATGCTGTGGCGCGAAGTCGTCGACGAAATGGCGAAAGACTATCCGGATGTCGAACTCAGCCATATGTACGTGGATAACGCCGCCATGCAGTTGGTGCGCGCACCGAAGCAATTTGACGTTGTCGTTACCGGCAATATGTTTGGCGATATTCTCTCTGACGCCGCAGCGATGTTGACCGGATCAATTGGCATGCTGCCTTCGGCGTCACTAGATGTGAATGGCCGCGGCATGTATGAGCCCTGTCACGGCAGCGCGCCCGATATTGCCGGGCAGGGTATTGCGAATCCGCTGGCGACCATTCTGTCGGTGGCAATGATGTTGCGCTACTCCCTGTCTGAGCCCGATGCTGCGCAGTGCATTGAAGACGCGGTAAGCCGTGTATTGGATAAAGGGCTTCGTACCGCGGATATCTACTCTGAGGGTTGCCAGAAGGTGGGTACCGCGCAGATGGGCGATGCCGTTTTGGCTGCTTTATCGGAAGTGTAAACACTCGTCGTTGGCCGCCTGCGGCGGCTAATGGGGCGCCGGCCTGTGAGTGGGTTGGTCGCCATGCAGGAAAGGAGGAATGAGTAATGAAAGTAGGTTTTGTTGGTTGGAGAGGCATGGTGGGCTCAGTATTGATGGGTCGCATGCTTGAAGAAAACGACTTTGATGGTATCGAGCCACAATTTTTTACCACCTCAAATGTCGGTGGGCAGGGCCCGGACATCGGTCGCGATATCGCGCCGTTGAAGGATGCGCACGACATCACTGAACTCGCCGCCATGGACGCGATTATTTCCTGTCAGGGTGGTGATTACACGAAGGCGGTATTCGCCGATCTGCGCGCCAGCGGTTGGCAGGGCTACTGGATTGATGCGGCATCATCACTGCGCATGAGCGATGATGCCATTATCGTACTGGATCCGGTTAACCTCGATGTGGTTAAACAGGGCCTGCAGCGCGGCGTTAAAAACTACATCGGCGGCAACTGCACCGTAAGTTTGATGCTGATGGCCGTTGGCGGTCTATTCCGCGAGGGCATGGTTGAGTGGGTGAGTGCGCAAACCTACCAGGCGGCTAGCGGCGCCGGTGCCAAAAATATGCGTGAGCTGATCTCACAAATGGGGAGTATTCGCGACGCGGTGGCGCCGGAATTGGCTGATGCACGCAGCAATATCCTGGATATTGATCGCAAGGTGGCCGAGGCAATGCGCGGTGATGCTTTCCCAACTCAGGAATTTGGGCACGCGCTGGCCGGCAGCCTGTTGCCTTGGATTGACACCCAGCTTGAGAACGGTCAAAGCCGTGAAGAATGGAAAGGGCAAGCTGAGACAAACAAAATTCTGGGCCGCGACGACTCGCCGATTGCGATTGACGGCAACTGTGTGCGCGTTGGTGCAATGCGCTGTCACAGCCAGGCACTAACCATCAAGTTGAACAAAAATGTACCGATGGGTGACATTGAATCCATCCTTGCCAGTGCCAATGACTGGGTGGATGTGGTTCCCAACGAGCGCAATGCAACACTTGAGCGGCTAACCCCAACGGCAGTGACCGGTACATTGGGCGTACCCGTTGGTCGTTTGCGAAAACTGAATATGGGCGAGCAATACCTCTCGGCTTTCACGGTTGGCGACCAATTGCTGTGGGGTGCTGCTGAGCCCTTGCGCCGGATGTTGCGCATTATCCGAGGTGATATTGCCTAATGACCCACTACGCCATTTTTGCCGCCGATAGCCTGGAGGGAAAGCACCTCCTGGAAGCGCTCAGTGAGTGGGAGGCTGCGCCAACAACGCTGCGGCTATACAGCGCTGCCGCTTATGACGCTGAGCCGGCAATGTATCGTGGGCGTCCGCTGGATTTTCGACCTCTGGATGAGGCGGATTTTAGTGCTGTGGACGTTGCGGTATTTATGCCTGGAGAACCCTTGCCGCAGTTAGTTGATGCCGCAGAGAGTGCAGGCTGCGTGGTCGTTGATGCCGCTAATGTGTTGTCTCAGCGCGGCGATGTGCCGGTATTTTGTGCGGGCAGCGAGTTGGCTGAAGGGGAAAAAAGTGTCGCGATTGCCGATGCGGTGAGTAGCCATGTGTACGCATTGCTTGCGCAGCTGCCAACGCCGCAGCGCATCGACTTGGCGGTCGCGCAACCTGTATCGAGTGCGGGCAGCAATGGTGTTGAGACCCTCGCGGCAGAAACGGCGCGCCTGCTGAATGCGCAGTCGCTTGAGTCCAGTCAGTTGCCAGCACAGATTGCCTTTAATGTTTTGCCGCTAACTGCCGATAATAGTGCAGATATTGAGCATAATCTGGCTACCCTGCTGACACAGGGGCGGGATGAATTCGCGCAGGTTCACTGTCAGGCTATGTTGGCGCCGGTGTTTTACGGCCATTGCACGCTGCTGCGAGCGGAGTTTTGTGACGCCGTGGCTGCCGCGCAATGGCGTGAGCAGCTGCTGGCAAGCGATGTGTTTCGTTTGCGTGATGGCAACGCGGAAGCACTGGCGAGTCCGGCGGGTCTACAGGGCAGTGAAACGATAGATATTGCTGAGTGGGCTGTCGATCGTCGCGACGAACGTGTTTTGCGCGCAACGATTGTGGCAGACAATTTGCGTAAAGGTGCCGCACTTAACATTATTGAAGCGCTTAAAATCTTGATAAAAACCGACACATAGCTAATATTTACGCTTACTATCGAAGAATAATTCTAGATAACAACGCCTGTAGTTTGCGGTCCACACTGCGAAGCTATTCGATATTCACGCCGCGCTGCGCCTCGTTTCGGGATCGACAGACGCGGTGCAGCAACGAGACGGTGGAAATATGAGCAAGAGTCTGGCCCGTGTAGCAGTATTGGTGGGCGCCATTCAAAGTGGTTTTGTGAGCGCCCTCGGGGTAGGGGACATCGCCCTGGCGTCCTCCCTGAACCAGCCGTTTAAAGCCTTTATTCCACTGCGCGAGGCCGAGGGTTTGGAGGCTGCTCAGTTGCGCGTTGATCTTGCTGACGCGTCGGCTTTCGACAATGCAGGCATTGATCGCACACAATTTCTCAATAGTTTGGATTTTATTGTCGAGGTGGGTGAAAACGGCCGCGGCCGAATTATTATCACCACAACCCAGCCCGTTGTTGAACCCTATTTAGATTTCATTATTGAAGTTCGCTGGCCAAACGGTCGCATGCTCCGTGAATACACGGTGCTGTTGGATTTGCCCGTTTTTGAATCTGATCTCGCTCCCACCCAAGCTGCACGGGTGCCGGTGTCCAATGTCTCGCCCTCACCGGCGCAGCCGTCTTCCCCGGTCGCTGAGCGGGAGCCCGGCGGCTCGCGCGGCAGCGTTAGCGTGGCGCCACCGGTTCCAGTGTCGTCAGTTCAGGATGATTCTGCAAAGTCCCTGCAGCCGCGGCCGCTGGAAAAAAAGACCGATCTGCCGTCGAGTGATAAAGACGGGCAATACCGCGTGCAACATCACGATACGATGTGGCAGGTGGCGGCAAAGCTTCGCCCTAGCGCCTTTGTAACAACCGAACAAACCATGATCGCGCTGCTGCGCAAAAATCCCGAAGCCTTCATAGGTAATAATATCAACCGCGTTAAGTCGGGTTATGTTCTCGAGATCCCCAGTGAGGATGAGATTAACGCGCTCGATCATGAAACAGCACTTCAGACAATTAGGCAGCAAGCGAAAGATTGGCGACAACGCCGGACTTCCAGTGCGGTTCCCGTAGACGCGGGTGCCGCGTCCGAGCAAAAGGCACCTCAACTCGACGCAACAAAAAAGGCAGAACAAACACCAGTTGATTCCGCGACCAGTGATGATGTGCGCTTTAGTATTGGCAGTGCGGGTGACACCGCGTCAAGTGAAGAGGTTGATGAGCTGCGTCGCCGACTGAGCGAAGAGCAAGAAGTGCTCGAACAAGTACAGCTTGAGAATGCCTCCATGGCGAGCCGTGTGCGAGAAATGGAGAAGCAAGTTGATACCTTGCAAAAGTTGATCGCACTCAAAAACCGCGAGTTGGCCGCGCTGCAGGCTGGCCTGGCGGCCAACTCTGCTGATGCGACAGAGGAAGCTAACGCCATCTCAGCGGAAATTGCCGAGGTAGAAGCCAGCCTTGAGGAAGACCAGCGTGCTTTGGAAGAGCGCGAAGCTGAGATTACGGCGGCGGCGCGCAATGCCCTGAATGCGACTGCCCCGAATGCGAATGAAGAGGGTGGTGACGCCGAACCTGCCGCTGATGCCGCCGACGTAGCGAGCGAAGCCGCAGAGTCAGTGCCCCCAATGTCTACCGAGCAGGAGCGCTCGCCAGCGCCGGCAGAGACGCCGTGGTACTTAGTGCCGCTATACCAATACGCCGCGGCAGGGCTGGGTGTATTGCTACTGCTTCTGTTGTTGGTGCGTCGCCGAGCTGGCGCCAACGATGATGCAGAGCCACAAATCGAACCACCACTTGCCGATGCTGGTGCGCTCAATAATCTGGATGCGCCCTCGGCTGACGAACTAGCGCCTGTCGATGAGCTTGATGAGCCGAGCGCTGAGGCTGACGCCGCGGCCGAAGAAATTGCCGGTGATTTCGATTTCGACAGTTTAAACGATGACTTCTCGGAGCAGCCCAGCAGCGAATCAGCGGAAGAGTCGGTGGAAGAGGCGGTTCAGCCGCAGACCGGCGACGCGATTTCAGAGGCTGAAATTTATGTGGCTTATGGTCGTTACGATCAGGCGGCGAGCTTACTGAAGAGTGCTATCGCCAATGAGCCGGAAAACACCGAGCTGCGTGTTAAGTTGCTTGATATCTATCTGGATACGCGCGACCGGGAGGCCTTCCTTGAGGCCTATCAGCAGCTAGAAATGCATGGCGATGCCGATGCGCTGGCGCGCGTTAAAGAGTCGATGTCTGCTATCGAGGGTGTTAGCGGTTGGTTAAGTGATGAGCCGTCGTCTGCGGTGGCCGAAGAGCTGGAGTCTCTCGATAACCTGGATGAAGAGTTGGCTTTTCTGGACGGAGAAGATCAGCACGAAGATGATGGCAGCGAAGCCCTAGACGAAGAGGTGGACGCTACGCCGATGCCAGAAGCTGACCCGAATTCGGCGGCGGGTGCTGAGGCGCTTTCTCTGGACGATGATTCCAGCACTGGCAGCGAAACGGCAGCCGACGAGCCGGTTTTGGAAGGGCTTGAGGACTTTGATTTTGCTTCCGATGATAGCCTCGACGTCGATGGTCGTGATGACGAGTTGGAATTGGATGCATTGTCGACAGAAGGCAGCGATCTGGAGCTGGACGACGGTAGCTTTGAAGCCCTGGACGAGCTCGGTGACGCTGATCTAGACCTGAGCGAATTATCCGCTGGCGATGACGCCGTTGCAGAGAGTGACACGGTTGCAGAGGGTAATGATCTCGGTGCAGACCTCAGCGACTTTGACTTTAGTCTAGAAGACAGTGACCTCGGTGAGTCAATGTTGAGCACTGACGACAGCGAGCCCCAGCCGGAGGCGGCGGCAGAGGAGTTGTCTGAATTGGATGATCTCGACGCCGCATTGGCGGACCTGGATGCCGAGGTAGAGGGTTTATCGCTGGCTGAGGATGCCGGGGCAGACACCGAGGACCAGGCCATTGAAACCGTGGTCGATGCCGCCGATGCCGATGCTGATCAGGAGCCGCTAACGTCAACCGATGGCGTGGCGCTCGACGAAGCTCAGGGCGACGCCGACGAGGTCGGTGCGCTGAATTTGGATGACTTGGTTTTTGATGAATTCTCTGCTGATTCGGCCGAGGAGGACATGCCTGAGTTGTCAGACAGTGATGATATTGCGAACAAGCTGGATCTCGCCCGCGCGTTTATCGACATGGGCGACGAAGACGGTGCCCGGGATATTATTAATGAAGTGCTGGAGGCGGGTAGCGACGAACAGAAAGCGGCAGCCCAGGCATTAATGGAGCAGTTGAAGTAACATTGAGCACCCCTAGTTTCGAGCCGCAAGCATTCGAGCGCGCCGATACCGAAACGCTACCTGAAGGAACGCGCATAGCCATGGCGCTGGAGTATCAAGGTGGCGCTTATCGGGGTTGGCAGAGCCAGGACAAACCAAAGGTTGCAACCATTCAAGACGCGTTGGAATCGGCCCTGTCTTCCGTTGCGGCTAGCCCGGTAACCGTGATTTGCGCGGGTAGGACCGATGCAGGCGTTCATGCCAGTCACCAAGTCGTTCATTTCGATGCCCCGGTGGGGCGCAGTGTTAAGGCGTGGCACGCGGGCTGTAATGCCTTGCTTCCCACTGATATCGCTGTGCGTTGGGTGCGCCCTGTCGCCGGTGATTTTCATGCCCGTTTCTCCGCAACTGCACGCCGTTATCGCTATGTTATTCTGAATCAGCTGCGGCGCTCCGCGCACTTGGTGGGCGGCGTTACTCATATCGATGTGCCATTAGATGAGGCGTTGATGCATCGAGAGGCGCAAGTGTTAGTGGGTGAACAGGACTTTAGCGCTTTTCGCGCGGCGTCCTGTCAGTCTCACAGCCCGATGCGCAATATCCATTACGTCAACGTAAACCGCCACGGCCGTTACGTTGTGATAGATATTCAGGGCAATGCCTTTCTTCACCACATGGTGCGCAATATCGCCGGTGTCCTGGTGGCGGTGGGGAGTGGGGCGCAGCCCGTTGGTTGGACCGCAGAGGTGCTTGCCAGTCGAGATCGCAGTCAAGGGGGCGTTACGGCTAAACCCCACGGCTTGTATCTTGTAGATGTGAATTACCCTTCCGAGTTTGACCTCCCTCAACTATCGCCAGGGCCGGAATTTATCCGCTCATTCGGTGCTGAATTTGCGGCAGACAGGCCGTAAATTTGCTAGTATTTCCAGCCTTTAATAGCTTGGCTGAATCTGAGTGTTTCGAACCCGCGTAAAAATTTGTGGCATTCGCCGGCTGGAAGATGCGCAAGCCGCTGTTAACGCCGGTGCAGACGCGCTGGGCTTTGTTTTTTATGAAAAGAGTCCACGGTCAGTGAGCCCTGAACAGGCCGCTGACATCATTGCGCAATTGCCCGCCTTTGTTACCAGCGTTGGCTTGTTTGTCGACGCACCGATTGAGGTGTTGCGAGACACCTTGGCAGTGTGTCCACTCGACCTTGTGCAGTTCCATGGCAATGAGTCGCCGGCATTCTGTGAATCGCTGGGACACCCTTATATGCGTGCACTGCGAATGCGAGAAGGGATGGATGTGAGTGGTGTTGCCGCAAGTTACAGCGGCGCCCGAGCCATTCTGCTCGACAGCTATAAACCGGGCGTTCCAGGCGGCACAGGCGAGGTCTTCGACTGGCAAAAGATTCCGACGCAAAGGGCGTTTCCGCTGTTGTTAGCCGGTGGCTTGAACAGTGGAAACGTCGGCGCGGCGATTGCGAGTTGTCGTCCTTGGGCGGTGGATGTCAGTGGCGGAGTGGAAAGTGCGCCCGGTGTTAAGTGCGCCGAGCGTATTCGGCAGTTTTTTCAAGCGGTCGCAGAAGCAGACCGACGGGAGTATTGAGTGAGTAAGCAGCAAGAGCACGTTGATTTTAGCCAGTTCCCCAATGCGGAGGGGCATTTCGGCCCTTATGGTGGCCGTTTTGTGTCGGAGACGCTGATTTTTGCCTTGGATGAACTTGCTGATAATTACCAGCGTTTGAGCCAGGACCCTGAGTTTCGGGCAGAGTTCGATCGCGATCTTGCCTACTATGTAGGTCGACCATCACCGCTGTATCACGCTGAGCGCTGGTCTCGTGAAGTCGGCGGGGCGCAGATCTATCTGAAACGTGAGGACCTAAACCACACCGGGGCTCACAAAGTTAACAACACTATCGGTCAGGCCCTGCTCGCCAAGTACATGGGCAAAAAGCGCGTGATTGCGGAAACTGGCGCCGGCCAGCACGGTGTTGCCTCGGCTACCGTTGCGGCCCGTCTCGGCATGGAATGCCAGGTATTTATGGGCGAAGAGGATATTCGTCGTCAGGCGCTGAACGTGTATCGCATGAAGTTACTTGGTGCCGAAGTGATCTCGGTTAAATCGGGTTCACGCACGCTTAAAGACGCGATGAACGAAGCGATGCGCGACTGGGTTACCAATGTAGATGATACGTTTTACATTATCGGCACGGCGGCCGGCCCGCACCCCTATCCGATGCTGGTGCGCGACTTTCAATCGGTCATTGGTCGCGAGGCGCGTGAGCAACACCTCGAGCAGACCGGCAAACTGCCCGACGCCCTGGTGGCCTGTGTCGGCGGTGGGTCGAATGCCATTGGTTTGTTCCACCCCTTCCTCGATGATGGATCCGTGGCGATGTACGGCGTAGAAGCGGGTGGGCACGGCGTTGCCACCGGTGAGCACGCTGCGCCGCTCAGCGACGGCACTCCCGGAGTATTACACGGCAACCGCACCTACTTGATGCAGGATGAGGCCGGACAGATTATTCATACGCACTCAGTATCAGCCGGCTTGGATTACCCCGGTGTTGGCCCTGAGCACTCATGGTTGAAAGACATTGGCCGCGTTAATTACGTGGCAATTAATGACGATGAAGCGCTCGATGCCTTCCGTAAGCTCACCTTAGTTGAAGGTATTATGCCAGCATTGGAGTCCAGCCACGCCATCGCTTACGCGGAGAAGCTGGCCGCAACAATGCGCCCAGATCAAAGCATTGTGGTGAACTTATCCGGGCGCGGAGATAAGGATATTCATACGGTAGCCGGCATTGACGGCATTGGAATTGATTGACGGGGAAGGACATTGAGTCGTCTAGCGAAAGTATTTGAACAACTTGCCGAGCGCGGTGCGAAAGCCCTGGTGCCATATATTGTTGCGGGTGATCCTGCGCCGCAGCATACGGTCTCGCTGATGCATGCGCTGGTCGACAGCGGTGCAGACATTATTGAGCTGGGGGTACCATTTTCAGACCCCATGGCTGAGGGGCCAACCATTCAGCTGGCTCACGAGCGCGCGTTGGAACACCATGTGTCGCTCTCCCAAGTATTGGACATGGTGGCGGCGTTTCGCCAAACCAACGCGGAAACCCCCGTGGTGTTGATGGGCTACACCAATCCGGTTGAGCACATGGGTTACTCGCGGTTTTCCGAGCGCGCCAAGCAGGCAGGCGTTGACGGGCTGCTCACTGTTGATATGCCCCCGGAGGAAGCCGGAGAAACCAGTCAGTTGTTGCGTGACGCTGGTATGGATAACATCTTTTTGCTGGCGCCAACGAGTAGCGATCAGCGCGTTGCGAAAGTGGCCGCTTTGGCGAGTGGCTACCTGTACTGCGTGTCCTTAAAGGGCGTCACTGGTGCGGGTCACTTAGACATAGACAGCGTGCGTGAGCAAATGCAGCGCATTCGCCAGCATAGCGATCTGCCGGTAACCGTTGGTTTCGGTATTAAAGACGGTGAGTCTGCGTCGGCGATCGCGCCCTTGTGTGAGGGCGTTGTGGTCGGTAGTGCACTGGTGGACCGTCTTGCCAAATGGGATAACGCTGCAGATACTGACAAACAAATAGCGGAGGCGGTGTCACTGATCGCCGATATTCGCAAAGCCATAGATGCGGTAGCCGACGTTTGAAGCGGCGCCACAGTAAAAACTAAAAGCACGATAACAGACAGGAAATAACAATGAGCTGGGTTGATAAAATTCTGCCCTCAGGGGTGCGCCGTTCAGATCCTTCGGAAAAGCGGAAGTCGGGCGGTGTTGTTCCAGAAGGGTTGTGGAAGAAGTGTGTAAAGTGTGAGGCGGTGTTATACCGGCCTGAGCTTGAAGAAAATCAGGATGTATGTCCGAAGTGTGACCACCATATGCGCATTGGCGCCCGACGCCGGATCGCGCTGTTTTTGGACGAGCAGGGTCGCGAAGAAATTCTCAGCGGCATCGAGCCCGTTGACCGCCTGAAGTTCAAAGACAAGAAAAAGTACAAAGACCGCCTCGCCGCGGCGCAGAAAAGCACGGGCGAAAAAGACGCTCTTATTGCCTACAAAGGCACAGTGAAAGACGTACCTGTTGTGACGGTGGCTTTCGAGTTTAATTTCCACGGTGGTTCGATGGGCTCGGCAGTGGGGGAGAAGTTCACCCAGGCTGCGAACATCGCCCTGCAAGAGCGTCGTCCATTGGTGTGCTTTTCCGCATCTGGCGGAGCGCGCATGCAGGAAGCACTGATTTCTTTGATGCAAATGGCGAAGACCAGTGCCGTACTTGAGCGCCTCAAGCAAAATGGCGTGCCCTATATCTCGGTAATGACCGATCCAATTTATGGCGGTGTCTCTGCCAGTTTGGCGCTGCTTGGCGACATCAATGTGGCAGAGCCGGGCGCTCGCGCTGGGTTTGCTGGGCCGAATATCATCGAGCAGACCATTCGTCAAAAACTCCCGCCTGGCTTCCAGCGTAGCGAGTTTTTGCTGGAACATGGCGCCATAGATATGATTGTTCGTCGTGCAGATATGCGCGACACCCTTGCCAGAGTGCTGGGTAACCTCACTTTCTACCAAAACTAAACAGGTAAGCGCCCCATGCGGTTTGTGCAATTGCAAGATTGGTTGCAATGGATGGAGGCGCAGCACCCTCGCCAGATTGACCTCGGCCTAGACCGCGTTTCAGCGGTCTTTCAGCAAATGAATCTCGCGCTCAACATGCCTGTGATCACCGTCGCCGGTACCAATGGCAAAGGCTCCTGTGTGGCATTGTTGTCGGCAATTTTGGAGGCGGAAGGGTACCGAGTAGGGGCCTATACCTCACCGCATTTACTGCGCTATAACGAGCGGGTTCGTATTGATGGTGAAGAGGTGGCAGATGCCGCTCTTGTGCGAGCTTTCGACAAGGTCGACCGGGCTAGCGGCTCATTGTCGCTGAGCTTTTTCGAATTTGGCACCCTGGCTGCGCTGCAGCTTTTCTCCGACGCTCAGCTGGATGTCCTGATTCTTGAAGTCGGCTTAGGAGGGCGCTTGGACGCCGTCAACATTGTCGATGCCGATCTCGCTTTGATCAGTTCCGTGGATCTCGACCACGAAGCATGGCTGGGTAATGACAGAGAAACCATCGCTCGCGAGAAAGCCGGCATTGCCAGGGAGAACACACCGCTGATCTTCGGTGATCCGCGCAGCAGTGCGGCGGTCGTCGATATTGCGCAGCAACTTAATGCGCCGCTCTACGCTCGGGGCAGTGAGTTTTTCTTCGAAGAGGCCGCAGATTGCTGGCATTGGCGGGGGCAGCGACGAGATGGCTCTGAGCGCTTGCTGCGATCGCTACCGCTACCGCCGGTGATGTTGGACAACGCGGCAGCAGTCCTGCAAGCTGTTTGTCTGTTTGAACTACCGGTCAGTGAAACGGCGATTCGAGAGGGCTTAGCGCAGGTTCACATCGCTGCCCGCGGGGAAGTGCTGCCCTTGCGTGAGCATGGTTTGCTGCTCGATGTTGCCCACAACCCGGCGGCCCTGTCGCGCTTGGCCAAGCAGTTGGCCGACATGCCCAACGGTGGCAAGTGCACAGCCGTGCTGGCGGTGATGGAAGATAAAAAAATAGCGGGGAGCTTGAGGGAGCTAAGCCCCTATATTGATCAGTGGTACTTGCCGGAATTACCTGGCATAGCGCGGGCGATGGCGCCAGCTGTGTTGGCGCGTCACTTGTTAAATGAAGGTGTTGATAGCGCTGCAGTACACACTGTTGGTGATGTCGCCAGCGCCTTACCTGCTATTCGGGCGACGCTGTGTGACAGGGACTGTTTGGTCGTATTCGGCTCGTTCTTTACCGTTTCGGCGGTTATGCAAGCGATGCCTGCTACCGCTTTTGTTGAGACTTTGCACTAATGATGAGACAGCGATTAGTTGGAACTTTGGTTTTGCTTTGTGGTGGCGTGATACTTTGGTCGCTACTCTTTACGGGGCCCGCCGAGTACAAATTGGATCGCAGTACACAAATCCCGCCGGCGCCGCGCATTGAGGCCCCGGAAGTCCAAGAGCCCCAGAAGCCCAAAGATATCCCCTCGGCGTTGGCGCCGATCGTTGAGCCGCAGCAAGTGCTCGAGCCCAGCGATGGTCGCTACAGTGGCGATGGTGTAAAAGCGGCAGCGGCGCTGCCAGAGCGACCGCCGGTATCGCAAAACGAAGTAACTAAAAAGAAAGTAGCGACCGATAGCCGACCAGCACCAACTACACCGGCTGCCAAACCAGCCGCGCCAACCGTTAGCAAAACACCGCCCGCTGAACCCAGTAAGGAAGCACGCGGCTTGCCTGTTGCCTGGGTGATTCAATGTGGCAGTTTTGGCCAGCAAAGTAACGCTGACAATCTTGTGCAGCGCCTGCGCAAGGGCGGCTATAAGGCTTACAGCGAGTCCTTGAAGCGCGGCGATAGAACGCTTTATCGGGTACTTGTCGGGCCGGCTCTGAGCCGTGAGCGCGCCGAGGCCTTGCAAGCGGAAATCAACCGCCGCTTCTCGCTGAAGTCGATACTCAGCCGCTTTGAAGGATAAACGCTTGGGCTGGGCTGCACAGCTTGGTAGAATTCGCCCCTTCACGGGTCGCTGGAGTCGCACGCGGTGCTGACGAGCTTTAATTGGGCTGATTGGGCCATCCTTGCTGTCGTCATTGTTTCTTCACTGATCAGCTTACTGCGCGGCTTTGTCCGCGAGGCGCTATCCCTTGTGTCATGGGCGGTCGCCTTTTTTATTGCTGTTGCATTCCACATGCAAATGGTCGAGGTGCTGGCACCTCTGGTCGATAAGCCGTACCTGCGCGATATTCTCGCTTACGTGCTGTTGTTCACGGGGGCGCTGGTACTGGGGAGCCTGGCGACTCACCTGATTGCCGAAGTCGTTAAACGCAGTGGTTTGAGCGGCACCGATCGGTTGTTGGGCATGATTTTTGGCACCACCAGAGGCATGATTGTGGTGCTTGCGGCCTTGGTGCTGCTGCCGTCATTACTTACCGGCATTGAAAACGACCAATGGTGGCAGGAGTCGACACTGATTCCTGAGTTTCTATTGATGAGAGACTGGTCTGAACAAAGTTTTCACGATCTCGTCGGCTGGGTGTCCTCATTGTGGGATGCTCACCGCTAATTTAACCAATATGCAACAACGAGGTAAGGCTGCATGTGTGGTATCGCTGGCATCGTCGCCAAACGCAACGTCAATCAGGATCTCTATGATGCCCTGACTGTACTCCAGCATCGTGGCCAGGACGCTGCGGGCATCGTTACTTGCCAGGATGGCCGCCTGAACCAACGCAAGGGCAATGGCCTAGTGCGAGATGTTTTCCACACGCGGCATATGCAGCGCCTGGTGGGCACCATGGGGATTGCCCATGTGCGCTACCCAACAGCGGGCAGTTCAAGCCCGGCGCTGGCTCAGCCGTTTTACGTGAATTCACCCTACGGCATTAGCCTGGCCCACAACGGTAACCTGACCAACTCTGAGCAACTGTCGCAAGAGTTATTCCAGTCGGACCTCCGCCACTTGAATACGGAGTCAGACTCGGAGGTTTTGCTGAATGTCTTTGCTCACGAGCTGCAAAAGTTGGGCAAACTGGTACCCAGCGACGACGATATTTTTGCTGCGGTCGCGGGCGTACATAAACGCTGCCGTGGTGGCTATGCGGTAGTGGCAATGATCGCAAACTACGGCGTTGTTGGCTTTCGCGACCCCAACGGCATTCGCCCCCTGGTTTACGGCGTGCGTGAAACCGCACAGGGCAAGGAGTACATGCTCGCGTCGGAAAGCGTGGCTCTGGATGCGCTGGGTTTTCAGCTGGTGGCCGATGTTGCACCCGGCGAAGCCGTCTACATAAGTCATGCGGGCGAGATCACCGTTCGCCAATGCGCGGCGGAGACGCATTGCCGCCCCTGTATCTTTGAGCACGTATACTTTGCCCGACCCGACTCCATCATGGATGGCGTATCGGTGTACAAGTCGCGCCTTCGTCAGGGTGAGCGCCTGGCTGAGAAGGTTCTGCGCGAGCGCCCGGATCACGATATTGATGTTGTCGTACCCATTCCGGACTCCAGCCGTATCGCTGCCCAGTCTATGGCCTCCGTCCTAGGTGTTAAATTCCGTGAAGGCTTGGTGAAGAACCGCTATATCGGTCGTACGTTCATCATGCCGGGCCAGAGCGCGCGCAAGAAGTCGGTTAAACAGAAGCTCAACGCCATTGGCCTGGAATTCAAAGGCAAGAACGTGATGCTGGTAGACGACTCCATTGTGCGTGGTACCACCTGCCAGCAAATTATTGAAATGGCCAGAGATGCGGGTGCGCGGAAGGTGTATTTTGCCTCGGCTGCGCCACCGGTTCGTTACCCCAATGTTTACGGTATCGACATGCCATCGGCGCAGGAGCTGATCGCCAATGATCGCAGCGTTGAAGAGATCGAAAAGGAAATAGGGGCAGATTGGCTGCTGTATCAAGACCTGGATGACCTAGTGGAGTGTTCCGCAGAGGGCAACCCCAACATCGACGCCTTTGACTGCGCAGTATTCGACGGCAATTACGTCACGGGCGATGTCGACCAAGCCTATCTGGATAAATTGGCTGCCGATCGCAACGACAGTAAGCAAACTGCGCGTAACGCGGCGGTGGGCGATGGTGCCCTGGTAGGCTTGCATAACGATGTGTCGTAGGGAGCGCCAACTATGACAGAACCGGATTACCAACAGCAGCGCCTCGATGTGCTCGCTGAGTGCGAGTTGGATACCCTGGCTGTCAGGGCGGGGCAGCGCCGCACCGTTGAAGGTGAGCACGCCGAGCCTATTTTTACCACGTCCAGCTACGTGTTTGCCTCTGCGGAAGAAGCCGCTGCGCGCTTTTCCGGTGAGCAGCCAGGCAATGTCTACTCCCGCTATACCAATCCCACCGTTCGCACATTTGAAGAGCGTATTGCCGCGCTAGAAGGTGGTGAGGCGGCTGTGGCGACCTCGTCGGGCATGGCAGCGATTCTCAGCACCTGTATCGCACTGTTAAAAGCCGGCGATCACATCGTTTGCTCGCGCAGTGTGTTTGGCACCACTACCAACTTGCTGAGCAAATACATGGCCAAGCTTGGCGTTGAAACCAGCTTTGTTTCTCCGCTGGATATGGACGCGTGGCGCGATGCGATTCGCCCACAGACTCGCCTGCTGTTTCTGGAGTCGCCCTCCAACCCCCTGGCCGAAGTCGCCGATATTGCGGCGATGGCAGCGCTTGCAAAAGCGAGCGACAGTTTGCTGGTGGTCGACAACTGTTTCTGCACCCCTGCGCTACAGCAGCCCTTGGCCCTGGGCGCAGATATCGTTGTGCATTCGGCGACCAAATATCTCGATGGCCAGGGACGTTGCGTAGGTGGCGCTGTGGTTGGGCGCCGCGAACATATGGATGAGATCCTCGGGTTTATCCGCACCGCCGGCCCGACAATGAGCCCTTTCAATGCCTGGGTATTTTTAAAAGGCCTGGAAACATTGCGTCTGCGTATGATGGCGCACAGTGCGAGTGCGCTGGCATTGGCGCAATGGTTAGCGCAGCAAGATAAGATTGAAACGGTCTATTATGCCGGTTTGCCCTCGCACCCAGGGCACAAACTTGCAGCGCAGCAACAAAAAGCCTTTGGTGGTGTATTGTCTTTCACCGTGAGAGGGCAGCGCGATGCCGCCTGGCGCTTTATCGATGCTACCCGTTTGGTGTCAATCACCGCCAATTTGGGTGATGCAAAGACCACGATTGTTCATCCAGCGACCACCACTCATGGCCGTCTCAGTGACGCGCAGCGCGCCGAGAGCGGCATCAGTGACAATTTGATCCGGCTTGCCGTGGGCCTGGAAGAGCTCACCGATCTCAAGGCCGATTTGCAGAGAGGGCTAGATGCCGTCTGATCTGGAACAGCTGAGCGCCGCGCGCGCAGAGATTGGAAACGTTCTGCTGGGTAAGGATCGGCAGATACAGCAGGCAATGTGTTGTTTGCTTGCCGGCGGGCACCTGCTGGTCGAGGATTTGCCTGGTGTCGGTAAAACGACGCTCTCTCAGGCCTTTGCGGCGGTGACCGGTTTGGCTTACCGCAGAGTGCAATTCACCAGTGACATGCTGCCGTCGGACATTCTTGGCGTGTCGGTATTTGACCGCAATAGTAACGCCTTTCACTTCCACCCCGGCCCGGTATTCACCCAGTTTTTGCTCGTTGATGAGATCAACCGGGCGAGCCCCAAAACCCAGAGTGCGCTGTTGGAAGCGATGGCAGAGGGCAGGGTGACCACTGAAGGGGAAACGCGCTCCTTGCCAAAACCCTTTTTCGTTATTGCAACGCAGAACCCATGGTTCCAGTCGGGCACTTTTCCGCTGCCCGAGTCCCAGCTTGACCGCTTCTTAATGCGTATTTCTCTCGGCTATCCCGACGAGCGCTCCGAGCGACAGCTACTGGAGGGCGGTGACCCTAGAGAGATGCTGACGACGCTCCCAAGTTGCCTCGATGACGCGCAAATACAGCGATTGCAGGAATTGGTAAAACAAGTGGAGGTGCGCAGTAGCGTTGTCAGCTACATTCAGCGCCTCATCGCTTTTAGCCGTCAGGATGCCGAAATAGCCTTTGGTCTCTCGACGCGCGCTGGTCTCGCCCTGCTGCAGTGTGCCAAGGCGTGGGCCTTGCTCGAGGGTCGGGACTACCTGCTGCCCGACGATGTGCAGGCTGTGTTAGAGCCGGTGGCGGCGCACCGTTTGCAGCCTGCAGCAGATAGCAATGCCGATGGCGCCGAGCTGGTTGCAAAGATGCTCGCGCAGGTATCGGTACTGGCCTAGCCATGTCAGCATTGCGCTCGGCAATTCAGCGACGCTTCGAGGCGTGGCTGGATAAGCGAAACCCCCGGCGCAACGCGTGGGTACTGAGTCAGAATAAGATCTTCATTTTCCCATCCTCAGCAGGTCTCGGTTTTTTACTGATGCTATCGGGCTTGCTACTGCTGGCCATTAACTACCAAAACAACCTTATTTTTGCGCTGGCATTCCTGCTGTTCAGCTTGTTCTTAGTGGTGATTCTGCACACCTACACCAATCTGTCGGGTTTGCAGATTCGGGCGGGTGCCTGTGAACCGGTTTTCGCTGGTGATACCGCGCATTTTCACGTTCATATCAACAGCCAGCAACGCCCGCGCTTCCAGTTGCAGGTTGGTTTCCCCCAGCAACGCAAGCAGGTGAGCGAGTTAGCCAAAGGCGAGGGCGTTGAAATTAGGGTGCCCTGTCCGGCACCGCGCCGTGGGAGGCTCTACCCCGGCCGCATACAAGTTCGCTCTGATTACCCATTGGGCGTGATTCGTTGCTGGGCAATGCCGGCTCTGGACTGGCACTGCTTGGTGTACCCGCGCCCGAGAGCGCTGCGGCCACTCATGAGCAGCGCGCGCGGTGATGGGCACGGAGAGGTGTTCGATATGCGCAGTGACAGCGACGAGTTCAGCGGTTTCGAACGATACCAGCCGGGTGAATCGCCGCGACGTATTTTTTGGAAGGCATATGCCAAAGGACAGGGCTTGTTTAGCAAGCGCTACGAAGAGAGCAGGGCCGATGACCTATCGTTGGATTGGGAGAGTTTGCCCGAATTGGCGGTGGAGGATCGGTTGAGCACGCTGTGTGCCTGGGCGCTGGAATGTGACCGCCGAGAGTTACCGTTTTCCCTTCATTTACCGACCGCGGATATTTCGGCGGGCCAGGGGCCTGCCCATCTCGCTGCGGTGTTGCGCGAACTGGCCATTTATCCCGCAGAGGCAGGCCGGTGACCAGAACTTCTGCCCCCGCTGTTATGTGGCTGTTGCTGGCGCAGCTCGCCGCGATTGCGCCCTTGGCGCCAACCATACCGATTTGGATGGTCTTGGTCTGGGGCGCGGTGGCGTGGTGGTATTGGCGCATTGTGACAGCGGCTTGGAGCTTTCCGTCGGCACTGGTGAAAGTGGGCTTGGTGGTGTTCTCTGTCGCGGGCATTTACTTGCAATATCGCCAGTGGTTAGCGCTAGAGCCAATGGTGGCAACACTGGTGCTGGCCGTCATTCTCAAAGTCCTGGAGCTGAAACAGCGCCGCGATCACTGGTTGGTACTGCTGCTGTGCTATTTCGTGGTTGCCTGCCGCTTTCTTTTCGAGCAGCAGATCAACGCGGTGCCCGTTGCCGTTTTACAACTGCTGGCGATACTTGCTGCCCAGCAAATGTTGTATCGAGAAAAGCCTGCTATTGCCGCGAGTGTGCGCCTTTCAGCGCTGATGTTGATCCAGGCCTTACCGCTAATGCTCTTCCTGTTTTTGGTATTTCCGCGCATTGGCCCGCTGTGGTCCATGCCGTTGCCTAGCGCAAAGGCCCAGACCGGTATGTCGGATGAGCTGCGTTTTGGGGATATTGCGGAGCTGAGTCAAAACGCTGCATTAGCCTTTCGTGTGCGCTTTGAAGGCGGCCAATTACCTCCCCCGTCGCAGCGCTATTGGCGCGGATTGGTGCTTGAAAATTACGATTCCCAGCGGTGGACGGTCAACCGCATGGGGCGACTGACAACGCCACCACCACCGCCTTTACAAGGGGAGGGACAGCGCTACGTGGTCACGCTGGAGCCGGGGGCTCATGAGTGGCTTTACAGCTTGCCGGTCGCGCGGGTAAACCGGGATGATATTCGATACGCTGGCGCCTATCAGTGGTTGCCAAAAGCGCCGCTGACCGGGCGCCTTCAGTACGTGGTGGATTCTGTGCTGACGCAACCGCGAACCGAGGCCAGCAATCGTGTATTGCAGCGAAACCTGCGACTGCCCGGGAACGATAGCCCAAGAGCGCGGGAACTGGCCTTGCAGTGGGCGCGACAATACCCGAACCCTGCTGATCGCGTCGCTGCCGCGCTGCGGTATTTTAGGGATAGCCCGTTTGACTATACGCTCAAGCCGGCGTTATTGGGGCGGGACAATGTCGACGAGTTCCTTTTTGAGAGCCGGCAGGGCTTTTGCGAGCATTACGCCGGCAGCTTTGTATTCTTGATGCGCGCCGCCGGTGTGCCATCAAGGCTGGTAGTGGGCTATCAAGGTGGCGAGGTCAATACCACCGACAACTATTTATTGGTTCACCAGAGTGATGCCCACGCCTGGGCCGAAGTATGGTTACCAGCGCGAGGCTGGCAGCGAATTGATCCAACATCGACAGTCGCGCCGGATCGTGTGGCATTGGGTGCAGATTCTATGCTGAGTGCGCAACAGGGCTTTCTCGGTAAATCACCGCTGTCTTTGCGACGCTTTGACTGGGCGCGGGATATACGGCTGTACTTGGATAGCGTGAACTACGCATGGGCAAATTGGGTGCTGAATTACGATAGCGAGCGTCAGAGTGGTGTGCTGTCGTCGCTGATGGGAGGGATCAGTGTTAAGCGGATGTTGGTGGGTTTATTGATATTTGGTGCATTGCCGATGGCACTTGTGGCATTAATGATGTTCAAACCCGCCTGGCGTGCGTCTCGCCGCGAGCCGGCATTGCGTTATTATCATACGGCGTGTCGGCGACTGGCTCGGCGAACGGGCCTGCGGCGTGAGCCAGGGGAAACGGTTGCTGCTTTTTCTCGGCGGGTCGGTGAGCAAGCACCGGAGTGGGCGCCGTGGTTTGCCGCGTTTAGCAGCGCCTTTGAGCGCTGTCAGTACCGCCGAGACAGTGACGCGTTATCCCAGTTGCGGGCATTAAAGCGCCCGAAAAAAACTCAGTGAGAAGGAAATAGCAAATGCTTAAGGCACTGTTGGCCATTGCTGTGGTTGTGGCCCTTATTTATTTCAATAGAGCCCTTAATCGACTGGTGGACGATTTTGCTGAGCGGCGCTCGATAGCGAGCCGCCGAGTGTTTGCGCTGCGCAAGCTACTCAACTTTTCTATGGTGCTTCTCTCTATATTGGCGGCATGTTTCGTGCTGGGCCTGGGGTATCACCAGGTGTATATCTTCCTCAGTTCTGTGCTCGCAGTAATTGGTATTGCCCTGTTTGCTCAGTGGTCGATTCTGAGTCATTTAACGGCGGGGGTGATTATCTTCTTTGCCTTCCCGTACCGGGTTGGCGACCGAGTAAAGGTGGTTGATGCCGATGAAGATATTTCCGGCGAGATAGTGGAAATTGCCTCGTTCCATGTGCTGATTCGGCGCGACGACGGTGGCACGATCACCTACCCGAATAGCGCGCTATTGCAGAAGCCGGTGATTAAATTACCGCCGGGGTGGGTAGCGCCGCCTAAGGCATTGAAAGAGGACGATCAGGCCTCGTAGCGGCAGAGAAACATATCAACGCAGGCGCGGCTGTAATTCGACAGGTCTCTATTGCTTTCATCGCAGGGCATGCCGAGTAGGGCGCAGGCGTGAGCCTCACCGTGGAGCATGGCAATCAATTGGCTACAGGCTTGGTCGATATTGGGAATAACCAAATTGCCCAACTGACATTGTTTATTCAGAAAAACGTGCAGTTGATTGCGGATTCTTTCAGGGCCTGCCTGCCAAAACAAGTTGCCGACCTCTGTGCGGTCAGCCTCTGCCACACATACACGGAAAACCTGCAAGGCCTCAGGGCTTACCAGTAGGCGGGCAAGCTGCTCGCAAAATTCCTGCAGGCTGTCTCGGTAGTTGTTGTCGGTGTTGCTCAGGCTGGAGTCGAGTTGGTAATCCTCGCATTTGCATTCAATCGCGGCGCTAAATAGTTGCTCTTTGCCGCCAAAATGGCTGTAGAGCGTCTGCTTAGAGACGCCCGCGAGCTTGGCGATACCGTCCATGCTGGCATTTTCATAGCCTTGCTCCATAAATAGGTCGCCTGCCGCATCAATGATTAAGCGGCGTTTTTCCTCGCTCTTACTGCGACCGCGATTTTTCTCTTGACTCACTTCTTAGGCCTTACTTTAGATTGTTGAAATACCGTAACCAAAATGGACTAGACAGTCCAGTCTGATTTCCCTATATTCTAGACTACCGAGTCTAATTAGAGTTCCGCCCTATGTTATATCCGAACTTTCCCTGCCGCCTGACCAGTGTATTACTGCCGTTGTTGATGGGCGTATCGCTGATGTTGGCGGCGGATTGCACGATGGCGAACACGCATCCGGTGAAAACGGTGGTGGTGGAACGCCAAGACAGTTACCAGGTACAGCGATTATTTGCCGGGCGCGTTGTGGGTAGTCAGCGTGCGGATATTGGCTTTGAATTTGCCGGGCGGGTGGTGACCTTACACGTCGAAAATGGCCAGCCAGTAATGCGCGGCGAGGTATTGGCCGAACTCGATACCGAGGCGCTGCGTATCGAGCAGGGCGAGCTGAGGGCTGCTCGCTTAGAAGTTCAGGCACGCTTGCAGCAGATTAAACGGGACTTGGAGCGATTCACCGCTCTGTCGGAAAAAGGGTATGTGTCCGCTGGGCAGATGGACGATATCAATAGCCGTCAAAGGGCGACCAGCGCGCAGCTGAATCAAGTGGAAGAAAAATTGCGGGGCGTAAAGCTACGCTTGCAAAAATCGCGGCTACTGGCTCCTTTTGACGGCGAGATTGCCTCACTTCAAATTGAAGAGGGAGTGGTCGTTGGCCCGGGCCAGGCGGTTATGCAGCTGGTTGAAACGGGCAATAACGAAGCCGTCTTTGGGGTTTCCGACCAGCTCGGCAGGGACCTGGTTCTCGGCCAGGAGATGCAGATCAGGCGGGGCTCTCAACTGTGGGCGGTAAAGCTGTTGTCGGTGTCGCGAAACCTGGATTGGCGAACGCAGACTCGCAGCATTCGCGTGAAGTTGGTGGACGACACCCCGCTCGTTGATGGCGAGACCGTGCATTTGATTTTGCCGGTCGTGCGCAAAAGCGCGGGATTCTGGCTGCCGATGAGTGCACTGCTGGGTGATGTGCGCGGTACATGGGCGGTCTATCAGGTGAGCCAAGATGACAAGGGTGAATTCCACCTGCGCAAACGTTCGGTGCAGCCTCTGTACCAATACCGCGGGCGCGTCTATGTGCAAGCTGAACTTAACAATGGCGACCAGCTTGTTGAGGCCGGCACGCACCGCTTAGCGCCGGGGCAAAAGGTCACCCTGTGGCAGGGCGAGGAGAGTGTCGATGCTGAATAATCCGCGCTACATTGCCCTCGGCGTTGCGTTGGTCCTCGTCGCCGGTTTGGCGGCGGTGGCCAGTCTGCCCAGGCTGGAAGATCCGCGTTTTGGCAATCGTCACGGAATTGTGTTGTCGAGCCTGCCCGGGGCCAGTGCCGAACGAGTTGAAACACTGATTGTCGAGCCGATAGAAACCGAGCTGCGCAGCATCCCGGAGATCAACCACCTGGACTCCACGGCCAAATCCGGGGTTGCCGCGATCAGTATTGAATTTGCCGATGAAGTAAAGCCCGACGATACCGACCGCCTGTGGTCTGAAGTTCGCGACAAGCTGGAAAAGGCAGCGAAAAATCTGCCCGCTGATGCGGCGCCACCGCAGTTGGATCATGAGCGCAACTACGCCTTTACCTGGATTGGTAGCCTTCGCTGGCAGGGGGAAGGGCAGGCGGATTTACTGCGGATGGGGCGCTACGCAGAAGAATTGGCCAGCCATCTGCGCAATCTTCACGGTACCGATATTGTTAAGTTGTGGGGGGCACCGGCCGAGGAAGTTCAGGTTAAGGTGGACGTGATCAAGGCCGGCGCTGTGGGTCTGGACGTGCCCGCAATTGCCGCGCTATTGGGCAATAGCGATGCAAAAACGGCCGCCGGTGAGTTAGTGAGCGATAAGCAACGTCTGTCCATGGAGCTACTGGGTGGCTTCGATCAGATCGAGCGCATTCGTCGCACACCGCTGTTGACCCTGGCTGATGGTGGCTCGTTGCAGTTGCAAGATATTGCCAGGGTCTATCGCGGTGAGCCGGTGGTGCCCAGCGAGCTGGCGATTATTGATGGCGAGCGGAGTATCGCCATTGCAGTGCGAATGCTGCCAACCGTGCGCGGGGATTTGTGGGCCGAGGATCTTCGCCACGAGTTGCAGGAATTCACCAAGAATCTCCCCGATGAAATTGTTGTTGAAGAGCTGTTTTCCCAGGAGCGCTATACCAGTGCGAGGCTCAGCGAGTTAGTCAGCAATATCGCCTTGGGCTTTTTGTTTATCTTCTCCATTTTGCTATTTACTCTGGGCTGGCGCTCGGCGGTAATCGTCGCTTTGTCGCTACCGCTGACCATGCTCTACGCACTGGCCTGCATGAATATCAGCGGCTTGCCCATTCACCAGATGTCGGTAACGGGCTTAATCGTGGCATTGGGCATCATGGTCGACAACGCCATTGTTGTCGCTGATATGGTGCGTCGCTATCGCGAATCCGGCTATTCGGCGGTTGCGGCATCGGTTAAGGCATTTAAACACTTGTGGGTACCGCTGCTGGGCTCCACGCTAACGACCATGCTGACCTTTATGCCGATTGCCATGATGCCGGGTTCCGCTGGCGAATTTATTGGGCCCTTGGCGAACTCGGTGATTTTTGCGCTGTTCGGTAGCTGGATTATTTCACTCTTTATCATCGCGCCTATCGCCGGCCGCTGGCTGTCTGCCGAGCAGGCGCCGGGAATGTCATCGTCGGCCATCAACCGCTGGTTTCGCGCATTTCTCAGTCGTGCGCTGATGTGGCCGCGACGCGTGGCATTGCTGTGCTGCGTACTTCCGCTTATTGGCTTTATGGTACTGAAAACCCTGCCAGAGCAATTCTTCCCACCCTCGGATCGAGACATGATTGATATCGAGGTGTATTTACCGGCAGGTACCGGCATACGCGAAACCCAGCGCGCCACTGAGCGTATGTCCGAGTGGATCAATAGCCACAGTGAGATTGAGGCCCTGCATTGGTTTGTTGGGCGCAGTGCTCCCTCGTTTTACTACAACCTGCTGGATAATCGCGACGGCACGCCAAATTACGCGCAGGCGATGACAACGGTTAGTGACCCCACCAATGCAAACCGTCTTGTTTCAGTGCTGCAAGATGAGCTGGACCAGGCCTTTCCCGAGTATCAGACAATTGTTCGGCGTTTGGGGCAGGGGCCGCCAACCATTGCCCCGGTTGAGCTGCGTATATACGGCAGCGATATTGCACAGCTAAAACGCCTTGGCGATGAGGTGAGGCGTATTGCGCTAGACCTCGATGATGTTGTGCACGTGCGAGACTCTCTCGGCGAAGTAGTGCCGAAATTGTGGCTGGACGTGGAAGAGAGTGAGGCGCAGCGCAGTCAGGTTGGGCTGCGAGATGTTTCACAACTGCTCGCGGCAAGTGTCGATGGTGTTATTAGCAGCAGTTTACTCGATGGCAGCGAGCAGCTGCCGGTTAGGGTGTCAGGGGCAGGCGTGAAAGAAACCAGTGTTGACCGCTTCCTGTCCTTCCCCCTTATTTTACCGACGGGGTCGCGGCCATTGTCGGCGATTTCCAGCGCAGAACTGCGTCCCGCGCAAGCCCAGATCACCCGGCGCGATGGTCGGCGAATGAACAAGGTTGAAATCTATGTTCGCGATGGCGTACTGCCAGCGGTGGTGTTAGCGGCGGTGCGCCAGTCCCTGGATGAGCACGACTTTATCGTTCCAGTGGGCTACGAGCTGGAGATCGGCGGAGAGGCCGAAGGTCGCAACCGGGCCGTTGGTAAGCTGATGAGCAGCGTTGGCATCATATTGGTGTTGCTGATCGTGACCGTGGTAATGGCTTTCAATTCTTTCCGTCTGTCGGCACTGGTGTTTGCGGTGGCCTTTCAGTCGGCGGGACTGGGTATTTTTAGTCTGTGGTTGGCGGGTTATCCCTTTGGTTTTACGGCGATCATCGGTCTGATGGGGCTGATGGGGCTGGCGGTTAACGCGGCGATTGTTATTCTCACGGAGCTAAAGGCATCGCCGCTGGCGATGGCGGGCAATCGCGCAGAGATTGTTGAAACCGTTTCTGAGTGTACGCGCCACATTTCCTCGACGACAATTACCACGGTCGCCGGACTCGTCCCGCTGTTGATCGCTGAGGGAACATTTTGGCCACCCTTTGCGGTGGTACTTGCTGGCGGCACGGTGTTGACCACTATTCTTTCGCTGGTCTTCGTACCCACCAGCTTTCTGGTACTGCGTCGTCCTTACTTGATGAAATACTTCCCCGGCTTGGCTGAGGATGAATTGAAAGCCGAGCCTAAAGAACAGCTGTCAGCGCCGCTTTAGTGTGTGCGGAGTAGGGGGAAGCGGCTGTATTGATGGCAGCCGCTAGGCTTTTTTCACTGACCTTGGGCCAATGCGTGAACGTTGTTGTCCTGTTCTTGCGACAAGGTCTCTAAGGCTTCGACTTTGCCCTTGCAGGCCTGAACGAGTGCATCCTTATTTTTGGCGAGTAAAATACCGAAATTCTCCGCTTTGGCATCGTCTACACCGGGGACTTCACGCTGTAGTAGCGCGGTAAATTGCTCGGCGAGCTCGAGCATTTTGTCGTAAGCGTCCGCGTCTTTTTTGCTGTCAAACATCGTGTTGTCCCTGTCGCACATCCACTTGGCTACAACCGCCATGGTTCACCTCTTGCTGTAGTGATTTTTTATAACTGTATATGCATACAGTTATTGTTTCAAGGGGAATAAGGCGTCGCTTTTGTTACACTGCGCGCCGTAGCCGTGGGTAAAAGGACCGGGTAGTGAACCTCAATAAAGAAATTCAGCAAATTAATAACAAGCTCGATTTACAGCGCCGAAAGCGTCAAGCGGCGGTGAGTCGGGGTGATGATATCTTGATCGCTCAATTTGACCGTGAAATTGCGGCATTGGAAAAACGACGTGCCAGTATTAAAGGGCAGCAGTCACGCAGTAACAGCAGCAAGGCTGAAATGCTGCAGGCAATGAAGTTCAAGCGGGCTTTAAGCAAGGCCGAGCAAGCTGACATGGGTAAATTGAAAAAATCGGTAAAAGGCTTGGTGGTTGTGCACCCGCTTACCGCACTGGGGCGCGAGATGGGGCTTGATGAGGTGACAGGCTTTTCCCCTAAGGCTTTCTAGACCGGATTAATACGTGCCGCTGGAGGTGAGTGTCGCTTCCAGCCCTTTGAATTGTGGCAAAACCGCCACTACGCTATGCCTTGTAGCTATCTTCTTTTTTCTCCGTGCCGCGCCCAGTTGATTGGCGAGGTTGTCGCCGCAGCCCATGCAATGACGATTAGCGCTAACAGGCTTTCGCGTTTTGCAGGCATAAAAAAAGCCGCCCGAAGGCGGCTTGATTTTAACGCAATGGCTTAGGCAGAAACTTCAGTAATCTCTACTGAGGCAATGCGCGCACCTTCTTCAGCGCCTTTCTGGAAGGACTCAATTTGATCGAAGTTCATGTAGCGGTAAATGTCCGCTGACATGCTCTTCAGGTTTTGAGTGTATTCCAGGTACTCTGCAGGCGTAGGCAGGCGACCAACAATCGCGCCAACCGCTGCCAGCTCGGCAGAGGTCAGGTAAACGTTGGCACCAGTACCCAAGCGGTTGGGGAAGTTACGTGTAGACGTAGACAGCACCGTGGCACCATCGGCAACACGTGCTTGGTTACCCATACACAGCGAGCATCCTGGCATTTCCATACGCGCGCCAGCGGCACCGAAGATGTTGTAGTAACCTTCTTCCATCAGCGTGTGCTGGTCCATCTTGGTTGGTGGCGACAACCACAGACGGGTAGAGAGGCTGCCTTTGTGGGCGTCCAGCAGTTTACCGGCTGCGCGGAAGTGACCGATATTGGTCATGCAGCTACCGATAAAGACTTCATCAACTTTGTCGCCGGCAACTTCAGACAACAGCTTGGCATCGTCTGGGTCGTTCGGGCAGCAAACCACGGGCTCGGTCAGCTGGTCCAGATCGATTTCGATAACCGCTGCGTATTCCGCATCTGCATCGCCTTCGAGCAGGCTTGGGTTGGCCAGCCACTCTTCCATTTTGCGAGCGCGACGCTCAAGTGTGCGTGCATCGCCGTAGCCTTCGCTGATCATCCAGCGCAGCAGGGTGATGTTTGAACGCAGGTATTCTGAAATTTCCTCGATACCTTGCTTGATGGTACAGCCCGCAGCAGAGCGCTCAGCAGAGGCGTCAGACAATTCAAAGGCTTGTTCTACCGTCAGGCCTTCCAAACCTTCGATCTCAAGAATGCGGCCAGAGAAGATGTTCTTCTTGCCTTTTTTCTCAACCGTCAGGTGACCATCTTTGATGGCTTGGTAGGGAATCGCGTGAACCAGATCGCGCAGGGTAATACCGGGCTGCATTTCGCCTTTAAAGCGCACCAGCACAGACTCGGGCATATCCAGTGGCATAACGCCAGTGGCTGCAGCAAAAGCGACCAGACCAGAACCCGCAGGGAAGGAGATACCCATTGGGAAGCGGGTGTGAGAGTCGCCGCCAGTACCGACTGTGTCAGGAAGCAGCATGCGGTTCAGCCAGCTGTGGATGATACCGTCGCCGGGGCGCAGAGAGACACCGCCGCGCGTCATAATGAAGTCTGGCAGGCTGTGCTGGGTGTCGATGTCAACGGGCTTGGGGTAAGCCGCGGTGTGGCAGAAAGACTGCATGGTCAGATCGGCAGAGAAACCGAGGCAGGCCAGATCTTTCAGCTCGTCGCGGGTCATCGGGCCAGTGGTGTCCTGAGAGCCGACGGTAGTCATTTTGGGCTCGCAGTAAGTGCCGGGGCGTACGCCTTGGCCTTCGGGCAGGCCGCAAGCGCGTCCGACCATTTTCTGGGCCAATGTGAAGCCTTTACCAGTGTCGGCGGGCTGCGAAGGCACGCGGAACAGAGTCGAGGGCTCAAGGCCTAATGATTCGCGTGCTTTTGTGGTCAGACCACGGCCGATGATCAGGTTGATACGGCCACCAGCGCGCACTTCATCCAGCAGGACGTCGGATTTCAGGCTGAATTCGCTGAGAGTTTCGCCAGTTTCAACGTTCTTGATCACGCCGTCATAGGGGCGAATTTCAATCACATCGCCCATGTTGAGTTTTTCAACGTCGGCTTCAAAAACCAGGGCGCCAGCATCTTCCATGGTGTTGTAGAAGATAGGGGCAACCTTGCCGCCAATACACACACCGCCACCGCGCTTGTTGGGCACGCCGGGGATGTCGTCACCGAAGAACCACAGTACCGAGTTGGTGGCAGATTTACGTGAAGAGCCGGTGCCAACAACGTCGCCAACCATTGCGATTGGGTGGCCTTTCTTCTCCAGCTCAGCAATTTGGGCCAAGGGACCAATTTTGCCTTGCTCGTCGGGCTTGATGCCGTCGCGCTCCATTTTGTACATGGCCAGTGCGTGCAGCGGGATATCAGGACGCGACCACGCGTCTGGCGCGGGTGACAGGTCATCGGTGTTGGTTTCGCCAGTCACCTTGAAGACAGTTTTAACAATGCTTTCGGGCACGTCATCGCGGCTGGTGAACCATTCGCCATCTGCCCAGCTTTGCATAACCGCTTTAGCCAGCTCGTTACCGGCTTTGGCTTTTTCTTCCACGTCGTGGAAGGCATCAAACATCAGCAAGGTGTGCTTGAGCTCTTCGGCAGCCAGAGGAGCCAGTGCTGCGTCGTCGAGGAGTTCAACCAGTGTTGCGATGTTGTAGCCGCCGTGCATATTGCCCAGCAGTTTAACGGCTTCTTCTTTGGTGATGAGAGGGCTGCTAGCCTCGCCTTTAACGATGGCAGACAGGAAGCCTGCTTTTACGTAGGCAGCTTCATCTACGCCCGGTGGCACGCGGTTCGAGATCAGATCTACCAGCGTTTCTTCTTCACCGGCTGGCGGATTCTTGAGTAGCTCAACTAAGCCGGCTACTTGCTCTGCGTTCAGGGGCTTGGGGACAATGCCCTGCGCCGCGCGCTCCTCGACATGCTTGCGATATGCTTCTAGCACTGTTAACTCCTCTCTCTATCAGTTTCGGTACCCGTAGTCCGGGATCGCCGGAGGCCGGGGCTATCGATGCCCGTCATCGATGCGAAATGGGGTGGCAAGTATACTGAAAAACCCTACCCAGGTTAAGGTTTGTTAAGAATAGGGCGTGGATATCGACAGGATTATTACCACTCCTGCGGTTTTCCTCCAAAAAGCCACCGTCGACGTATCATAAGTGTGAGTAACGCGGTGATGTGGCTACCTTAATGACGATAGCGGGGTTGGTGCCGCAAGTGGTGAGTGTGCCGCCCCGGCTGGAAAGGTGGGCGCGGGGGGCACTGGCATCCACCTATTTTTGGCGGTGGGCTGACCCTTGTTTCAGGGGGCGCGCTCGCTTACTCTTTTGCCTCGTTTAAAAACGTTCTCGGGAGTTGTTTTGTCTGATTTGCTACGCCGTGTGGCGACACCTTGTATTGGTGTTTGCTCTACTGGTATCGGTGACGATGTTTGCCGTGGCTGCAAGCGTTTTTGTCACGAGGTGATTCACTGGAATAGCTACAGCCAGGAGCAGAAGCGCATCATTGACGAACGCCTGGACCAGTTCCTGGTGCAGGTGATGCAGGACAAACTTCATATTATTAATGCCGAGCTGCTGGCCTGGCAGTTGGGCGTGCAGCGTGTGCGCTATCCCGCGCAGAAAGACCCTTATATATGGTTGTTTCAATTGCTGCGCGCCGGTGCCGGGCAAATAACAGAGCCGCGAAAGTATGGTTTTGTTGTCGATAGTGTCTGGCGCGACAGTAGCCTGCTGGAATTGCGGGAGGCCATTGACCGCGAGTTCTATCTGCTTTCGCAGGCTCACTACGAGCGCTACATCGGCCGCTATATGCAAAAAGAGGGCTGAGGCCGGCCCATCGTGCTGATATACTTCCGCGTTTTTTCAGGGCAGTGAGTATGGCCGTCGACATTTCTGAAATTCTGGATTTTCTCCCTTGTGAGACGCCCAATGAATGGGTTGATGCGGCCTTAGCCCACCCCGAAGAGCTGCTCATTGATCACGCCAACTGCGAAAAAAAGGCCGCGGGCACTGCGCTGAACTTAATGTTTCGCTATGTGGATAAGCTGGATCTTCTCAACAAGATGTCCCGGCTTGCTCGCGAAGAGTTGCGACACTTTGAGCAGGTGCTGGCGATAATGAAAAAACGCGGGGTTGCCTACCGGCATATTTCGTCGGCGCGCTACGCAAATGGTTTGCGGGAGCTGTGCCGCAGCAGCGATCCCGGTAAATTAGTGGATATCCTGGTCTGTGGGGCGTTGATAGAGGCCCGCAGCTGCGAACGTTTTGCGCGGATCGCGCCGGAACTCGATGACGAACTGAGTGCATTCTACCTCTCCCTGCTCAAGTCCGAGTCCCGGCATTTCAAAGACTATTTAAGCCTTGCACAGCGCTATTCAGACGAGCCCATCGCGCCGCGTGTCGCGCTGTTTTGTGAGCGAGAGAAAGAGTTGATTCTCACGCCTGATGAGGTGTTCCGGTTCCATAGCGGGCCGCTGCTCGCCGCCTAAGGTGCCGGCTGACCTGGCCTAGCCCATGGAGCCGGTGCTGAGCAGTTGGTCCGCTAGGTCTTCGACGCTGCGGTTTTGTCGCTGTGCATTTTTCTTTAGCAGGGCCTCGGCCTGGTGAGGGGCAAGTGAGAAGTTGTCCACGATGAAGGTGACAGCTTCATGGGTTTTCAGCCGCTGTTTGGATGAAAATTGCGCAGCAGCGACTTCAGTTTGCAACTGCTGATGGCTGTGAAGCTCGCTAATCGCAATATCAATTAACGCTTGCAGCAAACTGTCGCGAAGGCTGCTGATGGCGTACAGGCTGATATCGAGTTCGGCGGCTAGCCGAGCGATCCCCTCAGATGCTCTGCCGAAGAGACTGATAATGGTTTGGGGGCTGTCGCGCCGGGTGTGGGCGACATGTTCGAGCACATCGCGCCGTGGCGAGCCAGTGCGGGCGAAAATGAGCTCCGGTGGCCAGCGCTCCAGCTCATCGTACAGGTCGCTGTCCTTTTCCGTGCTTCTGCATTCGATGCCGGCGCGAGCGAGTGCTGTTGCCAAGTGCTTGGCGTCCTCAGGTGCTAGGTCGATAAGTAGTGCTCTCATCCGCGTGCCGATGCCTGTTGGGGGTTCATAAGCCGCAGTGCCGACAATTCGGGCTCTGGTAGCGGCAGTGCTTCGAGATACTTTAAGGTCCCGCCAACCCCAATGATTTTTCCATCTATAAACTGGTTGGGTCCCAGCTGCTGGGAGTCTGAAAACAGCATTTTCTGAGGCAGATTGCCCTCCGTTTTGCGGTCGATCTGGGGGCTGTCGATTCCCAGGGAGGTGGCGACCTGGCGATATAGCTCGGGTTTGAAAATGGCCCTTGCCGTGTCGTCGAGCTTGATGGGCGTTTTTAACAGTTGCCAGCGGTACATTTGTGAGATGTACCAATCGATGTGGCTCAGCCAGGGAAAGTTGGCGCAGTAGCGGTGGAAAACATGGAAGTCGGCCACCTCTTCCGGGGCCTCCCCGTGATGGCGCTGAGAGAAGCCGCGGAGTGATAGCGCAACAGTGTCCTCGGGTAGCGCGATATAGGCAGCTTGACTAATGATCTTGGCGGCGCGACGACGATTCTCTTTTTTATCCAGCCATTGGCAGGCCCGAAGCAGTGCACGAAGCACTGCTCGGTGGCTGTTGGGGTGATGGTGGCTCCATTGCTCGGTGACAGCGAAGACTTTCTCCGGGCTGTTGTTCCACAATTGGTATTTGGTCGCCACGACATGCCCTAGTCGTTGTTGAACGGCCAGCGTATTCCACGGTTCGCCAACACAAAAGCCGTCGATATTACCCTCGCTCAACGCGGTAACCATCTTCGGTGGTGGTACCACGACCAGCTCGACATCGCGCTCGGGGTCGATGCCAGCGCTCGCCAGCCAATAACGCAGCTCAAAACTTTGGGTTGAGCAGGGGTAAACGATGCCCAGGCGCAAGGGCGCCGCTGACGGTTCGCGCACTTGAAGGTGCTGCTTTAGTGCCCCTGCGGCGGCGCTGGGGCAGCGAGCGGAATGGGGGTCAATAGCGGCCAGGTGTTGGAACAGGTCATTGCTGAGCGTAATGGCATTGCCGTTGAGATCCAGAACCATGCCGCTGACAAAATCGAAACGTGGACCGCCAATGCCGAGTCGGCTGGCCAGTGGCATGGAGGCGAGCATCTGCGCCCCATCCAGAATTCCCAAGCCTACTTTGTCGCGAATGGCGGCCCATGAGGTTTCCCGGCAAAGCTCAACGTCAAGGCCTTCTGCTGCGAAGTAGCCTTTCTCAAAGGCAATGACCAAGGGTGCGCAATCCGTGAGAGGGATGAAGCCCAGCCGCAGGCGCGGCTTTTCTGGCGGTGTTGCCGTTGGGGGGTGGGGCATGCCAAGAGTTCCTGATATTACCGTATTGGTCGTTATTTACGGGGTAACTCAGCAATACTTATGCCAGTCTTCTTGGGGGCTTTCGGGGTGCGTTGTGCAGTGTGGGCGCTAATGACGGGCATGCCATACCGTCCCGGTGAAAAAGAAAGTGCGCGAGTTTGGGGCGGCCTCTCGCAAACGCCCAAAAGTGGTGCGCAATTTAGATATCAAAGGCGCGGAGTACGATTTCGTTATCCCGGCAATCGAGCACCCAGCCTTGGCGGTGCCAGTCGCCGAGTACGATGCGTTCGGCTGGCTTGTTGTTAAGGGTAAAAGCATGTCGCGCGGGACGATGAGTGTGGCCGTGAATCAGTCGCTGGCAATGATGCTGGGTCATGATGCGTTCTACCTCTGAGGGCGTGACGTCCATGATATCTTCGGCCTTGTTGCTATTGGCTTCACTGCTGGCGGCGCGCAGCTGTTTGGCGAGGGCGCGGCGCTCGCTAAGACTTTTGCTTAACACCTGTGCCTGCCACTCTGGAGAGCGAGCCATTGCCCGAAACTGCATATATTCGGCGTCGCCAGTGCATAGGCTATCGCCATGCATCAACAGCGTGGGCTCGCCGAGTAAGTCGATCACGCAGGGGTCGTCGAGGCGTGTTGCCGAGACCGCTTGGCAAAATGCATCACCGACTAAGAAGTCGCGATTGCCGTGCATAAAATACACTTGGCAGCCGGTATTGCTGAGTTCGAGGAGGGCGGTTTTGACCTGCTCAATCAGGGGACTACTGTCATCGTCGCCCAGCCAGCTCTCAAAGAAGTCGCCAAGAATGTAGAGCGCGTTCGCCTTGGAGGCGTCGTCTTGCAGAAACTGACAGAACGCCCGGGTGATATCCGGGCGCTGCTCGTCTAGGTGCAAGTCTGAAATAAACAGACTGCGCATAGCCTAGCCTTGCCACTCCGCTTTTTCGATGATCACATCGTCGGCGGGAACGTCTTGATGACCCGCGGCGCTGGTAGTGCGTACCGCTTTAATTTTTTCAACAACGTCCATACCTTCGCTGACTTTGCCAAATACTGCGTAGCCCCAGCCCTGCATGTTTTTGCCGCTGTGGTTCAGGAAGTCGTTGTCTTTCACATTGATAAAGAATTGCGCGCTGGCAGAGTGTGGGTCCATGGTGCGTGCCATTGCCAGGGTGCCAACAGTGTTTTTGAGGCCGTTGTCTGCTTCGTTTTCAATGGGCTCGCGGGTTGCTTTTTGTTTCATGCCGGGCTCGAAACCGCCGCCTTGAATCATAAAGCCGTCGATAACGCGGTGGAAGATGGTGCCGTCGTAAAAGCCTTCCTCAACGTACTGCTTAAAATTTTCTGCGGTCTTGGGCGCGTTTTCGAAGTCGAGTTCGATCTTGATGTCACCAAAATTTGTTTTAAAGATAACCATTTGCGTTGATTCTCGCTTATAAGCCGAAATTAAAGCCGCTATAATACGGTTTTTGCATTGGCGGCGAAACCGGGCCTACGTTTGCCGTCGACAACCTTTATGCATCGTGCGCCTGTCACTGGCGCAATAAACCAAGAGATTTGCGATTCAATGAGTGAACAAGACGTCACTGGTAATAACTTTTTGCGCGGCATCATCCGCAAGGATATCGAGGAAGGCCGCCTGAGTGGTTCACTGGTCACCCGATTTCCTCCGGAGCCCAATGGCTTTTTACATATTGGTCACGCCAAGTCGATTTGCCTGAATTTTGGTCTGGCTGAGCATTTTGGCGGCCAGTGTCATTTGCGTTTCGACGACACCAACCCTGCCAAGGAAGAGCAGGCCTATATTGATGCTATTCAGGAAGATATTCAGTGGTTGGGCTATCAGTGGGCAGGGCCAGTACGCTATGCCTCTGATTATTTTGACACGCTCTATGACTACGCGGTGGCGTTGATCAACGCCGGTAAGGCATACGTGTGCGAACTTAGCGCAGAGCAGGCGCGAGAGTATCGCGGCACGTTAACTGAGCCGGGCCGAAACAGTCCCTTTCGCGAGCGCAGTCCTGAAGAGAACCTCGCTGAGTTTGAGGCGATGCGCAACGGTGAATACGAAGAGGGTGCGAAAGTGCTGCGCGCCAAAATCGACATGTCAGCGCCGAATATTAATTTGCGCGACCCGATCATTTACCGCATACGCAAGCAGACCCATCACCAAACGGGTGATAAGTGGTGTATTTATCCCACCTATGACTTCACTCACGGTCAGTCCGATGCCATTGAGGGGATTACGCACTCGATCTGCACCTTGGAGTTTGAAGATCATCGCCCGCTGTACGAATGGTTTATAGAAAACCTGCCGGTGCCAGCCGAGCCCAAGCAGTATGAATTTGCGCGCCTGAATATCAATTACACCGTTACCAGCAAGCGCAAGTTGAAAGCACTGGTTGACGAGAATATTGTCGCTGGCTGGGATGACCCGCGCATGCCGACTATTGCCGGGATGCGTCGCCGTGGCTTCACGCCCGCAGCGCTGCGCCATTTTTGCGAGATGGTGGGTGTGGCCCGCAGTGAGGGGATTGTCGACATGGCGATGCTTGAGCACGCGATCCGCGATGACCTCGATAAAAATGCGCCGCGCGCAATGTGCGTGATGGATCCGCTAAAGCTGGTTATTCACAATTACCCGCAGGGCCAGGTGGAGCAGCTTGGCGCACCGGGCCACCCCAATCGCGATGACCTGGGTGAGCGCCAGCTACCGTTCACGCGCGAGGTTTATATCGAGCGTGATGATTTCCGTGAAGAGGCGAACAAGAAGTTCAAACGGCTGGTGCTGGGTAAAAAAGTGCGGTTGCGCAATGCCTATGTGCTGCTCGCTGAGCAGGTGGTCAAAGATGAGCAGGGCAATATTGTTGAGGTTCACTGCAGCTATGACCCAGATACTCTCGGTGCAGACCCCAGCGATGGCGTAAAGCCCAAGGGGGTGATTCACTGGGTTTCTGCCAGTGAAGGTCGTCGGGCGACGGTTCGCATTTATGACCGGCTCTTTAACCACGCCTCACCGGATCGCGGCGGTGAAGATTTCTTGGAGCATGTTAACCCCGACTCATTGAGTGTTGTGGAAGACTGCTGGATAGAGCCGGGCTTGGCCAATTGCGCACCGGAGAGTCGTTTCCAATTTGAGCGCACCGGCTATTTCGTTGCTGACCGTTACGAGCACTCGGCGGAGCAGCCCGTATTCAACCGCACAATTGCGCTGCGCGATAGTTGGGGTAAGGCGGAGGCCTGAGGCCACCACATAGGCACGACACATAAATAGTCACTACCCTTAAATAGATACTCGGCGCTTCTCTACGCGCCGACGGAATAAGCGAAAGCATCAGTATGCAGATATACAACACCCTGAGTCGCAAGAAAGAAGCCTTTACACCGATCGAAGCTGGCAAAGTGAAGATGTACGTTTGCGGCATGACCGTCTACGACTACTGCCACTTGGGGCACGCGCGGGTGTTGGTGGCTTTTGATGTGATCAGTCGCTATTTGCGCGCCAAGGGTTATGAGCTGAACTATGTGCGCAATATCACCGACATCGATGACAAGATCCTGCGCCGCGCAGACGAAAACGGCGAGGATTACACCGTGTTGACCGAGCGCTTCATTACGGCCATGCACGAAGATGCGGAGCGTTTGGGGATAGCGCCTCCGGATGCCGAGCCGCGAGCGACTGGGCATATAGAAGATATTCTGGCAATGATCGCACGGTTGATCGAGCGCGGCTTTGCCTACGCGGCAGACAACGGCGATGTTTACTATCGTGTGAGTCGCTTCGAAGGCTACGGCAAGCTATCCGGTAAGAAGCCGGACGAATTGCTATCGGGGGCGCGAATAGCGGTTGACGAGGCCAAAGAAGACCCGCGCGATTTTGCGCTGTGGAAGGCCGCAAAAAGTGGCGAAGTCAGCTGGCCGTCACCCTGGGGAGAGGGGCGTCCCGGTTGGCACATCGAGTGCTCGGCGATGTCTACCTGCTGCCTGGGCGATAATTTTGACATTCACGGCGGTGGCCCGGATTTGGTTTTCCCTCACCATGAAAACGAAATCGCGCAGTCTGAGGCGGCTACCGGTAAGCCCTATGCGAACACCTGGATGCATGCCGGGGCCGTGCGTGTGGACAACGAAAAGATGTCCAAGTCACTGGGTAACTTCTTCACTATTAGGGAAATTCTCGACAAATATCACCCGGAGGTGGTGCGCTATTTTCTGATCTCCAGTCACTACCGCAGTGCCATCAACTACTCCGAGGATAATCTGCAAATCGCCAGGCAAAACCTCGAGCGCTTCTACCACGCCCTGAAAGGGCTGCCCGTCGAGCCGGTAACGCCATACAACGAATTGCCAGCAGACAATCGCTATGTGCAGCGCTTTGATGCGGCCATGAGTGATGACTTTGCAGCGCCGGAAGCGCTGGCTGTGTTATTTGACCTGGTGCGCGAGCTCAATAACGCCCGCGCCGCTGGCGAGGACGCAGCAGTGACAGAACAGGCGGCGCTGCTGCGTTCGCTCGGTGCGCTTCTGGGTATTCTGGGTTGCGAGGCAGAGGCCTTCCTGCAGGCAGGTAGTGCGGGTGAATTGAGCGCCGAGGAGATTGAATCCTTGATCGCCGAGCGGGTACAGGCCAAGAAAGACCGGGATTTTGCTCGCGCCGACGGTATTCGTGCTCAACTGCTTGAAGGTGGCGTGGTGCTAGAAGACAGTCGCGAGGGGACGACCTGGCGGCGGGCCTAGGCTCGCCGACGTCGGCGTTTAATTATTGCGCCAACCGCGCTCATTATTGCAAAGGCAATAACCACTCCGAGGCTATTGGCAAGCAGGTCGCCGCCTGAGGGCGCGCGGCCGGGCATCCAGGATTGCCCGTATTCCATGGCGGCGCTGTAGAGAATAATCGCTATGGCGAATAGCAGGCGCCCGCGCAGGGTGTTGGCAACCGGATAAGCGAAGCCCATAAACACTGCGTAGGCAATGAAGTGTTGGGCTTTGTCCCAGAGCGTGATGTCCGGCATGGTGCTGGCGGGCGTTAGTGATAGGGCGGTGATTACAGTGGCGTACACGGACAGCAGCAGCCATTGCTGCCAGCGCTTAAGCCACATGGCTATACCTTCTCTTGCCGGTAGTCGTCAGCCAGCAGTCCTTGCAGTCGGCGCTCGGCAACCTTCGTTATCGCGTCCACATCCGTGTCTGCTGAATAATCTTCAAGTGGGAAGCGCTCGTTATGGAATGTCACTGAAGTAAAGGGCAGTGGAACCTTGAATTTGTCCCAGGTTGATTGAATCCGCCAGCCTTTGTAATCCACACGCATTAAGTAGAGCGGGAGTCCGGTCTTTCTCGCGAGTGCTACCGCGCCGGCTTTCATTTCGTGGCGTGGGCCGCGAGAGCCGTCTACCGTGAATACCGTTACCGATGCCGTTTTACTTCTTCGCAACAGCTGGAAAAACGCATCGCGGCCGCCGCGGCTCGGTGAGCCAAGTGCCACTTGGTAACCGTAGCGCTCTAGGGCTTTACCGATGGCGTAACCAAAGTGATTCTGTGACGCGATCGTGCTGGCGTTGCTGTGCGCAAAGTACTTGCACAGCGGCAGTAGCTCGTCGTGAAACACCGCGATTACGCACGGCGTTTCAATGCTGGGTTTATTGCGAAAGCGCACGCTGCGCGTCAGCAAAAATAAACCGTGCATAAAGCCGATTAAAATACCGCGTGCTGCTTTCTGCCCCGGGCCAATAACCTTGGGCTTGCGTTGTCGTTTTGCCACGGAGTCGCCTTAGGCCAGTGCTTTCTCGCCTGAATCGACGCTTTGGAATATGAGGGTGTTAATGGTCATGGGGCCAACACCGCCCGGTACCGGAGTAATGGCACTTGCGCGCTCGTGCAGCGGGGCGAGCTCAATATCGCCAACGCCGCCTGGGTGGTAACCGGCATCGACGACAACAGCGCCATCTTTCACCCACTCAGCTTTAATAAACTCCGGTTTGCCCACGGCGCCGACGAGAATATCGGCCTGCTTGATCAGCGCGGGCAAATTTTGCGTTCGGGAGTGGCAAATGGTGACTGTGGCATTGGCTTCCAGCAACATCATTGCCATGGGCTTGCCAAGAATCGCGCTGCGGCCAACGACAACGGCGTGCTTGCCTTCGATATCAATCTTATAGTGCTCCAACAAGCGCATGATGCCTTTGGGAGTGGCGCAACCGTAGGCGTCTTCGCCCATTGCCATGCGGCCGAAGCCCAGGCAGGTGACGCCGTCGACATCTTTATGCAAGGCGATAGCGTCAAAACAGGCGCGCTCATCAATTTGGGCGGGCACGGGGTGTTGAAGGAGGATGCCGTGCACATTGCTGTCGTTATTCAGTTCGTCGATCTTTGCCAGCAACTGCTCGGTGGTCGTGGAGGAGGGCAGCTCAACGGCCATAGAGTCCATGCCGACGCGTCTGCAGGCGTTACCTTTCATCTTTACGTACGTCGCAGAGGCGGGGTCGTCGCCAACCAAAATCGTCGCCAGAATGGGGGTTTTGCCACCGGACTTTTCTTTGAGTGCTGCCACTCGAGTTGAAAGCTGTTGTTCCCAGCTTGCCGCCAGTGCCTTGCCGTCCAGAATTTGTGCCGCCATCCCGGTTGTCTCCGAAAAAGATGATTGAAAATAAGCTGTTATTGTCGCACGCCGAAAATGCACTGGCCAATAAAGTCGTAAGTTTTTTTTCTAAAATTGTTGACGCCTCAGAGGTGTCTGCGTATCATGCGCAGCTCCTGTAAGGGGGCATGAGTTACACATGTTTCGGGGTATAGCGCAGTCTGGTAGCGCGCCTGCTTTGGGAGCAGGATGTCGGGAGTTCGAATCTCTCTACCCCGACCATTTCGTCAACTCTTGACGCTTTTTGCGCCCGTAGCTCAGCTGGATAGAGCAACGGCCTTCTAAGCCGTCGGTCACAGGTTCGAATCCTGTCGGGCGTGCCATTACAGGTCAAGTCATACGTTATGGTGGCCGTAGCTCAGTTGGTAGAGTCCAGGATTGTGATTCCTGTTGTCGCGGGTTCGAGCCCCGTCGGCCACCCCATCTTATTGTCTTAATTTTCTCCTCGAATTATTTGCCGTACAGCATCGCGACGGTCGTCGTGTCCTCGTGCGTTATGTTTTGATGCTTTGTTTATTGCGTTTGGATGGGCATCCCGGCGGCGTTCCAGCGGCCTGTGTTTGCGCGTTGCTAATAACGCCGCCTCGCGGGGCAGTCTAGCGTAGGCAGTTCAGGTAGGCGGCAATCGCTCGATCCAGGCCAAGTTCAATAGCGTCCACGGTGAAGGCGTGACCGATCGACACTTCCAGTAGTTGATCCACGCTGCGTTTGAAGAGCGCTAAGTTGTGCAGGTTAAGGTCGTGACCTGCATTCAGGCCTAAGCCGCTTTCGGCGGCAACGCGGCTGGCGTCGACGAAACGGGCGAGGCAGTTCTCCTGCTGGGGGCTCCCATAGGCTTGGGCATAGGGGCCGGTATACAGCTCGATGCGGTCGGCGCCGAAGGTTTTGGCTAGGCGTATTTGTTCGGCATCGGGGTCCATAAACAGGCTGACACGCACACCCATTGCACGAAGCTCTTCGATAATAGGCGCAATTTTTTCTCCGTCGCGCTTGAGGTCGAAACCGTGGTCGGAGGTTAGCTGGCTGTTGTTGTCCGGCACCAGGGTGCACTGAGCGGGGCGAGTCCGGCGAATGATCTCCATGAAACCGGGGTAGTCGCTGACGCCAGTCCGATCGCTTTTCATGGGAGCGGCCAGCGGGTTGCCTTCAATATTAAACTCCACATCCAGCACGTCTGCTAAGGCGTAGCAGTCGTCTGCCCGTATGTGGCGCTGGTCGGGGCGAGGGTGGACGGTAATACCCTGTGCGCCTGCGGCAATACAGCGCTTCGCGTGCTCGATGACACTTGGGTACTCGGTGTCGCGCGAGTTTCTGATTAAGGCAATTTTGTTCAGGTTGATGCTGAGTGCGGTCATCGCGGCCTCTGGCTATTTAGTGGCGGGGCTGGCCTTGCTGATGCTGATTCGCTCCAGAATAATCGGCTCCATGGGCACGTCCTCAAAGTCGCCGACGCGCTGGGTGCGCACATTGCTAATGTCTCTTACGACATGCTGCCCACCGATGACATGGCCGAACACCGCGTAGCCGTCGCGGCCCATGCGTGCGTCGAGCGACAGATTCATTCGCAGGTTAATAAAAAACTGCGAGCGGGCACTATTCGGGTCGTCGGTTCTCGCCATGGCAACCGTCCAGCGCTGATTGCTCAGCCGGCTCGCCTTGGACTCGTTAACAATCGGTTCGCCGTTGGGTTTTTCAACCATATCCGCTGTAAAGCCGCCGCCTTGAACGACAAAGCGGCGAATGACGCGATGAAAAATGGTTCCGTCGTAGAAACCGCTTTTCGCGTAATTGAGGAAATTTTCCACGGTAATGGGCGCGCGGTCTGGCAACAGCTCAATGCGGATATCTCCCTTGCTGGTGTGCAGGGTGACAACGGGCTTATCGCCAGCGTGGGCAGGCGCGATGCTGAGTGAGAGTAATAGGCATAAAAAAGCGGTTATACGCATCGTCTTAGCCCCATTCGGAACGCCGCTTAGGCATCATGCGTGGGACGATTAGAGCGATCATTACGCCGATAAGCACCGCGAAGGCGCCGTTTAGGAAAAATTCGTTTTCTTTGTTTTCACGCAGGCGAGCGTTATCGGTCTTGAGCACATCGACCTCACTGCTCAGCATCTGGTTGCTCTCGAGCAGGCGGCGGTTGTCGCTGTCGAGTTTAATGGCGTTGGCAGAGATGCGTTTGATCGCATCCAGCTCTTCGCTGAGGGCGGTGTTCTCGCGTTCTAGCTGCTCCACAATGGAGGCGGTTTGCTCACTGCTTTGCGTGGTGTTTTTGAGTTGCTCGCGGAGGGCTTTGTTTGCCTCACTGAGTTTGCTGAGTTTGGCTTCAGCTTCTTTTAAGCGTGTGCGTGCAACGGGTGCCTCGACAAGGTAGTGGCTGGGCAGCCAGCCTTCGGTACCGCTTGTCGTTTTGACTTTGGAGTAGCCCGTGCTCTCGTTGGTGGTGATGAGTTCAAGCTTAGTGCCACTGGGCAGGCCGCGATGAACGATTCGGTATTTGCTGCCATCCCCAACACGAAGTGGTACATAAACCTTGTCGCTGATATAGCGGGTTTCGGCGAACAGTTGGCCAGACAGGGTGAGCAGGACGGTCACAAGGCCGAGAAGGGTGAGTTTCTTCACTGTTAATTCCACTTTAAAAAATTGCGGTAAGGTATTAATGAATAAGAGTAATGTACATGGTTGCAGACTGCAATTTGGCGCCCTGTTCTAGGGCAGTACTTTTTTAAACGGTTTTACACTAACTTTGCTGTACACGCCGGCCGCAATGTAAGGGTCTGCATCGGCCCAGCGCTGAGCATCTTCCAGGCTGGGAAATTCGGCGATCACCAGGCTTCCGGTGAAACCCGCGTCTCCCGGGTCGTTGCTGTCAATGGCGGGGTGAGGGCCAGCAGCTAAGAGCCTGCCATCGGCTTTTAGTTCCTCTAGGCGCGCGAGGTGGGCAGGACGCGCGGTCAGGCGCTTTTCTAAGCTGTTGCTGACGTCTTCACTGAGAATGGCGTAAAACATGATTAGTTTTGATCCTGGTGTAATCTAAAAATCTGTTCGAGCTCCAGTGCTGTGAGGCTCTTAACTCTGTTCATTAGGTAGAACAGGGCGCTCATCATCACGATTGTGCAGGGCAGTGCGATGACGGGAAAGCTGAGTCCGGTCATTTTTCCCAGCTCGGCACTGTACTCCGGGGTGCCTGGAGGGCTGACCAAAATAAACTTGGCGAGCAGGTAATTCAGGGTCGAGGACAGGAAAAAAGAGAAAGCCAGTAAGTAGGTTGCTCGGCGAAGGGCTACGTTGAAGGCGTTGTGGGCATTGTGCTCACTAAGCGCCTTCTCGATACGCGCGGTGTCGACAACCTCATCGTTGAACAACAGCGTTTTGATCAGCGGATAGGGCGTGTATAGTGACAGCAACGTAGCAAGGCCTATCAGGCCGGGGATCGCCGCCTCTTTAATGGCGATATATTGAGGGTCCAGCTCCAACAGGCTGATCCCGCCGGTCAGTAAGATGCTGACGAAACCGAGTATGGAAAAAATGTTGGTGCGGCGGGTTTTAATATAATCCCATGCGCCGAAGCTCACGGGAAAAGCCAGTGCGATAATGATGCTCAGGCTAGGCCCCAAGTCTTCTTCGCCGCTGAACTTGGTGAGTATCAGCGTCGGTATCACAATATTGAATAAAAGGTTGGTCACGGCACTGTGCCGTGGCTTGCCCTGATTGTTTGGGGGCATGGTTCGTCCTGTGGTCGGGATTGTCTGCGCGAATGCGCGGCTCACTATAACCATTTTCCCGCGTTATCACTAGCGCAGGGGGTGAGCGCCACAGCGGTGCTGGAGTATTAAAGCTTGATAATCGATTTACACACCCATAGCACCGCCTCCGATGGCGGTTTGGCCCCCCAGCAGTTGGTGGCGCGCGCGGTCGATCGTGGCGTTGATCTGTTGGCAATTACTGATCACGATACGGTCGATGCTTACCTGGCGCTAGAAGACCTTCCCGGCGATCTGCAGCTGGTGTGTGGTGCGGAGTTTTCATGCAACTGGAATGGCGTCAACATTCACGTATTGGGTTTGGGGCTGGACGTATCTGAGCCGCTGCTGTGCGATGCCATCGCGGGGCAGAAGGTGGCGCGGGAGCAGCGCAGCGAGACAATTGCCGCCCGTTTAAGCAAGAAGGGCATCGATATTGACGTTGAGGCATTGCGGAGCAGTGTGGCTGACCGGCCGCTGGGTCGACCAGACTTCGCCCGTTATATGGTTGAAAAGGGCTATGTGGGGTCGATGAATGAGGCCTTTGACCGCTTTTTGGGCGCTGGCAAAATTGGCGACGTAAAGGCGATGTGGCCATCGTTGGCGTCTGTGTTGTCATGGATACACGCCGGCGGTGGTGTGGCTGCGATTGCCCACCCTATGCACTACAAAATGACCAATGCAAAGCTGCGTCGCTTGCTCGTAGAGTTTAAAGATCTGGGCGGCGAGGCGCTGGAGGTGTGTAATGGCCGGCCTGCGGACCAAGAGTTACGTTACCTGCGTGAGCTGTGCAGGCACTTTGAATTTGAAGCGTCGGCTGGCAGTGATTTTCACCACTTAAGCCAGTGGTGTGACCTTGGCTGTGATGCCGAGGTAGTGGGAAATTGTCAGCCGGTATGGCAGCGTTGGCTAAGGGCCAGCTGACCGCATTTAAGGATAATTATGAGTCAATTTTTTCAGATCCACCCCGAAAACCCACAGGCACGGTTAATCAAACAGGCGGCCGATATCGTCCGCAGTGGCGGCGTGATCGCTTACCCCACTGATTCGGCCTATGCGCTGGGCTGCCACCTCGGGGATAAAAGTGCATTGGAGCGTATCCGAACGATTCGTCGTTTGGACGACAAGCACAATTTCACGCTGATGTGTCGTGATCTTTCTGAGCTGGGTAATTATGCCCGAGTTGATAACAGCAGCTTTCGCCTGCTCAAAAACCTTATTCCCGGGCCTTACACCTTCATCTTGCGTGCCACGCCCGAGGTCCCTAAGCGCCTTCACCACCCCAAGCGCAAGAGCGTGGGCCTGCGCGTACCCGACAACCAAATTTGCCTGGACCTATTAGCAGAGCTGAATGAGCCGCTAATGAGCGTGAGCCTGATCCTGCCAGGCGAAGACTTGCCGATGACGGACCCCTATGACATTCGCGATACGCTGGCGAACCACGTCGATTTGGTGATAGACGGCGGTTACTGTGGCATGGAGGCAACGTCTGTGGTCGATCTCGTGGATGACGTGCCAGTAGTGCTTCGCCGCGGCCTTGGCGATGTCAGTCAATTTGAACAAGCGCTGTGACGCTCGAGCAGATAGCCGTATAATCGCCGGCTTAGTGAGAATAGGGGGCGCTCGTGCAGCAGGGCAACGGTCAGGATAACGAACAGCCGGTAGCAGAAAATCTGCCCGGTGCGCCCCGCCGTGCACCCATGCAGCGTGCCATGGACATTGTTAGCCTTAAGGCGCTGCGCAGTCGGCCCCAGCAGGGTGAAATGCCGTTTGCGATCGTCCAGGGTAAGCCGCTTACCGAGTTGCCAAAGGATTTGTATATCCCCCCTGAAGCCTTAGAAGTCTTCCTGGAAGCCTTTGAGGGGCCGCTTGACCTTCTGCTTTACCTGATAAAGCGACAGAACATCGATATTTTGGAGATCAACGTTGCTCAGATCACTGAGCAATACATGCAGTACGTCAATATGATGAACGCCATGCAGTTCGAGCTGGCGTCTGAGTATCTGTTGATGGCGGCGATGTTGGCGGAAATTAAATCCCGGATGCTACTGCCGCGCTCCAGCGAAGAGCTGGAAGACGACGAAGACCCCCGCGCGCAGTTAATAAGACGGCTGCAGGAATACGAGCGCTTCAAGCAGGCCGCAGAGAATATCGATCAGCTGCCGCGAGTAGGGCGCGAAACTTACCTTAGCGAGGTGGCACCGCCGCCAATGAAAAAGGTTAAGCAAGAGCCCGATGTTGATCTGAAAGAATTGATGCTGGTGCTCAGTGAAGTCTTGCAGCGCGCAGATCTGTACATTAGCCACCAGGTCGAGCGGGAAAAGCTGTCCACTCGTGAGAGAATGTCGGAAGTATTAGCGAGGCTGAGCGGCGATACCTTTGTGCCTTTTGTCTCACTGTTCAAACCCGAGGAAGGGCGTCTCGGGGTTGTTGTGACCTTTTTGGCTATTATGGAGCTCATTAAGGAGTCTCTGGTTGAAATTGTTCAGTCAGCGCCTTTTGCCCCCATTCACGTTAAAGCTAAGAACACCTGATGATTGACGCGCAGCAGTTACAAAGAATACTCGAAGGGGCGCTGATGGCAGCGGGAAAGCCGCTAACACTCGCTCAGCTGGCTGAACTCTTTGACGAACAACAACGGCCTGCGGCCAATGAAATTCGCGATGCTCTGGCGCAAATAGAGCGGGATTGTGAGGGTCGTGGTTACGAACTCAAAGTGGTGGCCAGTGGTTATCGCTTTCAAGTGCGAGAAGAGTTCGCGCCCTGGGTAGGTCGCTTGTGGGACGAAAAGCCCCAGCGCTATTCACGCGCGCTGCTAGAGACCCTAGCGCTGATCGCTTACCGCCAGCCGATCACTCGCGGTGATATAGAAGAAATACGGGGCGTTGCGGTCAGCTCTCACATTGTTAAAACACTGTTGGAGCGAGAGTGGGTGCGTGTTGTTGGCCACAAAGATGTGCCGGGCCGACCGGCCATGTACGCGACCACGCGTCAGTTTTTGGACTATTTTAATCTCAGTAATCTCGACGAACTGCCCAGTCTGGCTGAGATTGCCGATTTAGATTCTTTGAACTCAGAGCTGCAGTTCGACAAAGACAATCTTGCCGAGGCCAGCGCCGAGTCAAATACTGCCGAAGCCGAAGCCGAAGCCGAAGCCGAAGCCGAAGCCGAAGCCGAAGCCGAAGCCGAAGCCGAAGCCGAAGCCGAAGCCGAAGCCAAACTCGTCGATGAGGACGACACAATGACAGAGATAAAGCACTGATGAGTGCCGAAGACGAAAAGTTACAAAAGGTGCTTGCTCGTGCAGGCTTGGGTTCACGCCGTGAAATGGAGCGCGCGATCAGCGATGGTCGGGTGCAAGTGAATGGCGAGCTCGCGACGCTGGGCGATCGCGTTGATAAAACCGCTCGCATCGTGTTCGATGGGCGCCCGCTCAAATCAGATACCGGTAGTAAGCGGCCGCGTGTGCTGCTGTACAACAAGCCCGAAGGGGAAATTTGTAGCCGCAAAGACCCAGAGGGGCGGCGCTCCGTGTTTGATCGGTTGCCGCGATTATCCGGCGAGCGCTGGATCTGTGTAGGGCGGCTTGATTACAACACCACCGGTTTATTGCTGTTCACCACCGATGGTGATCTCGCCAATAAACTCATGCACCCCTCGACAACCATTGAGCGAGAGTACCTGTGCCGCGTTATGGGCAATGCCAGTGAGCATAACCTGCAGGCCTTAGTAGATGGCGTGCAGCTGGATGACGGCGTTGCCCGGTTCACCGATATCGTAGACGGTGGTGGCGAGGGCATTAACCACTGGTACTACGTGGTTATCATGGAGGGGCGCAATCGCGAAGTGCGGCGTTTATGGGAGTCACAGGGTTTGCAGGTCAATCGCCTGAAGCGTGTGCGCTATGGCAATGTTTTCATCCCCTCAAAAGTGAAAGTGGGTATGTGGACGGAGCTCCCCGAGCGCGAAGTCGATGATGTGTATGTGATGGCGGGGTTGACGCCGCCGGAGCAAAGCCCCGCGGAGGCCAAGCCGGGAAGGCGTAGCCGTCGCTAGTTAGCAAGCACAAAAAAGCCCGCTCAAGGCGGGCTTTTATCTGTGGCTCAACAGCCAGCACGCTGGCCATTGCTATGGGGCTAGTGACACGGAATTAGTGAAACGCTTGCTTTTGGAGTGCGGTGGCGGTGTCGATACCGTCCCAGTGGTCGACGCGGCCTTCGCGCCATCCAGAGATCCATTCCTGCTTGAGTTGTTGCTGAGTGTGAGGGCAATTTTCTTTGTTTTTTCCGGCGATTCCTGCCTGATAACCACGTTGGTAGGCGCGCTCAGTCATGTCGCGTTTCTGTCTTCTCATAGGGCATAAGCCTCCATTGTTCAACGTGTACTCACTACGCCCAGAGCGGGGCATAGCGAACCAAAGTTGGCGCAGTGTGCGTCAACCGAATTACCATGTAACCAAACTTTCATAAATCTCGCGAAGATCGATTTCGCATAAGGCTAGGGCGTTTTATAGAGTTCATGTATAAAGTCGCTAAGCTATTGAGAAGCAATATGAATTACCTGAATCACAATGTCCCGGGTGGGTGTTTATGAGTCAAATGCAGTCACTAATCCTCAGTTGCCCGAAGGGGCTCGAAGGTTTACTGGGAGATGAAGCCGAACGCCTGGGAGCACAGAAACGGGGCGAAACGGTCGGGGCGGTGACGGTCGACGCGACGCCCGATGTGATCTACCGGCTATGCCTGTGGTCGCGTCTTGCCAATAGAGTGCTTTTGCCACTGGCCGAGTTCCCTGGTGACAGCGCCCAGCAATTATACGATGGCCTGCATGCCATCGACTGGCCTGCACATATGCGTGAGGGAAGCAGCCTTCTCGTAGACTTTGCCGGGCGCAGCCGCGAGATCCGCAACAGTCACTTCGGCGCACTGCGTTGCAAGGATGCCATCGTTGATCGCTTTATTGAGGCCGGGCAAGAGCGGCCAAATATCGCCAAATCGCAACCTGATATTCGTGTTCATGTGCGGTTGCGCAAGGGCAAGATACTCGTTGCTATCGACTTGTCGGGTGATAGCCTGCACCGGCGTGGCTACCGGCAAAGTGGCGCGCTGGCGCCATTGAAAGAAAATTTAGCGGCTGCGTTGTTGCTGCGGGCAGACTGGCCGGGGGTTGCCAGCCGCGGTGGTGGCTTGATCGACCCCATGTGCGGCAGCGGTACCTTGTTGATCGAAGCAGCGATGATGGCAATGAATATTGCGCCTGGACTGCAGCGCAAGCACTGGGGATTTGCAGCCTGGTCTGGGCATCAGCAGGCCTTGTGGCGGCAACTTCACGATGAAGCAATGGACTTGCAGCGACAGGCTCACCGCCGAAACTGGCCGCAAATTTGGGGCTACGATGCGAACGGTAAAGTCATTGCGCAAGCGCAGGACAATATCCGGCGTGCGGGCCTTGCTCAATTCGTGAAGGTGGCGCGCGGCGAGTTGTCTGAGCTGTCGCCACCCCGTAACGACGCCTTGCCTGGACTGCTGATTTGTAACCCCCCCTATGGCGAGCGCCTTGGCGAAGAAGCGGAGTTGCTGCACTTGTACAGGCGCTTGGGGCAGAGCCTTCGCGAGGACTTTCAAGGTTGGCAGGCGGGGGTGTTTACCGGTAACCCGGACCTCGGGAAGCGAATGGGCATTCGCGCTTGCAAGCAATATCAACTTTTCAACGGCACCATACCGAGCAAGCTGCTGTTGTTTGAGGTTGAACAACGATATTTCGTAACCGAGCGCAAACCTGAGCAGCAACAGGCAGCGGTTGCACCAGCACTGAGTGCCGGAGCGCAAATGTTCGCCAATCGCTTGCGAAAAAATCTAAAGCGCCTGGACAAGTGGCGTCGCCGCAACGAGATAAGCTGCTTTCGTGTTTACGATGCGGATATGCCTGAATATGCCGTGGCTGTGGATTGCTACGGCGACGGCGTGCATGTCAGCGAATATGCCGCACCGTCCTCGGTCAATGACGACGATGCCCGTCGCCGTCTGGGCGAGGTAATGCAGGCTTGTGCTGAGGTGTTTTCACTGCCTGTAACAGATATTGCGTTAAAGGAACGACGCCGTCAGCGCGGTAAATCTCAGTATGAACGCCAAGCCCCGCAGGGCAAGGTGCTAGAAGTGCACGAAGGCCAGGCCACGGTACTGGTGAATCTATACGATTACCTCGATACCGGGTTGTTTCTCGATCACCGCCCCGTGCGTTTGGACATTGCCGAGCGAGCGCGTGGTAAGCGGTTTCTGAATCTCTTCTGTTATACCGCCGTTGCCTCAGTGCACGCGGGGCTGGGGGGCGCGCGCCACACAACGTCGGTTGATATGTCGCACACTTACCTGAAATGGGCGCGACAGAACCTGTCACTCAACGGCTTGAGCGAGGCGCGCCACCGCACCGAGCAGGGGGATGCTAGACAGTGGTTGGCAGGTTGTGAGGAGGAGTTTGACCTGATTCTTCTCGATCCACCGACCTTCTCTAATTCAAAGAGAATGGACGATGTGCTTGATACCCAGCGTGATCACGCCGAATTGATTGCTCAGGCGATGCGCTGTTTGGCCAAAGATGGCTTGTTGATTTTTTCTACCAATAAGCGCGACTTCATACTGGATGAGGCGCTGGCTGAGCGTTTTGAGATTGCGGACCGCTGTGCTTGGTCGCTAGACGAGGATTTTAAGCGGCGCAGTAAGCCCATACATTATTGCTGGTACATTACTCACCGCCGGGGCGCGTCTGCCTGACCTTACTTAAAACCGACGACCGAGACGAATGCCGTAGGTGTCTAGCCCGCGGTTGTTGTCGTCGTTGAGGATACCACCGTTGGAAATGTGGTCTAAGTAAAGGCCAACACTGTACAGCGGGTTAATTTGGTAGCCGAGGTTAAATTCGGTGTGAAACAGCACTCGAGAGCCCATTTCACGGCGCTCGGCTGACTTTTTCTCAAGGTCACCATCGTGAACGGCAAGCCCAAAGCCCAGCTCAAAATAGACTGGCGATTCACCGAAGTTCCATTTGGGGTTGAGTCCACTGTAGAGATAGCTGGTGCCATCGGCTGTGTTAATAACGGCGCCGCCGTGAGCAAATAAGCCGCCCCAGTTGTATTGTTTTAAGTGGTGGTAGTACGCCAGCGTGACGTCGGGGCCGTCTTCCGTTTCACTGGCAATGGGGCCTTTATTGTGGGCCAGTACACCAAAACGCCATTCGTGTTCACCGGCTTGGATGAAGGGGCTGACCATTAGGCCAAGAGCCAGTGCTGTAGCTTTTATTGCGGCTTTCATGCGGGGTCCTTTTTGTTGGTTGCGCTGATTAAAGCGTATATCCCTGTAGAAGTGAAAAATATTTCGGTGATGTTTTACGCAGTGCGAATAGGTCGTGATTAAAACGCAGACACAAAAAAGGCGGCTTTCGCCGCCTTCTTGTCACCGCGCTCTATGCTTAGATAACGGTTACGTTCGCTGCCTGAGGGCCTTTTTGACCGCTCTGCACGTCAAACTCAACAGCTTGACCTTCTGCCAGCGTTTTGAAGCCAGAGCCAGAGATGGCGCTGAAGTGAACAAAAACGTCTGGGCCGGAATCCTGCTCAATGAAACCAAAGCCTTTAGTCTCGTTGAACCATTTTACTTTACCAGTGCTTCTGGACATGTCTTAAAACCTCGTTGTCTATAAGTTTGCCTTGTATGGCTTGAGCTGAGATAGGCAGGGTAGTTATGAAACAGAACGAGGTACTAAAAACGACTTCGTGGTGCTTTTACATAAAACCAAGCTGCATCTATAGCCAGCAAGCTCATTATATACACAGTCTGAATAGGTATAGAAAGCCTTTTGCCAACCATAAAATGAATTTTTTATGTCGTTTTTCTAGGGGGAAGTCCAGTGTGCTGCGTTAGCATGCGGCCGCGCTTCGGGTTTTTACTTTTCCAGTTTGCCGGTTGGCGCGGCGGCACGAGATGCTTTTTGCCATAGCCGATCAAATCCTTGCGTCCCATTTTCAGCAGCGATTCGCGCAGCGCAGGCCAGCCTTCAGGGTCGTGGTAACGCAGGTAGGCTTTATGTAAACGTCGCTGTTTCAACCCCTTAGCACTGAATACATTTTCACTGCGACGGCTTACCTTGCGTAACGGGTTTTTACCCGAGTAATACATTGCCGTCGCATTGGCCATTGGAGAGGGGTAGAAGGCCTGCACCTGGTCGGCGCGAAAGCCGTTGCTCTTCAGCCACAGCGCCAGGTTCATCATGTCTTCATCGCGGGTGCCTGGGTGCGCCGCAATAAAGTAGGGAATGAGGTACTGTTCTTTGCCCGCTTGCTTGGAGTATTTGTCGAACATGGCTTTGAAGCGGTCGTAGCTGCCCATGCCCGGTTTCATCATTTTGCTCAGTGGTGAGTCTTCTGAGTGCTCGGGTGCGATTTTTAAATAGCCACCAACGTGGTGGGAGACCAGTTCTTTGACGTACTCGGGTGTTTCCACGGCCAAGTCATAGCGCAGGCCGGAAGCGATAAGGACTTTTTTAACACCTTTCAGGTTGCGAACTTCACGGTACAGCTCGATAAGCGGTGTTTGGTCAGTGTTTAAGTTTTTGCAAATCCCGGGATAGACGCAGGATAGGCGACGACAGCTTTTTTCAATCGCTTCGCTTTTGCAGGTCAGTTGCCACATATTGGCGGTGGGGCCGCCGAGGTCCGACACAACACCGGTGAAGCCCGGCGTTTTGTCGCGAATTTTTTCCACTTCTCTGACAATCGAGTCTTTTGAGCGGCTCTGAATAATCCGTCCTTCGTGTTCGGTGATAGAACAGAAGCTGCAGCCGCCAAAACAGCCGCGCATGATATTCACCGAGTTGCGAATCATTTCATACGCGGGAATCCGCGCCTCGCCGTACCGGGGGTGAGGGCGGCGCTGATAGGGCAACTCAAAGACCCAGTCGAGCTCTTCTGTCGTGAGTGGAATGGGTGGCGGGTTGAGCCAAATTTCCTTGTCGCCATGGCGCTGAACCAGCGCGCGTGCGTTGCCTGGATTGGTTTCCAGGTGAAGCACCCTCGCTGCGTGGGCGTAACTGACGGGGTCTTTTTTTACCGTTTCATAAGCGGGTAGGCGAATAACTGTTCGCTCTGCCGGTGCGTCGCTTTTACGGGCCTGCCTAGGGTCGATAATAGTGATGGTCTGCGCAGTGTCTGGCTCGCTTGCTGCCTTTGCCTGTTCGGTTTTGCAACTGGGGTCAGCGCTGGTGTCCACATAGGGACTAGTGATCGGATCCACCTTGCCGGGTCGGTCAATATCGCTGGAGTCCACAACCGTCCAGCCGTTAGGCACTGCGTCGCGAATAAATGCGGTGCCGCGAAGGTCGCGGATTTGCTCCACCGGCTCGCCGCGAGACAGCCGGTGTGCGAGGTCGACAATGGCGCGTTCGGCATTGCCATACAGCAGAATATCCGCCCGCGAGTCCATAAGAATTGAGCGCCGGACTTTATCGCTCCAGTAATCGTAGTGCGCGATGCGCCGCAGGCTCGCTTCGATGGAGCCGATAACAATGGGGCAGTCTTTATAGGCTTCGCGGCAGCGCTGGGCATAGACGATAACCGCGCGATCGGGGCGCTTGCCACCGACGTTATCCGGTGAGTAGGCATCGTCGTGACGCAGTCGGCGGTCTGCTGTGTAGCGATTAATCATCGAGTCCATGTTTCCGGCGGCGACGCCGAAAAACAGGTTAGGTTTGCCCAGCGCGGTGAAGGGCTCTGCTGACTGCCAGTCTGGCTGGGAAATAATGCCAACGCGAAAGCCCTGCGCTTCCAATACGCGCCCGATAACGGCCATGCCAAAGCTAGGGTGATCCACATAGGCATCGCCGGTGACAATAATGATGTCGCAGCTGTCCCAACCCAAGGCGTCCATTTCCTCGCGGCTGGTTGGCAAGTATGGTGCGGTGCCGAAGCACTCCGCCCAGTAGGGGTGGTGGCTAAAAATGGCCGGTGGTAAAGGCATGGCGTAGCTACTCTCGAATGATCGGCCATTGTACCGGAAATCCCAGCTGTTTGCTGTGGGGGTGCAGCCCCAATCAAGTGTGAATTTGCAGCTTTGGCGCTTGCTATTAAGTGAGATCGTGGCTAAATAATGCCTCTCACTTATCGCGTGGCAGCAGGAGCGCACAAATGGATTGGCTGAATAGCTCGATAGAGTACTGGCACTGGATGGTTTTGGGGCTTTTACTGGTTGCCAGCGAGGTCTTTGTTCCCAGCTTTGTCATGCTTTGGTTCGGTGCCAGCGCCATTGCGGTGGGGCTGATCACCGCCGTTGTGGATATGCCCTTTAGTGTTCAAGTGTTGATCTGGGCGGGGCTGTCGGCGGTCGACTTGTTCCTCTGGTTTAAATTTGTGCATCCGCGTATGAAAGATAAAAGTTTATCGGGCATGTCGCGCGAGCAGGTTGTGGGTCAGGAGGGTATGGTTACGCGCGTTGGGGACCACCGCGAGGGGCAGGTGCGCTTCAGTATACCAGTGCTGGGTAATGACGAATGGAGTTACATTTGTCGCGAGCCCTTGATCGTTGGAGACCGGGTCATTGTTGAAGATATCTCAGGTAATTCATTGATAGTACGCCGCCAACGCGGCGCCAAAGCTGCCGAATAATACCGTTACTGGCGGGCTCATTTCACGAGGTTTTAGGGGAAGAATATGGATGGTTTAGCAATTACAGGGGCGTTGTTTGTATTGGTCGTCGTCACGCTGTCGATGGGGGTGAAGACCGTTCCCCAAGGCTATAAACACATTGTGCAACGCCTTGGTAAATACCACGGCACCTTGAACCCCGGTCTGAACTTTATTATTCCCTATGTTGATCAAGTGGCCTACCGCTTAACAACCAAGGACATTGTGTTGGATATCCCCTCCCAGGAGGTTATCACTGAAGACAATGCGGTGATTATCGCCAACGCGGTGGCCTATATAAATATCGTCTCTCCTGAGAAAGCTGTTTACGGTGTTGAGAATTACACCATTGCCATCCAAAACCTGGTACAGACCGCACTGCGTTCAATTGTAGGCGAGATGTCGTTGGACTCGGCCCTGTCGTCGCGGGAGCAAATCAAGGCCAAGCTCAAGGCGGGGATTTCAGACGATATTTCCGACTGGGGTATCACACTGAAAACGGTGGAAATCCAAGACATTAATCCATCTCCCACTATGCAAAGTGCCATGGAAGAGCAGGCCGCTGCCGAGCGTCAACGCCGCGCGGCGGTGACCAAGGCCGAAGGTGAGAAGCAGGCCGCGATCCTCGAAGCTGAGGGGCGCTTGGAAGCATCGCGTCGCGACGCCCAGGCGGAAGTGGTGTTGGCTAAGGCCAGCGGTGCAGCAATTGAGTTAGTTTCGGAGGCCGTTAAAGGTGATGAATTGCCCGTGCTGTATTTGCTGGGTGAAAAATACGCTGACTCGCTGCGTGAGCTGTCGGCGTCCGACAATGCCAAGACCGTTGTGCTTCCCGCAGACCTGCCTCAGGCGGTGCGGGCGATACTGAACAAGGGCTAAGATTTTTTTGCAAGGATGTTGTTGTAAAGATGGAACATACCTACCGTTTGATCACCAGTTGTCCGGACCGCGTTGGCATCGTTGCCAAAGTGAGCCAATTTGTCGCCGATCAAGGGGGCTGGCTAACCGAGGCCAATCATCACGCCGATGCCGACAGCAATTGGTTTTTCATGCGCAACGAGATTAAAGCCGATTCACTGAGCATCGGTGCTGAGGCAGTGCGCGAGGCATTTACGCCCTTAGCGCAGGAATATGACATGGAGTGGGAGCTGGTCGACTCAGCGCGGCGGCGCAAGGTGGTGATTCTGGCAAGCCATGCCTCACACTGTATTGCAGATTTATTGCACCGCTGGCATAGCGGCGAGCTGTACTGTGATATTCCCTGTGTGATCTCAAATCACGAGAACTTGCGCAGCATGGTCGAGTGGCATGGAATTCCGTTTGAGTATGTGCCGGTCGACCCTCAAAACAAGGCACCGGCCCACGCCCGTATTCAAGAGCTAACGGAGAGCTATGCCGCTGATTGTGTCGTGCTGGCGCGCTATATGCAGATTATTCCTCCGGAATTTTGCCGTGCGTACAGCGGCAGAATGATCAATATTCACCACAGCTTTTTGCCTTCTTTCATTGGCGCGAACCCCTACCAGAAGGCCTATGATCGCGGCGTAAAATTGATCGGCGCCACCAGCCACTACGTCACTGAGCAGCTGGATGAGGGCCCGATTATCGAGCAGGACGTCATTCGAGTGTCGCATCGCCATAGCAAGGATGACCTGGTGCGCTTGGGTAAGGACGTTGAAAAGAGCGTTCTGGCGCGCGCGCTTCGCAATCACCTTGAGGACAGGGTGTTAGTGCACGGTAATAAAACTGTCGTTTTCGACTAAGCTTGGGGGCAACGGCTGGCGCCTTGATCGAGTCGTTGTCATATAATTGTCATTAAAGGCCGTTTTAATGCAGGCTCAAGCATCCACAGGCTACAAGGGAAGAGCATGAGCACAAAGACCATCCTCATCGTCGATGACGAAGCCGCCATTCGCGAGATGATCCGCGTAGGGCTAGAGCTTGCCGGTTACGACTGCATCGAAGCGAGCAATGCGCAGGAAGCGCACGGAATTATTGTTGATCAGCGCCCGGATCTGGTACTGCTGGACTGGATGATGCCAGTCACCAGCGGTATTGAACTGCTGCGCCGCTTGCGCCGGGAAGATTTAACCCGGGATATGCTGGTCATCATGCTCACCGCTAAAGACGATGAAGACAACCGTGTTCAGGGCCTGGATGTCGGTGCCGACGACTACATTACCAAGCCGTTTTCTTCCCGAGAGCTAATGGCGCGCATCAAGGCGGTGTTGCGCCGCGGCAGCTCGCCTGAGCAGGAAGAGACCATTGAGGTGGAAGGCCTCAAACTCGACCCCGCCAGTCACCGCGTGTTTGCCAATGGTGAGCCTTTGGATATGGGGCCCACCGAGTTTAAATTACTGAAATTTTTCATGACCCACCAAGAGCGTGCCTATAGCCGTGGTCAACTGCTTGACCAGGTATGGGGCACCAATGTCTATGTTGAAGAGCGCACGGTAGATGTTCATATTCGCCGGCTTCGCAAAGCGCTGCTGACCGACGAGCGAGACTTCGGGCAGCTGATTCAAACCGTTCGCGGTACTGGCTACCGTTTTTCCGCAACGGGGGTGAGCGCCTAGCGCTGCTCTATGCGGTATTACGGCTGGAAGACGGAGCTTGTTCGCGTAGTGCTGCCATTGGCAGCGGCGGCAGTGTTTGCAACAGCGTTCGACCTTGGAGTGTGGCCCGTTTTTATCGTTGCAGCGGTGATATGCACCTGGCTGCTATGGCAACTTCAACGACTGAGCGACTGGTTATATAGAGGCTTGGGTACCGAGCCGCCAGAGGCAATTGGCATGTGGGGTCAAATTTTCGACACGATTTACGATATGCAGAAGCATGCGTCGGGAGATCGTGATCAGTTACAAGCAATTATTGATTACTTACATTCATCGTTTGCATCGATGTCAGATGCCGTGGTGATGCTGGATCGTCACGGCAACATCGAATGGTGCAACGATGCGGCGATGGATCTACTTGGGCTGCGCCGGGATGAAGATGTCGGTTTGCAGCTGCTGAATCTGGTGCGCAACCCGAATTTTGTTGCTTACTACGAAGCAGAAAAATACGCCATGCCCTTTGAAATGGCGTCGCCGGTAAACAGCGAGATACAGCTCAGTTTAAGCATCAGCTTTTTCGCGGAGGGTAATCGTTTACTGTTTGCCCGCGATGTCACGCGAACCCACCGTCTCGAAAAAATGCGCAAAGATTTTGTCGCGAATGTGTCACACGAATTGCGCACGCCACTGACGGTGATCAATGGTTACCTGGAGACGTTTTCTGAGCACGGTGGCGACAACCCGCGCTGGGATCGCGCCATCGATCAAATGCTGCGACAGTCTCGCCGCATGCACCACCTCATTCAAGATTTAATGCTCTTGTCGCGACTGGAATCCGTCCCTCAAGCCAGCGAGCATGAAGTGATACGTATCCGCCCGCTGATGGAAATGGTGCGCGAAGAAGCCCTCGCGGCCGCCAAGGGCAATCGCCAGATCGACATCGAATGTGACGATGCCATTGCGCTCAAAGGGCAGGCGACGGAAATACGCAGCGCGCTGTCTAACTTGGCGGTAAACGCCGCGCGCTACACCGCCGAGGATGACCGAATTGTGCTGCGTTGGTACCAGGATGACAGCCACGGTGTGTTGGAAGTGCAGGACAGCGGGATTGGTATCGAGCCGCAATACATTCCCCGTCTAACCGAGCGCTTCTACCGGGTTGATCAAAGTCGCTCCCTCGATACCGGCGGTACAGGCTTGGGTTTGGCGATCGTGAAACATGTTTTGTTGCGCCACCGGGCCGAGATGAAAATCTCCAGCCAGCCGGGGCATGGCAGTACGTTCAGTTGTTTATTTCCACGTTCATTAATCACTCGGGTAAACTGATTTCTCATTGTAATAAATCCGTCATCTAGCGCCGCTAAAATGACAGCCGTGTTACCAATTTTATTGATCGGGAGATACCTGTGAAACTGAAGCAATGTCTGATGGCGGCCGCATTTGGCCTTTCCTCTATGTGGGTGGCGGCAGCCACTGAAGTTGATCCGGCGCTGCCTGTGTACGAAAAAGCGGCGGGTGTATCGGGCACTTTTTCCAGCGTTGGCTCAGATACCCTGGCAAACCTGATGACGCTTTGGAGCGAAGACTTCAAACGCGCTTACCCAAACGTTAACGTCCAGATTCAAGCAGCCGGTTCCTCTACTGCGCCCCCGGCGTTGACAGAAGGCACTTCAAACATGGGGCCAATGAGCCGCAAGATGAAGGACAAAGAGATCGAAGCCTTCGAAGCGAAATATGGCTACAAACCCGTTGCGGTTCCGGTGGCTATTGACGCCCTGGCGGTGTTTGTCCACAAGGACAACCCCATTGAAGGGATGACCATTGCCGAAGTCGATGCGGTTTTCTCAAGCACTCGCAAGTGTGGCCACCCGGAAAATATCCAGCGCTGGGGTCAGCTCGGCATGGATGGGTCGTGGTCGGCGCGCGATATTCAAATGTTCGGTCGCAACTCGGTATCGGGCACCTACGGCTACTTTAAAGGCAAGGCACTGTGTAAAGGCGACTTTAAAAATGGTGTAAACGAGCAGCCTGGCTCGGCATCAGTGGTTCAGTCTGTGTCTACCTCTATTAACGGCATCGGTTATTCTGGCATCGGCTACCAGACCTCAAGTGTTCGCGCTATTCCGCTGTCCAAGAATGAGAAGGGCAGTTTTGTTGACGCCACGCCGGAAAATGCGATCAATGGTAGCTACCCGCTGTCACGCTTCCTCTACGTTTACATGAATAAAGCACCCAATAAGCCGTTTACGCCGCTAGAGCGCGAATTCGTTAAGCTGGTGCTGTCAAAGCAGGGTCAGGAAATCGTTGCCAAAGATGGCTACATCCCGCTGCCAGCAAGCGTTGTAGAGAAAATTCGCAAAAAGCTAGAGCTGTAAAAATGCCGACATGATGTCGCTGTAAAATGTGCTGCAAACGTGAGTTTGTGGCACATTTTTTATCTGTAACAAAACTGAAACATTATCGTCATAAAATCCCCGCCAGTTCCTCAAAGAGCCCGAGACTTATGAAGCAATCAGAGGTGCGCGCAACTGCATCGGCCCAACGCAGATGGCGCCAAGTCAAAGATGGCATGACCACAGCAACTATCACCGGCGGTGGTGTTGGGGTATTGCTGTCCATTCTGCTGATCTTTTTCTATCTGCTGTATGAAATTCTGCCGCTGTTTAATTCGGCTGGCATCGAGTCAGAGGAACAGTACCAACTGCCAGTGGCCGCCGCGCCATTGTATCTGGCAATGGAAGAACAGGCCGAGGTGGGATTTCGCCTTGCCGAAAACGGGGATGCCGTATTTTTTAATACCGAGAATGGTCAACAGGTTCTCAAGCGGTCGCTGCCAACGACTGCAGCGATTAGCAGCTTTGCACTGGAGTCAGAAGAAACCCGCGTATTCGCGGTGGGTATGGAAGACGGTCGAGCTCTGCTGGCCAAGCATGACTATCGCGTGAGCTACCCCGAGGATCAACGCCTGATTACGCCGTCTCTGCGCTTTCCCTATGGCGAAGCCGGCATGGAAATTAGTGATGCGGCCCTAAGCCGACTAGCCGTGCGCGACAGTGAGGAAGCCCTGGTGGTGGTCGCCGTGAGTGACGGCCATTTGGTCGGACGCCGCTGGACTAAAGAAGAAGACTTCCTCAGTGAAGAAATCACCCTGGTCGAAGAAAACCTGGCATTGCCAACGCTGGATATCTCCGCCGACTATCTATTGATCGGGCCTCGCCAGCAGTGGCTGTACGTGTTGAGCCAGCAAGGTGGCTACCGGTTGATTAGTCTGCGCAGCCTGGAGATCGTTGATCGCGGCGAAGTGACTGATGGCGCGGCACTGAGTGATGTACGCTTTTTGTTAGGCGGTATTTCTTTGCTCACCGCCGCCGAGGATGGCAGCGTGTCCCAGTGGTTCGTGGTTCGCAATGCTCAGCAGGGCGGACAATACGGTTTGCAGTTTGTGCGCCAGTTTACGGCAGGTGGCCCCTCCGCAATGCTGCTGACCGAACACCGCCGCAAAGGCTTTGTCAGCATTACCGATGACGGCCACCTCGATATCTTCTACAGCACGTCGCAACGCCGTTTGCTGAGTGAAGAGCTGGAATTAAAAAATGTGCTTGGCATGGCAATTTCGCCGCGTGCGGATCGCCTCCTTGTCGAGTTGCAGGGAGGGGAGATCCGTAGCTTCGCCGTGGAAAATGAGCACCCCGAGGTCTCTTGGTCTGTGCTGTGGAGCAAGGTGTGGTACGAAAGCTACCCTGAGCCCGACTATGTTTGGCAGTCCTCGGCGGCAGACAATGATTTTGAGCCAAAGTACAGCTTTGCACCGCTGGCCTTCGGCACCCTGAAAGCTGCCTTTTATGCCATGTTAATTGCGGCGCCATTGGCGATTTGTGGTGCGATTTACACCGCGTATTTCATGGCGCCCTCACTGCGCCGCAAGGTTAAACCACTCATCGAATTAATGGAGGCCTTGCCTACCGTTATTCTCGGCTTCTTGGCCGGCCTGTGGCTGGCACCTTTTATCGAGCGCAATTTGCCCGCGGTATTCAGCATCTTTATTGCGCTGCCAGTGGGTATTCTCATTTTCGCTTGGCTGTGGTCGCGGCTACCCGTGAGCGTGAGTCGCCGCGTTCCCGAAGGCTGGCACCCCTTGTTATTGGTGCCAGTTGTAATTGGTCTGGTAATCGCATGCGTTGAGCTGAGCGCTCCAATGGAGAGGGCATTCTTTGCGGGCGATATGCGCGCCTGGTTGACCAATGATCTGGGCATATCCTTCGACCAGCGCAATGCTCTGGTGGTCGGTGTGGCAATGGGTTTTGCCGTTATCCCCACGATCTTTTCGATTGCTGAAGATGCCATTTTCTCGGTGCCCAAGCACCTTAGTTACGGATCACTGGCGCTCGGTGCAACGCCTTGGCAAAGCCTGGTTGGTGTCGTTATGCCCACCGCCAGCCCGGGTATCTTCTCAGCCCTGATGATCGGCATGGGTCGCGCGGTCGGCGAGACAATGATCGTTCTGATGGCCACTGGTAATACCCCGATTATGGACGCCAATATCTTCGAGGGTATGCGGACGCTGGCGGCAAATATCGCGGTAGAAATTGGTGAAACGGAAGTCGACAGCAGTCACTACCGGGTGTTGTTCTTGGCGGCCTTTGTACTATTTATGTTTACGTTTGTTGTTAACACTGTTGCGGAGACGGTCAGACAGCGTCTGCGTCAGCGCTACGGCAACCTCTGATTGATTCGGGATACATCATGTATTTACAGGATAAAGAAAAGCAGGGGCTGACGGCCTGGTTCAAGGGCGGCGAACCCTTGATTTGGATGAACGCCGCTGCGGTGACCGTCAGCACACTGGCCGTTATCGGTTTGTTAATACTGTTGGCAGTGCGTGGTTTCAGCCACTTTTGGCCCGCCGATGTTTTTGTCGCAGAGTATCAGTTGCCGGATGAAACCCCAGCGGTGGTGATGGCTGAGCGGGTTGAAAGCGAGGATGTGGCGATCGAGCAGCTGCTCAGCGCTGGCTTTACACTCGATACCGACGAGCCGTTTATCCAGCGAGAGCTGGTGAAAGTCGGCAACCGCGATGTCAGCGGTGCGGATTTTAAATGGGTGTTAAGTCGCTACCTGCAGAACACGTATTACCCAGAACAAGCGATTGTTCTCGAACGCCGTGAGTGGGGCAACTTTTACGGCTTTTTGCGCGGTTTGAAGCGCGATGGCCAGGCGATCGCCGCCGCCGATGACGAAGCACTGTGGCAGGCGTTTCAGCAGAGTATCGAACGTGCTGAAACCATTCACCATGATATCGAGCGCGTTGAAAAGAAAGAGATTGGCGCGATCAACTACCGCTTGGAAAAACTGCGTCTGCGCCAGCGCGGCTTGGAACTCGATGAAGCGTTGCCCGCCGCTGAGCGCGCCCAAAAGCAGCTGGAGATAGACAGCGAACGCGCTGAGCTGGATGCTGCCTATGCGGTATTGCAAAAAGAGCTGAATGCACTGTACGCCGAGTGGAACCGAGACAGTTTTATTGTCGAGACCGCGCAGGGCCAGCAGCGCGAGCAACGCGTGTCGACGGTGGTCCACGCCTACAAGCCCAATACCATGAACTTTGCCAACAAGGTCGGTTTTTACTTCGGCAAGTTTGCGGAGTTTCTTACCGATGAGCCCCGCGAAGCGAATACCGAGGGCGGCATCTTTCCCGCGATATTCGGCACGGTGATTATGGTGCTGATTATGTCAGTACTGGTAACGCCCTTCGGTGTGATCGCGGCGGTGTATCTGCGCGAATACGCCAAGCAGGGGCTGATGACGCGAATCGTGCGCATCGCGGTGAATAACCTGGCGGGCGTACCCTCGATTGTATACGGGGTGTTCGGGCTCGGCTTCTTTATCTACTTTGTTGGGGCAGAAATCGACCAGGCCTTATTCCCCGAAGCACTGCCGTCGCCAACCTTTGGTACGCCGGGGCTTCTGTGGGCGTCTGTGACGCTGGCGCTGCTGACGCTGCCGGTGGTTATTGTGGCAACCGAAGAGGGCTTGGCGCGTATTCCCCGCAATCTGCGAGAGGGCAGTCTGGCCCTGGGTGCCACGAAGGCCGAGACCCTGTGGCGGGTGGTGTTGCCCATGACCAGCCCGGCGATGATGACTGGCCTGATTCTGGCCGTTGCTCGTGCCGCCGGGGAGGTTGCGCCGTTGATGCTCGTCGGGGTGGTCAAGTTGGCACCGTCGCTACCGGTGGATGGCAACTTCCCATACTTCCACCTCGATCAGAAGTTTATGCACTTGGGCTTCCACATCTATGATGTTGGTTTTCAAAGCCCGAATGTCGAAGCAGCGCGGCCACTGGTGTACGCTACGGCATTGCTGTTGGTGATTATCATTGCGCTGCTGAACCTCAGTGCCGTGGCACTGCGGAATCATCTGCGCGAAAAATACAAATCTCTGGAAATGTAATTGGCACAGCCATGACGGTAAAATTTATGGATACCAACAAAACTGCTACAGCTGGTCACGCAATCGATATGGAATCGCTCGGCCGGGTACGCAATGAAGCCTCTATTACCGACGAGGACATTACTCTGAATGTCGACGGTTTGGATCTGTACTACGGCGACAAACAAGCGTTGTTTGACGTCAATATGGAGATTCCTCGTCAAAAGGTTACGGCGTTTATCGGCCCCAGCGGTTGCGGTAAGTCGACCCTTCTGCGCTGCTTCAATCGCATGAATGACCTGGTCGATACTTGCCGGGTTGAGGGTGCCATTCGCCTGGACGGCAATGATATCTACGACCGAAGTGTCGATGTGGCAACGCTGCGTCGCCGCGTGGGAATGGTATTTCAAAAGCCGAATCCCTTTCCTAAGTCGATCTATGAGAATGTCGCTTACGGGCTGCGTATTCAGGGTGTGAACAAAAAGCGGGTGCTGGATGAAGTGGTTGAGCGCTCGTTGCGCGGTGCCGCCCTATGGGACGAAGTGAAAGACCGTCTGCACGATAACGCGCTAGGCATGTCTGGCGGCCAGCAGCAGCGTTTGGTCATTGCGCGCACCATTGCGGTTGAGCCGGAAGTCCTGCTACTGGATGAGCCAGCATCGGCGTTGGATCCCATATCAACGCTCAAGATCGAAGAACTGATCAATGAGCTGAAAGACAAGTACACGATTGTCATCGTTACGCATAATATGCAGCAGGCAGCGCGAGTCTCTGACTACACTGCATTTATGTATATGGGCAAACTGATCGAGTTTGATAATACGGATACCTTGTTTACCAATCCGACCAATAAACAAACTGAAGATTACATAACAGGTCGTTACGGCTAAGGCTAGGCCATTAGCCCGGCGCCAATAGGATGCGGGAATGAAAGATAAAGACTTACACGCTCACCATATCTCTCAGCAGTTCAACTCTGAGCTGGACGATATTAAAACCCGTATGCTGGAAATGGGTGGGGTCGTCGAGAAACAGGTTGCCGATGCGACCACCGCGTTTATGAGTCAGGACAGTGGTCTGGCTGATGAAGTGAAGCGTGGCGACCGTATCGTCAATGCGCTGGAGGTGTCCATCGACGAGGAGTGCACCATTATCCTGGCGCGCCGCCAGCCCGCGGCGACCGACCTCCGCCTGGTGTTGTCGATCAGCCGAATCATCAGTGATCTGGAACGTATGGGCGATGAGGCCACCAAAGTTGCCGAAGCCGCAATTAAGCTGGGTGAACTGGGTGGCCTGCCGCGCAGCGTGTTAGAGATTCGCCACATTGGTGACCATGTCTTGAGCATGGTGCGCAACGCGTTGGACGCGTTTGCCCGTGTAGACAGTGATATGGCCCTGGATGTGGCGGAAGAAGATCACTCCGTCGATATGGAATACGGCACCGCTATGCGCAGCTTGGTGACCTATATGATGGAAGATCCGCGCACCATTTCTTCGGTGCTGCAAGTACTGTGGGCACTGCGTTCCCTGGAGCGCATTGGCGACCACGCGCGCAACATTGCCGAGCACGTTATTTATTTGGCCAAGGGCGCGGATGTTCGCCACGTAAATATCGATGAGATGAGCGCGGCTGTCCAAGACAAGAATTAAGTCTTAAAGTCGGGAATTCAAAGCCGCCCCAGCTTGGCTGAGGGCGGCTTTTTTGTGGCCCTTTTTTATTTCGGTCCTTTTTATTTCGGCCCTAGTGGAATCCCCAATCCGACCCAGGCCGCCAGTAATACGGACCAGCTCACGATAAAACACAGGGAGTAGGGCAGCATCAATGCCAACAGCGTGCCCATACCAGCTTTGCTATCGTGGCGCTGCATAAAGGCCACCACAACGCCAAAATATGGCATTAACGGCGTGATGATGTTGGTGCTGGAGTCGCCAATTCGGTAAGCCATTTGCACGGCCTCGGGTGCCACATCGAGCATCGCCAGCATGGGGACGAATATCGGCGCCATCAATGCCCATTTTGCCGACGCGCTGCCGATCAATAGGTTGATGGCCGCGCTGCACAGCACAAAGCTAATCAGCAGGCTGGTAGTGGAAAGCTCGAGTCCGGCAAGCCATTGTGCGCCTTTAATTGCCGTTAATGCGCCAATGCCCGTCCAGGAAAAATAATTGACAAACTGGGCGGCAAAGAACATTAGCACCAGATAGCCGGCCAGGGTGCTCATGCCTGATTCCATGGCGTCTACCCAGTCTTTGCTGCGCGTAAAGCGGCCACTGCTGTAGCCGAAAATAATCCCGGCGAGTGCGCCATATGCAGCAATAAACACCACAATTCCCTGCAGCAGGGGCAGGGCTGCCATACCGCTGGGGTCGGGGTTGCGCAATGGCCCCTGTGGGTGGACGACCGCCGCGATGAGCGCCGCGACATAAAGTACGCTAAAAAGCAGCACGCGGCGCAGCGCTTTTGTCTCGCTGGCCGAGGCTTCCGGGGGCGTGCTTGTGCTCTCTGTCTGCCCAGGGCGCTGCAGTCGAGGCTCTACCAAGGTTTCCGTCACCCATGCGCCGACGAGGGTAATAAGCAGGGTAGAAAAGGTGATGAAATAATAATTTGCGCTGACGCTCACCGAGGCCTGCGGGTCAATCAGCTGTAGTGACTCGGTGGAGATCCCCGCCAAAATTGCATCGACCGGGCCGAGGAGAATGTTTGCGCTAAACCCGCCAGATACCCCGGCGAAGGCGGCGGCAATGCCCGCTAGCGGCGAGCGTCCGGCGGCGCGAAAAACGATCGCCGCCAATGGGATTAAAACAACATAGCCTGAGTCAAAACCAATACTGGATAATACACCGGTGAATACAATCACCGCACTCAATGCCTTTGGTGGCGCCCGTCGTGCGAATTGTGTCAACACATGGCCGAGCAAGCCGGAGTGTTCCGCGACGGCAATACCCATAATCGCGACGATCACAGAGCCGACAGGTGCGAAGCTCACAAAGTTACCCACCGCATTGTGTACCATCCACAGCAGTCCGTCGCGGGACAGCAACGAGCGCGTGTAAAGCCATTCGCCACTGCTGGGGTTCTGAACATTAGCGCCTGTTGCCGTGAGCCATGCCGACAGCAAAACGACGATTGCGCAGAAGTAAATGAACAGCACGACCGGGTGTGGCAGGCGATTGCCGGTGCGTTCAATTCGGTCCAGCCAACGCTGGCTCAATGGTACGTCTTGCTGAACCTTTGACATGTTTCCCGCTTGGTTTGTGTTGGCAAAAGGAGTGGCTGTGTAAAATGCATGCTCCGCGAACGGACGATAGCCAGCCGCTATCAGGCTGTATCAAAGTGTGCCAGATGGCGTGGCAGATAAAAACCGATGGCAAGAGGATAGCTGAGTGACGGAAACAGGCAGTGCACCGAGGTCTGACTGGCGGGCGATGATTTCGCTTTACGCTGCCATGATGGCGGTGGGGATGGGCCAGAGCGTGGTGTTTGCGGTGCTGCCAATGTTGGGGCGTGAGCTGGCCCTGCATGAAATGCTCTGGCAACTCCCCTTTACCGAACTAACGATTGCGCCTAAGGAAATGGCAATCACCTCGCTGTCGGCGCTTACCGCGCTCGTTTTTTTCATGACCTCACCCTATTGGGGAAGAAAGAGCGATGTATGGGGGCGAAAGCCGGTCATTATTATCGGCCTGTTCGGCTACACCATTGGTACCATGCTGTTCAACGCGGTCGCGTGGATGGGGCTTGTTAGCATACTCGGTGGCGGCCTCCTATACGTGCTGCTGATGGTCAGCCGCGGCATTCACGCTGCGTTGATGTCGGCGACCCACCCGGCATCGGCTGCCTATATGGTCGATGTCACCGATATTTCCCGGCGCGCGCAGGGGATGGCGAAATTGCAGGCCTTCAATCAACTGGGGGTAATGCTGGGGCCCGCGCTGGCGTGGTTTGTCGCCTTCAGTTATTTAACGCCGCTATATTTGCAAGCGGCGCTGGCCGCATTGGTTGCGATTTTGGTCTGGCGTTATTTGCCCGCCATTCCAGCGCATAGCAGCGGCGGTAAGCGGCCGAAGCGAATGGCGTATTTCGACCCCAGGTACCGTCTGTTTATCTTCATCGGTTTTGCGCTTTACAGCCTGCTGGGCATGGTTCAGCAGACGCTGGGGTTTTATTTTCAGGATTTACTGTCACTCGACGGTGTGGCGGCGGCACAGTGGTTTTCCGCTGCGATGATCGTGTCATCAGGTGCCATGCTGTTCGCGCAATTTGTGGTGGTGCAGCGCTACAACGGGTCGCCAATGAACCTGTTGTTTATGGGGCTGCCGTTCAGTTGCGCCGGGTATTTGCTATTAGCATTGTCAGACACGCTGCCGATGTTGTTGTCGGCGATGGGCTTGTTCGGCTTTGGTATGGGCTTGACCGGCCCAGCCTACGGTGCCAGTGCCAGCTTGGTTGTCGAGCCCCATGAGCAGGGCGGTTTAGCTGGACTGCTTGGCTCGGTGGCGGGACTTGGGTTTGTCGCTGGGCCGCTCGTGGGGGGCTTCTTATACCGAATCGCGCCGAGCTACCCGTACTTTTGCGCGGCCGCCGTGATGGCGTTGATCATTGTGGTAATGGTGTCACGCCGCCGCCAGATCGCCAAAGGTTGATCAAAAACTACGCGCGCGACGGCAGCGTTGATGAGACGCCGCTCAGCGGAGAATTGAACAGCCTTATCCACAAGCTTATTCACTGTATCTGGGGAAAACTTGTTGTGGATAAGCGGTGATCCTAGCGCAGTAACGTGACAGTGCTGTGACGCTGATGCTTTTCTTTCACGGCATGTCGCCGGCTTTCATTTTGCTTGCCAGCAGTCTGTTATTCAGCGTCGCTTAGGCCACTAACCCGCGTTTGCCGCGCGACTTTTACTCAAAATGTTGTAAGCTGTAGGGTATTGATAAATGTGAAGTGACTCACAACAATAAATGAGAATGCGGCAATGAAGAAACTGCGAGCCCCTGCTTTTATTCCACTGCTACTAGCGGTCGCCGTCAGCCCCGATGCGACAGCCATGGGTTTAGGTCGTGCGGAGCTGGATTCAGTGTTAGGCAAGCCATTGGCCGCACGTGTCGTCATCAGTGGTGCCGAGGGCTTGGATCCCGAACAAATTCTGATTGATGTGAAGCCGGTGTGGGATGCGCAGAGCGATAGTGCAATGGGCGGGCTCGATACCCGAACCCTGACGGTACGCAGCGAATTAAGTCCCTCTGGCAGTGGCGTAATTTATTTACGTAGCACCACGCCAATTGTTGAACCCTTTTTGAATTTCGTTTTATCGGTGCGCTGGCCGACCGGTACGATTGAGCGCGAATACACATTGCTGCTCGACCTGCCTGCGCAGGCACCGGCGTTGGCAAGTGCGGCCCAAGCGGGCGCAGCGAGCACTCGGCTGGCATCGGGAAAACCAGCGCAGGGTAATCGCCCCGCGAAATCGTCGCCGGCGCGGCCTATTAGCGCTGATGCATCGACGTATACCACCGTGCGCGGGGACAGCCTTTGGCGAGTGGCGTCGCGCATTCGGCGTGCCCGAGGCGGTGAGCAACTGCCCTTGATGGAGGCGGTCTATCGCCTTAACCCCCAGGCCTTTGTGCGCGGCGAAAAGGACATGCTAAAGGAATCTGTCTCGCTAAATGTTGAGGCGGCAGCACTTGCCGAGGTGTTGTTGCCGGGCGGGGGCCCTGGCGGTTCGGGCAAACAAATATCGCGGGCGCCTAATGGCACGGTAAATAATGAAGTGGAAACGGCGCCAGAAGCGTCGACAAAAAATGTCGTTTTAAGCTCCAACGCCGCTCCGTCGATGACCGAAGAGCAGCGATTGACGGCTTCGTTGGCGGCGGTGACCGAGGAAGTGTCAGCCGTACGCGCGAATATTGAGGCAATGAATAGCCGCTTGCAGACGCTACAGACGCGCCTGCTGAGCTTGCAGGATGAATATACTGCGCTGAAGGGCCAGACCGCAGCGATCCAGGCCGGTGAAAGCGCGCTGGTGCCGGCGGTGAGTGTCGCGCAGCCTTTGGCTGAGGCATCTCAGGCAGGGGAGCAAGCCGTATCAAGCACCTTTGTACGTGGTGCTGATGTGGCGTCGGCCTCGCCCTCTGAGGCGATTCAAGCTGGCGTCACGGCGACTGACACGGCGCCCATTGGCGAAACCACCGCTGCGCTGCCTGAAAATGCTGAGTGGCGCGGCAGTCCTTGGGCGTTATTGCTGCTGGGTGTTGCAGCGGTGGGCGGGCTATTGTTTTATCGGCGCCGTAAAGCCGCCGCAAAACGCCGCTTGCAAGCGTATCACTATGCAGGCGCAGCCAAGGCTGCTCCTAAGGCGTCGGCCACACATTTTGAAGACGTTTTCGCAGAATTGGGTGATGCCCCTCAAGAACAGTCTGGCAGCGCAGATATTGCCGCGGTGACTGCTCGTGTGGTTGAGGAGGATAACTCGCCGCAGGCGGCCGCGGCGGCGTGCATTGAGTTGGGGGACTACCGCGGTGCTCAGCAGATCGTTGAACAGGCCCTGCGTGAGGACGAGTCTCTGGCCTTACAAATGCTACTGCTCGATCTATACGCGCGTCAGGGACAGGCCACGGACTTTGAGGCACTGGCCTTGCAGATGGAGTTTGCCGGCGTAGAGGAAGAATCCCTAAGAGAGATCGATATCCTGCGGCGTGAGCTCAATGACGCGCAGCAACACCGCACTCATCAGCAGGGGCAGTAGTCGATCCACCCGTGTATGAACTCGTGTATGAGCACAGTGATTTTTTTGTGCTCAATAAAACTGCCGGTGCTAATTTGCACCGCAACCACCACCGTGAAAGCCTGTTAGACCGCCTCAGCACTGAGCGGGGGGAAACCGGCTTGCACCTTGTCCATCGCCTTGACGATGCGACCTCGGGTTTACTCCTTATCGCCCGCAATGCTAAGGCCGCAGCCGAGCTGGGGCGCAGCTTTAGTGAGCGGCGTATCGATAAGTTTTATATCGCCATTGCACTCGGCAAGCCTCGAAAAAAACAGGGGGCAGTGGTGGGGGATATCATTAAAGCCCGCGGGGGGAGTTACCGGCTTAGCCGCAGTTGCAATAACCCCTCGCGGACCCGCTTTATCAGCACCAGTATTGCGCCGGGCAAACGCTGCTATCTACTGAAACCTGCCACCGGTAAAACGCATCAATTGCGCGTGGTGATGGCCAGCCTGGGCGTGCCGATTCTCGGCGATGAGCGGTATGGTAAGTCGCCGGCGGATCGCTGTTACCTGCATGCCTGGGGGCTGCGTTTTGACTACCGAGGCGTGCCGATGTCATTCACTTGTGAGCCAAGCAGTGGTGAGGCCTTTGGCGATAGAGCTGTTGAGGCGGCGCTGGTAGAATGGTCGCCACCTTGGCAGCTCCCCTGGGGAGCTTAATACACCGACTTTGAGACCTACCTGTTCATGACTGACCCGCAAGAAAGTGACGAGCTGCTGACTAAGTTGAATCGCGAAACCGCCAAGATACCCTGGGAGGAATTGCAACGTTTCTACGCCCAGGGCGCCGTACTGGAGGTTTCACCCAAGCTCGATCTTGTTGCCGTGGCCGCAGGCATGGCAAACGACGATACCCAGACCATTAGCCCTTTGCTCACCTCCGGTCAGCTTGGCCGTGTCGACACCGAGTCGGCGCAGAAGTGGACGCAAGAGCAGGCATCGTTATGGGCCGTGGTGGTCGCGCCTTGGGTGCTGGTGCAGACCCATCGCGATCTAGATTAAGGCGATAAGCCCAGTGGACTCTCAGGCTTTTATCGACGACTTGCGCAAGCGTTTGCGTGCGTTCTTCACTGAACAGGCACAGGGCTGGGATGTGCCACCCGCGACCCTGTACCGTTTGGAAGGCGCGATGGCCTCAGCGGTTCAATTGGGGCTAGTGTCCGAGGCGGAACTGCGTGGCTATTTGCTTCATCTCGCTGAAGAATTCCTGGACGAAAATTTGCAGGACATTTACCGAAACGACCGGCAACTGCTGTTGCATCTACACATGCACGAGGCCCCGGTTTATCCCAGTGGCGGTAGCCAATAGTGCAGGCCGACGCCTTTTCTCAGTGGTGCATGTCGCGGCGCGCGAGCAATGTCCGCCGTGGTCACCGCCAGCTTATTGTATTAAGCGGTGAACAGCGTTGGGCAGAGGCATTATTATCCGCAGCGATCAACAGTGACGATGGCGTCTTACTTGTTGCACACGATGCGTTGGCGGGGTTTCAGCCGAGCGGTAAAGCCGCCAGCTTAGGCATCGAAAGTGATTGGGTCATTATCGATGGCCATCGCTACAGTTCAGTTAATCACTGGTTGGCAGCAGCCGGCACATTGCGAGGCGGCGGCTCCCTGGTGTTACTAACGCCGCCTTTAGCGGATTGGCCCCAGGCCTACGCCCTGGCAATGCGGGAGGCGGGTTTCGCGGTTGAGCGCTCGGCCTTCGTTTCCAGGCTCACGACATTGCTTCCCCTGCAGCCCGCAGTCTGCTTGATCCAGCAAGGCAGCGTGTCTGCCCAGGTGAGCCACTTGACGTCACTCAACGGCGATAAGGCACAGGCCTGGCAAGCCGAGGTACCCAGTGCAGATCAATTATCCACCGTTACTGCCATTGTTCGCGCGGCGCGAGGTCGGTCGGGGCGCCCCCTTGTTATTCGCGCCGACCGTGGTCGGGGGAAAACATCAGCGCTCGGCATAGCCGCTGCAGAACTGCTGCGCAGCGGAAGCCAAAAAGTGGTGATATCCGCGGCCAGAGCCGACATGGTTGAGATCGCCTTTCGCCGCGCGATGGAGGTGTTGCCGGGCGCGGTGCGCGAAGGTGATAAGCTGATGTGGCAGGGCGCGGCGCTGGAATATCTCACGCCGGCTGACTTGCTGTCTGCCAGTGCCTGCGACGACTTTCAAGCCGAGCTGGTGATGGTTGACGAGGCGGCTCACTTGCCGCTGCCAGTCTTGGAAACGCTGCTAGGGCGCTTACCGAGGCTAGTATTTTCCACAACCGTGTCAGGATACGAAGGCACAGGAAGAGGGTTCGATATTCGTTTCCGGCGCTGTCTTGACCAGTTACGGCCGCAGTGGCGCCGGCAGTTCTTAGCGACGCCGCTGCGCTGGGCTGACGACGACCCCCTTGAGACCACGTTAAACGCCATTTTTTTGCTGGGCACTGCCGACGCCGCACCCGACACTGTTAAAGGAGGCTTGCGCGTCGATAGCGTCAGTGCGGCGACACTGGTGAACGATGACTTGGCGTTGGCGCAGGTGTTTCAGTTACTGATGGAAGCGCATTACCAAACGACGCCGCAGGATCTTCAATACTTGCTCGACCTTCCTTCTCAGCTGATGATCGCGCGTATCGGTACAGCGATCGTTGGGGTTTGTCAGGCGCTTCCGGAAGGGGAGCTGGCCGATGAACAATGTGAACGGGTTAGCCGCGGTCAGCGGCGCATAAAGGGCCACTTGCTGGCTCAGGCCCTGGCACAGCGGTGCGGGCAGACACAGTGGTTGGTAGCGCCGAGCTTGCGTATCAATCGTATCGCGGTGAGCGAAGGGCAGCGACGAAGGGGGATTGCTAGCGCATTGCTCCAGGAGCTTCTGCACAATGCTCGCGGGAGCGGCTGCGCGTTCCTGAGTAGCAGCTTCTCTTGCGAGCCGGAATTGTTGGCATTTTGGTTACGGCAGGGTTTTGCTGCTGTCCACCTGGCCGGTCGGCGAGACGCCAGTAGCGGCAGCTATTCACTGATGGTGGTTCGCCCCCTCGGTGATAATTTGCCCCACCTTGATGCCCTGCGTGAGGTGCTTTGCGATGAGTTGCTGAGCTGTACAGAGCTGCTGCGCCGGGACATGCCCGCACCAGCGCTGGCCGCTTTATTGGCGGCGCTGCCGGTGCAGGGGACTGAATACGACAGACAGCAACAACGGCGCTATGTAGCGGGTGAGCTGCCCTTTGAACAGGCGGCAGTGCATTTAAAGCGCGCCTGCATTGGCGCTACGCCATCGCCGTCCGCGCTGGTTGTAGAACGCTTGTACCAAAGCCGCGATTGGCCTGCTTTGGCAGCCGCGTACCGTCTAACAGGGCGAGCGGATTGCGAGCGACAAATAAAACAGTATTTTGCCGGTGTTGACACTGGCGATGATCAACAGGAGTAATCATGGCGAGTATTTTCAGCAAAATTATTGCAGGTGAGTTGCCCGGACATTTTGTTTGGCAGGACGATGACTGTGTGGCGATTATGACCATTCAGCCGATTAAGCCGGGCCATATTTTGGTCATACCTAAAGAGGAAATAGATCACTGGGACGATTTGCCCGAGGCACTCAGTGCTCACTTACTGGCGGTGTCCAGAAAGCTGGCGAAGGCCCAGAAGCGGGTGTATCAATGCCGTCGCGTGAGCTTGCAGATCGTCGGGCTGGAGGTGCCACATACCCACCTGCATCTCGTGCCGATTGACGAGATGCGTGACATCGACTTTGCCGGGGCTGAAATGGCCGACGCTGCGTCGTTGGCGGCTGAGGCAGAAAAAATACGTGAGGCACTCGCGGCAGGTTAAGGCACCTCTGATTAATTCGGTAATGGCTCAGCGGAGCCTCTCGCGTGCACTGGCGAGGCGCAGCGCGAAGGTCAAGGGTGGTTCTCCTTGACGAGTGTTGCAACGACGGCCAGGGGGCGCGAGAGACCCGCCCTTCGGGGTTTTGCCTTATTTCGCCTGGCGGCGTTGCGCTCATTTGAAAGGCAACCAGCCTTACTGCCTGAGCGCGCCTTGCCAAACGAAATAAGGCAAAGCCTGAGTTATCACCGAATTAATCAGAGGTGCCTTAAGAGTGCGCGAGCGCTTCCTGTCCGGGGTGGATCACGCGTACCACTTGCTCTTCAGTGTCGTGCTGAATTTCGCCGCGTAGCCAGGCGCCGCCGTCGGGTTCGTGGAGAATGCTACCGACGCCGCCCGGGGTGCGTATTCGCGCTGAGCTCGGGCCGGATTGAAAGCAGCTTTCGTCAGGCGATGACATCTCGTCCAGCGCCCGTTTGCAGCCCAGCGCGTCGAAGCTAAAGGTAACGTCGCGTTCGCTGGCTTCTCCCCAGCGAGGTGAAAGTGCTTGGTCAAGCTCGAGCAGCCTGTGCAAGCGCGCCTTGATCGGCAGTGTGGTACTGGCGCCGGCGTAATCACTCACATAGTGGTTCATTACCCTTTGCACGCACTGATACAGGCGCTGTGGATCGCGCAGGCACTCGGTGAAGATGGCGTTGCGTGACTCGTAAACCGTAAGGGCATCGTCAACATCGACGCTAGGCAAAGCGTCCTGAAATTCCCGGCACACCGCCAGTAGTAGCTCGCGCATCAGTGTTGCGGTCGTAATACCCTCTTGCTGGGCGATGTAGCGAATGCTGTAGGGCAGAATATGACCGTGAGCAAATAACATATGCGCGGTAATTAATAGGTAGCCCTGCAGGCCCTGTTCACGGCTAAAGCTGTGACAGGCGACCACGTATTCGCCCTTCGCCTTGCCGTAGCCGGCCACCGGAATGGTTTCGATCTGATATTCCTGGCGTTTTTCGTAAAACTCGGTGCCTGGCAGCAGGGTGTAGGCAAAAATATTGAGGTTGGGGAAAACCTGCAGCAGTTCATCGAGGTTGCGCTCAAAATCCGGGAGATTATCGCCGGGTAGGCCCCAAATGAGCTCGGCGGCAATAGGCACCCCTTTACTGGCCATATCTTTGGCAATGGGCTCGTACTTATTGGCGGCCATGTTTTTGCGATTGCTAAGCTCAAGGGCCTTTGGCGTTAGGGTTTGCAGGGCGAGTTGATAGTGCGGCAGTAGCCCGTGCTGGTTAAGCAGCAAGACAATTTCCTGCACCCGCGGGCTGTGTTTCTTTGACCACGAGGTGGCGAAGCTGCTGGGTAGGCCGGTGGTGTTTTTCAGTTCGCAAATGAGTTTGGCTTTGTCTAAGTCTTCTCTCAATGCACCAAAATTGGAATCGGCAAGCCAGATATCCTTGATGCCAGCGGCAACAATTTTGCGCCAGTCCCGCTCAATCCTCTCCATGGAAAACTGGTACATTTTCGAACCGATAGCGCCGGTGCCCCATTCGCAAAACGCGCATTTAAAGGGGCAGCCACGGCTGCTTTCATAGGAAACGGAGTCGTAGAGTGGCTTACCCGCATCATCACACAGCGGCACTACATCGAGGGCCGAGGGGAGGGCGTCGAGATCCTGGCGGCGCTTGCGCTCAGCAGTTTTTACCAGTTCACCATCGCGCAAATACGCGAGGCCATCCACGTCTTGCCACTGCTCTCGGCTCTCGCAGTCCAGCCACTGGGCGAAGGTGGTTTCTGCCTCGCCCAGAGCAATAACATCAATCGGGTCGTCGTACAGATAATCCTCAGCTTGTTGAACGTGGGGCCCGCCGGCAATGCAAAGGACTTGCGGGCAGTCAGACTTGATTAGCGCGATCAACTCGAGAAATTCCGCTGCATTCCAGGTGTACATACTGAAGCCCACCACCGGTACACCGCCACGTGCGATGCAGGCGATGAATTCCTCTCTAAGCTCGGGCCATGTGGCTTTCCAGGCGTCAGCCGCGTCGCTGTCGCGAAAATGTATCAGGCGTATGTCGTTGCCGGCTGGGTTATTGCCGTAATGCTGGTAGTACGCTTTCAAGCCGCCCGTTGTGGTGGGAACAGCCCAAAAGCCGTCCGAGTCCATGCTGAATAAATAAACGGGGCGAGGGGAGTGCGCTGAGCTCATGTGGGTGGAATGCCTTGTTGTGATTATGGCGCTATTGTCGCATCTTGCGCCGCTATTTGCTCATGAGTAAGCCGAGGGTTAACTAAGCCGTTCGGGTGAGGTTGATCCACCTATTATGCGGCAAGATCGCCGCTGAATAAAAAAACTTCGGAGAGTCGGATGGTTGAAGTACACGTAGAGCGCGATTTAGATTTCCCCGCCGCAACGGTTTGGGCCTTATTGGAAGATTTTGGCGACATTAACTGGGCGCCGGGTATCGACAAGATTGAGGTAATCGGTGAGGGCATTGGCATGATTCGCCGTTTGCACCTGGCGGGCATGGAGCCGATTGATGAGCAGCTCGAAAGTATGGACGCCAGTACCATGAGTTTTGGCTATACGATCCCTCGCGGTATTCCCATGCCGGTAACCGATTATTCGGCCAATGCCAAGGTGACGGCCATTGATGACGGCAGCTGCCATGTAGACTGGTACGGCCGGGCAACACCACAGGGCGCATCAGACGAAGAGGCGGCCGCGATGATTCGCGGTGCCTATGAAATGCTCTTGCAATGGGTGGACGAGCACCTGAAATCGCGCGCTTAATGCGCTTTTTTGCAATAGCGCTGTATCAAGCTGGGCATTGTGGCAATGCCCAGTAAGTGGCGGCGCACCAGCTCCATACCCAGCGCCGACACCCACATTTGAAAGGCCTGGCGGTCAAAAGGCAGCACCAAGCATTCCGCTTTTAGGTGATCTGCGCTGCCCCAGGCTATCCATACTGTGCCGACCGGCTTGTCTTCAGAGCCACCATCGGGCCCGGCAATGCCTGTGACGGCCAAGGCCACATCGGCTTGGCCAACGCGTAGGGCGCCCTGCGCCATGGCCAGGGCAACGTCTCTGCTTACCGCGCCGTGCTGTTGCAGCAGCGCCTCACTCACGCCCAACTGGCTGCTTTTCATCGCATTTGAATAACTGACGATGCCACCGGGAAAGACTTTCGATGCGCCAGCGATGCTGGTGATTTGGGAGGCGATCAGGCCGCCCGTGCAGGACTCTGCCGTGCACAGGGTTTGGTTTCGCTTGCTGAGTTCGTCGACCAATACTGAGGGCAAACTGAGCGGCAGTTCGCCGAGTAAATGTTCGCCGAGCAGGGTTTCAACGGGCGTGCGCCACTCGGCCAAGGTCGTGTTTGCATGTTCACCGCGCGCAGTTAACTTTACTTCCAGCACGGGCATCGAAGCGCGAAAACCCAGTTCGATATTGTCGGGCCAATTGGGTAACTCGCGGTCAAACAGCTCCTGTATGCCGGACTCACCTAAGCCAAAAACGCCAAGACGAAGGGTGTGAATATGGTCCGACTCGAAACGCTGCTGGAGCAGGGGAAGGAGTTCGTCGGTCAGCATCTGACGCAATTCGCTGGGTACCCCCGGCGTCGCCAATACCAGGCAGTTACGATACATAAGCCGTATTCCCACGGCGCTGCCTCGGGCGTTAGCGATAATATCGCAGCCCTCGGGGAGAATGGCTTGCTTGCGGTTAGAGGCGTTCATGCTGAAACCGCGTTGCTCGCACCAATGTGATAAGTGCGCCAATGCCTCGGGGTGTTCGGTAAGCGGCCGGTCGCAGAGCTGGGCCAGCACTGCGGCGGTTAGGTCGTCGACGGTGGGGCCGAGACCGCCATTAATAATCAGTACATCGCCCTCTTCACACAGCTGATCAATTTCCTTTTGCAGTAGCGCGCTGTCGTCGCCTACGGTGACCTTTTTATGTATTCTCCAACCTTGTGGCGCCAGTTGCTGGGCAACCATCGCGGAGTTTGAATCAATAATATCGCCGGCCATAAGTTCATTGCCGGTTAACAGTAAATTCAGCTTCATAGCGTTCCGGTTTTTCAAGTTTGCTGGCGATTATCACCTAAAACGGGCATACAATGCCTGTGTCGAAAAAGCTCGGAGAGAGCATAGTATGAAATCATCGTTAAACGCGATATTTGCCGTAGCGATTGTTGCGTTGATTGGCTTTGAATATTGGCAGTACCGCCATAATCAAGCGGAAACGCAGCGTTTGGAGCAGCAACTCGTTGCCTTACAGCAAAGCGTGGACGCCCTGAGCCTGCAGCTAAACAGTGCCAAGGAAGAGGACGCTGCCAGTTCGCTGGGGAATCTTCTCGAGGAAGCCAACAAAGCGTTGGTTGATGGTTGGTCGGTGATGGTCGATGCAGTTGAGCGCGAATTACAACGCGCGCAACAGCAGATCGAAGAAAGCAAAAAGCCGGAATCAGAAGCGCCTCCCCAGGCGCCGCAGAGCCACTATGGTCCCGGGGCGCTCTGAGTCGCGAACGTGTTAGTGGCGCAATTGCGCGTCCAACTCGTCTACGAGCTCAGCCCACTCGGCATCGTCGTCCAGGGCCTGCTTCAAAAAGGCGGCCTGGCTCGGCGACCAGAAGTGAGCCTGGTGCAGGGCCAGGTCTTTGGGGAGTGGCCGGTGACGCCCAATGAATGCTTCAATGTCGCTGGACGTTGCTGGCAGGCCGAGTTGCTGAAACAGTGCTGACATGCTGTGAAATTCTGCTTCCATATTACCCTCCGTTATTCATGGTGAGTCAGCTGTCAGCCTAAACGATTAGGAGGTCGGCAGTAAATCCAGCCTCAACCCTGCATTCCACCCGCCGTCGACAATAAACTCAGAGCCTGTTGAGTAACTGCTTTCGTCGGAGGCCAGAAACAGTGACATATTGGCCACTTCGGCGGGAAGGCCGACCCGCGGTAAGGGGTGATTGACGTAGAAGGCATTGTCCTCGTCGCTGGGCTGGGCACCTTCTCCCGCGCCGTGCATGTCGGTGTAAATGCCGCCTGGGTGGACCGTGTTCACGCGAATATTGTAGGGGCCTAATTCAATGGCGGCCGACTTACTTAGGCCGCGAACCGCCCACTTTGACGATACATAGGCGCTCAAACCGTTTTTTGCTTGCAGGCCGTCGATAGACGAAATATTAATAATCGAGCCGCCGCCGCTGCGCTTCATTGGCTCGATGGCGGCGCGTATGCCGAGGTAGGGGCCGAGCTGATTAACCTTGATAACGCGCATGTAGTCATCGCCGTCCGAATCGGCGATAGCGGCTGCGTGGAGTATCGCTGCATTATTTACCAATATATTGAGCGGTCCAAGGGCTTCGGCTTCGGCAATCAGTGTTTGCCAATCCTGTTCGCACGATACATCGGCATGCACGTAGCGAGCATTCTCGCCTAACTGTTGGGCCAGTGCCTGCCCGGGCTCATCCAGTAGGTCGGCGATTACCACTTTGGCGCCTTCTTCTACAAAACGTTTGGCGGTGAGTGCGCCCATTCCGCGCGCAGCACCGGTGATAATTGCCACTTTTCCCGCGAGCCTAGCCATCGATTTCTCCTGTTATTTTGTTAAATTCTCTGCGCATTTAATCGGTGACAAACTGTGCGGTCAATTGTCCAATAGGAGTAGGGCGTAGGTGTTATTCAATATTGGTGCGCCGCCGTTAAGGGAGGGTAGATGAAAAGTACAATCGGCATCGCGCTGTTGCTGCTGGCGGCAGGTCTAATGTGGTTTTATTACCAACAACAAGCGTGTTGCGTTGCGCCCCTTGAACCGCTGCCCATGACAGAGGGCAAATCCTCCCCCGGGGTGACTGCTAATCCGCCATCGCAAAAACAGGCAACAAAAACAGCAGACGGTGTGCCAACTGCGCCACCACTGGATTCGGCGCCGCCACTGGATTTGCGTTTGCCGGCTGATTACACAGAGGACGCGACGCCATTTGAGCCTCAAACGAGTCGCTATGGTGTTGAGCGTTGGTTTGAAGAGGGCGATAAGCCGGAATCAAAATTAAAGCTGAAAAGTAAAATCTACCTTAAAGAAGATGCAACGCTGGATAAAAGTTTCAACGCTTACGATGAAAAGGTCGATGGTGTGGAAATGGGCTTTGAGTACAAAACGCCGTAGGCACGCTGGCAAAGTCAGAAACGTTGAGCAAAAAAAACCCTGCCGAGGCAGGGTTTTTTGTTTTTAGCGCTTGTCCAGTGGGACGAAATCGCGTTTTTCCGGGCCAGTATACAACTGACGTGGGCGACCGATGCGGTAGGCGCCGCTGATCATCTCGTTCCAGTGCGCGATCCAGCCTGGGGTACGACCCAATGCAAAGATAACGGTGAACATGCTGGTTGGGATGCCGATCGCTTTGAGGATGATGCCTGAATAGAAGTCTACGTTGGGGTAGAGCTTCTTCTCAACGAAGTATTCATCTTCCAGGGCGATTTGCTCAAGGCGCTTGGCAATTTTCAGCAGAGGGTCATTTTCCAAACCAAGCTCAGCCAGTACTTCATCAGCTGCTTGCTTCATTACCTTGGCGCGCGGGTCAAAGTTTTTGTAAACACGGTGACCAAAGCCCATCAGGCGGAATGGATCGTTCTTGTCTTTAGCGCGGGCAACAAACTCGTCGATGCGTGAGGCATCGCCGATTTCTTCCAGCATATCCAGAACAGCTTCGTTCGCGCCGCCGTGAGAAGGCCCCCACAGGGCAGCGATGCCAGCAGAAATACAGGCGAAGGGGTTGGCGCCAGTCGAGCCAGCTAAACGCACAGTAGAGGTAGAAGCATTCTGCTCGTGGTCAGCGTGCAGCAGGAAAATCTTGTCCATGGCCTTAGCCAGCACAGGATTAACATTGCTGGGCTCGCAGGGATTGCCGAACATCATGTGCAGGAAGTTTTCTGAGTAGCTCAGGTGATTCTGCGGGTACATGAAGGGCTGGCCGATGGTGTACTTGTAGGTCATGGCAGCCAGTGTTGGCATTTTTGCAATGAGTCGAATTGCAGAAATTTCGCGATGGTGTTCGTCAGCAATGTCCAGAGAGTCGTGGTAGAAGGCTGACAGGGCGCCAACTACGCCACACATAATTGCCATTGGGTGAGCGTCGCGGCGGAAGCCTTTGAAGAACGTGCTCATCTGGTCGTTGACCATGGTGTGCATGCGCACTTTGTTGACGAAGGTTTCTTTTTCAGTTTGGTTGGGGAGCTTGCCGTAGAGCAGGAGGTAACAGGTTTCCAGGTAATCTGACTGTTCTGCCAGTTGTTCGATGGGGTAACCGCCGTGAAGCAGAACACCTGCATTACCATCGATATAGGTGATTTTTGATTCGCAGGCTGCGGTGGAAACAAAACCGGGGTCGTAGGTGAAATATCCGTTACCCGTCAGGGGGCTAACTTCAATCACGTCCGGGCCAATGGTGCCGGAATGGACATTCAACTCCAGCGTTTTGCCATCGATACTCAGAGTGGCTTTCTTATCGCTCATTTGACGGGCTCCTGTTACTTTCTTTTCATAGCTTGTGGCGGTGGTTTCTGCTGTCTGACAATCGGCGTGGTGATGCTGAGCGCAACAGGCAGAAAGGCTCCCTGCAAAATTAGGGAGTCACAAATATAGAGAGCTAAAACGTTTTGTCAACGCTGACCACATTTTACCCTGTGATTGCGGCCGTGGGAATGTTTGATGTTTTCTGTACTTTATGCTGCCCCCCGTCGATGCGTGCGCGGTTTTGGTGCGCCGCAAATCTTATGGCGCCATAATGGCGCGAAATAGTCCCGCAAACCCTTGATATAGCGCTTTTTTGGAGGGCAATTTCGACTAAAGGCGTGTTTGTAATTGCGTATGTATAGCCCTATAATGCGCGGCGTTTCTTCTCGAGCCCCAGTGCTTGCACCTCTTAGGAAGAAGCCCGGGAAGGAGAGCCCGGCAAACTTGATAGATCCACTTCCGTTGAACCGCCCGTAGTAAAAGGGCCTGAAATAAAGTGTGGAAAACCGTGAACGATAAACGACCTGTGAACCTGGATATCGGGACAATCGCACTGCCGATTACCGCATATACCTCAATCATGCACCGCGTCAGTGGTGTTTTCCTAGTGGCCGGTATGGCCGTCTTATTCTGGTTGCTGGGCACTAGCCTCAGTGGTCCAGAAGGTTTCGCTCAAGCCAAAGAGTGTTTGTCATCGTTCTGGGGCAAGCTGATCGTCTGGGCAGTATTAGTGGGCATTAGTTACCACGCTGCTGCGGGAGTGAAGCATTTGGTCATGGACGCCGGTATCGGTGAGTCTATGGAAGGTGGCGAGAGAGGGTCCAAGCTGGTGCTGCTGACTACAGCGGTTCTGGTTGTACTGACGGGGTTATGGGTATGGTAGTTAAATCAGTAACAAGTTTTGGTCGCAGCGGTCTTTCAGACTGGCTGGTTCAGCGAGTATCCGGTGTTGTTCTGCTGGCTTACTTCTTAGTCGTAGGTGGCTACTTGGTTTGCGAAGGCAGCACGATGGATTACGCCCAGTGGAGCGCGTTCTTTGCTTCGACATTTATGCGTGTCTTTAGTACTGCAGCGGTGCTGTCGGTAATTGCTCACGCGTGGATAGGTTTGTGGGCGGTCTCTACTGACTACCTGACCGAGCGTATGATGGGTGGCAAGGGTCTTGTCTTGCGCCTGGCGTTTCAGGCTGCATCAGCAGTTGTTCTGTTCACCTACCTCGTTTGGGGCATCCAGATTCTGTGGAGTTAAGTAATGGCTAATGTTCGTACTATTACCTTTGACGGCGTTATCGTCGGCGGTGGTGGCGCAGGTATGCGCGCTGCACTGCAGTTGGCCCAGTCAGGCTACAAAACTGCGGTAATTTCTAAAGTATTCCCTACGCGCTCTCACACAGTATCAGCCCAGGGTGGTATCACTTGCGCGATCGCGAGTGCCGACCCTCAGGATCAGTGGCAGTGGCACATGTACGATACCGTTAAAGGGTCTGACTACATCGGTGACCAAGACGCTATCGAATACATGACCAGCGTTGGCCCAGAAGCGGTTTTCGAGCTGGATCACATGGGTTTGCCGTTCTCGCGTACAGAAGAAGGTCGTATCTATCAGCGTCCCTTCGGCGGCCAATCTAAAAATTTCGGTGAAGGCGGCCAGGCGGCGCGGACATGCGCAGCAGCTGACCGTACCGGTCACGCCCTGCTGCACACCCTTTATCAGGGCAACCTGAAGAACAACACCGTGTTCTTTAATGAGTGGTTCGCCACTGACATTGTAAAGAACCAAGACGGCGCGGTTGTCGGTGTGATGGCGATCTGCATCGAAACCGGTGAAGTTGTCTACGTGAAGGCGAAAGCAACCGTATTCGCGACTGGTGGTGCAGGGCGTATCTACGCATCTACCACTAACGCTCACATCAATACGGGCGACGGCGTGGGCATGGCCCTGCGTGCTGGCTTCCCTGTACAAGACATTGAGATGTGGCAGTTCCACCCCACCGGCATTGCTGGCGCAGGGGTTCTGGTAACAGAAGGCTGCCGTGGTGAAGGCGGCTATCTGATCAATAAAGATGGCGAGCGCTTTATGGAGCGTTACGCGCCGAATGCCAAAGACTTGGCCGGCCGCGACGTCGTTGCTCGCTCAATGACACTGGAAATTCTCGAAGGCCGTGGCTGTGGCCCCAATGGCGACCACGTATTCCTCAAGCTCGACCACCTTGGCGAGGAAGTGCTGGAAAGCCGCCTGCCAGGTATTTGTGAGCTGAGCCGCACCTTCGCCCACGCTGACCCAGTTAAAGAGCCAGTGCCTGTGGTACCAACCTGTCACTACATGATGGGCGGTATTCCCACCAATATTCACGGCCAGGCATTGACGGTTGACGCCAGCGGCAACGACCAAGTGATTCCCGGCTTGTACGCCTGTGGTGAAGTGGCCTGTGTATCGGTACACGGCGCGAACCGCCTGGGTGGTAACTCGCTGCTTGATCTGGTGGTATTTGGTCGCGCTTCAGGTCTGTTCATTGAGAAAGCGCTGCGCGAAGGCATCGATATGCGCGACGCCTCAGAGAGCGATCTCGAGCAGGCCAATGAGCGTTTGAACCGCGTTAACAACAGCAAAGGCGGCGAGAAAGTTGCCGATCTGCGTACCGAGCTGCAAAACGTCATGCAGAACCACTTCGGTGTATTCCGCCGCGGTGACTTCATGCAAGAAGGCGTGAAGAAATTGGCAGATCTTCGTGGTCGCATTGAAAACGCGCATCTGGAAGACAAGAGCAACGCGTATAACACAGCGCGTATCGAAGCGCTTGAACTGCAAAACCTCTTTGAGGTGGCCGAAGCAACGGCTATCGCCGCTGAGGAACGCAAGGAAAGCCGCGGTGCTCATGCTCGCGAAGATTTCCAAGATCGCGACGATGAGAATTGGCTGTGTCATTCCATGTACTTCCCTGGCGAGAAGCGTGTTGGTAAGCGTGCGGTTAACTTCGCGCCGAAAACCCGCGAAGCTTTCGCGCCTAAAGTACGCACCTACTGATCAGGGGAGAAGAGAAAATGTTGAAAGTCAGTCTCTATCGCTACAATCCTGAAGTCGATCAGGAGCCGTACATGCAGGATGTCGAGCTCGACACCGGCGGCAAAGACCTGATGGTACTCGACGTATTGGAACTGCTGAAAGCGAAGGACCCTTCGCTGACCTACCGCCGCTCTTGCCGCGAAGGTGTCTGCGGTTCCGATGGTATGAACATCAATGGTAAAAACGGTTTGGCGTGTATTACGCCAATTTCGGAAGCCTTGAAAAACGGCAAGGGTGGTAACACCCTGGTGCTGCGCCCGCTGCCCGGCTTGCCCGTTATCCGTGACTTGATTATTGATATGAGCTTGTTCTACAAGCAATATGAGAAGATCAAGCCTTACCTGATTAACAACACGCCAGCGCCCGCGATCGAGCGTCTGCAATCACCTGAAGAGCGCGCCAAGCTCGACGGCCTGTACGAGTGTATTCTCTGTGCATGTTGTTCAACGGCTTGCCCGTCTTTCTGGTGGAACCCGGACCGCTTCATCGGCCCCAGCGGCCTGTTGCAAGCTTACCGCTTCCTTGCGGATAGCCGCGACACGGCAACTGAACAGCGTTTGAGCGAACTGGACGATCCTTTTAGCGTCTTCCGTTGCCACGGCATTCAAAACTGTGTCAATGTTTGCCCTAAAGGCTTGAACCCAACTCGGGCTATCGGCCATATTCGCAACATGTTGCTGAATCGGGCGAGCTAATCGCTGAGGGGCTCGAGAGAGCCCCACTTATTAGACCCTGCGAAGATAGGGCTAAAATCTGCGCGTATTGTGTCCTTTGGTGTCACAACGTGACACCGGAACAAAATACAACTCGGTGCTTACCGGCACTAGCGAGATAAAAAACGTATTGAGAGGGATTGGCTAAGGCCTGTGGTTTAAGCCGGCCTCGCGGCGTACACTGAGCGCTGCGGGCGTAAGACGATGCAAAACGCCTTATCGGGCGATGCAGCATCCGGCAGCCACGCCTCTCGTTATTAGGTGGACAGGAATGCAGAAAGCGTCAATGGAGCTTCTTTGGAAGAGCTCCCACATATCTGGTGGAAATGCGGGTTACGTCGAAGACCTGTACGAAACCTACCTCACTGATCCCAATGCTGTTCCCGAGGAATGGCGAAACTATTTTCAACAGCTCCCTCGCGTCAGCGAATCCGCTATCCGCGATATCCCTCATTCTCCGATCCGAGATCACTTCGCTCAGTTAGCCAAACAGCCGGTTCGCGCCGCTGCCTCGGCCAGTAGCGAGGTCAGCGAGCATGAGCGCAAGCAGGTACGGGTTATCCAGCTGGTCAGCGCATATCGTCAGCGGGGCCACCAGGAAGCGCAGCTCGATCCGCTGAACCTGTGGCAGCGCCCGGGCGTACCCGATTTGGAGCTGCAATATCACCAGCTCAGCGAAGCGGACTTCGATACCGTGTTCCAGACGGGTAGTCTGTACATCGGTAAAGACCAAGCGACGCTTCGCGAGATCTACGACTCGCTGCGTGAAACCTACTGTCGCTCAGTCGGCGCCGAGTTCATGCACATTGTGGATACCCGCGAGCGTGCGTGGATTCAGCAGCGTATGGAGAGTGTACGTTCAAAGCCGGAATACGGTTTTGAGGCGCGCAGCCATCTGCTGGAGCGCTTGACCGCTGCAGAGGGGCTGGAGAAATCGCTGGGTTCAAAATACCCCGGTACCAAGCGCTTTGGCCTGGAAGGCGGCGAGAGCCTGATCCCAATGATCGACGCCATGATCCAGCGCGGCGGCGAATACGGCGCCAAAGAAATTGTCATTGGTATGGCCCACCGCGGCCGACTCAATGTATTGGTCAATATTCTGGGCAAGAACCCCGCCGAACTTTTCGACGAGTTCGAGGGCAAGGTTCAATACCAGGGCTCGGCCGACGTTAAATACCACCAGGGCTTTTCTTCCAACGTGATGACCCCGGGCGGGGAAGTGCATTTGGCACTGGCCTTCAACCCGTCTCACTTGGAAATTGTATCGCCAGTGGTCGAGGGCTCTGTGCGTGCACGGCAGGATCGTCGTTTTGATCCCGTCGGGGAAAAGGTCGTGCCGATAGTACTCCACGGCGATGCGGCCTTTGCCGGTCAGGGTGTGGTTATGGAGACATTCCAGATGTCCCAGACCCGCGCTTACAAAACCGGTGGCACGATCCACGTCGTCATCAACAACCAAGTGGGTTTCACCACCAGCTTGCAGGAAGACGCACGCTCCACGGAATACTGTACTGACGTTGCAAAAATGGTACAGGCGCCGATTTTCCACGTTAACGGTGACGATCCCGAAGCGGTATTGTTCGTGTCGCAGTTGGCCGCCGACTTCCGCCAGGAATTCAAGAAAGACGTGGTAGTCGATTTGATCTGCTACCGCCGTCGCGGTCACAACGAAGCGGACGAGCCGTCAGGCACCCAGCCGCTGATGTACAAGCAAATCAGCAAGCAAAAGAGCACGCGTGAGCTCTACGTCAACAAACTGCTTGACGATGGCACTATCGACAAAGCGCTTGCCGACAAAATGGCCTCTGAATACCGTCAGGCCCTGGACGACGGTCAGCACGTTGCCAAGAGCTTGGTGAAAGAGCCGAATACCGAGCTGTTTGTCGATTGGACGCCGTATCTTGGGCATGCGTGGGATGTCTCGGGTGATACCCGCATCGACGCCAAAGAACTCAAAGAAGTGGCAGAGGCGGTTAACGCCGTGCCAGAGGCCTTTAGCGTGCAGCGCCAGGTGGCGAAGATCTATGAAGATCGCCGCAAAATGGCTGTCGGCGCCATGCCAATCAACTGGGGCTTTGCCGAAACGCTGGCCTACGGTTCCCTGCTCAATGCTGGCCACCAGGTTCGCCTTACCGGGCAAGATGTGGGCCGCGGAACCTTCTCGCACCGCCACGCGGTATTGCACAACCAAACAGACGCCAGCCGTTATGTGCCACTGCAACACGTGAGTGATGATCAGCCGTCGTTTGATATTTACGACTCGCTGTTGTCCGAAGAGGCGGTACTGGCGTTTGAATACGGTTACGCGACCACCCAGCCCAATGCATTGGTGATCTGGGAAGCGCAGTTTGGTGATTTCGCCAACGGCGCACAGGTGGTAATCGACCAGTTCATCAGCAGTGGTGAGCTGAAATGGGGCCGTTTATGCGGTCTCACCATGTTGTTACCCCACGGCTATGAAGGCCAGGGGCCTGAGCATTCATCTGCTCGCTTAGAACGCTTCCTGCAATTGTGTGCCGAGCACAACATTCAAGTGTGTGTGCCCTCTACGCCGGCGCAGGTGTTCCATATGTTACGCCGCCAGGTTATCCGCCCGCTGCGCCGCCCACTGGTGGTTATGTCACCGAAGAGTCTGCTGCGCCACAAGGAAGCGGTATCAACGCTGGAAGAGCTGACGGATGGCCAGTTCCAGAATGTGATTGATGAAACCGACGATATCGATAAGTCAAAAGTGACGCGCATGGTGTTGTGTAGCGGCAAGGTCTATTACGACCTGCGCGACGCTCGCCGTGAGCATGGCAAAGACTCTATCGCTATTGTTCGTTTAGAGCAGCTTTATCCCTTCCCCTACGACGATCTGCGTGAAGTTATTGCGCAGTATCCAAACCTGAAGAAAGTGGTTTGGTGTCAGGAAGAGCCGCGCAACCAAGGGGCGTGGTACAACAGTCGCCACCGTATGGCGAGGGTAATTCGCAGCTTTAAACCCGAGAAGAATTTGCTGTTGGGCTACGTCGGTCGCGAACCGTCAGCGTCGCCGGCTGCGGGCTACATGGCCTTGCACATTGAACAGCAAGAAAAATTCATCAGTCAGGCTTTGAAACTCTAGGCCGGACCAGCGCATAACCATAGACGCGTGCAGCGAACTAACGACAGGATGAAAAATGAGTACTGAAATCAAAGCGCCAACGTTTCCAGAATCTGTTGCTGATGGCTCTATTGCAACATGGCATAAACAAGTCGGTGAGGCGGTAAGCCGCGACGAGCCGCTGGTAGACATCGAAACCGACAAAGTCGTGCTCGAGGTTGTTGCACCAGCCGACGGTGTGTTGAAGGAAATTATCAAAAATGAAGGCGACACGGTATTGAGCGACGAAGTCGTGGCCGTGTTTGAAGAGGGCGCCGCAGGGGAAGCCCCCAAAGCGGAGAGCGCACCTGAAGCAGCGCAAGCACCCGCCGCGAGTGAAGATCTGAAGATCAGCCCGGCGGCGCGCAAAGCGCTGGAAGAAAAGGGCATTGATGCCAGCGCCGTAAAAGGCACCGGCAAAGGTGGCCTGATCACGAAAGAAGATGTGATGAATTACCAGGCGCCAGCTGCCAAACCGGCCGCTGCAGCACCTGCACCCGCAGCCGAGGTGGATGTGCCTGCCGGTGAGCGCGTTGAAAAACGTGTGGCGATGACCCGCCTGCGTAAGCGCATTGCCGAGCGCCTGCTTGAAGCCAGCCAGACCACAGCGATGCTCACGACCTTTAACGAGGTCAATATGAAGCCGGTAATGGAGCTGCGCAAACAGTACAAAGACCTGTTTGAAAAGAGCCACAATGGCACGCGCCTGGGCTTTATGGGTTTCTTCGTTAAGGCAGCTTGCGAAGCACTGAAACGCTTCCCAGCGGTGAATGCCTCAATCGACGGCGACGATATCGTTTACCACGGTTACCAGGATGTTGGTGTGGCGGTTTCGACCGATAAAGGTCTGGTAGTGCCGGTATTGCGTGATGCCGACCACATGAGCCTGGCCAAGATCGAAGACAAAGTACGCGACTTCGGCTTGCGCGCTCGCGATGGCAAGCTGGGTATCGAAGACATGACTGGTGGAACCTTCACCATTACCAACGGTGGTGTGTTTGGTTCGCTGTTGTCGACGCCCATTCTGAATCCGCCGCAAACGGCCATTTTGGGTATGCACAAAATCCAGGAGCGCCCGATGGCTGTGAATGGTCAGGTTGAAGTGCTTCCCATGATGTACTTGGCGCTGTCTTACGATCACCGCTTGATCGACGGCAAAGACGCCGTGCAGTTCCTGGTCACCATTAAGGACCTTATCGAAGATCCTGCGCGCATTCTGCTTGAGGTTTAAGACCGCTGCTAGCGTCAATGGAATCCATGGTTTAGGTATTACAGGAAACAAATATGTCTAAGTACGATGTTGTCGTAATCGGGTCAGGACCGGCAGGCTACGTAGCCGCTATTCGCGCTGCGCAGCTGGGTTTGAAAACGGCCTGCGTTGAGAAAAACCGCAACAAGGCGGACAAGGTTGCCCTGGGTGGCACTTGCCTGAATGTTGGCTGTATCCCCTCTAAAGCGCTGCTCGATAGCAGCTACAAGTATCACGAAGCGAAAGACGCCTTTGATGTACACGGTATTTCTACCGGTAAAGTGAGCATCGATGTGCCCGAGATGATCAAGCGCAAAGACGCGATCGTCGATCAGCTAACTGGCGGTGTCGGCGGCCTGTTTAAGGCCAACGGCGTAACCACCATCGAAGGTTACGGCAAAGTGCTGGCGGGTAAGAAGGTTGAAGTCACCGCGGAAGATGGTTCGACGTCAACGCTGGAAGCAGAAAACATCATTATCGCGGCTGGTTCAGTGCCGGTTGAAATTCCACCAGCGCCTATCGACCAAGAGGTGATTGTCGACTCCACGGGCGCGCTGGAATTCCAATCTGTGCCCAAACGCCTT
>Ga0105235_100005_pt1 | contig 121276 bp, 113 predicted proteins | sample Virmet3819_2500_FD_90059 | JGI IMG/M metagenome (GOLD analysis project Ga0105235, IMG submission 90059) | Marine viral communities from the Southern Atlantic ocean transect to study dissolved organic matter and carbon cycling - metaG 3819_2500 | ecosystem: Environmental > Aquatic > Marine >... | reverse complement strand
TAATGGGCAACTTGGCGTTGCGGTGGCAGGATCAGGAAGGCGTGCGCTTGCAACGCTTCGACCTCGTCGATATCCGTTCCTTGTCTCCTCGGGGAGAGTTCTTTTCACCGATCAGCTGGCAGGTTCAGCTGGGGTTGGAGCGCTTGGATGATGCCCCCAGTCAGCCGCTTGTTGCGCAGATTAATGCCAGCGGCGGCGGGACCTGGCCAGTGATGAAAGGCGTGGCCTACCTGATGCCGGCATTGCGTTTTGAATATAACGCGGATTTTCGCGAGGACTGGCGGTTGGCGCCTGGCATCAATATTGGCCAGCTTTGGCAAGGAGCCAAGTATTCTGCCGAGATAGCAGGCCAGTGGCAGGACTTCTCCGGCGCCGGAGAAAGGAAGGTCCTTAAACTCAGCGGGAATTACGCATGGTCTGCCGATAGCAGTTTGCGCTTGAGTATCGACTATCGAGACCAGCCTTGGGGGCATTCTCACGGAGTAGCGCTATCATGGCGTCAGCATTTTTAGGCCGTGCGGCGGCGTTGTGTCTCGCCGTTGTTTTATTAAGTGGCTGCGAGGCGCTGTTATTTTTTCCTCAGCAGCAGTTGCTGCGCACGCCGGAAGATGTCGGCCTTGTGTATCAGGATGTGCGAATCCCGGTCGGAAATACAGCGCTCCACGGCTGGTGGCTGCCAGCTGAGCAGCCCCGCGCAACGCTGTTATTCAGCCACGGTAATGCCGAGAATATCAGCACCCACTTGGCGAGTGTGTATTGGTTGCCGAAAGAGGGCGTCAATGTTCTGTTAATTGACTATCGCGGCTTCGGTAAATCCGAGGGGGTGCCCAGTGTGGCGGCGGCGGTAGAAGATGTACGCGCAAGCTGGCAGTGGTTGTTGGCTGAGCAGGGGGATTGGCCCTTGTTTGGACTGGGGCAGAGCTTAGGGGCAAGCCTGATGGCTGCCGCGACTGCGCGAGAGGCCGAGGCGCTTACGGGGCATATTGCCGGGCTGGTGCTCGATGCCGGCTTTACTCGCTATTCTGCTGTGGCGAGAGAGCAGGCTGCTAAGAGCCCCCTTACCTGGTTGTTGCAGTGGCCGGTTGGCTGGGCCATGCCATCGGGTTTTGATCCCATCGATGCCCTGTTATCGCTACCGTCAGCGCCGGTGCTGATTATTCACGGCCGACGCGACCCAGTGATTGCTCTGCATCATGCGCAGCAGTTACATGAACAAGCCAAACCGCCAAAGTCACTTTACGTATACGACGGCGGTCACATTGAAAGTTTTCATCGCGCTGCCACGCGGCAGCGCCTTCTGGATTTTATTGATGAGAGCGTAGGGCGCTAAGCTGCGCGAACCGACGCCGTCAGTGTTGGTGTCCGCCCTCACCATGAGCGTGACCGTGCTCACGCTCCTCCGCGGTGGCGGCGCGCACTGAGTCGATATGAATGGTAAAGGTAAGGGTTTTACCCGCCAGTGGGTGGTTGGTGTCCACGTCGACAGAGAATTTGCCCACCTTCACTACGGTAGCGCTACGGCTGCCCTGGTCAGTATTGAAACGCACGATTTGGCCCACACGTAATTTACCCTCGTGCTTCAAATACTTGGCAGGAATGCGTTGCTGTTTACCTTCTTGCACTACGCCGTAGGCTTGCTCGGGCGGAAGCGTGACTTCAAAGTCATCGCCGGCTTGGCGTTTGCTGAAGGCTTTTTCCAGGCCGGGAATAATATTGTTCGCACCGTGTAAATAGAGGGTGGGCGTCTCGCCAAAATTACTTTCCAATACACTGCCGCTGCTGTCGCGCAGCTCATAGTGGAAGGCCACCACACAATTAGTATCGATTTCCATACATCCCCCTGCAATCATCACTGCCACGGCTCGCTAGAGCATTTGCCGCGTATAATAAGTGCTGATGAGGGCTTAGGGTAGAAAAACAAGAAAGGAGTTCGAGAATATGGGAGAGGTCGTTAAATTTGCGCCACGCAAGCCGCGCAAACAAAGCAGCCTGTGCCGGGAAGGCCACCATAAGTGGAAGGTGGAAAAGCGTACGCAGTTTGATGTAAAGCAGGGACGGTTGGTGAGTGTTTATAAGTGTGAGCGCTGTGGGTTGACGAAAACCCGCTCCGACTAAGCGGCGTGAGTTTAGTGTGCGAGTTCTTCGTCTAGCTCGGCGCTGATCAGTGCCAACCAGTTTTGGGCCTCGTCATGGCCTTCCACCGCTTTCACCACGCATGCGATCCCCAGCAGGTGCTCCATGAGGAGTTTTCGCATTGGAACGTTGTTCTCTGAGGCTTGTTCCTGTAGAAACAAGAACGCCTGTGCGCTAATGTCGTCGATCTGCATCTGCTGAGTGTTTTCTCGATACTCTGACAGCGTGACTACTTTTGACATTGCCATTTCGCAATCCTCTTGTGACATGGCAAAAGTATATGACGGCACCGCGGTGTAAGCGCTTCGTAATTACACGTATGGGGCATTCTGCGGGAATGCTGAACATTTGAGGAACTGGCTAAATCTATGTCTGACAATATCGTGATCGGCGCCGATGGCGTTGAGCAGATCCCATTAAAATCTTATACCGAGAAGGCGTATTTGGATTACTCCATGTACGTAATTCTTGATCGCGCGCTGCCGAATATTGCCGATGGCTTAAAGCCTGTTCAGCGCCGAATTGTCTATGCGATGAGTGAGCTGGGATTAAAGGCCAGCGCAAAATACAAGAAGTCGGCGCGCACCGTTGGCGATGTTATCGGTAAATTCCACCCCCACGGCGATAGCGCGGTCTATGAGGCCATGGTGCTCATGTCTCAGGACTTCTCTTACCGTTATCCGCTGATTGACGGTCAGGGGAACTGGGGCTCTCCCGATGACCCCAAATCGTTTGCGGCGATGCGCTATACCGAGTCCAAGTTGACGCGCTACGCCGAAGTCATGCTGAGCGAGTTGGGGCAGGGCACGGTAGATTGGGTGCCGAATTTTGACGGCGCGCTTGATGAGCCTGCCATGCTGCCCGCGCGGGTGCCCAATATTCTGCTGAACGGTACCACAGGTATCGCGGTGGGAATGGCCACCGACATACCCCCTCACAATCTTCGGGAAGTGGTGAGTGCCTGCATTCATCTTCTCGATGCGCCCAAGGCCACCGTTGCCGAACTCTGTGAGCACGTGAAGGGCCCGGATTTTCCTACCGATGCCGAGCTGATTACCCCCGCTGACGAAATTCGAAAAATCTATGAGACCGGGCGCGGCTCCTTGAGAATGCGGGCGGTGTGGCAGGAGGAGCACGACGACATCGTTATTACGGCGTTGCCTCACCAGACATCAGGCTCCAAGGTGTTGGAGCAAATTGCCCAACAAATGCAGGCCAAGAAATTGCCAATGGTGGTCGACTTGCGCGATGAGTCCGACCACGAAAATCCGACTCGGCTGGTGATCGTGCCGCGCTCTAACCGAGTGAATACCGAAGCGCTAATGAACCATCTGTTCGCCACCACGGACCTGGAGCGCAGTTATCGGGTCAATATGAATATGATCGGCATTGATGGCCGGCCGCAGGTAAAGAGCCTGGATCGTATTCTCGGAGAGTGGCTAGAGTTTCGTACCAACACCACTCGCCGGCGTTTGGAATTCCGTCTCGATAAAGTTCTCAAGCGTTTGCATATTCTCGATGGTTTATTGGTCGCGTTCCTCAATATCGATGAGGTCATTGCCATTATCCGTGAAGAGGATAAACCGAAGCCTGTGCTTATGGAGCGCTTCGGTTTAAGTGACACGCAAGCCGAAGCCATCCTAGAGCTGAAACTGCGTCATTTGGCCAAGCTCGAGGAGATGAAAATTCGCGGCGAGCAGGAAGAGCTGTCGGCCGAGCGGGACCAGCTCGAGCAGACGCTTGGCTCCACCCGTCGAATGAAAACGCTGGTGCGCAAAGAGCTATTGGCCGCGGCAGAAGAATATGGCGACGAGCGCCGTTCACCGCTGGTGGCGCGTAACGAGGCGAAGGCCTTTGCGGAAGAGGATATCGTCTCCGCTGATCCAGTAACCATTGTTTTGTCGGAAATGGGTTGGATTCGCGCGGCCAAAGGCCACGATATTGACCCTGTTGCTCTTAGCTATAAGTCGGGCGACCGTTTCAATTTGGCGGCGAGGGGGCGCAGTAACCAGTCCGTATTGATCTTGGACAGCACCGGCCGCAGTTACAGCGTCGCCGCTCACACACTGCCATCGGCTCGAGGACAGGGGGAGCCCCTGACTGGGCGCATTAACCCGCCGTCGGGCGTGAGCTTTTGCGGAATGATGATGGGGGGCGACGACAGTTATTACCTGCTGGCCTCCGATGCGGGTTATGGCTTCGTTGCCAAGCTGGGTGATTTACACAGTAAAAACAAAGCCGGTAAAGCGACCCTGACCCTGCCTAAGGGTGGTCAGGTAATGTCGCCGGTTGCGGTTGCCGGGCTTGAAGAGCATTTTGTCGTGGTGATCAGTAGCGAGGGCCGTATGTTGGTTTTCCCCGTCACTGATTTGCCGATTATGGCGCGTGGCAAAGGCAACAAGCTGATTGGTATTCCCGGCGCACGCGTCGCCAGCCGAGAAGAGTATGTGGTGGCAACGGTGGTAATGGGCAGTCGCGACAGCATTAAGGTGCTCTCTGGCAAGCGCCACCTGTCTTTAAAACTCTCGGAACTGGAGCACTATTTGGGTGAGCGCGGTCGCCGTGGCCACAAATTGCCGCGTGGCTTCCAGAAAGTTGATGGCGTTGAGCTGATTAGTGCTGAGCAGTAGCGCCGCCATTGGGGCGACGCTGCAGTTGCTCCAGGTCGAGCGACTTCAGCTGGCTGTGCTGGCGCTCCAGTAACTCATTGTAGGGCGACTTGAGGCTTCCCACGCGGTTGCCTCGACAGCTTGCCCAGGCATCGAGGCGCTCGTGGTTGCAGCAGTTGTTGTCCAGCCAGATTCCTTCGCCTTCGGCGGTGGTGATATGCAGCCGGTCAATAGCCGCACATTCGTCAGCCTGGCAGTGCCAGTCACTGCCCTCGCTGCAGACGCGGGCGATACCCGGGCGAATTTTTAAACTGCGGTCCAGCTTGTGGAGTAGCTCTGCGGCGCACAATGCGCGAAACAGTGGGGCGTCGCAGCCGTCCAATTGGAAGAAGCGCAGCGTGACGGCGTTGTGCCGAGTCAGTATGAGTTCGCCGTGGTAGAGGCGAGCAATGGCCTCGCTGCGGGCAAACGCCGTCTGCAGCTGCTGCTCAAAGCGTTCCGCGGTCATTTTTTCTTTCAGGTCGTCATAGGCCTGCCAATGGCAGTGCAGTATGTAGTAGTCGCGGTAACGTTTTTCACCGGCCTGCATCAGCCGAATCTGGGGATTATGTATTTCATTTAGCAGCTCGCCGAGTGCATCTTGGCCGGGGTAGAGGCTCTCATCGTCTTTGATCGGTTGGGCAAGGCGCGCGCGGGCCCTATCCAAATGGCGCTCGATGCCGAGCATGGGTACGGCGATCAGCGCATAGCTCAAGCAGCAGAGGATGGCGGTGAGCAATAACAGCGTTTTACCGAGATCGCGTATTTCATTGCCAATTAGCTCGCTGCTCAACGACAGTTTGACTTGCCCGAGACGCCCATCTGCAGCGACGGCTGACTGGTAGTTCAGGTGGTCGTCCCGCCAGGTTCCGGCTTCCGCGACGGCTTCGCCGCGCGCATTTTGAATGCTGCCGTACACGATGAGCGGGCTTTCGATATAGTCCTGCAATATGGCCTGCAGGCTGACACGGTCATTGCGCAACAGCGCTTGCTGGCTCTGGGAGGCAAGTTGGTTGGTCCACTGCTGGCCGATCAAGCGGGTGGTTTCTAGCAGGATCTGCTTGCTGGCGGTCATGCTGGTAATTAGCAGGGTAAGGCCGGCAATACCGCATATCAGCGCGGCGATAAGGCCGCATTTCGACGCTAGGGGTAGGCGCAGAAGCTGTTTTAGCATGTTTGTTTATCCGCTGAGAGAGTGGTTGCCTGGCAGGAGTATAACAAGGCTGTTAGCCGGTAAAGTGCATTTTCCTCAGATCTCGTGCAAAAGCGCTGGCAGAAAGTCACCTCCACTGTCAGCAGTGCTTGGGCAGGCGCGGCACTCCCGCTACAATAGCGCCAAACCAAGGGGGCAGTGTGAACGAAATTATCATGATCAATATTGCCGGCGACGACCGTCCCGGCGTAACCAGTTCCATTACCGGTATTCTGGCTGACCACGATGTGGCGGTGTTGGATATTGGTCAGGCAGTGATCCACGACACGCTGTCACTGGGCCTGCTGGTGTCCCTGCCCTCGGGAACGGAAGCGGCGAGTATTCTCAAGGATGTTTTATTCCGCTGCCATGAAATGGGGCTGCAAGTGCGATTCTTGCCGGTGAGTGCCGACAGTTACCAGCAGTGGGTAGCCGGGCAGGGCAAGCAGCGCCACATTGTGACCTTGCTGGCGCGTAAAATCAGCGCCCAGCATATCGCCCACGTCACTGAGATCGTTTCACGCTATGGTTTGAATATCGACCGCATTGACCGCTTGTCTGGACGGGTGCCGCTGGAGGGTGTGGATGAGCAGTCGAAGGCGTCGGTGGAGCTCTCTGTGCGAGGCAATTTGGCCGATGCATCCGATTTTCGCGGCGAGCTACTTACGCTCGCCAGCGAGATGGATATTGATATCGCCTACCAGGAAGACAGTATGTTCCGCCGCACGCGTCGCTTGGTCGCCTTTGATATGGATTCGACGCTGATCGAAGCTGAGGTGATTGATGAGCTGGCCAGCGCAGCCGGCGTTGGCGAAAAAGTGGCGGAGATCACCGAGCGCGCGATGCGCGGAGAGATCGACTTTAAAGAAAGCTTTGCTGCCCGGGTCGCGCTTTTGAAAGGCTTGGATGAATCGGTGTTGGAGGGTATTGCCGAGAGTTTACCAATCACCGAGGGCGCCGAACGTCTGGTATCCACCTTGAAGAAACTGGGCTATAAAACCGCCATTTTGTCTGGTGGTTTTACCTACTTCGGTCACCACCTACAAAAGCGTCTTGGCATTGACTATGTCTATGCCAACGAGCTGGCAATTGAAGAGGGGCGTGTTACCGGCGAGGTCAGCGGGGTAGTGGTTGATGGCCAACGCAAGGCCGAACTGCTGCGCGAAATTGCCCATCGAGAAGGTATCGACATGGAGCAGGTGATCGCGGTGGGGGACGGTGCCAATGATCTGCCCATGCTGAGCATTGCGGGCCTGGGGATCGCATTCCGCGCCAAGCCGATTGTGCGCGAGAACGCTAAACAGTCGATTTCTACCCTCGGCTTAGACAGCATATTGTACCTGCTGGGAATCAGTGACCGCCTAAGCAGCCCTTCCGCTCAACCGAAGGCAGCAAATTCGTAAGACATCTCCGTGGATGGGTCTTGCACATAACTGCCCTGAATAAAGTCAGGGCCGAGTTGCCACAGCACGGCCAGGCTGGCGGCACTGCTGACGTTGGGAATCAGTACGCGGCTATTCAGTTGGCGACCACCCTGGATGATCTCTCTGATTTCATCGGCGCTCAGGCTGTCGGTTTTACGCACGCCGGGTTTAATCAGCACGGGCTTAATGTGTTCCAGGAATTTATTGCCGTCTTGGCTGCGGCCGAAGTTGCGCACGGCTAGCCCAATTCCCAGCGACTCCAACTGGCGACAGCAATCCAGAGCAGGCTTCAGCGAGCTGGCAATGCTCTCTTCGCTAAACTGCAGTATCAGCGCACTACCGGGAAGGCCGGCGGCTTTCATGGCGACGCTCAGCCATGAGCAAAACTCGCTATCGTGAAAGACATTGCCGCTGAGGTTGATGGTTAATTTTGTATCCTCGCCAGCGGCGCGCTTTTTCGCCAAGACCTTGGTTGTTTCAACCACAATCCATCGATCGAGCTTATTGTTGTTCGGCTCCTTCTCTACAACGCGCAGCATTTCCCCTGCGGTCACTTCGCCTTCTTGCCAATCTCTAATATCCAGCGAGGCTTCGTAGTAATCCCCCTCGGCATCGCTGAGATTAATAATGGGTTGAAACAGAATTTGCAGGCGCTGGTCGGCGAAAGCCTCTTCAATAAGTGTGCTTATCTCATCACTGCGCTGCAGCTGCTGGCGGTCGCGGTGATAAATTTCGGCAGCGTTACCACCGTCGGCTGCGATGCTTTGCACCGTCTCAAAACACTGGTCAAGCAACGTCGCAGCGTGGGGCGTGGTGAGGTGATTAATGGGCATAATCGCTGCGCTAAAGTGACATTGCAGCGACTGTTTTTTTACCTCAATAATCTCAGACTCGATGGCCTTTAGTGCTTCTTGGCTGGTTTCTAAGGCCCGTTGACTGGGAACATGGTGGGCGATCACTGCGAATAGATCGTCAGCGATGCGACCGTAGTACTGCGCCGGGATTAATGCTTGAAGACGCTCGCTCAAGGCCTGAATTAGTGTTTCGGTATTGTGCAGATTTAAGTCGCGCCGGAACTTGTCGAAGTTATCGAGTTGCAGCACGATGAGTGAGCTATTGCTGTTTCGCTGCGCGTCGACGAAGTCTTGCAGTAGTTGTGCAAAGTGCTTGCGATTTGCCAGCCCGGTTGTCGCGTCGAGGTGGCCGGTGGCGGCGCCGCTGCCAGCTTCGTGCAGGGTTAGCTGTACACAGGCCTCACCGTCGTAGCTCGCGTTATTGCAGGTGACCGAGCTTTTTAGCTCTTGCTCGTCGCTACTTAAAAAACTAATTTCCAGCGTGCTGCCGTCACTGTTGCCTGGCTGCTTTTTTAGGGCGTTTTTAAAGCGATCTTGATCTTTGTTGCAAATCAAATCGACGATAGGAAAACCGTCCAGGTCGTCGTGGCCGACTTGCTGACAGAACAGCGCATTGGCATAAATAATCATGCCGTCAGTGATATAGCAAACCGCATCTTGGTGCGAATCCAGTAGCAGTGCATTGCGTTGCTGCTCTTCAAGCAACGCCGCTTTGGTGGCATCGAGCTCTCTGCGGCTTGCCAGTGCTTCAAGTTCTCGCTGCGCAAAAAACAGCAGGCGCGCGCGGTTTTGGTTGCTCAACACCAAACTGACTGAAGTGTCGGGCAGTGGGATGTTTTCGTCGTCACTGAGGTAGATAAATGGCAGATCGACGTTGGCGTGTCTGAGTATCTGGCCGCACTGCGCAATCGATAATTTGGAGTGCACGGCATCGAAGAATGCTAAGTCCCAGTGGCTATCACTGAGTTGCTCCTGCAGCTCTTTGCCGTCGTTAATCAGCTTGCTATGGGCGACCTTGCCGGCGCGGCGAAATGTGCTGATGATGTCTTCAGCATTGTCGTCATTGAAGCCGATAAGCAGCAATTTTATCGCGGAGGTGCGGGCCATAATTCCTCAACATTGACGTCGCCGGGTACGGCGCTTACAAAATATCCCAGAGCTTGTTGAAGTCGCCTTCATTGTCATCGTCGTCATCGCGTTTTGCCACAATACGGTCGACACTGCTTGTTTGTTGCCGGTTGGTGTCTGTGTACGCGAACAGCTTGTATGCCGTTGAGCTGTCGACGATCTCATCGAGTTTTATACGCATAACGTGGCCGGGGCGAATCAGTTCTACCGTCTGCCCCGTTGCGAAGCCAGTGATGTTGGTTAGCATCACCAGGGGGCCGCTGTCCCGACCGGGAATGAGCAGGGCTCGCTGGAAATCTCCTGAAGCCAGGCCAGATTGCATCGCTCTGGCACTGTAGGCCGTTGCCGCGCTCGCAATCACTTCAACGCCCATTTGATGGCTTTCGTCGCTTCTGAGCCAGCGAACAACGGCTATTCGCCAGTTTTCATAGTCGTCAGTTTTTACACCGATAACTTCTCCAGTACGAATCCGGGTCTCAATAGTGTCCGGCCACTCAATACGGTATCCGGAGGTGCTGCTGTCCATTAGGCGAGCGCGCTGGTAGTGATAGTGGCTCTCGCTCTTGCCGGGGCCATTTTGGGTCTGGGGCAAGGTATAGGAAATGTCTTCGACCGCGGCCCGCTCGCTGCGCCCCTCCTGCCAGTGGTCATTGATATCGTAGTCGCGCGTGTCGCGGCCGCCGCTGCCTGCCCACGGGTCGGAGTTTTGGGGTTTGTTGTTATACGGGTCTGCTCTCGAACTGGCGTCACTGCCCTCAAGTTCGAACAGCTCAAAATCTGACTGATTTGCCGCGAAGTAGTGGGTTGGGTTCATTCCCACGGTAATGAGCGCCGTCTCATCGCAGGGAATACGCTCTGCGGCTCGCAGGGTCGCGGCGCTCCAGGCCATGCTCAACTGGCTGAGCACGTGCTCAGGTAGCTTAAATTCAACGCTGAGTTTGCTGCCAGGGATTTTGCTGAGCAACTTGGCGCTGCCGCCTTGCAGGGCGGAGGTGTCGATGCCCAGCCAACCTGGGCTGGGCGCTTTGTCGGCCAGCTCGCGATAGACCGGGGGAGCGTCTTGCTCGGGGTCGAGTAAGAAAACGCAGCTTTCAAGGCGTTTACTGCGCAGTTCAATCTCGCTGCTCCAGTATCGCAAACCGAAAAACACTTGTTCGATATAGCGCTGGGAAAGCTGCGAGCAGCGGCTGCAGGCCAAAATGAGTGGTCGTAAATAGGCCTGCTCGACGGTGCCGCCGCCTTGGCTGCGATCATCAATGCGCTGCTTGGTGAGCTTTTGCAGTTGTGCGCTGTGGTAGATGTGGTGGAGGTTTTGCCAAAACCGCCGTGGTGGTGTGCGGTATAGCTGGTAGCTGCGAACCAACACACAGCTGTACTCGGTTAACGCGCGATGCAGGCAGGTTGCCAGCGTCTCTTTAGGTTTGAGCAGTCTGGATTCAAGTTCCAAATTTACAAAGGCTTGGCAGTAGCCGAGTGCCAGCAAGGTATTTAGCGTGTCTGCCAACTGAACGATTTTTTCAGACTTCTCGGGCAGAACAATGGGCTTGTTTAAATAGTGTTGCGAGAGGCCGCGGGTAATGTAATGCACATGGGGGCGAATTTTTTCCAGCACTTCAAAGCGGTCACGACCCTTGCAGCGAACATGGCTGAGCTCACTCAGCGCTTGATACAAACGGCGAGTGGTTTCGCCAAGGTTGGCGCGCGGCAGAGTCTCCAGCCACTTTCCGGCTGCCGATGCCGTCAGGCTGAAGAGGCTGTGTTGGTGCCGGTTAATTTCCGGCAGCGGTACCAGCAGGCTTGGTGTGCTGTTCATGGCATTCCGTTATCAATCGCGATACATCACTTCTGCGATGGTAAATAAGTATATGTTTTTACGCGTTTAATTAGCGTAGCGCAAGTGGCGTCTTGCTGCGCTGGCCGGGCTCCTCGCGAACCAGTCGCGGCACTAAGTAGCCGGGCAGCGAGGCCAGTAACTGCTGCATAATTTGTTGCGCTTTGGCATCGTCAACGTGAAAGTGTCCTGCGCCGTTAACCTTGTCCAACACATGCAGATAGTAGGGGAGAACCCCGCAGTCGAACAATTGTTTGCTCAGGCTAGTCAGTGTTTTTGCGCAGTCGTTCACTCCTTTAAGCAGCACGCTCTGGTTGAGAAGCGTGAATCCGGCCCGCTTTAATTCTAGCAGTGCGGTGACAGTGTCGCTGTCGACCTCATTGGGATGATTGGCGTGCACAACGATGACGGTGTGTAATTGCGGCCGCGTCAGGGCATCAATCAGCCCGTGGGTTATTCTCGCTGGTAAAACCAGTGGCAGGCGTGTGTGCAGCCGCAGGGTATTGATTTGTGGCAGGGCCGCCAGGCGGTCAACAAGCTGGTGAAGGTAGTCATCCGGCGCCGACAGGGGGTCGCCGCCGCTTAGAATAACTTCATTTATCTCCGGGTGGGCGCTGATATAGTCCAGCGCCGCGCGCCAGTCGTCCTGACTTGCGCGATTGTCGTTGTAGGGAAAGGCGCGGCGAAAGCAATAGCGACAGTGAACGGCGCAGGCGGGGGTGGTCACCATCAGGACGCGGCCGCGGTATTTGTGGATAAGCCCGGGTACTGGATTGCTGGCCGCTTCCTGTAAGGGGTCATTGCTGTAGCCGGGCTGCTCATTCAGCTCTTGTGCTTGTGGCAATATTTGCAGCAGCAGAGGGTCGTTCCAGTCGCCTGGCTGCATTTTTGCGACAAAGGCCTCGGTGACGCGCAATGGAAAGTCGGCAAGCGCAGTCTGAATATCCGGGCGGTCACCGGGATCGAGTGCTAACCGCTGCCAGAGCTGTTCCGGGCTGCGGATCATGTCGCGGTATTGCTGTTGCCAATCTGTAGTCTGCCAATGTGGCGCGTTAAGAGGTATCATGTCGCCCTTTTAAAAATACGCTAAAGCCCAGTCGCTGAGGATAATCATGGCCAGCTATTCTACCAATGAATTTCGTTCTGGATTGAAAGTGATGCTCGACGGTGAGCCCTGTTCAATTCTAGACAATGAATTTGTAAAACCCGGAAAGGGGCAGGCGTTCAATCGCGTGAAGCTGCGCAACCTTAACACCGGACGGGTGTGGGAGCGTACGTTTAAATCGGGTGAGTCCCTTGAGGGCGCCGACGTGATGGATCATGAAATGGAATACCTCTACAGCGATGGTGAGTTTTTCCACTTTATGGACCCCACCAATTTCGAGCAGGTGCAAGCCGATGAGAAGGCTGTTGGCGACGCCGCTCAATGGTTGAAAGAGCAGGACGTTTGCACCGTGACTCTGTACAACGGCGCGCCCCTGTCGGTGACTCCGCCAAACTTCGTGGAGTTGGAAATTGTCGAAACCGATCCCGGCCTGAAAGGCGATACCGCGCAGGGTGGTACCAAGCCGGCCCACCTTAGCACCGGAGCCGTGGTAAAGGTTCCGCTGTTCATCAGCCAGGGTGAAGTGATTCGCGTTGACACCCGCAGCGGTGAATACGTTAGCCGGGTGAAAAGCTAATTGAGAGACTGGCGCCCCAGTGCGTCGATGGCGGCCCTGCGCAGCAGGGCCGCGCTATACGCTGCGCTGCGCACCCGCTTTGCCGAGCGCGGGGTGATGGAAGTTGAAACGCCACTGCTGGCCTCTTCGCCGGTAACCGACCCCCATATTGACGCCATTGCCACAGCAAATCCGCTGTCGGGCGACCATCCTTTCTACTTACAGACTTCCCCCGAATATGCCATGAAGCGTCTGCTCGCTGCTGGCAGCGGCGCGATTTTTCAAATCTGTAAGGCGTTTCGTGGCAGCGAGCACGGCGCTCGTCACAACCCTGAGTTCACGATGCTCGAGTGGTACGAGCCGGGCGTAGCGCTCGAATCACTGATGGATGAGGTCGCTGCGGTTATTCGCTTGGCCGTTGGCGATAAAGCCGTGGAGCACATGACTTACCGGTCGGCGTTCTTAACCGCGGTAGGCCTGGACCCGCATACCGCCAGCCTCGATGCGTTGCGAGACTGTGCCTCACAGCATATGGATATCAACTTCGAGAGCGATGAGCGTGATACCTGGCTGCAGTTGATCATGTCGGCAGTTGTCGAGCCGAGCTTTGACGGCGAAGCTATTACCTTCGTGGTGGATTTTCCCGAGTCGCAAGCCGCCCTTGCCAATATTGCCATTGATGCTCAGGGGCAATCGGTCGCGCGGCGCTTTGAGGCGTTCTGTGGCGGTTTAGAGTTGGCGAATGGTTACGACGAGTTGCGCGACGCCGGTGAGTTGCTGCGGCGCATACGTCGCGATCACCAGCAGCGTAAGGCAAGCGGTCAAACATTGCCGCCGATTGACCGCAACCTGCTGTCAGCGATGCAGGCCGGTTTGCCCGACTGTTGTGGTGTTGCCGTGGGGCTGGACCGCCTATTAATGCTGGCGACAAGCAGTTCGCGCATTGGAGAGGTTGTGGCTTTTCCGCTGGACCGGGTCTGATCCAGCGGGCTTTACACGGGCTCGAAAGCCGACTCGTTGGTTGGGGGCGGTTTTTCTAGCGTCGACGCGCCAGGGCCTCGCCAAGTCGCGTTGGGGTTAGGGCTTCATACTGCTCCAGCCAATCCACTTGGTCTTTGCCGAATAGCAAAATCACCGTTGACCCAAGCTTAAAGCGCCCCATTTCTTCGCCTTTTTGCAGTACGGGTGCGGCTTCAGTTTCCTGGTACTGGCGGGTGGTAATTTCTCGTGGAGGGGGTGCAACCTGGCCCGCCCATACCGTCTCAATGCCCGCGACAATCATGGCGCCCACCAAGATCATTGCCATCGGGCCGGCCTCGGTATCAAAAATACACACCGCCCGCTCGTTACGGGCGAAAAGGCTGCGTACGTTTTCAGCGGTAGTGGTGTTTACCGAAAACAGCTTGCCGGGGATGTAAGTCATGCTGCGCAGGGTGCCGGTGATCGGCATGTGAACACGGTGGTAGTCGCGGGGAGACAGATAAATAGTTGCAAAGCTACCATCGCGAAAGGTTTCGCTGAGCGCCTCGTTGCCACCGAGCAGGGTATTCAGGCTGTAGTCCTGGCCCTTGGCCTGAAAAATACGGCCATCGTGAATGCGACCTAATTGGCTGATGGCACCGTCCGCTGGGCAGCACAGGGTTTCCGCTTTGTCGTCGATCGGGCGCGCGCCATCGCGCAGCGCGCGGGTAAAAAAGTCATTGAAGTTGGCGTAGTCCTGGGGGCTGTCCGCCGCGGCTTCCTCCATATTGACCTTGTACTGCCGGATGAATTGGCTGATCAAGATGTTTTTTAGCCAAGGGCTGCGACACTCCGCCAGCCGCCCGACAAGGCGCGACAATAAATGCTGGGGAAGCAGGTGTTGCAGAATAATAAAAACAGTGTTCACGATGTCGCCTCTACATTGGCAGTGTATAAAAGAATGTTCTAGGGAGCGTCGCCGGTGTTGATAGGCGTGTCGTCGCGATTACCCCACTCTCCCCACGAGCCGTCATAGGCCTTGATATGGGGGTAGCCAAGTATCTTCATCAATAGATAGCTCAGGCCCGAGCGGTGATGGGTTTGGCAGTGGGTGATAACGGTGCGGTCACGGGTAATGCCCAGTGCCTGCAACTGGGCTTCCAGTTCGCCAAGGTCTTTCAGGCGGAAGTCATTGTCTTTGTCCATGAGTGCCAGCCAGTCTAGGTTGACGGCACCGGGAATGTGGCCGCCCCGCGCAGCCAGTACTTTTTCACCGCGATACTCCTCGGCGCTGCGAGCATCCCATATGGCGAGCTGGCTATTGCCAAGAAGGTTGATAAAGCCTTCGATCTCCGCGATTGGCGTGCTGTCAATGTGGATGCTGATGTCGCTGCTGGGCACGTCGTGTTCGCCGTTTTCGGTTGGGTGGCCACCGGCTAGCCAGGCGTGCAAACCGCCATTGAGGTAGGAGTAGTTGTGATGGCCAATAGCATCCAGGGTCCAGATCAGGCGTCCAGCCCAGCCGCCGCCTTCGTCGTCGTAGGCAACAACATGTTGTTCGGGGCGGAGCCCGATGCGAGAGAACAGCGCCTGTAGGTCCGCTTCGCGGGGAATTTTACCGACGGCTGGCTTTTCGCCGCGCTGTAGTTCCGAGGGGGCAATATGCACGGCGCCGGGGATATGGTGGCGGAGGTAGTTGTCGCGGCTACTGGTATCAACAATCAGCAAATCTGGCTGGTCAAGCGCGGATACAAGCGCTTCGGTCTCAATAAGTAGTGGTAAGTCACTCATAGCGTTCCCTCCTGTTTCGGCGGATTGTAACAGCTAGCGCGGCGGTGCTGCGATGCCTCTGTCGCAGCAGTTCCTGAGCTCGCCGCTGCCGTTAATCGCCGCTTATGCTGGCAATAATTTGTTGGTAGCTGGCGAAGCGCTGCGCAGTGATGTCACCGCCCTCAACAGCCTCGCGAAGCGCGCAGCCCGGTTCCTGTTGGTGCTGGCAATCTCGAAAACGGCACAGGCCGATAAACGGCCGGAACTCTTTAAACCCTTGCAGAACCTGCTCTGGTTCAAGGTTCCACAGCGCAAACTCACGAATTCCCGGTGAGTCGATCAAGCTGCCGCCGCCGGGAAAGTGGTAAAGCCGCGCGGTTGTGGTGGTGTGGCGCCCCTTGGCTGTGGCCTCTGAGAGTGCGCCGACCCGGCTGTCAGTGCCGGGTAATAAGGCGTTGACGAGCGAGGATTTGCCGACACCAGACTGGCCGACAAAAGCGCTGATATGGCCGTCCAGCAGCGCTTTTAAGTCGCTGAGGCCGCCTTCACTGGCGCAGGACGCGGTGAGCACGTCGTAGCCGATGTCGCGATAGCGCTGCACCATGTTGAGCAAGCTGGCGTTGCCCTCCGGGTCGATGAGATCTGACTTATTAAGCAGCAGTACCGGCGTAATATCACTGTGTTCTGCCGCGACAAGGTAGCGATCGATCAGATTGGCGTGGGCCAGCGGCTCGGGCGCAATTACGATAACAATACGGTCAATATTGGCGGCGACAGGCTTTAAACGATTGAAGTTGTCGGGCCGGGACAGTAGTGACCGGCGAGGTTCGCGAGCAACCACTACGCCAGTGGGCTTGCCCGGTCGCCAGATGACCTGGTCGCCAGTGACCAAACCGTCGATATTACTGCGGACGTGACAGCGCTGCTGTTCGCCGGTTTGTCCTTCAACATCCAGCTGTTGGCCGAAGTGACTGACAACAATGCCGGTTTGTTCGTCACCCAGCTCGCCCTCGCTCAACGCTGCCTCAGTATCGGCGGCCCTGCGGCGTGCGCGTTCGCTGCGTTCAGATTGAATTTTTTCTATGCGCCATCTCTGCTGGCGGCTTATTCGGCGTTTACTCATGCCCGACCCTGCGTGAACAGCGCTCATATTAACGTATGAGCTGTTACAATCCAGCAGATACTGCCCGGTAAGGGAGATTTCTGTTCTGTGGAGGTGAGGCAATGTCCAAGGCGATGAATTTAATCTGGATTGATCTGGAAATGACCGGTCTGGATACTCAGAACGATCACATTATTGAAATTGCCACGATCGTGACCGACCCGGAGCTGAATACGCTGGCCGAAGGGCCGGTATTGGCGATCCATCAAAGCGACGAAGTGCTGGCGGGTATGGATGAGTGGAATACTACTCAGCACGGGCAGTCAGGGCTTACCAAGCGCGTGAAGGAAACCTGCATGACGGTGGCGGAGGCCGAGCGGCTGACGCTGGAGTTCCTCGATAAGCATGTCGATAAGGGCGCCTCGCCGATGTGTGGCAACAGCATCTGCCAGGACCGGCGCTTTCTGGCGCGTGAAATGCCCAAGCTGGAGGCGTATTTCCACTACCGCAATCTCGATGTCAGTACGCTCAAAGAGTTGGCGCGGCGCTGGCGCCCCGAGCTGATGAGTGGCCTGAGCAAAAAAGCCAGCCACTTGGCGCTGGATGATATTCGCGACTCAATTGCCGAGCTGAAATATTACCGGGAGCACTTTCTTCGTCTTCAGTAATTGCTGGAATATCCCAGCTTCTCAATACTATTTCGAAGCTTTTCGAACCCGTTTAAGTAAAACCACGTATTAAATAATGTATGTCAGTCGCGTTGACTGGCAACAGAACCAAGCATCGTTGAAAAGCTCTGCTATGTTGCTATTAGTGCAGCGAATTGTCGGGCGCAACAGTGTTGGTGAAAACAATAATACGTGGGGACCACAATGAAAAAACTCCTTCCTTTAAGCATAGCGGCTGCGCTGGCGTTGCCGGTGCATGCTGACGTCAGCTACAGCAATTTATATATCTTTGGCGACAGCCTGTTAGATAGCGGCAACCTCGGGTTGCGATTTACCAACCGCGTGGGCGATGGCAATGGCGACTTCACCGTCGGAGACTATGCGCGTATTGCGCCGCAATATCTGGGCGAAGCCTTAACGCTGCTCACTGCGCCGGCCGCTGCGGGTGGCACAAACTGGGCGGTCGGCGGCTATGAAACCGCAGATATACTCAACTCAATTAACGGCACGGGTCTGGCGCTACCGGCCGGCGGTGCGGTTGCACGTCAGGCTTTTCTCAATGAGACCCCGCGTATCGACCCCGATGCATTGGTGCTAATTGATGGCGGTGGTAACGACTTTTTAAACGGCACGGCCACTGATCAGGCGTCTATTATTAATTCAGCGCGCACGCTGCTTGCGGCTGCACAAGCGCTGAGTGACGCCGGGGCGAACTATATTCTGTTCGCTAACTTGCCAGACCTCGGTCAGACGGCGGCATTGCAGGCTCAGGACCTCGGTGCGCCGGGCAGTGCGGCGGCCGCCTCGGCAGGTGCTGCCGGCTATAACAGTGCGCTGGAGGCATTTTCTGCTTTTGGCAGCGCGAACCTCGTTCCCGTCGATCTGGCGGGGTTGATCAGCTACGTTTCCGATAATGCCGAGGCCTTTGGCTTCGTCAGCGGCACTAACCCCGCGTTTGGGCCGCTGGCTGGCTTCGATCAGCGCTATATGTGCTTTGACGATTCAGGTAATGACTGTGTTGAGCACCCGATATTCGGCATTGATGGCAGCAACCCCAACCCGGATGTGCTGATCTTCAATGACGGTGTGCACCCCACTGCGCAGATGGGGGCAATTACGGGTGACTACCTCATTAGCGTAGTGAATGGCCCGCAAGATGTTGGCCTGATTCCGGAGCTCGGTTTGGACATTGTGCGCAGTCAGCGCGGTGCAACAACGGAATTGCGACGCCAGCAGCAGGCCTCTCCGGGCGAATCGCGGTGGACGATCAGCGGTGTCGGCCTGGACGCAGAGCGCGTTGCTGAAAATGACAGCCGCAGCTTGAATATCGGTTTTAGCAGCCCCTTGAGTGAGCAGCTCGACTCTGCGGTGGTGCTCAGTTTTGGCGATCACGAGTCAGAGTCCGCGCGCACGGATTTTTCGGCGACGAGTGTTGGGCTTAGCGGCCTGTTGAGCTATCGCGATGGCGGTTGGTTGTTGCAAGGTGCCGCGGGCTTGAGCGTGGTGGATTACGACAGCCTCGACCGGGACGTCAAACTGGGGCCGCAGACCTTAACGGCCAAAGGCGGCACGAATGGTTTCGGCTGGCATCTCGATGGCCTGCTTAGCTACGAAGTTCTTGGCGACAGTAGTATCTCACTGCGGCCCGCTGTTGGCTGGCGTTGGATGAAAGCCGAAGTTGATAGCTATCGTGAATCGGGTGCGGCGGTGGCCAATACCGAGTGGGGTGAGCAGCGCCGCGATAGCCAGGTATTCCGAGCTGGGCTGTTGGCAGGGGTGGCACTGGGCGACGGTGTGCGCGGCTTTGCCGAAGTGTTTGCGGCGACGGAAATGGAAGATCATGATGAGACGGTAACCGGGCGCAATCGCAATCTCGGTTTCGGTGATTATCAAATGCCGTCGTATCGTGAGGATGGCGAAGATTACGTCGAGGCCAGTGTCGGCATCAGCGCGGCACTGGGTAGCTCCCGTGTAGCGGCCAGTGTTGAGTACAGTGACGAGGCAGAAGGTCGGGAAGCACTGATCTTTAGTTTCTCGCGCCCGCTATAAACTCAGTGTGAGTGGGCCAGGGTGTCGGTGTGTTGTTGCCGCGCCAGAGCCCAGTCGATATGTTCAGCGGCCATGGGTTCTGCCTGTGGCCGCTGTTTTTTTAGGCCGGCAACAATGTCAGGGTTGAACGGTGCATTGCCAAGACCGACAGCGAGGTTGCGCAGCCAGCGTTGGTAGCCGATGCGCCGTATCGGCGAGCCCGCTGTGCGGCTCAGAAATTCCTCTTCGGTCCAAAGAAACAGGTCGAGCAGCTCGCGGTCATCTAATTGATGGCGAGGGGCGAAGTCCGGCTCGCTGGTTGGCTGGGAAAATTTATTCCACGGGCATACCAATTGGCAGTCGTCGCAGCCGAAGACGCGGTTGCCCATCGCGGGTCGCAAGTCCTCTGGAATGGCGCCCTTTAGCTCGATAGTTAAGTAGGAAATACAGCGTCTGGCATCGACTTGATAAGGGGCGACGATGGCCTGTGTTGGGCAGTCGTCCAAGCAAGCTTGGCAGCTGCCGCAGTGGCCGCTTTCCTGCGGCGGATCGATGGGAAGGGCGAGATCTGTGTAGATTTCTCCCAGAAAGAACCACGAACCTGCCCGCGAATTAATAAGCATTGTGTTCTTGCCGATCCACCCCAGGCCGGCCTGCTCGGCGAAGCCGCGTTCCAACACCGGCGCACTATCGACGAAGGCCCGCTGTTGCTGGCCTCCTAAGCGGTCAGCGAGCTGTGCCAGTCGTTTGCGAATCAGCTTGTGATAGTCGCGGCCCAGCGCGTAGCGAGAAATATAGGCCTTGTCAGCTTGCTTGAGTATTTGCAGTGCATCGCTGGCCTCCGGCCGGTAATCCATGCGTACACTGATGACGCGCAGTGTACCGGGGAGCAGGGATTCAGGGGCGCGGCGCAGGGACTCCCGCTCTGCCATGTAGTGCATCTCTCCGTGAAAGCCCTTTGCAAGCCACTGCGTCAGCCGTTCAGCGTGGTGTGAAGGCTCCGCCGGGCCAATGCCGATGTGGGCAAACCCCAGCTCCTTCCCCCACTGTTTTAGCTGTGTGGCGAGGTCGGCCAGGGCCTCTGGGCTGAGTACTTTGCTCATGGGCTGCCTGCAAAATGGATGCGCGCTATCATGGAAGGATATTCTACACGCCTGGGAGCGGGAAATGGATCGATCAATGCGTGCGGCGGCTGGGTCTTTGGCTCTGTACACAGCGGAGCAGGTGCAGGAGTTTGATCGAAAAGCGATCGCTGCCGGTACGCCGGGCTTTGAATTGATGCACCGAGCCGGGGCGGCAGCATTCGCCTGTTTGCAGCAGCGCTGGCCTCAGCATAGTCCTATCGATATTTTTTGCGGTGGCGGTAATAACGGTGGCGATGGCTATATCGTGGCCGCGTTGGCGGCCCAGTCGGGGATGGCGGTGCGCTGCTGGGCCTTCAGCGAAACCTCTCGGGGAGACGCCAATATTGCGAGGGAGTTGGCCTGCGACGCCGGGGTGAATGTACAGCTGTGGGGCGGGCAGTCGCCGGCAGCCGGTGCGGTGGTTGTGGACGCCTTGCTCGGTACTGGATTTTCAGGGCCGCTGCGGGGGCAGTACCGGCACGCAATCGAGGCGATTAATGCCGCTGGCTGCCCCGTGTTGGCAATAGACGCGCCCTCGGGCCTGAATTGCGATACCGGGATGCACGAAGGTTTAGCGATCAAGGCGTCGCTAACGCTGAGTTTTATCGCCTGGAAGCAGGGCTTGTTTACCGGGCTGGCCAGTCAGCATTGCGGCGAGTTGCGTCTCGATGGACTCGGCATTGAGACGCGTATATTTGAGCACACTGAGCCGTCAGCCTGGCGCACAGATGTGGATGCCGAATTGCGCCAGTGGGGGGCGCGCCCCGTTGCCGCGCACAAGGGAATGTATGGCCACGTCTTGGTTGCGGGTGGCGACTACGGCACAGCCGGGGCAGTGGTGTTGGCTGCCTCGGCGGCGGCGCGCTGCGGCGCGGGGCTGGTCTCTTGTGTAACGCGACCAGAGCACGTGGCGCCGCTGTTGTCGCAGCGCCCAGAGGTCATGGCATACCCAGGGGCGGATGCACAAGCATGGGCGGAGGCATTGGGGCGAGCTTCGGTGCTCGCTGTTGGGCCCGGCCTTGGGCAGCAGGTGTGGGGCAAGACCTTGCTCGATGATTGTCTGCAAGCGCAGGCCCCTTTATTGCTTGATGCCGATGCACTCAATATTCTCGCTGCCGATGCTACCCGCTTCGACGAGCAATGCGCCCAGCAGCCAGATAGAATTCGCGTCATGACGCCTCACCCAGGAGAGGCGGCGCGCCTGTTGAAATGCGCTGTTGCTGAGGTGCAAGCAGACCGGTTTAGCAGTTGCAAAGCCCTGGCCAAGCGCTATCGGGCGGTGGTGTTGTTGAAGGGGGCGGGCACGGTTATTAGCGACGGCGTGACCTGCTGGGTGAATGAAGGGGGAAATCCCGGAATGGCCAGCGGTGGAATGGGGGATGTGTTGAGCGGTATGATCGCGGCCCTGCTCGCTCAGCACCTCGACGCCGTTACTGCTTGCCGGCTTGCGGCGGCGTTGCATTGCCGCGCTGCCGATAGAGCGGCACAACACGGTGAGCGAGGCTTGCTGGCGATGGACTTAGTAGCGCAATTACGCGGAGTGATGAATGGACATTGAAATTCAGCTGGCAAACGAAGCTGAAACCGTTGCCGCAGGTGAGCGTTTGGGTCGCTGCCTGGAAATGGCAACGGTGGTTTATCTCGACGGCGATCTCGGTGCGGGTAAAACCACCTTTTGCCGGGGTGTCCTACATGCCTATGGACACACCGGGGCCGTGAAGAGCCCAACATATACACTGGTTGAGCCCTATGAGCTTGCCGCGGTCACGGTTTATCACTTTGATTTATACCGTTTAGGCGACCCGGAAGAGCTCGAGTATATGGGGCTTCGAGACTATTTTTCCGACGAGAGCATCGCGTTAATTGAGTGGCCGGAGCGCGGCGCCGGTGTTTTGCCAAGCCCGGATATACAGGTTAACATCGAACAACAGGGAGTCGGTCGCCGCCTTGTTGTGCAAGCTCTCAGTGAGCGTGGCCGTCGCATCGTTACGCAGATAAAAGCGCTATGAAACCCATCCATATTGTTGTTCTGTTCTGGACTATGCTGGTCGCCACGCTGAGCAGTGCAGCAGAGGTGCGCGACGTTCGCTTTTGGCGGGCGCCGGACCATAGTCGAGTGGTCTTCGATCTGTCTGCTCCCGTTAGTCATGAAGTCATTACCCTCGATAAGCCCGACCGACTGGTTGTTGACCTATCTAAAGCGCGGTTCAATGTGGGCGGCGCCATTCCTGAATTCGAAAACAGCCCCATCGTGCGCTTGCGTCACGCAGAGAAGCCGGACGGCAAGCTGCGGGTAGTGTTCGATCTGAGTAAAAGTGTGCAGGTCCGCAGTTTTCTGCTGCCCGCCAGCGCCGGTCAAAGTGACCGCTTGGTTGTCGATTTTCTCGACCAGCAACGCGGCACTGAGCCCACGGTAGTCAAAAGTGTTGAGCAAAGCTCCCAGCGCGATGTAGTCATTGCCATTGATGCCGGGCACGGCGGCGAAGACCCGGGCGCCATTGGGCCAGGTAGGCTGCAGGAAAAAGATGTGGTTTTCCGCATCGCCAAGAAGCTTGAAGCCAAGTTTAAAAGCAAGCGCGGTTATCGCGTCGTGATGATTCGCGACGGCGACTACTATGTGGGCTTGGCGAAGCGGCGGCAGCTTGCGCGCAAGGCGCAGGCGGATTTCTTTGTATCGATTCACGCCGATGCGTTTACCCATTCCAGCGCCAATGGCAGTTCGGTGTATGCCTTGTCCAAGCGCGGGGCTACCAGTGCGTCGGCGCGAATTCTCGCCAAGCGCGAGAACCAGGCTGACTTGGTGGGCGGTGTCAGTTTGTCTGACAAAGATCATGTGCTGGCCGGTGTGCTGACCGACTTGTCGATGACTGCGACCCTTGATGCGAGCCTGAGTGTTGGCGCGCAACTATTGGGCGAAATGGGCAAAATTTCCCGGCTGCATAGCAAGCGCGTTGAACAGGCGGGTTTCGCGGTGTTGAAGTCCCCCGATATTCCGTCTCTGCTCGTTGAAACCGGGTTTATTTCCAACCCCGGTGAGGCCCGCAAGCTCAAGACCAGCCGCTACCAGAATCAAATGGCGCAAGCGATATTCGAAGGTATCGACCGCTATTTTCGCGAGAGCCCGCCGCCCGATACCTACTTTGCTGCGGTGAAGCGCGGCGACGCCGCCAAGCCTAAAGGGGCGAGAGAATACGTGATTGCCAGCGGCGACACACTGTCGGCCATTGGCGCGCGTCACAACATCAGCGTTGCTGACCTCCAGCGTCACAACGGTTTATCCGGCAGCAGTATTCGCGTCGGTCAAAAAATCCAAATACCAGCGACAAAATGACCCATATCAGATTGCTCGACCCTCGCCTGGCAAACCAAATTGCCGCTGGCGAGGTGGTAGAACGCCCAGCCTCTGTTGTAAAAGAATTGGTGGAAAACAGCCTCGACGCTGGTGCGCGCCGTATCGACCTTGAGGTTGAAGATGGCGGCGTTAAGCTTATCCGCGTTCGCGATGACGGTAGCGGTATCGCGAAAGACGATCTGCCGTTGGCGCTCAGTCGCCACGCCACCAGTAAAATAGCGGAATTAAGCGACCTGGAATCTGTGGCGAGCTTGGGATTTCGCGGCGAGGCCTTGGCGAGTATCAGTTCGGTGTCGCGGCTATGCCTTAGCAGTGCCACCGAAGATGCAGAGAGCGCCTGGGCGGCGCGATCGGAAGGGCGTGATATGAGCGCGGTGCTCGAGCCAGTGGCCCACCCGCGCGGTACCACCGTTGAAGTGCGCGACTTATTTTTCAACACGCCCGCACGGCGCAAATTCCTGCGCACCGAAAAGACGGAGTTCGGGCACCTGGATGAGGTGATGAAGCGGCAGGCGCTGGGGCGCTTTGACGTGGGCTTTTCGTTGCGCCATAACGGCAGGGCCGTGCACAGTTTAAAGCCAGCTGCCAGTCAGCTGGAACAAGAACGCCGTTTGGCGGCAGTCTGTGGCCCGGCGTTTATGGAAAATGCGCTGTTCATCGACCGCTCTGCGATCGGTTTGCGCCTGTGGGGCTGGGTCGCCTTGCCGGGATTTTCGCGCAGTCAGGCGGACTTGCAACATTTCTATGTGAACGGTCGCTATATTCGCGATCGCCTTGTCGCCCACGCGGTGCGCCAGGCCTACCGCGACGTGTTGTTTCACGGTCGTCACCCTGCTTTTGTGCTCTACCTGGAGCTCGATCCCGCGTTGGTCGATGTCAACGTGCACCCCACCAAGCACGAAGTGCGCTTTCGCGACGGGCGCAGTGTTCACGACTTTATTTTCCGCACCTTACATAAAACCCTTGCCGATGTGCGCCCGGATACCGTGGCACAAAATGCCGCGTTGCCTGGCAATACTGCCGAACCCCTGCGGGATATGCCCCAACAGCAGTCGGCGATGCCCTTGCGCGAAGCGGAGGGTGGTGCGCCGTCAACCGCGCCGACCCCGCCAATGCACAGCGGCGGCTATCAAAGCCAAAATGCCTTCGCGCCGGGCAGGGTTGCCGATCAGGTGCCGGCCTACCAGCGCTTGCAAGAGCCCATGGGAGAGCACGCGGATGCGGAAATTCCGCCCCTGGGCTACGCTTTGGCTCAGTTAAAAGGGGTGTATATCCTGGCCGAAAACGCCGAGGGCATGGTGTTGGTGGACATGCATGCAGCGCATGAGCGCATTACCTACGAGCGCATGAAAGCAGCCCGAGAAGGCGAGGGCCTGCGTAGTCAGCCACTGTTGGTGCCGCAGAGCCTAGCGGTCAGTGAGCGCGAGGCCGACTGCGCAGAACAGCGCGCGGCGGTTTTCTCCGAGCTTGGTTTGTCGGTGGAACGGGCGTCGACAGAGTCCCTGGTGGTCAGGGAGTTGCCGGTTATGCTGGCAAACAGTCAGGTGGAACAGCTGGTGAGGGATGTGATTGCGGACCTGTTGGAATATGGCAGCTCTGACCGCATTGCCGCCCATATCAATGAGATCCTCTCCACGATGGCCTGTCACGGCTCGGTGCGCGCGAATCGCCGCCTGACTATCCCTGAAATGAACGCTCTGCTTCGCGACATGGAAGCCACCGAGCGCAGTGGCCAGTGCAACCATGGGCGCCCCACTTGGGTGCAAGTGGGGTTGGCTGAACTCGATAAGTGGTTTCTGCGTGGCCGTTGATCAGTTACCGCCTGCCCTGTGTTTGATGGGGCCGACCGCCTCCGGCAAAACCGATCTGGCAATGGCGCTGTGCGACGAGTTGCCCTGTGAGTTGATCAGTGTGGACTCGGCATTGGTTTATCGCGGCTTGGACATTGGCAGCGCCAAGCCTAGTGCCGATGAGTTGGCCAGATACCCCCATGCCCTTATTGATATCTGCGAGCCCAGTCACGCCTATTCGGCGGCGGAGTTTCGTCGCGATGCGTTGCGCGAAATGCAGCGAATACAGGATGGCGGGCGCATCCCCCTGTTGGTTGGGGGAACCATGTTGTACTTCAAGGCCTTGCTCGAAGGGCTCGCCGATATGCCCGCCGCTGATGCTGCAGTGCGTGCCGAGATAGCGCTGATGGCCGAAGAGGGAGGCTGGCCGGCTGTGCACGCCGAGCTGGCGAGAGTCGACCCGGAAAGCGCGGCCCTTATTCACCCCAATCACAGTCAGCGCCTAAGTCGAGCTCTGGAGGTGTATCGCGTCAGCGGGGTCACGATGACTGAGTGGCGCGCGCGCCAGCGGGCGGTCGCCCTGCCTTGGCATTGTCATCAGTTTGCCATCGCACCGTCCGATCGGCTCGAGCTGCACCGCCGTATAGAGCTGAGGTTGCAGCACATGTTCGAGCACGGTTTTGTCGATGAGGTGCGGGCCTTAATGGCGCGCGGTGACCTGACAGATGACTTGCCAGCCATGCGCGCGGTGGGTTATCGGCAGGTTTGGCAGTACCTGCGCGGTGATTTCGACCTTGATACGGCCTTTGAAAAAGCGTTGATCGCGACCCGGCAGTTGGCAAAACGTCAAATGACCTGGTTGCGCGCGTGGCCGGAGCTGTGTTGGCTCGATACAAATGCCAGCAGAGACCAGCAATTAAAAACGGTTATAAGGGCGCTCGGCAATGCTATAAGCGATTGACTTGCGGTATACTGCCAACTAATTACTTTGATGCGCGAACTTGTTCTATCCTAAGTAGTCAACAACTTGCATCTTTTCTCGATTTTTTTGGCCCACGTTGGGCGACAAGGAGGCTTACCATGTCAAAAGGGCATAGCTTACAAGACCCTTATCTGAATATTCTTCGCAAGGAACGGATTCCCGTATCCATTTACCTCGTAAATGGTATTAAGCTGCAGGGACAGATTGAGTCCTTCGATCAGTTTGTTGTCTTGCTGAAGAATACGGTAAGCCAGATGGTCTACAAGCACGCGATTTCCACCGTCGTGCCCTCTCGTGTTGTTCGCCTGCCGATGGCTCATCCGCCAGAAGACGACGAGCAAGAAAGCGAATAATTCGCGCGGTATTATTGAGGTTCATTCTTGCTTTTTGAACGACCCAACTCAGGTGAGCGGGCAATACTTGTTCATCTGAACCTTAATAGTGAGGATGAGCGCGAAGACGCCGACGAATTTGTTCAGCTCGTTACCTCGGCGGGCGGTGATCCCGTTGCGTTCATTACGGGACAGCGTCAGCATCCCGACCCCCGATCTTTCGTGGGGTCGGGAAAGCTCGCGGAAATTCGTCAAGCCCTGCAAGACCACGACGGCGAGCTGGTGCTGTTTAACCATGCGCTGTCGCCAAGCCAAGAGCGAAATATTGAGCGCGAACTCCAGTGTCGCGTTCTTGACCGCACCGGTCTGATTCTGGATATTTTTGCCCAGCGAGCCCGTACCCACGAAGGTAAACTCCAAGTCGAACTCGCTCAGCTCGAGCACATGTCTACTCGCCTGATTCGTGGCTGGACTCACCTTGAGCGGCAGAAGGGCGGTATCGGTCTGCGCGGCCCGGGTGAAACCCAGCTCGAAACCGACCGTCGCCTACTGCGTGCACGTATCAAAAGCATTCAATCGCGCTTATCGAAGGTTCGGCGTCAGCGAGACCAAGCGCGCCGTGCGCGGCAGCGCGCCGATATCCCCGCGGTATCCCTGGTCGGCTACACCAATGCGGGCAAGTCCACTTTGTTCAATGTGCTCACTGAGTCAACGGTCTACGCCGCTGATCAATTGTTCGCCACCCTGGATCCTACGCTGCGTCGCATTCAAGTCGACGATGTGGGGCCGGTCGTGCTGGCAGATACGGTGGGTTTTATCCGCCACTTGCCGCATAAGCTGGTGGAGGCATTTCGTGCAACGCTGGAAGAGGCGACGCTGGCGGATTTGTTGGTTCACGTGGTCGACTGTGCAGACCCGGAGCGCAGTGACAATGTCCGGCAAGTAAAGAATGTATTGGAAGAGATTGGTGCCGATAGTATTCCTGTGCTGGAGGTGTATAACAAAACCGATCTATTGGGTACAACACCGCGTATCGAAAGAAACGAGCACGGTGATGTGACACGGGTGTGGTTGTCGGCGCAGCGCCAGCAAGGACTGGAGCTGTTGGGTGACGCGCTGGCAGAAATTCTCAGTGGCGATATCGTGGAGCCAGAGCTTGTGCTCAATGCCAGCGACGGCCGCTTGCGCGCCAGGCTCTATCAACTCAATGCGATTCAGTCTGAGCAGCTCGACGAAGCGGGGCGCTTTCACCTGAAATTGCGCTTACCGTCGGTCGATTGGCAACGTTTTTTAGCCGCTGAGTCGCTGAGCGAAGCGTCGCTCAACATCCAGCAAAGCAGTGACGAAATGTCGCCTACACGGCGTTAGCAGGGCAGGGTAAATCTGCTAGACTGCCCCTCTAATCAACAGCTTGGCGTCTTAATCTGCCATTGGCTTTCTTCGGAAAGCGGGCAATGACATACGGACAGGAGAAAACTATGGCCTGGAATGAACCGGGTGGTGGTCGCGATAACGACCCTTGGGGTGGCAAAAATCAAGGGCCGCCGGACTTAGACGAGGCGCTGAAAAAGTTGCAAGAGCGGCTCAATAGCCTCTTCGGTGGTGGCAGTGGTGGCCAGGGTGGAAATGGCGGCGGCGTAAAACTGGGAATGGGCAGCATTGGTGCCCTCGCGGTGTTGGCCGTTGCAGTGTGGGCGCTATTTGGTTTTTATCAGGTAGACCAGCAAGAGCGCGCGGTGGTGTTGCGCCTGGGTGTCTACCAACAAACGGTGATGCCGGGTTTGCGTTGGGCGCCGCCGATTATCGACGATGTGAATATTATTAACGTCACCAAGGTTCGTGCGGCCGCGAGTCGCGGGCAAATGCTGACTGAGGACGAAAATATTGTCGATATTTCAGTCTCTGTGCAGTACACCGTTTCGGATCCCGCTAACTTTTTGCTGAAAGTGAAGCGTCCTGAACTGAGCTTGGAACACGCGCTGGAAAGTGCGCTCCGCCACGTGGTGGGTAGCTCGAAAATGGATCAGGTGATCACTGAAGGGCGTGAGCAGGTCGCCATTGAAACGCAGGCTCGTATGCAGAACTACCTCACTGCCTACCAAAGCGGCATCCAGGTGGCGAAAGTGAATATCGAAGATGCTCAGCCGCCGTCGCAAGTGCAGGACGCGTTTGACGATGTAACGCGGGCGAAGGAAGACCGTGAGCGACTCAAGAACGAGGCCGAGGCCTATGCCAACGGCATCATTCCTGAGGCGCGCGGTGCGGCACAACGTCAACTCGAAGAAGCTCAGGCATATAAAGAGCAAGTCATTGCCAAGGCCGAGGGTGAGGCCCAGCGCTTTAGCGAGTTGGTGGCAGAGTACAAGAAGTCACCAAAGGTAACTCGTGAGCGCTTGTACATCGATGCTTTGCAGGCGCTCTATGCAGATTCAAGCAAGGTGATGGTCGACGTAGAGGGTGGCAACAATATGATGTATCTGCCCTTAGACAAGTTGGCCAACCAGCGAGCGGCCTCTCGCCCTATGCGAGACCAAGAGGTGGATATTCGCCAGCTGACCGACAAGGTTGTAGAGCAGTTGCGCCGGGACAGTCAGTTTAGCCGCCGGGAGGGACGTTGATCATGGCAAATCGTCAATTTACGGTATTACTGTTAGCGCTGGCGGTATTGGTCGTTGGCTATAACTCCCTGTTTATTGTGAAGGAAACCGAGCGAGCGGTAATGCTCAAGTTCGGTGAGATTGTCGACCCCGATGTGGCGGTCGGTTTAGGTGTTAAAACCCCGTTTGTGCACGTGGTGCGCAAATTTGAGCGTCGGATCTTAACCCTGGACGCCCCAACTCAGCGTTTTCTCACGAATGAGAAGAAGCCCTTGGACGTAGACTTCTATGCCAAGTGGCGTGTTGCCGACACGGAAACGTTTTACACCGCCACCAACGGCGAGGAAATTCGCGCCGAGGGCCTGCTGGCTCAGCGTATTAACACCGGCCTGCGGAATAAATTCGGTGAGCGCACCTTCCACGAGGTGGTGTCCGGTGAGCGCGACATGCTGATGACGGATCTGACCTCTGAGCTGAACAAGATCACGATGGCGGAATTCGGGATCGAGTTGGTCGATGTCAGGGTGAAGCGTATCGACCTGCCTTCGCAGGTAAGTCAGTCGGTATTTGATCGGATGAAGTCAGAGCGTGAGCGCGAGGCACGCGAGCAGCGCTCAACAGGGCGCGAGCTGGCCGAGAAAATTCGCGCCACAGCGGACCGCGAGCGCACCATCATTGCAGCCAACGCCTACCGCGATGCGGAAGTCATTCGCGGTGAGGGTGACGCCCAGGCGGCACAAATTTACTCGTCTGCCTACAATGCCGACCCCGAGTTTTATGCCTTCGTCCGCAGCCTTACTGCGTACAAAGCGTCATTCTCTGGTGATGGCGACCTGCTGGTACTGGACAGTGACAGCGAATTCTTCCGCTATCTGAGAAAGGGCAGCGTAAAGTAATGTGACTAGTTGGCAGCGGCGCGTCGAAAGCGCCCTGCCAATGCCGCCATTGGCGGCGATTGTGGTATCATCCGCGAATCCGGGCAGGGGACATGCAAGCAGCACGTTTCCTGGCGCGGATTTTTTGTTTTTAGCGGGTGGGATCAATGTGGCAGGAATTGGCAGTGGCCCTCAGCTTAGTGCTGATCATTGAAGGCATTTTGCCCTTTCTGAGTCCTGACCGCTGGCGCATGCTGGCCTATCGCATGGCTGATTTAGACAGCCGTTCTGTTAGGTGGGTGGGCCTGCTGAGTATGGTGACCGGCCTGCTAATGCTGAGCGTCTTGCGCTGACTTCAAGAGATTGTGGATTTATGACCCTGGTTGATCGTTGGCTGCTCCCAGATGGAGTGGAAGAACTGCTGCCTGAACAGGCTCAGCAGGTAGAGAGCCTGCGCCGCAAACTGCTAGACCTATACCAGCGTTGGGGCTACGAGTTGATCGTTCCGCCCATGTTGGAATACACCGAGTCACTGCTGGTTGGCTTGGGCAGCGACATTGACCTGATGACCTTCCGGGTCACCGATCAGCTGACCGGTCGGTTGATGGGGCTGCGCGCAGATATTACCCCCCAGGCGGCGCGTATTGATGCTCACAGCTTAAAACGTGAAGGCCCGGTGCGTCTCTGTTATGCGGGCAGTGTGCTGCACACCCGGCCGAAGAAGCCACTGGCTTCGCGCTCGCCGATCCAGCTCGGTGCAGAGTTATACGGCGACAACAGTCAGGCCAGTGACCTGGAAATTATTTGTCTGATGCTGGAAACGCTGCGCGTTGCCGGCCTCAGCGAGTTGACCTTAGATATCGGTCACGTGGCGGTCTATCAGGCGGTGGTCGATGCCGCTGGTCTCAGTGACGAGCAAGAGCAGCGCTATTTCGACATATTACAGCGCAAGGCCGTTGCCGAATTAGGGACCTTTATTGATGAGTTGGCGGTCGATGGCGAAACGGCTAAACAGCTGTGTGGCCTGAATGCCCTGCACGGCGGCGATGATGTATTGCAGCGCGGCCTTGAGCTGTTCGCCAATATTCCGGCTGCGGTTGACGCCATCCACGCTCTGCAGTCGTTGCAGCAGCGTCTCACGGCGCGCATGCCGTCCCTCAGTTTCTACTTCGACTTGGCCGAACTCCGGGGTTTCCACTATCACACCGGTTTGGTGTTTTCGGCACTGGTGAGTGAGCACGGACAGGCGCTGGCCTCCGGTGGTCGCTATGACGATATTGGCAAGGTATTTGGTCGCGCGCGCTCGGCTATCGGTTTTAGTCTTGATCTAAAAGCCCTGCTGTCACTGGTTGCCGCACCGGCTGAAGTGAAGGGAATTTTCGCGGCGCACAGCGACTCGGCTGAGCAGTGGCAAGCAATACAGCAGCTGCGAGACGCGGGCGAAAAGGTCGTCGCGGGCTTGCCGGGGCAGAAGCCTAGCGAAGCGTGTGATCGCCAATTAATTGAACAGAACGGCCAGTGGCAAGTACAGCCACTGGGTTAAGTCACAACCTGTTATCCAGAGATGCGGATATGAGTAAGAATGTAGTGGTATTGGGCACCCAGTGGGGTGATGAAGGCAAAGGCAAGATCGTCGATCTGCTGACGGATCAGGCCAATGCGGTCGCCCGGTTTCAGGGTGGCCACAACGCCGGCCATACTCTGGTTATTGACGGTGAGAAAACCGTTCTTCACTTGATTCCATCAGGTATCTTGCGCGAAGGCGTCACCTGCCTGATTGGCAACGGTGTGGTGCTGTCGCCAGAAGCCCTGCTCAAAGAAATGGCCGAGCTCGAAGAGCGCGGTGTACCAGTTCGCGAGCGCCTGCGTTTAAGCCCCGCTTGCCCGCTGATTCTCCCCTATCACATCGCTTTGGATAATGCCCGCGAGATAGCACGTGGCGCTGCCAAGATTGGTACGACCGGCCGCGGTATCGGCCCGGCTTACGAAGATAAAGTGGCGCGCCGAGGCTTGCGCTTGGGTGATGTATTTAATGCCGAGCGCTTCGCCGAAAAGCTGAAAGAAGTGATGGAGTATCACAACTTTACTCTGACGCAGTACTACAAGGCAGAGGCGGTTGATTACCAAAAAACCTTGGATGAAGCTCTGCAAATGGCTGAGCAGCTTCGCCCGATGGTTGTCGATGTTACCAGTGCCTTGCACGCCTACCGTGAAGAGGGCGCCAACATCTTGTTTGAAGGTGCTCAGGGATCATTGCTGGATATCGACCACGGTACCTACCCCTTTGTCACCTCGTCCAATACCACCGCGGGCGGCACGGCGACCGGTAGTGGTTTTGGTCCGCTGTATTTGGATTACGTGCTGGGTATCACCAAGGCCTATACCACGCGTGTGGGCAGTGGTCCGTTCCCGACGGAATTGTCCGACAGTGTGGGCGAGCACCTGGCCAAGCAAGGGCATGAATTTGGTGCAACCACCGGTCGTGCCCGCCGCTGTGGTTGGTTTGATGCGGTCGCCCTGCGTCAATCAGTGCGCATCAACAGTGTAACCGGCTTGTGCCTGACGAAGCTGGATGTGCTCGACGGCCTGGATATCGTGAAGGTATGCGTGGACTATCGCAACGCTGCGGGCGAGTCGATTTCTGCGCCATTTGATTGTGAGGACTACGATCAAATCACGCCAGTGTATGAGGAACTGCCGGGCTGGTCTGAGTCGACAGTGGGTGCCAAGTCGCTGGATGAGCTGCCCGACAATGCCCGCGCCTATATCAAGCGCATTGAGGCGTTGTTGAATGTGCCCATCGATATCGTGTCCACCGGCCCAGACCGCGTTGAAACTATCGTACTGCGCCACCCCTTCGCCTAAGTAAGCGGCGGCGATCTCAGGCTTTGCTGCCAAGATCGAGTGATAAAAAAAGGCCATGCATTGCTGCATGGCCTTTTTTGTTTCCGGGGTCGTTAGCTTAGAACGCCCACTGTGTGCGGATAGCAAAGCTGTCGATGTTGTCAGCAACCTCGCCTTTATCGTTCTGGATCGCGCCGCCGTCCAGGTCGTAGCTGCGGCTGTAATCAAACAGCACGCGCATGTTGCGGCTCAGATACCAGTTCAAAGCCAGGGTAAAGCGCTTGGCTTCGCCGCCACTGATATTGTCATCTTCCAGATCAATTTGATCAAAGCGTGCAGCGACTTCCAATGCGCCCCAATCGCCGGTGCTGGCATTGAATGGCGTGTTCACATTGAAGTACTTAAATTCGCCTTCAGACGCTTTGTAGCGGCGTTGACCACCAAAGATACTGTAGCCGAGTTGCACGTAGTGCGCGGAAAAGCTCAGGTCGTCGCCACTGTCACGGCTAACATTGTTCGCTGCAATCTCACTTTGTACCGACCACGCACCGTGCATGGCGGCAAATTCGAAAACGCCTATCTCGACCTTGTCCATGTCGGCAACGCTGGCGTTAACGGGCTTGAGGTCAGAGAAGTTCGTGGTTTTATATGAGAATGAGGGGCTCTTGCCATTCGCCAAACCATCGTCGCTGGTTTTGCGCAGGCCATACGATGCACCCACGTGGACAACGGTATTGTCATTCAGAACCGGGGCGAAGCTGGCGCGCGCGCCGAAACCGTGGCCTTCATCGGCATCATTATTAGAAATGCCGTCGCCGAATAAACCGGCCTTGGCATGCCAGTTGCTGCCACCGCTGGCTGCTGTGATGCCAATGGCGCGGTCAAAGTAGGGCGTGGTGAGTGCAGCAACCAGTGAACGCTCGGTGAACATAATGTCGTTAGAGCTTTCTTCTACTTCCATGCTGACCGCATGCTTTTGGTTACCGACAGTCAATGTGATCGGGGCAGAGGTCAGCTTGTAACTCAGGTTGGCGTCTTTAACGCTGACCTTGTTGCCCGCGAAGTCACTTTCCAATACGTACTTCCAGCGACCGTTCAGTTTGCCTTTAGCGTAGAGACGAGCGCGGCGGATTTGTGTGCCGTCAATTGCATCTTCCTGGTTGGCGAACGCTTCGTGGTCGTGTGTGGCGTAGTCGGCGTGCAGGCGACCGCCAATTTGCATGCTGGCTTGCTTGTCCGCACTTTCAATCTTCAGGCCTTTGCTGCCCATGCTGACGGTCGCTTGCTGTTGTGCGCGTCGCGCTTGTTCGGCCTGCAGTGATTGCGCTTCCTCGGCACTGATAATGCCTTTTTCTTGTAGAAGCTTCAGTAGGGCGGAGTCCTGCTGGTTATCGGCGAAGGCGTGGCTGGTTGCAAGGCAGGCTGCAATTGATGCGCTGCATGCTAAAGAAGAGATCGTTTTCATTGTTTAGGCACCCAAAATGAAAGAAGTGGCACTTATGTTACAAACCGGCGACAAGTGTATTTCTGTTTTATGACATTTTTATGACTTGCAGGTGGCATTACTCCCTGTTTTTTACCAGGCAGGAGCTCGCTGAGCCCCTGTGTTGTTCTCTAAGGCCTTGTTATTCAAATACAAATTAGCTTCTTATGGCGGCTTTGTCTAAAAAATAAGCAAAAAACACCGGCTGAAACATTTTCGTCATAGTTTATTCACTGAGTTGTCACTTTGCCTGCCTAACATACGCCTCAACGACAACAAGCTATGCCCTATTTAAAAGGTTCCGGAGATAAGTTCCCATGAAAAAGCTTTTCGCAATGACAGCAATGGCCTCAGCGATGGCGCTGGTAGGCTGTGGTGGTGGCGGTGATATTAATATCAACGCCCAAAACAACTCTGTAGACAACAGCACCGGGAATGGTGGTGGTACGCCTTCCAATGTTTGTGCGGCATACAGCGATAACGGCGTAACCCAGCAAGGCAGCCTGGACGGTGTGAACTGCATCTACGGTCCTGACTTCGTTAGCCTGACCAACCCGATCGAAACGCCTGCCGGCAACCCGGTTGTATTTGCCAAGCTGAGCAACGGCGGTGTGCACATCTTCCGCGATAGCCTGGTAGTGGGTAAAAACTACGACAACGATACAGACTTGAATGCAGCAGGCATCACCAAGGGTGGTGACGGCGCAAGCATTCAGATCGAAGCTGGCACTACGTTGGCCTTCCAGTCTAGCGACGATTACATGGTAATTAACCGCGGTTCGCAAATCATTGCTGAAGGTGAGATGAACGCGCCCATCACTATCACGTCAGTGTCAGATGCTGTGGAAGACTCTGTTGATGCTGAAGACGTGCAGCAGTGGGGCGGTTTGATCATTAACGGTTTCGGTGTCACCAATAAGTGTTCTTACACCGGCTCTTTTGCGGACAACAACTTGGCGACCAGTGACTGTCACGTTGCTGCCGAAGGTAAAGCGGGTGCTGGCCAAACGCATTACGGCGGTGACAACAACGAAGATAGCTCGGGTACGCTTAAATACTTCATTGTTAAGCACACCGGCTTTGAAGTTGAGGAAGACAACGAGCTGAACGGTATTTCTTTCAACGCTGTTGGATCGGGCACCATGGTTGACTACCTGCAAGCCTACTCAACTTACGATGACGGCATCGAGTTCTTCGGTGGTGCGGTAAACGTGGGTCACTACATCGGCCTGTACGTGCGTGACGACTCTATCGACATCGATGAAGGCTACCGCGGCACGATCGACTACGCACTGGTTATTCAGTCTGAGAACGATGGCAACCGCTGTGTAGAGTCTGACGGTATCGGCAGCTACTCAAGCAAAGATCAGGCAACCATTGATGACTTCATCGCTCGCGGCTTGAACTCGCAAGCAACCATCAAGAACCTGACTTGCATTGTATCCGCGACAGAGGTGAGTGGTCAGCCAAACGGTACTGGTACCCATGATCCCGGTCAGGGCATGCGTATTCGTGAAGCGCATTTCCCAACTATCCAAAATGCCTTGATCACCACCGCTTACAAAGGCGATGTGAAGCTGGCGGATGACGACTACAACTACTGTGTGCGCATCGATAACGAAGGGCTGAAAGCGGCTAAAGATGGCGATCTGAAAATTGAGAGCAGCATCATTGCTTGTCGGGATCTGACCGACGGTGATGACCTGCCCGACAACGGCCCCTCACAGCTGCAGTTCTTGCAGGCCAGCAACGACACTTACCAGACGCTGGAAGCGGGTGAAGATCCCACTGCAGATGCGAATGCCAATCTGGAAATCCTGAAAGGCTTCTACTCGCTGCCACTGGCCGACATGAAAGTGGACGGCGCTGCCCCAACAGTAACGCCTGCTGGTGGTCGTGCCTTTATCGGCGCAGTCACCGAAGACGATGACTGGACTGCGGGCTGGGCCTACGGCCTGGACCCTGCCAACAGCGGCCAAGGCCTGTGGTTCCAGTAAGCGAACGCAGAGTCTAACGCCAGAGCCGTAAAACAGAGGGCGCCTTACGGCGCCCTTTCTGTTGAAGACAGGTCAAATACGAGTAGGTCTTTACTGATGAAAAAGCAGATGATTAAAAAAGGGTTGCTGCCGGCATTTAGCCTGAGCGCTCTTAGCCTCGCCGTCTCGGCGGTGGCGCAAGAGGCCGACAGCGACCTCAGTTTTAACAAGCCATTGGAAGAAGTGGTTGTTGTTGGTCGCCTGAAGAGCACCGCCGAAAACCTGGTGATTGAACGGCTGGAGCAAGAAGTCGCGGTGGATTTTCTCGGGGCTGAGGCGATTGGTCGTATCGGTGATTCAACCGTTGCTGCCGCGCTGCGCCGCGTGCCCGGTGTTACCTTAATTGATGACAAGTTTGTTTTTGTCCGCGGTTTGGGTGAGCGTTACTCAAGCACCTTGTTAAACGGTGCAGTGGTTCCCTCTCCAGACCTGACGCGCAGTGTTATTCCGCTGGATATTTTCCCAACGTCCATCGTGGAGAGCCTGGCGGTTCAGAAGGTGCATTCTTCTGATATGCCGGCCGCTTTTGGTGGTGGTAATGTGGACATCCGCACCAAAGGCATTCCCAGTGATCTGGTGTTTAGCCTTGAGATTGGCACGGACTACAACAGCGCCTCTGACGGCCGGCTGCTGACCTACAAAGGCGGCAGTGACGATATTTATGGCAACGACGATGGCACGCGAGCGCTTTCTTACAAGCTCAAGCAAGCGCTGCGTCAATACGGCGGTAGCCTTGATCGCAACGATATTCTCGCCGATATGCGCCAGTCAAACCCCAATGCAACACTGGCCGATGCTGAACAGCTCAACCGTGAGTTGGCGTTGAACCTGTATCGCAATATCGATATTTACGAAACCGATGACGACGATAACTTCTCTGCTGAAGTTAACGCCGGTAACCGTTTCTATCTTGGCGATGCCGAAGAGATTGAGTTTGGCGTGTTGGCTGGGCTGTCCTATGACCGCAGCTGGCGCAATAAGTCGTCGGAAGTGCGTTCGGTATCTGACGAGGACGAAGCCGAGTTCAAAAACGAGACGACGCAGAACACATCGATTGCTGCCAACCTGAATTTTGGTTTGCGCTTGAACGAAGATCACTCGCTGGAAACAACCAGCCTTTATCTTCGCAACACCGATGACAAAACCTCAGTCACCGATAGTTATGACAACGATCAGCCTGTGGGTGGGGACATCTCGGACCGTCAGTTCAGAATTCGTTTTGAACAGCGCGAGCTGGTGGTGAATCAAATTCGCGGTGAACATACTTTCGGTGAGTTGAGCCGCGAGCAGTTGGGCTGGGATCAGTTGGCCTTTGCCGAAGGCTTGAGCTTTAACTGGTTCTACTCCGACAGTGAATCGACAACTGAGATCCCCAACGAAGTTGCGGTGCAGACACGTCATGTAGAAGGCCCGAATGGCAGCACCACCGTTGCCGCAAACGCGACGGCTGCCGACTACCGTTTTACCGATCTTCAGGATGAAGTTGAGAGCTACGGTTGGGAAGTGAAAATGCCGTTCTCCAGTATGGATTGGAAAGTTGAGCTGAGCGGTGGTAACGAGTATTGGGAAAAGGCGCGTACCTATCGCCAGACCCAGTTCGGCCTGGGCTCAGTGGACGCATCGGATGCAGTGCGCAGCGGCCCACTGGATCGCGTCTACAGTGACGCGAATATTCTCGACCCCAACAATGGCTATCAAATCCAGGTGGCTGGCAGTAACTCCGAAAGTTACATTGCCGCCAACCGCGTCGATGCCTACTACGGTAAGCTCGACGTTACCTGGCAGGATACCTGGCGCGTTGTTGCTGGTTTGCGCTACGAAGACTATCAGCAGGTGGGTTTGACCTGGGATCCGCTCGACTTTGACGGTATTCCTGTCGTGAGCAATGAGTCCGGTGGTCAGCAGGCGATCATCGATGAGCTCGAAAATGCTGTCTTCACCGACGACGATACTTTCGCTTCGCTCGCGGCAACGTACATGCTGCCCGGCTTCTGGGCGGAGGACTTCCAGCTGCGCTTTGGCTACAGTGAAACGACGGTTCGCCCGGACCTGCGTGAAATTGCTGACTCCAGCTACGTCGACCCAGTGACTGGCGCGCTGGTGTTTGGTAACCCCGATGTTCGCCCGGCGCAGTTTAAAAACTACGACCTGCGTGCGGAGTGGTTCTTCAGCAACAGCGACAGCTTCACCGCATCGTTGTTCTACAAGGACATCAGTGACCCGATTGAGCTGTTCCAGGCTGCGGCGGGGGACACCAACACCGCTGTTGAAATCGTCAATGCCGAAAGCGCGACGATTTTGGGTGCAGAAGTGGAGTTTATGAAGAGCCTCGGTGACTTTTCCGATGCACTTATCCCCTTCTTCCTTCAGGGTAACTTGACTCTGCTGGATACCGAGCTGGTTGCCGGCAGCAATGCCGATGCGCCCACCAACGCTAAGCGCGACCTGGTTGGTGCCTCAGACTATGCGGCGAACTTGATTCTCGGTTTTGACTCGGCAGACGAAATGCACGCGGCAACACTGTCTTACAATGTGTTCGGCGAGCGCCTTTACTTTGCTGGCCGCAATGGTGAGCCCGACGCTTTTGAGCAGCCTTTCCACTCATTGGATGCCACCTATTCTTTCTACCCGAACCAGTCCGTTATCGTGAAGGTGAAGGTGAAAAATATTCTGGATGAAGAGCTGGAAATCGAGCGCGACGGTAAGACCACGTTCCGCGAGGAAGTGGGGACGACCTTTAGCGCTAGCATTGAATATGAATTCTAAATAAAGTCAGTAACCTTACTAAGGCGCCCTTGAGGCGCCTTTTTTATGCCCGGAATTTTTATACGGTATTAATACGCGACTCGCCGATGTCCGACTATTTACCCTGCTTGAGTTTGGCGTGAGCCGCCTTTAGGCCGTATTCATGGTACTTGTCGGTATTGCCCTGGCTGCGAAAAATAACGGCTGCAAACTGATAAAAACGATACTCGTTTTTGTCCAGTCGAATGGCGCGTTTGATGGAATTCAAGGCTTGGGGATAGTCGCCTCTTTCAAAGGCTGCGCGGGAGCGGCTGTAGTGCCAGAAAGGGTTGTCGCGCTGTCGAGATTCAATGACTTGCTCAAGTTGCTTAGCGCGATCCTTGCGGCCACTGCTGCGGTACAGCCGGGCTAAGTTGGAGAGTGATGCGGACTCCTCCGGGTCCAGACTCAGCGCCTTTAGAAAGGCAAGCTCGGCTTCGTCGTTATGCCCTTCTCGGCGGAACAGAACCCCTAAGTTACCCCAAATATAGGCTTCGTCAGGGCCGAGGTACAGCGCCCGGCGCAGGTAGAGATAGGCGTCGCCGTAATTTTTGCTGTTCAGTGCGCCAACGCCCAGGTTGCTGTAATACTGCGCGGCGGCGATATCGTCGCTGACTCGTTTTTGCGGATAGCGATAGTCGTAAATATCTACGCTGAAGTCGATAACTTCGCGTTGGCCATTGCCGAGGTCGACAACGGCATTGATGTGTTTATAAATCGCTGAACTGCTGTTGCTCAGCATTTCCCAGCTAGGCGGCACGCTGACTTCATTAAAATAGACATCTAGCTTTGCTTCTCGCGCCAGCGCTATAAACAATAAACTCAGCGACAAGCAGTCGCCCTGTGGGTCGTCAAAGGTGTCCGCGGCACTTTGGGTAATACCCGGTTGGTAGCGAATGCCCAATTGCTGGGGCCGCACCATGGCATCGACTAAATAGCGGAGTCTGGCGCGAGGGGTGAGTACCGGCGGCACATGCTCGTTGACGAAGTAACGCATCTCTGCGGTTACCGCGAGAATGTGTTGGTCCGGGGTGTTGAGGGGCGCAGGTTGCCGGTTGAACAGCGCCTCCTGGTGCAGCAGCAGTGCAACCGCATCGCTATCCGGGGCAGCAATAAATTGCTCGAGTTGCGTAGGCTGTGTGCTGCAGGCGCTGCTCAAGAGCAATGTGGCGCTCAGTATTATTGTTTTTGCCGGGTGCTTCATTCCAGGGGCTTGCCTATACCACTAAAGGCCGCGTCGGCGGCTGTTACGTTTCACAGTAACGCCGATCGCGGCAGTCAGCAAGACGCTTAGTATTGCGAGGCGGGCAGGCGTACTTCCATTCCTTCTAGGTCGTCGCGCACTTCAATTTGGCAGCTTAAGCGGCTGCCGTCTTCGGGCTCGAGTACGCCGTCGAGAATGCCTTGTTCCATATCATCGGCTGCGGGCAGTTTGCTGCGCCAGGGTTCGTCAATGTAACAGTGGCAGGTTGCGCAGCTGCACGAGCCGCCGCACTCGGCCAGAATATCATCGATACCGCCGTCGAGTGCGGCTTGCATCAGGCTGTGACCGCTCTCGGCCTCGACTTCGCGGGCCTCGCCGTTGTGAGAGATAAAAGTGATTAGCGGCATAAAACGCTCCAGTGGGTTATTTGTGTTGTCTGCTGTTGGGGGCAGGTGGCGCAATTTTACCCTCTAGAAGGGGTGATGCCAGTCTTGAATGGAAATGTTGTCAATTGTGATGCTATTGGGCGATGTGTGTCGCTTGCTGCATGGCTATATTGCCTGTTGCATAAGCTGAGAGTGGGGAAATACGGTGACTACAGGCAAACACGAGCTAAGCCTGGCTGACCGACTGGCGCTACATGAACTGCCAGGGCGGTACGGCGACGCAGTGGACGATCGGGACTGGGCGCAAATGGATTCAATCTTCACCAAGGACGCAGTATTTGAAGTGCGCGGCCTAGTGACCCTGCGAGGTGTTGCAGAGATAAAGCGTTATATGGCGGAGGAGGGACAGCACCCACTCGCCCACTTGATGTGTAACATCCATGCACGGGAAGACGGTGATGGCGCGCGGCTATTTTTTCGCATTATTGCGCCGGTGCCGCGCGAGGATAAAAGTCGCGATGGCTACTGTATGCACTTCGGCTCTTATTATGACTGGCTGGTGAAAACCGCACAGGGTTGGCGGGTGAGGCACCGAATTTTCTCGGCGAAACGACTAACAGAGTATGAGGAGGCCCGAAGTGAGTGAGATAAAAGTAGCGCTGGTCACGGGGGCGAGTCGCGGCGCTGGTGCGGGCATCGCTCGCGCGTTGGGTGCTCACGGTATGACGGTTTATGTTACCGGTCGCACCGTTGAGCCCGGCGATGCCAAAGCCTGGGATGGCTCGGTATTGCCCGGCACCGTTGCGGAAACTGCTGCTGCGGTAACGGCTGCGGGTGGCAAGGGTATTGCCGTGTTATGCGATCACAGTGACGACGAGCGCGTGGCCGCGGTGTTTGAACAAATTCGCCGTGAGCAAGGGCAGCTTGACCTACTGGTCAATAACGCGACCTATATGCACCCGCAGCTCATTGAGCAGAAACCCTTCTGGCAAAAAGACATCTCGGCCTGCGAGATACTCAACGTAGGATTGCGCTCGGCCTATATCGCCAGCTGGCATGCAGCGCAGATGATGGTGGAGCAGGGGCGAGGCCTTATCGCTTTTGGCTCATCATTTGGTGCCTCCTGTTATATGCACGGCCCCGCCTATGGCGCGCAGAAAGCCGGGCTGGATAAGTTTGCCCACGATATGGCCGTAGACTTGCGGGGTTTGGGAGTGAATACCCTGTCGGTGTGGATGGGGCCGCTCAAAACCGAGCGCGCCGCTGTTGCCAGCAAGGTCAACCCAGAACAATACGAGGCCTTCAGCAAAACTGCCGAGAGCCCGGAGTTTACCGGTCACATTCTCTATGCCTTGGCCACCAGCAACCAGGCAGAGGCCTTGAATGGCCATACCGTGATCGGGGCAGAGTTGGCGCGGGAACTTGGCGTAACCGACGAGGGCATCGTCCGCCCCTCCTACCGGGAGGCTTTAGGCGAGCCGCCGAAACCCAATCCGGCAGTGGTGTATTAAAGCAAAGCTCAAGTTGCCGCTTAATGGCGAGCACTCTGGTAAGTGGGGCTTTTCGCGGTGAAAATCCCACTTTCCTACGGTTGGCTCGCTAAGCCAGCGACAAGCATAGTGGCACATGCCTATAATCCGGCGGCATGTTGCCGTTGCCCACGGTGGATGAGTGGGGGCAGTAAATGTTCAATATGGTATCGACCCAAGCGTCATGGATGAGCTGGCAGGTCTGATGACGGGACGCTATAGAAGGCATTACGCAAGTACTTGGGATGCAATCACTACCATTAAGCAACGAGCCAGCGTTGATTCAGCACCTTTACGGTGCCCTGATTGATCCGGCGGGTTTTCATCACTTTCTCGAGACGTTGACGCTGTCTATTGGCGGTGAAGCCGCTGAGCTGTTGGTGATTCGGCGCAATCCCCTGCGGGTGGAGAATGTTTGGTACTACGGTCTTTCTGAGGAGTTGTTGCAGTGGTACATCGGCAGCGACATGATTGCCGTGGATATCGTCATCAATACGGCAATTCGTCAGGCGCCAGGCGCTTTTCAGACCGCGCTTACCTATGTCGAAGAGACCAACCCCGATGAGGGCTCTGTGCGCTGGGAAGAAGAGCAGGGCATGCTCGATGCCGCTTGGCTGGTTGTTGAAAGCTCAGCGGATGAATGTGTGCTGCTGACAATTCAAAGAACCGTGGAACAGGGTGCATTTCAGCCGCATGAAATTGGCGCTCTGAACCGTCTTGCTCCCTATATTCGTCAGGCTGTGGGCCTCAATCGGCAGTTAGCATCGCGTAGCGACGCGTCGTCATCGCTGGCTGCGATCATCGATGTATTGCCCGATGCGACGTTAGTGCTGGACAGCTATTCCACGGTATTGCACTCCAATAAGGCCGCGCGAGCATTGCTTGACCGCGAGCGTAACCTGGCGATACGTGATGAGCGTCTGAGTTTTTCAGAGACGGCGCTGCAGTCCGCGTTTTTTCTCGCTTCGACACAGGTTGTGCGCGCCAGTATTGGTCGCGAGGGGCATTACACCGAGACCTTATTCTTAAAACGTACCGGTCGCCAGCCGCTGATATTTGTTTTGCGGCCGATAGAGAGCAGCGAGTTGTTGGCGGGCGGAGCGCTGCTTACCATTTATGAGCCCGGTCACCGGCAGTTGCCAAATGCCGAGCAAATTGCCGGCTATTTTGAACTTACGGTGGCGGAGTCACAGGTGTGCGAGCACTTGGTAGCGGGCATGGATTTGCAGGCTATTGCCGACCACTTGGGGCGCAAGATAAGCACTGTGCGTTACCAGTTAAAGCAGGTTTTTCAGAAGACGGCATGCACCCGGCAGGGAGAGTTGGTGAGCAGTATTTTGGCGGCGCTATTGCGATAGCGCCTGTTGCAATGGGTGTCTGCGGGCAGTTTATGCCCGCAGGAGATTGAGCTTATTTTGCGACGACCTCTCCGATCAGTTCGCTGATAAAAAAGGCACTTTCATGGGAGGTGGTGCCGTCCTTATGCGAGAAGCTAATCAGCGCCATGTCACGTCCGCGGCTGTCTTTGATGGGTGCAAAGAGCCAATAGCCTGTTGAGTCGTCGTCCATGGTTTCATAGTAATCGAGGCTGCCCGCCGCATTGACCTTCCAGCTGTGTTCGATCGTGCTTGACTCATCGGGGCCAAAATCCACCCTGCCTGAGCCGTTTTCGTAGAGCCTGACCGAAATTTTATCGGCTTCATCGGGGAAGGCGTATGTAAAGGCTTTGCTCTGGTTCTCGACAAACATGCGTTCTGTGCTGCGCTCAACGGTAGCGGTTTTTCTATAGATGGCGCTGCCGTTGTCATCTTCTACTCGCAATTTTACCGTGAAGCGGCCCACGCGCATGAAGCTGAATGCATCCTCGGCGTCGCTTTCGCAGTTGAAATCTCCCCATTTGGTGGTGGTGCATACATCGTCACCGTCGGATAAGCCGCCGTCTCCGTCGGTTTCTGAAACGATGTCAGTCACGCTGAACTGTTTGCCATCAATGCTGTAATTTCCCCATTCTGAGGTAGGTGCGTCAGCGGGGAGGGAGGCGTCGCCCTCGTCGCGATAGCTGTGGGCTACGTTGTAGCTGCCATCCTCAAGTACCGTAAGAACGTGGAACTCGTCTGCCTGATCTTCAATCAGCCAGCTACCTACAAAAGCATTGCTGCTACTTTTGACGCTTTTAAACGCTGCGGCGGCATCCGCCTCGCTACCAAAATGCAGCTCATCGTTAACTAAGCGAACCGTTTCCTGGCCGCAGCCTTCGCCCAGCGTTTCACAAAAACCGCCATCGGTGTTGGACTGAGCTTGGGCGCTGAACGTGATTACGCCATCGGCAGGGTTCCACTCGTAGTAGCCCCACTCTGCGGTGGCGGTACCCTGATCATCGTTGCCGTATTTGTGGCTGACAATGTAGCGATTTCCGCTTAGGAAAGTCAGCACGCTTACTTCTTCTCCATTTGGCCCTTTACCGTTACTGCTCTCGCCCGCCGGCTCGACAAATAACCAGCTGCCGCGCAGGTCGGCCTGTTGTGAACGGCCAAAATGGGCTTCGGCCTTGTCCGCGCTGACTAAGCTTTTGCCGGTGGGGGTCGCAATTTCGGTGTCGAATTGCGTTTCAAACTCTGGTTGCGGTAAGCCGAGATTGAGCTGTGCATCGGCAAGAAGTCCGTGAATCTCGCCGTCAATGGTAATGCCATTGTCAGCATTGCCGTCATCGTCCAGTGACTGCAGCAAGCGTAGAATATTGGTGACTTGGTTGGGCGTGCCGCCGTCCATGTCGGCTGGGGTGACTCGGCCGCTGGCGGGAACCTCTGGCAGTGTGATTCCACCAATACTGAAGGTGACGCTATCGCCCTCGACAAATTCGTACTCACCCAGCTCAGTCGTGCTGCCTGATTGGCCGCTGGGCGCGGTTTGATAGCGGATGCCGGCAACGGCGCTGTCGGTAAAAATGCCTCGCTGGACCTCTGGCTCGGAACTATTGCTTCCGCCAGACGAGGAACCACCGCCACCGCAGGCGGTGAGTGTAAAGGCTAGGGCGAGCGGCCCCCAATGAGCTGATTTCATGGTATCTCCGATTTTTGTACCGAATGTCTAAAGTCGCTAGAGGACCATAGAGCCAGGTACAGCTCATCTCCCAAATTGGGTATGTGTTACTGGGTAGCGGCGGGAATCGGTAATATTTCTATAATTACCGGGAGCGCGTCTTACTGTTTGCCTGTTTGGGGGGGGAGGACGTAAGTGAAATGGTGGGGTATAAAAAAAGGCCTTCGCTGATTCAACGAAGGCCTTTTCAAAATATGGTGCCCAGGAGAGGACTTGAACCTCCACGGCCGTGAGGCCACTAGCACCTGAAGCTAGCGTGTCTACCAATTTCACCACCTGGGCAGGGGGTAAAACGAGGCAATTGCTGCCGAGGCGCGCAATTTACTGATATCGCGCTTTTTTGTCAACGCTTTGCGTTACACTAGGCGCAAATTTTCTAGCTATTCAAGAGGAACTGCCACTGCATGCCAAAAGGCCGCAAGCAACATAACGACCCCCATGCCGCTCGTGAAGCCGAGCGCTATGAAAATCCTGTACCTAGCCGTGAGTACATCCTCGACCAGTTGAGGTCTTCAGAGCAGGGGATGACGGCAGCGGCGCTGCGCAAGCGTCTTGATGTTGTCGGAGAGGAACTGGAGGAGGGCTTGCGCCGCCGTATCAAGGCGATGTTGCGTGACGGCCAGTTGATTGAGGGCCGCCGCGGTAAGCTGATGGCCCCTGTTGTGGGTGACGCGATTAAAGGGCGCGTGCAAGGGCATCGCGACGGCTACGGTTTTGTGCTGGTCGAGGATGAAGAAGACGTATACCTGCACAGCCGGCAGATGCAGCAGGTCTTTGACGGCGACACGGTTGCAGTAGAGGTGACGGGCAGCGATCACCGTGGGCGGCGGGAAGGCATTATTGTCGATGTGCTTGAGCGCAATACCCAGCAATTAGTGGGTAAGCTGGTTGACCACCGCGGCCGCTGGGTTGTGGTGCCGGATAATAGTCGAATCCAAAATTGGGTCGCACTTGAGGGTGATGACACGGCGGGTGCCAGCGAAAATGACTTTGTGATGGTGTCGATCACGCGTCAGCCCGGGCTGCGCCAGCAGGCGCGGGGCAAAATAGTTGACGTGCTCGGTGACCGGGCGACAGTGGGCGTTGCCACCGAGCTGGCACTGCGCAGCCATGAAATCCCCTTCGAGTGGCCGGAGGCGGTAGAGGAGCAGGCTCGGCAGTTTGGTACCGCGCCCGCTGAGGTGGATAAGAAGCGCCGCGTCGACTTGCGAAAGCTGCCGCTAGTGACGATTGATGGCGAAGACGCGCGGGATTTCGACGATGCCGTCTACTGTGAGAAAAAGCGTTTCGGTGGTTGGCGGCTGTGGGTGGCCATTGCCGATGTCTCGCACTATGTGACGCTGGGCTCCGCGCTGGATGAAGAGGCGCAGCGCCGCGGGACCTCCGTGTATTTTCCCGATCGAGTGGTGCCGATGCTGCCGGAGGCACTGTCCAATGGTCTGTGCTCACTAAACCCGGATGTCGACCGCCTGTGCATGGTGTGTGAGATGACCATCAGTGCGCGGGGGCGGCTGAGTGGTTACCAGTTTTATGAGGCGGTAATGCGTTCACATGCCCGCCTTACATACAACGAAGTGGGCGCCATGCTCGGCGTGGAAGGCGCTGACCCCGCTAAAGACACCGGCAAACACCGTGACCTGCTTCCTCAGTTAAGCGAGCTTCACAATTTGTACACAGCGCTGCGTGAGGCGCGCTCCAAGCGTGGTGCCATCGACTTTGAAACGGTTGAGACACGCATCGTCTTTGACGACGAGAAGCGTATCGATGCGATCGTGCCCGTACACCGCCACGATGCTCACCGAATGATTGAGGAGTGCATGCTGATCGCCAATGTGGCGACGGCAAAAACGCTGGAAAAGTCAGGGCTTGAAGCGCTGTTCCGCGTGCACAATGGCCCGTCTGAGCAAAAGCTGAGTAACTTGCGAGAGTTTTTGGCGGAGATCGGGCTGGGGTTAAAAGGTGGCGACGACCCCTCGCCCACCGATTACCAAAAATTATTGGCGAGTTTGAAAGACCGGCCCGACGGCCAGATGATTCAAACGATGATGTTGCGCTCGCTGAGCCAAGCCGTGTATCAGCCGGACAACGATGGCCACTTTGGCTTGAACTACACCGGCTACACCCACTTTACCTCGCCGATACGGCGCTACCCGGATTTGATGGTTCATCGGGCGCTGCGGTATTTGTTGCGCAACGGTGGCGGGAAAGCCCCCAAATGCTTCCGGCCTGTGAAAGGCGCACCTGATCTGCCGCGCGAAAAGATCTATCCCTATGATATGGCGGCGCTGTTGGGTCTGGGTGAGCACTGCTCGATGGCCGAGCGTCGCGCCGATGATGCCAGCCGCGATGTAATGGCGTTTTTGAAATGCGAATTCCTGCAGGAGCATGTGGGCAGTGAATTCGACGGCATGATCGCCGCGGTGACCGGCTTCGGTTTGTTTGTTGAGCTGCAGGACCTCTACATAGAAGGGCTGGTGCATATTTCCGCGCTGCCACAGGGCTACTATCAGTTTGACCCGGCCCATCAGCGCTTGGTGGGTGAGCGCAGTCGCCGGGTATACCAGTTGGGTGATTCGCTAAAAGTGCAGGTGCTCAGTGTCGACCTTGACGAGCGCAAGGTCGATCTGGGCATCGTGCAGGGCGAGACCAAGCGCCGCCGTAAACCGTCGCTGCGCGAAGCGCTGGCCAAGGGGCAGGTGCCAAAGTCCAAGCCCGGTAAAGCCCCTAAGGCAAAGCGCGGTGCTGCAGGCAAGAAGTCGGGCGCAAAGAACAGCTCTGCCAAAAAGGGAGCGGCCAGTAAAAAGCGCCGCCGCTAACGCAGTGATGAACCCCGCCCGTGGGGAATACGGGATGCTTACAAAAGGTTAAAGAGTGAAAGAGCAGATTTTTGGCTTGCACGCCGTTACCACTGCGCTGCAACGCCGCCCGGAAAGTATTAGTGAAATGTGGGTGCTGGAGGGGCGTCGAGACAAGCGACTACATACCGTGCTTGAGCTGGCGCAGCGACATGGCATTACTCTGCATGAATGTTCTCGAAAGGTGCTGGATGAGCTCGTCGACGGACGGCATCAGGGGGTGGTTGCCAGTGCCAAAGCGCCGACGCAAACCCATGAAAAGCGCCTGCCCGAGCTGGTTGCTGAAGCGGGCAAGCGCGCTTTGGTACTGGTCCTTGACGGCGTGACTGACCCCCATAATCTCGGCGCTTGCTTGCGCAGCGCCGATGCGGCGGGGGCCACGGTAGTGATCGCGCCCAAGGATAATTCTGCGAGCTTAAACGCGACCGTACGCAAGGTGGCCTGCGGGGCTGCCGAAGCAGTGCCATTTGTGCAGGTAACCAACCTGGCGCGCAGCCTGCGCCAACTCCAAGAGGCGGGGGTGTGGATTATTGGCTTGGCGGGAGAGGCGTCGCAGTCGCTGTATGAATGTGACCTGGCGGGGCCTGTTGCGCTGGTGATGGGCGCCGAAGGGGCAGGTATGCGGCGCCTAACCCGAGAGCAGTGTGATTACTTAGCGCACTTGCCAATGGCCGGGGAGGTCAGCAGTCTCAATGTATCGGTTGCCACCGGGGTGTGCTTGTTTGAAGCGGTGCGCCAGCGTCTTTAATACCCGAATTTGATTAAAAAATGCACGAATTGCTTGCATCTGTCAGGGTGCTTGCCTAGAATTCGCGCTCTTGTTTTAACGGTAAGCTCGCCCATAGCGGCTGGTTTGCCCTCCTTGCCACACCATAAAGGGTGGCTTAACCCGTAAGGAGCATACAATGCGTCACTACGAAATCGTGTTCCTGGTCCACCCGGATCAGAGCGAGCAGGTACCTGGTATGGTCGAGCGTTATACCCAGGCTATCGAAAAAGACGGCGGTAAAGTTCACCGCTTGGAAGACTGGGGCCGCCGTCAACTGGCTTACCCCATCAACAAAATCCACAAGGCTCACTACGTGCTGATCAATGCTGAAGCAAGCGCTGATGCGATCGACGAGCTGACCACAAACTTCCGCTACAACGACGCTGTTCTGCGTAACCTCATCATCCGTCAGGATGAAGCGGTTACTGAAGAATCTCCGATCATGAAGGCGGAAAAAGAAAGCCGTGAGCGTCGCAGCCGCAGTGAACAGCGCAGCGAGCGCCGTGACAGCGAGCAGCCTACCGAGAAGCGTGAAGAAGCATCAGAAGCCGCTCCGGCTGCTGAGCAGAACGCTGAATAATTGCGGACAGAGTGAGGATTTAAAAGATGGCACGTTTTTTCCGTCGTCGTAAGTTTTGCCGCTTCACCGCGGAAGGTGTTAAGCAGATCGACTACAAAGATCTGGACACTTTGAAAGCCTATGTTTCAGAAACTGGCAAGATTGTTCCCAGCCGTATTACTGGAACCAACGCCAAGTACCAGCGCCAGCTGTCTACCGCGATTAAACGCGCGCGTTTTCTGGCTCTGCTGCCTTACACCGACAGCCATAAATAAGCTGAGCGGATAGTCATGCGCCCCCTTGCAGAATTTATTATGAAAGGGCGCCTCCAGGCGGTGGCAGTTGCCGGTCTGGGGATAGGCAGTTTGATGTTTGCCTGGGTAGGGGCCTCAGCCGCTGCCTTGGTTACCCTGAGAAAGGGAATGACCGAGGGCGCCTTTGTTGTATTTTGGGCGCTTTTACCGGCCATCGCCGTTGCGTTATACTGCCAGGATGTCGGCCCGCTTTGCATGCTGTTAACCACAGCCGCAGCAGCCGAAGTACTGCGTAGCAGTCGATCCTGGCCTTTAGCACTTGCCAGTGCTGTGCTGGGTGGAATGCTCAGCGCCTTTGCCCTGTATCACGGGGCACAGGAATACCTGGCGGGAATTTTGGCTACCGTGCAGCCGATGTTGGACCAGCTTCAAGCGCAGTCCAGCAATGCGTTGCCCCAGATACTGACCGGCGATATTGCGGCAGTGATTGGCGGCAGCACAGTGTTGTGGAGCGTGTTAGCGCTTATGCTGGCGCGCTGGTGGCAAGCACTGTTGTACAACCCGGGTGGGTTTCGCGAAGAGATGTGGTCTTTGCGCCTGCCAGCGGTACTGACCGTTGTGTTCGTGGCAGTGATGCTACTGGTGAGCCAACTGGGCGAAGTGTACCGCTTCTGGGGCGTTATGTGTTTGCTGCCACTGATTGCTGCGGGGCTGTCACTGGTGCACGGGGTGGTGGGTCGTCTTGCCTTAGGGCGTGTATGGCTAGTGGTGTTTTATATCGCGCTGCTGTTGTTAGGGCCGCTGTGGGCGGTGCTGATTTTGGCAGCGATTGTAGATAGTTGGATTGATATCAGACGGCGTTTGCCGACGGCCCAATAGGCCTCGAGACAGACGCGCAGAAGAGGGTTAGAACCATGCAAGTGATTCTGCTTGAGAAAATTGGCAAGTTGGGTGACCTGGGCGACCAGGTAAATGTGAAATCCGGTTACGGCCGTAATTTCCTGATTCCCTTCGGTAAAGCAGTTCCTGCCACCGAAGACAATGTAGCGACATTCGAAGCGCGCCGCGCCGAGCTGGAAGCCGCTGCAGCTGAAAAGCGTGCAGAAGCTGAAGCACGCGCAGCGAAACTGGCTGAAGTGGCTGTTAACATCGAAGCGAATGCGGGCGAGGGCGGCAAACTGTTCGGCTCTATCGGTACTCGCGATTTGGCTGAGGCGATCACTGCTGCTGGCGTTGAAGTAAGCAAAAGTGAAGTGCGTATGCCTGAAGGTCCCATCCGTGAGATTGGTAGCTACGAAATCGCTATCCAGGTTCACAGTGATGTGATTCAAAACGTTGCCGTAACGGTTGTTGCTGAGTAATAACTCGCCAATCAATGGTAGCAGCGGGCGGTGAGCACTGCCCGCAATGCTGTGTCCTGTTAATGGGGTGCGGTGAAAAAAGCGCGCGTGGCCTTGCTGGTCGGCGCGTTTTTTTTTTGCCACAATGGCCAACCAACCTGAGCAGTGAGTGTGGCTGTGCAAGCTGACGCCTATCCAGAATCTGAATCGCCGCCGGAATTTGAAGACGGTGACTTCGCGAAATTGAAATTGCCTCCGCACTCTCTGGAAGCGGAGCAGTCGGTGCTGGGCGGCTTAATGATTGCCGGTGAAGCTTGGGACTCGGTTGCCGATATGGTTGGCGAGGGCGATTTCTTTCGCCCCGAGCACCGTCTGATTTACGCCTGTATGAGTCAGCTGGTCGAGCAAGAGCAGCCGATTGATGTTGTCACCTTGGCGGAAACCCTGGCGCGCAACGGGCAGCTCAAAGAGGTGGGTGGCACCGCCTACCTTGCCGAAATCGCCACCGGGACGCCGTCGGTCGCGAATATCCGCGCCTATGCGCAAGCCGTGCGTGAGCGCTCGATCTTTCGCTCGCTGATCTCTGCGGCCAACTCCATTGCCGATACGAGCTTTAACCCCGAGGGGCGAAGCAGCGACGAGGTGCTGGACGAAGCCGAACGTCGCATTATGCAGATCGCTGAGGAGCGCCCGAAAGCGGGCGGTCTGGAACCGATCAATCCGCTGTTGAAGGAAGCCGTTGATAAAATCGACGAGCTGTTCAACAACGACGATGCAATTACCGGTTTAAGCACGGGCTTTGAAAAACTCGATGAGATGACCTCTGGCTTGCAGAAGTCGGACCTAGTTATCGTCGCTGCGCGACCATCGATGGGTAAGACGACGTTCGCCATGAACCTGGTGGAAAACGTCCTGTTGCGATACGAGCAACCGGTACTGGTGTTCAGTATGGAAATGCCAGCCAGCCAGCTGATGATGAGGATGTTGTCGTCAGTGGGTAAGATCGACCAGGGTCGGGTGCGTAGCGGCAAACTGGAAGAGGAAGATTGGCCGAAGCTGAGCGCGGCGGTAAGTAAGTTGAAGGATCGGCCGCTGTTTATCGATGATACCGCGGCATTGACCCCCACCGAGGTACGCTCACGGGCGCGCAAAGTGCTACGCGAGCATGGCAGTATCGGCATGATCATGCTCGATTACCTGCAGCTGATGCAGGTGGCTGGCAAGGGAAGCGAGGGGCGAACCGCGGAAATCTCCGAAATATCACGCTCGCTCAAGGGGATAGCAAAAGAATTTGACTGCCCGGTCATCGCGCTGTCACAGCTTAACCGGGCTCTGGAGCAGCGGCCCAATAAGCGCCCGGTGAATTCCGACTTGCGGGAATCCGGTGCGATCGAGCAGGATGCCGACGTCATCATGTTTATCTATCGTGATGAGGTCTACAACGAAGAAACGCAAGATAAAGGCGTTGCGGAAATTATTATCGGCAAGCAGCGTAACGGCCCCATCGGAACCGCGAGATTGAGCTTTATTGGTAAATTTACGCGCTTCGAAAATCTCGCCTTTGGCGATTACGACGACCCTGGTTACTAAGCTCAGCCTATCAGATGACACTGGGCCAAGCCCCGTCTCCGTTCATAGAGACGGGCGCTGGTCTTCCTCGTTCGCCGCAGGCCGCGACTGAATAAAGCGGCCAAAGAATATTCCCACTTCAAACAGTAGCCACATTGGCAGCGCCAGTAGCATCTGCGAGATAACGTCTGGCGGTGTTAGCAGCATACCCACGACAAAACAGGCCACCACTACGTACGCACGCTTGGCTGCGAGCTTTTCAGCGCTGGTTACGCCGGCGCTAATCAGTAACACCGTGGCGATGGGGATTTCAAAGGCAATGCCGAAGGCCATAAAGAGCTTCAGTGCGGTGTCGAGAAAGCGCGAAATATCGGGTGTATAGGACACGCCCTCCGGTGTAATACTGCTGAAAAAGCCAAACACCAGTGGGAATACCACAACATAGGCAAAGGCCAGCCCGAGATAGAAGAGCAGCACGCTGGAAAACAACAGCGGCGCGGCAATACGCTTTTCGTGGCGATACATGCCGGGGGAGATAAAGGCCCATATCTGGTGAAGAATCACCGGGATGGCCAGGCAGACCGCCGACACAAGTACCAGTTTAAACGGGGCGAGGAAGGTGGAGGCAACCTCGGTGGCGATCATGCCGCTGCCTTCAGGCAGGTACTGTTGCAATGGCTGCGAGACGAAGGCATAGATCTCGGAGGAAAAGGGCATAAGCCCCAGTGCGCAAATCAGCACTGCCAATACGATTCGCAGTAAGCGGTCGCGCAGTTCAGTGAGGTGGGCAATCAGGGGTTGGCCTTGATCTTGGTCAGCGTCGATACTCATGGCGCGGGGTCGCTGCCTTTTTCTTTAGTGGGGGTGTTATTACTGGCGTCGGGGGCTGCTTCTGGGTCGGCCTCTGTCACTTCCGGGGCAATGGGGTGCTCGTCCAGCGCGGGCTCGGGCGTGTCGTCCTCGGCGTCCTGCTTCGCATTGGCGCGGCTTAGCGAGCGCTCAACAGAGCGGATGTCGTCGGCGGCACTTTCAAGGCCGTCTCGCAGGGATTGTTTGCTGTCTTCCAGCGAAGCCATTATCGACTCATTGTGGAGCTGCCGGCGGATTTCATCGGCGCCGACCTCTCGTTCGATTTCCTGGCGAATGCTGGTAAAGCTTCTGCGCAGCCGTCCTAGCCATAAGCTGATTGTTCTCACTGCGGTTGGCAGGCGCTCGGGCCCTAATACCAGCAGACCGAGTACAGCGATCAGCAGCAGTTCGGCAAAGCCGATGTCAAACATGGTTTATTTTGACTCGCTTTTTTGTTCGCTTTGCTCGGCTTGAGCACTGTTGGCTTCGCCGTCGGCCTCTTTTTGCTCAATGTTTTTGGCCTTGTCGTCTTCGCCATCAAGGCTGTCTTTAAAGCCTTTTACGGCGCCGCCGAGGTCGCTGCCGATATTTTTAAGCTTCTTGGTACCAAACAACAGCACCACAATTGCCAGAATGATCAATAGTTGCCAGATACTAATACCACCAAGTCCCATTGCTACTTACCTCACTTATTGTTTGTTGTTGCCGCGCTGTGCTTTTTCATCATGGCCGGAAAGCCCAAAGCGCCGCGCAAGTTCATGTAAAACATCGCTGTGGTCGATGCCCAGGTGTTGAAGCATAACCATCGTGTGGAACCACAGGTCTGCGGTCTCATAGATTACGTCTTGATGGTTGCCACTGTGCTCGGCATCCTTGGCGGCGATGATCGCTTCCACGGATTCTTCGCCGACCTTTTCCAGAATTTTGTTGAGCCCCTTGTGGTACAGGCTGGCTACATATGAGCTGTCGGCGTCAGCGCTTTTACGCTCGGCGAGCACCGCATCTAACTCACTGAGTATCGATGTATCCGCGGCATCAGAATTACTTGTCATAGATCTCTTCCGGGTTCTTTAGTACCGCTTCCTGGGTTTGCCACTGCGCCTCTTTCAGGCTGCGATAGAAGCAGCTCTGGCGCCCTGTATGGCAAGCGATGCCGCCTATTTGTTCAACCTGCATAAGAATTGCGTCGCCGTCGCAGTCTAGCGCGATGTCATGAAGCGTTTGTGTATGGCCGGAACTCTCACCCTTGCGCCACAAAGCGTTGCGCGAGCGCGACCAATAAACGGCGCGTTGCTCGCTCACGGTCAGTTCAAGCGCTTCGCGATTCATCCATGCCATCATCAGCACGCGACCGCTGTGCACGTCTTGTGCAATGGCAGCGACCAAGCCAGCGTCATTCCATTTGACCTGGTCTAACCACTGTTTACTGTCTTGCCGCTGCATAAACATACTGCCTTCGTTTTCTGCGTGCGCCTACTTTACATTAGCGCGAGCGAATTAAGAAATATAAACCGGCGCCTAGCAAGGCGAGGCTCGCGGTGGGTAGTGACTGCAAGCCAAGGCTGATTTCCGGATCGGCGATCAATGCGGCGGCCAGCAGGGCGACGATACCCAGTCGTTGGTTTCGCGCGCGCCTATCGCGTTGCTCAGCCTGTTTTTCCGCCTGTTGTAATTGCAGGCGCAGTGCGTCGTTTTGCGCTTGCTGCGGCGGTTGGCCGCGCTCAAGCAGCGTCTCGGGTAATTGCGGAAGTTGCTCCAGCCAGCCGGGCAGTCGGTGGCCGACGCGCTTCAGCATACTCTGGGGCGAATAGCGGTCGCGGATCCAGCGCTCCAAAAAAGGCATGGCGGTTGCCCACAGGTCGAGCTGCGGATACAGCTGGCGCCCCAGGCCCTCTACATTCAGCAAGGTCTTTTGCAACAGCACCAGCGAGGGTTGTACTTCCATATCGAAGCGGCGAGCAGTTTGAAACAGGTATACCAGCAACTGGCCGAAGGAAATTTCTGACAACGGTTTTTCAAAAATCGGTTCGCTGACGCTGCGGATGGCGGCTTCAAATTCGTGAACTTTGGTGTGCGGAGGCACCCAGCCGCACTCGACATGGAGCTCTGCGACTTCGCGGTAGTTGCGCTGGAAGATCGCCAGTAGGTTGCGCGCTAAATAGTACTGATCGAAGTCGCTGAGGCTGCCGATAATTGCGCAATCAATAGCGATGTACTGCGGCGACTGGGGGCGGCCTTCGGCAACGAAAATATTGCCGGGGTGCATGTCGGCGTGGAAAAAGCTGTCGCGAAAAACCTGGGTGAAGAAAATTTCCACGCCGCGTTCGGCGAGCTTCTTCATATCCGTGCCCTGTGCGTTCAGGGTCTCCACATCGGTAACGGGGATGCCGTGAATGCGCTCAATGACCAGCACGTTGCGGCGGGTATAGTCCCAGTAGACCTCGGGCACATAGAGAATATCTGAGGCGGCGAAATTGCGGCGCAGCTGCGAGGTATTGGCGCCTTCGCGCTGCAGGTCCAGCTCGTCGTAGATGGTGTGACGATAGTCTTCAACGACCTCCTCGGGGCGAAGGCGGCGGCCATCGGGGAGGTGGCGGCGGACAATGCGAGCAATGCTTTGCATTAACTGGATGTCTTTGCCAATCGTGGTTTCGATGCCGGGGCGAACGACTTTAACGACGACCTGCTCGCCGGTCTTCAGCGTTGCGCAGTGCACCTGGGCAATGGAGGCCGAGGCCAGCGCGTTGCGATCGAAAGAGGCAAACACGTCATCGACGCTCTGGCCCAGCGCTTTTTCAATTACGGCGACCGCCTGGTCGCTGGGAAAAGGCGGTACGCGGTCTTGCAGTAATGCGAGTTCTTCGGCGATGTCGTCGGGCAGCAGGTCCCGCCGGGTAGAGAGCAGTTGGCCGAATTTGATAAAAATCGGCCCCAGCGACTCAAGGGCTAAGCGCAGTCGCTGCCCTCGGCTCAACGCCGGTGCAGGGCACAGGCGCCAGGGGCCGCAGCGCAGAAGTAGGCGCAATCGCAGTGGCAGTTTGTCCTGGGGAAGCAGCAAGTCGATGCGATAGCGACAGACGATAATGAGTATGGCAAGCAACCGGCGCAGGCCCATTCGGTATTCCTTTGTTACTGAGTTTTCAGGCGCTGCTGTAGGCGACGAAGTTTCGCTTCGAGACGCTCACTGCGGGCGTTCAGGTCGTCGATATCTTTGAACATCGCTTCTGCCTGCAGGGGGTGGGGCAAGAGTCGACTCTCTTCTAGTAAAAAGTCTTCAAGCTGGCGGCGCAGGTTTTTCCCAGTCCCGCTCAGCCAGCGATGCCCGGCGCGCAAGCCCCGGCCAATTTGGTGTGCGGCAACGTCGCCAAAGGCCTCGGCCAGTGGGTGTTCCCAGTCTAGTTGCAATTCGGCCAGTAGCTTGCGCAATGCCAGCAGGGGCGCGGTGTCGCCGCTGACTTGTATATTGCCGTTAATCAACGCTGCCGCCGGATCGTCAGCGGAGGCGACGGCGGCGAAGTCTCGCCAGTGCCCTCTCAGTGCGGTGCTCGGTGATTGTGGTGCGTGCAGCCCCAGTTTTAGTCGCTTGCCGTTAATGCTGAGCCCGATATTCAAGTCGGGCTCGCGCAGCTCCAGAGCAAAGCTTTCGCCATCGAGCTCGGCGAGTTTGGCGGCGCTACTCGGGTCGAGCTGCAGTGCTCGGTTGACCGCGTCCTCCAGCCCTGAGAGGGCTGCAGTGCTGATCATGGGGGGGATCACGGCTTGACGCCCCGGTGAACGGCAACCACGCCGGCCGTCATATTGTGGTAGCGGACCTCGGCAAAACCGGCTTCGGCCATCATTTCCTTAAGGGTTTCCTGGTCCGGGTGCATGCGAATGCTCTCGGCGAGATAGCGGTAGCTGTCTTCGTCATTGGTGATGAGCTTGCCCATGCGAGGCAGAATGTCGAAGGAGTAGCGGTCGTAGACCTTGCTCATTAACTCATTGGTCGGCTTGGAGAATTCCAACACCAGCAAACGCCCGCCTGGTTTCAGTACGCGCAACATAGAGCGCAGCGCGGCGTCTTTGTCGGTGACATTACGCAGGCCAAAGGCGATGGTAATGCAGTCGAAGCTATTGTCCGGGAAGGGCAGGCACTCGGCGTTGGCCTGCACATACTCAATATTACCGACAATGCCGCGATTGGTTAGTTTTTCGCGGCCCACCTGGAGCATTGAGTCGTTGATATCGGCAAGCACAACCTTGCCTTCACTGCCAACTAAACGGCTGAATTTGGCCGCCAAGTCGCCGGTGCCGCCCGCGATGTCGAGTACGCTATTGCCGCGTCGGACGCCGGAAAGCTCAATGGTGAAACGCTTCCAAAGTCGGTGAATGCCCCCGGACATGAGGTCGTTCATTAAGTCGTATTTGCCGGCTACCGAGTGAAAGACACCGGCTACCATGTTTACTTTTTCACCGCGGTTGACGGTTTTAAAACCGAAGTGGGTTGTTTTGTCGTCTGCCATAGTCTTTGTCCCGAGGGGCGTGGGGCGCTGATCGCGCACGTGCGGCGATATTGTATCCGCTGCGACGGCGGCCTGCACGGCCGTTGTTAGATATTCAATTTACTGCGCATTTCCCGCATACGACGGCGCTGCTCTTCCGGTTCTAGAGGCTTTGCCTCCGGTGCGGGGAGCGCCTCTGGATGCGGGGGTTCTAGTGTGTGACCGCTGCGCACCTGCTCGCACAGCGCCTGGTAGTGGCGCTTGTAGACCGGGAAGGCCTGCTGCTCGGTATTGTTTGCCAGAAAATACCAATCGCTTTTGCGTCCAGCGTGGTAAACCGCAGGGTGGGACCAGCGGTATTCATTTTTGGGCGAGGGCGCTCTGCAAGCCTCTACATAGGCGCTGTGGGGGTCTGGCAGGCCCAGTGCTTGGTCGTCGGGTTCGCAGTATTTCAAAATGCCTTTGATCGTCGGCAGGAATTCAGACTCGCGAATAGCGCGATGACAGGCTGCGGTAATTTGCTCTGGTGGAATATGGCAAAGGTTGCTGAACCAAAGCTTCTTGGCATAAGAGAGCTTTTCGGCGTTTGCGAAGGCTTTGTTGTATTGGTTGTGATAGACGAGCTCAAACTCCGCAAACATGCGGTTGATGGCGTCGATAACAGCGCTCTTATCCGGCAGTGGCTTAGAGGCCGTCGGCCCAGCTTCTGTCGGTGTGTTTGTCGATGAAGCCAGTTGCCGCTTGGCTTGATCCAGAAGCTTTTTGCTGTCGTGCATCGTATTTGTCCAGTTGGTGACTGTGTGCCCAGCGATATTTTACATGCTGTAGAAACTTTGTATTCCAGGAGCGTTGGGTCTGGCCGCTGTCACGCCAGAACAGTATAAACTCGGGAATTTGCTCGCGGGCAAAGTCGGCATCGATCCTCGCCATGCGCAAAATTTCAAAGACTTCCGGGCTGGGTTGCCAGTCGTTGCGAATCGGCACATGGGCTTGTTCGTGGCTGACGGCATTCGTGTATCGCGCCCACTGCAATCGAATATGTTGTAGGAATCGAGAGTTCCAGTTGCTATCTTGCGTGCCGCGCTCGCGCCAGTAAAGAATGAACTCGGGAATGGCGTCTTCAATGAAGTGCTCACTGATGCCGTCGCGCAGCAGGATGTCGAGAGCGTCTCGGCTGGGGCGCCAGTGATTGTCGATGACTTGGTGCCGGGCTTGCTCTATTTCAGCGTATTGCTGTTTTTTCCAGCGGCGGCTGACGTACTGGCTAAATGTGCTGCTCCAGGAGCTTCTTGCTTCGCCGCTTTCGCGGTAGTGGGCGATGAACTCGGGTATACACGCTTCGATAAAGTGGTTGCTCACCCGGTTGAAGCGGGTGAGGTATTCCACGGCGGCGGGGTCGGGGCGCCAATCGGCACTAATAAGCTGGCGTCCGGGAACGGCTTGGGTGGGGGCGCTGCTGCGCACTGCCGGTTCGGGCCGTGTCGATGCCGGCCGAGCTGGGGCGTTTTGGGGCGCGCCTGTTTGCTGAGCGGGCATGGCAAAGCGAATGTTGCGGGCATTGCTGATCAGCGCGCCGCCGATAATAATGAGTCCCTGGTCGTGGAGTTGTTGAAGCAGGCGGTCAATATCGGCGCTTTGCCAGAACGGCAGTTGTTCTTCGAGCCGCTGGCGGTCAATAAGTAACCAGTCTTGACCCTGGCGTGGGCGGACTTCCAGCAGGGGCTGCCAGTCGGCGAGCAACTGGTATAGCAGGGCGCACTCTAGGCCAATGGTTGCTGCCAGAGTGGGCGATACCAGTAGGGGTCTTTCCAGTAGTGGCGCCGACATGAATCTTTATCCTCGCTTGGCAGAGTATTGTACGGGCTAGTCGCCTGTTCTGTCAGCACAGCAGCGGAGCACAAAGTATGGCGAAGGCCAAAACAGCCTATGTTTGTAGTGATTGCGGTTCCGACCATCGCAAGTGGCAAGGGCAGTGTCAGGACTGTGGCGCCTGGAATACGCTTACCGAGGTGCGCTTGGCTGCGGCAGGTGCCGCCTCGGCGCCTGCTGGGCGCCAAGGCTATGCCGGCGCTGTTGGCGAACTGCAAAGTCTGTCGAGCGTTCAAATAGAGGATTTACCGCGAATTGCCAGCGGCTTTGAAGAGCTGGATCGGGTGCTCGGCGGTGGTTTTGTACCGGGTTCGGCGGTGCTGCTTGGCGGTCACCCCGGGGCGGGGAAGAGCACCTTGTTGTTACAGGTGCTGTGCCGCTTGGCGACGCGCAGCCGCTGTTTGTACGTCACCGGGGAGGAGTCACTGCAGCAAGTGGCCTTGCGTGCACGCCGCCTTGGTTTGTCGGCAGAGGAGTTGCAGCTGTACTCCGAAACCAGTCTGGAGGCGGTATTGGCGCAGGCGAATCAGCACCGGCCGTCGGTGTTGGTGGTCGACTCGATTCAGGTATTACATAGCGAGCAGGTGAGTTCGGCGCCCGGCAGTGTTTCCCAGGTTCGCGAGTGCGCCGCGGCGTTAACGCGCTTTGCCAAGCAGACCAATACGGTGTTGATTATGGTGGGGCATGTGACCAAAGACGGTGCGCTGGCTGGCCCGAAGGTGTTGGAGCACATCATTGATTGCTCGATTATGTTTGAGGGCGGCAGTGACAGCCGTTATCGCACCCTGCGCGGCCATAAAAACCGCTTTGGCGCGGTGAATGAGCTGGGCGTGTTTGCCATGACCGAGCAGGGCCTGAAAGAGGTTAAGAACCCGTCGGCGATTTTCCTGAATCGCGGTGATGTGCAGGCGGCGGGCAGCGTGGTGATGGTGGTGTGGGAGGGCACTCGTCCTCTGTTGGTAGAGATCCAGGCGCTGGTGGATGAAAGTAATTACGGCAATCCCCGTCGTGTTGCGGTGGGGTTAGAGCAGAACCGCTTGGCGATGTTGCTGGCGGTGCTCCACCGCCATGGAGGATTGCAGCTCGGCGATCAGGACGTATTCGTCAATGTGGTTGGTGGCGTCAAGGTGCTGGAAACCGGGGCGGATCTGGCACTGTTGTTCGCCATCGTATCGAGTTTTCGCGACCGCGCCTTGCCCGAAGACTTGGTCGTTTTTGGCGAGGTGGGCTTGTCGGGGGAAATTCGCCCTGTGCCCAGTGGGCAAGAGCGCCTTCAGGAAGCGAAAAAGCACGGCTTTAGCCGCGCTATCGTGCCTAAGGCGAATGCTCCCCGCGGCGATATCGCAATGGATGTCGTCGCGGTCAGCACGCTTGCCGAGGCTATCGAGGCAATGTAACGCTGCCTCGCTGCGGCGCCTTTAGAACAGTTCTATCGGCTCGCCGCTGTCTTCTCCATAAGGGCTGCTGCCACCGCTGCTTGTGTTCACAGTAGTGGGCGCATTCTCTGCCCGGAAGTATTCAAAGATTGCATTGCTCTGCCCCGGCGCGGCCAGGGTGCCGGTTTCCGGGTCAATACGCACCGACACGATACCCTCGGGTTGTTTTAGGTAGCGCTCCTGGCGGCCCTGCAGTGCGACTTTCATATAGTCGATCCAGATTGGCAGGGCAACAGAGCCACCGTACTCGCGGCGGCCGAGCTTCTGGTTTTGGTCGAAGCCGACCCATGTGGAGGTGACCACGCCGCTGCTGTAGCCAGAGAACCAGGCGTCGGTTGGCCCGTTTGTGGTTCCCGTCTTGCCGGCAGCATCGCCGCGTTTTAGGACTCGGGCTTTGCGCCCGGTGCCGCGTGATATAACGTCCTTGAGAATGCTGTCGATAAGGAAGACAACTTCCTCGTCGATCACTCTCTCCGCCAAGTCCTGCTGGCCGGCGGCGGTGTCGGCATGGAGGTCATCCAAAGAATCTGCTTCCACCATGCTATCGATGTCGTCGAGTCTGTCCAGGCCGGCTTCGCAGTTGCGGCAGGCGACTTTCGGTTCAGCGCGGTAAAGGGTGTTGCCATCGCGGTCGATGATTTGTTCTATCAGCCACGGCGACACCTTATAGCCGCCGTTGGCAAACGTGGCGTAGCCGGTAACCACGTCGAGAGGCGTCAGTGAGTGGCTGCCCAACGCAAGAGAGAGGTCTCTTGGGAGGGTGCGGCCGTCGAAGCCAAAGCGGGAGACATAGTCGATGGCGGTATTGATTCCCAGCTCTCGTAAAAGTCGAATCGATACCAGGTTCCTGGACAGGTACAAGGCTTTGCGCAGTCGCATTGGGCCGTTAAATTTGCCGTTGGAGTTGCTCGGGCGCCACGTTCCCCCCAGTGAGGCGTCATCGAATACGATGGGGGCATCATTGATGATGCTCGCTGGTGAAAAGCCATTGGCCAGTGCGGCGGTGTAAATAAAGGGTTTAAACGCTGAGCCTGGTTGCCGGGCAGCCTGAGTGACGCGGTTGAATGAGCTTCGCTGATAGCTATAGCCGCCGACCAAACTGAGAATGGCGCCGGTGTCTGCGTCCAGTGAAACCAACGCTCCCTGAATGGCGGGTAGCTGTGAAAAAATCCAGCGCTTGGGGAGTGATGAGCTCATGCGCAGTCTGACAACGTCGCCAGGGGCGATAAGTTCATCTACGGATTCCACTTCGTAGCTATTTCGGTCTTCATTAATATACCGAACGCTGCCGGCAAAACCCTGTTCCCAGTCGAGGGTGGTTTGCTCGCCGGTGGCGAGTAAGAATGTTGCGCTCTGACTCTCTATGTGGAGAACAAGGGCTGGGTGCCAGGGGCCGATGGCGCCAATGTCGCGAAGCTTGTCGCTAAAGTGCTTGCGCTGTTGCTCGTTGAAATCGGCGGGGAGCGGCCATTGTTGTTCAGGGCCCCGATAACCGTGGCGGCGATCGTATTCGATAACGCCGTTTATAACGGCCTGGTTTGCGGCAGTTTGTAGGGTGCTGTCGACGCTGGTGATAACGCTGTAGCCGTTTTCATAGGCATCGCGGCCATAGCGTTTCAGCATTTCGACGCGGACCATTTCGGCGGCGTAGGCGGCACTGACGTCGAGTTGTGTGCCGTGTCGGCGGGCGGTGATGTCTTGCTGTTTAGCCGCTTGGTAATCGGCTTGGTTGATATAGCCCAGCGCAAACATTCGGCCGAGTATCCAGTTTCGGCGAATCCGGGCTCGCTCTGGGTTGGCAACAGGGTTGTAGGCCGATGGGGCTTTGGGTAGTCCGGCGATCATTGCCATTTGGGCAAGGCTGAGTTCCTTAATGGACTTGCCGTAATAAGTTTGCGCGGCGGCCTCGATGCCATAGGAGTGGTTGCCGAGAAAGATTTTGTTGAGGTAGAGCTCGAGGATGTCGCCTTTGCTGAGTTTGCGCTCTATTTCGATGGCGAGAAAAATTTCGGTGAATTTACGCGTGAAGGTGCGCTCTTGGCTCAAAAAGTAGTTCTTTGCGACTTGCATGGTAATGGTCGAGCCGCCGGTTTGAATGCTGCCGCTGGTGATCAACTGCGATGCCGCGCGCAGCAAACTGGTGAGGTCGACGCCGCGGTGTTGGTAGAAGCGGTCGTCCTCGGCGGCCAGAAATGCCTTGATGAATGTGTCGGGGACTTCTTGAATGCTGACCGGTGAGCGGCGTTTTTCGCCGAATTCACCGATAACCTGGCCGTCTCTGCTATATATACGCAGAGGTGTTTGCAGCTCGACATCGCGTAATTTTTCCGCCTCGGGGAGCCGTGGCGCTATGTACAGGAAGGCGGCGCAGAACACCATGACAGCGCCACAGGCACCAAGGAGTGCCAGAAGGCTAAAAGAACGTAACAGCGAAGTAGTGCGAGCCATATTTTTCCAGTTATGCCAATGGGCTTTTAAAACGCGGACAATAGGATACCCAAATCTGTGACACTATCCGGGTATTTTTTTCATAACTATTTGCGCAATGGTATACACTGGTATTTAATCTTGCATATAAGAATTCGCCCTAAGTCCACGATGTAAATAGGAAAATAACAGTGCTAGATGGCTTGTTAGGCGGTCAAAAATCTCGCAATTTGCTCGGTGTAGATATCAGTTCCAGTGCGGTAAAAGTGCTGGAGTTGAGTCGTAGCGGGGAAAAACTTCGCGTTGAAAGCTACGCCGTAATGTCGCTGCCGCCTCAGTCCGTGGTTGAAAAAAATGTGGTTGAGGTCGAAGCCGTCGGTGAAATCATTAAGGCCGTATACAACCGCTCTCGGAGCAAGGTGACCAAGGCCGCGGCCGCTGTGCCCGGGTCTGCGGTGATTACCAAAATGCTGCGAATGCCCGCTGATATGAATGATAACGCCATGGAGGCGCAGATCTCCCTGGAAGCTGATCAATACATTCCCTATCCGCTTGATGAGGTGGCGCTGGACTTCGAGGTTGTCGATGTTGCCGAGGACGAGCCGGATCAAGTTGAAGTCATGCTGGTGGCCTGCCGCCGGGACAACGTCGATAGTCGCGTTGAAGCGCTGGAGATCGGTGGTCTGGAGCCGAAGGTGATGGACGTTGAGGCCTACGCGGTGGAGCGCAGCTTTGAGCTGATGGCGCCGCAGATTGGCGTGGATGAAAATACCGTTGTCGCGATCGTCGACATCGGCGCGAGCATGACCTCGCTAAGTGTGATCGTCGATGGTGAGACGGTATACACGCGCGACCAAGTGTTCGGCGGTCGCCAGCTCACCGAGGAAATTCAGCGTCGCTACGGCTTGAGTGCCGAAGAGGCGGGATTGGCGAAGAAACAGGGCGGCCTGTCGGATGACTACGACAGTGAGGTGCTGGCGCCCTTTAAAGAAGCCGCCATTCAGCAGGTTTCGAGGTCTTTGCAATTCTTCTTTTCGGCGAGTCAATACAGTGCCGTTGATACTATTTTACTCGCCGGCGGCGTTGCCGCGATGCAGGGTTTGGCTGAAATGGTCGAAGAGCGCCTGGGCGTAAATACGGTGGTTGCGAATCCCTTTGCCAATATGGCGATTGCCTCAGGAGTCGATGCCATGCGCTTGAGCAATGATGCTCCTGCCATGCTGGTGGCTTGCGGTTTGGCGCTGAGGAGTTTCGACTGATGGCGAATATTAACCTTTTGCCCTGGCGTGAAGAGCGCCGCCAGCTAATCAAGAAGCAGTTTCTTATTATTCTGGGTGCCTCGGTGGCGGTTGCCGCACTGCTGATCATGCTGACGATGAGTATTTTTAACAGCGCCATTAGCGGCCAGGAAGGCCGTAATCAGTATTTGCAAAGCCACATAAAACGCATAAACAAAGAGGTGGCTGAAATTCGTGATCTGGAGCTGCGCAGACAACAGCTGCTCGACAGAATGAATATTATCCAAAACCTTCAGGGCACACGCCCGTTAATTGTGCGGGTTTTTGATGAGATGGTTCGCACGCTACCTGACGGCCTGTTCTTTACCTCTGTGGTTCGCTCCGGCAATCGCATCGATGTTGAAGGCATTGCAGAGTCGAATAACCGGGTGTCGAGCCTGATGCGTAAATTAGACGCTTCCAGCTGGTTTTCCGAGCCAAACCTTACGGCGGTGAAGGCAGCAGAGGAATACGGTGATCAGGCGAGCAACTTCAAGCTTTCCTTCCGTATCAGCGCCCCTTCCCCTGAGAAGGAGAAATAAGAGATGGCCGTGCAGTGGCAGGAGTGGGTTGACGAGGTCAAACAGTTTGATATCAACGATATCAACGAGGGCAATATTGGTGCGTGGCCGGTACTGGTTCGCGCTGCGCTCTGGGTGCTGGCCTTTGTGCTGGTATTGGTAGGCGGCTATTTTTACGTGATTGCCGACTTGCGGGTGGAGCTGGACAATGCGGTTGCTAAGGAAGCGAAGCTAAAAACAGAATTCGAGAAAAAAGCATTTAAAGCGGCGAAGCTCGAACCGCTTAAAAAACAAATGGCGGAAATGGAAGAGTCATTTGGTATTTTGCTGGGTCAGCTGCCGGCCGATACCGAAGTGCCAGGCCTGCTTGAGGATATGACCGAAAAAGCCGTGGATAACGGCTTGGAAATTGACAGCATTAAGCTGCAGCCGGAGCGTACGCAAGAATTTTATATTGAGCTGCCCATCGCCATCGAAGTGGAGGGCACCTACCACGATTTGGCGGCCTTTGTGAGCGGTATTGCGAGCTTGCCGAGAATCGTGACGCTCCACGATTACAAAATCAAAACGAACAAGCAGCTTGGCACCCAAAGCATGTCGATCACCGCGAAAACGTATCGCTACAAAGAAATTGACGGGGGATCGTAATGAGATATTTACGGCTCGCCATACCTGTGCTGTCCACGACGCTACTGGCATGCAGCAACAGTGGGCAATACGCCGATATTGATGCCTTTGTCGCCGAAAAGCGTGCGGCGCCCAGTGGTGTTATTGAGCCGATTCCCGCCCTGCAGGCTTATCGTGCCTTTACCTACACCGCATCTGGCTTGCGTGGCCCCTTCACGCAGCCCGTGGACGTAAAAGAGATTGCGCGACTGGAAGCATCCTCCAATGTGAAGCCCAATCTAGAGCGTGAGCGCGAATATTTAGAAAGCTTCTCTATCGATGCGTTGAAAATGGTCGGCACGGTGCGCTTGAACAAGGTGTTGTGGGCGCTGATGAAAACCCCCGATGGCGGTGTGCACCGAGTCAAAGAGAATAATTATTTGGGCCGCAACCACGGCAAGATTATGAAAGTTGGCGACAACTTTATTTCGGTTGTTGAAATTGTTTCCACCGGCGGAGAAGGCTGGGTGGAACGGCCGCGCTCTTTAGAGCTGAGTAGCGGTAAGTGAGAATTCGAGAGGCGGAGAGATTCATGAAAACCCGAACGCAGAAGCACCTCGCCGTGCAGTACATGGCGCGAGGCCATCGCGCACTTATGGGCCAGTGTTTACTGCTGATATCCCTGCTCGCGTCGGCCGCTGTGTCGGCATCGAATCTGACTGATGTGGAATTCAATGCCCTGGAGGGTGGCCGCTTTGAGGCGCGCTTCCAGTTTGATGGCGCTGCGCCCGAAGTGAAGGGCTACACCATTGAAAAGCCTGCGCGCATTGCATTGGACTTGATTGGTGCAAAGAATCAGCTCGACCAGAAAAAATTTCCGCTGGCGTATGACAATGCCAGCAGTGCCATTGTGCTGGAGGGGCGGGATCGCACCCGCGTGGTACTGAACTTAGTCAGCCTGGCGCCCTACGAAACGCGAGTGGAAGGGAACGAGTTGGTCGTCGCGGTAGGTGGCGGCGGCAGCAAGGCCTACCTCAAGGAAAAGTATAACAACCCTGTTTTGTCGATGGCTGAAGCCGCTCCTGAAGCGAGCGGCAATCGCATCACTGACCTGGATTTTCGCCGCGGCGATGCCGGTGAAGGCCGTTTAGTCATTAAGCTGGCTGACGACAAGGCGGACATTAATGTCTTTGTCGAAGGGCCGCGAATCAAAATTGACTTTAGTGGCGTTGCACTCCCAGAGAGCCTTCAGCGACGTTTCGACGTGGCTGATTTCGCCACGCCGGTTAAGTTGATAGACGCGCGCATGGGGGAGAAGGGCGCGAAGTTATCGCTGGATGCGCGTGGAGAGTATGACTATCTCGCCTACCAAACCGACAATGAGTATGTGGTTAGCGTCAAGCCGCTGACAAAGGCAGAGGTGGAAGAGCGTCGCAAAGAATTTGCCTTTGTCGGCGAAAAGCTGTCGCTCAACTTCCAGGACATTGAGGTGCGCTCGGTTCTGCAGTTGATTGCCGACTTCACAGAACTCAACCTGGTGGCCAGTGACACCGTAAAGGGGAATATCACCCTGCGCTTGCAGAATGTGCCTTGGGACCAAGCGCTGGAGTTAGTGCTGAAAACAAAGGGCTTAGACAAGCGCCAAGTTGGCAACGTGCTGATGGTGGCGCCTGCTGCGGAGATCGCCGAGCGTGAGCGTCAGGAGATTGAGGCGCAGAAACAGGTCGAGGAGCTGGCCCCGCTACAGAGTGAATTTATTCGTATTCGCTATGCGGATGCCTCAGAACTCTTCAAGCTATTTAAAAACGAAGGTGATGGCGACGGTGGTAGCGGCGAGGGTTCTGCCAAGAGCATTTTGTCGCCGCGCGGGAATGTTATTGTCGATGAACGCACCAATTCTCTGTTGATTACGGAGACCGCGGATCGACTTGAAGAGTTTCGCCGTTTGGTGGCGCTGATTGATGTGCCGGTGCGCCAAGTACAAATTGAGGCGCGTATTGTTCGCGCTTCATCCGACTTCGATCGCGCTCTGGGTGTGCGTTGGGGCGGCGCCTACGTGAAGCAGAAAGGCAATGAAATTTATTCTGCAAATGGTGATTTGGAGAGTGATCAGGCCACACGAAATAATTTTGTCGACGCCTTGGTGAGCGGCTCAAATAGCTTTGACGCCGTCCCCGGTCTGGTGACAGATCTGGGTGTTGCCGGTGCAGCGGGCTCCTTTGCCCTGGGTTATATCGGCTCTGATGTGTTGCTGAACTTGGAGCTTTCTGCACTGGAGTCGAAGGGCCGCGGTGAAGTTGTCTCCCAGCCGCGCATCGTCACCGGCGATAAGGAGCCCGCCATTATCAAAGCGGGTACCGAAATTCCCTACCCAGAAAGTTCAGCCAGCGGTGAAACAACGATTGCCTTCAAAGAAGCGGTGCTGAAGCTGGATGTCACGCCAATTATTACGCCTGACGACCGAATTATTATGGATTTGATCATTAATCAGGATACGGTAGGGGATCTGGTGATCGCGACCGGTCTTGGTGGTCAGGTGCCGACCATTGACACTACCGAATTGCAGACGCGCGTTTTGGTCAGCAATGGTGAAACCGTTGTTTTGGGCGGCGTCTACGATCAGCTGGATGTTGAAACCGTAACGAAGGTACCCTTCCTGGGCGATATCCCCTTCCTGGGGCGTCTGTTTAAATCTACCAGTGTGACTCGCGAGAAGCAGGAAACACTTATTTTTATTACTCCACGGATACTCGCGGACAGTTTGATAGATTGATGGAGCAATGCGGAAAACGGAAGTTATATATTTAGTCGGGCCAATGGGGGCAGGGAAGAGCACCATTGGTAAGCTGCTGGCTGACAGCCTGAACATGGAATTCTACGACGTCGATCGAGAGATTGAAGAGCGAGCCGGGGTAGACATACCCTGGATATTCGACATGGAAGGCGAGGAAGGCTTTCGCGAGCGTGAGGCGCAGATGCTTAGCGACCTCAGTGACAGTCCCGGAGCGGTAGTTTCTACTGGTGGTGGTGCGGTGCTGCGCGATGATAATCGCGCATTGATGATGACGCGGGGTACGGTTGTTTATCTTCGCACCTCGGTTGACGAACAAATTCGGCGCACAGCGAAAGACCGCAAGCGACCCTTGCTTCAGCAGGGTAATCCTGAGGAGACGCTTAGGCGCTTAATGGCCGAACGAGAACCCCTCTATTTGCAGTTGGCTGACTACAGTATTACCACTGATCAGCGAAGCCCACGCACAGTCGTGCAAGAGTTGGTTGAAAAAATTCGCAGCGGCGACCTGTCGTCGTGATGCTGATATAATTTCCCGCCTACCTCTTTCCACTAACAATATCGGGCAATTCCATGAAGCAGCTTCAGGTGTCGCTGGGTGAGCGCAGCTACCCTATTTTCATTGGTCGCGATTTACTGGCCGGCGAAGGCCTGGACTGGCAGCGTTACATAGGCGGCAAGCAGACCTGTGTTGTTAGCAATGATCGCGTGGCTCCCCTCTACCTCGATGCAGTTGCTAGGCAGCTTGAAGGCAAGCAACTCTCCACGGTGGTTCTGCCCGACGGCGAAGCGAATAAGACGCTGGATGTTATGGCCACCGTTTTTGATCGCCTGCTCACCGATAACCACAACCGCAGCACTACGTTGATCGCCCTGGGTGGCGGTGTCGTAGGAGATATGTGCGGTTTCGCAGCAGCGAGTTACCAGCGAGGGGTTGCTTTTATTCAGCTGCCTACCACGCTGTTAGCGATGGTTGACTCCTCTGTTGGAGGGAAGACGGGCGTTAACCATCCGCTCGGTAAAAACATGATTGGTGCCTTTCACCAGCCTGAGTGTGTGGTGGCCGATCTGAGTTTGTTGGACAGCTTGCCAGAGCGCGAATACGCGGCGGGTATCGCTGAGGTGATCAAGTACGGGCTCATCTGCGACGCGCCTTTCTTTGAGTGGTTAGAGCAAAATATCGATGCACTGATGGCTCGCGATGGCGAGGCCCTGGCTGAGGCGGTGTTTCGCAGCTGTGAAAACAAAGCGAAAGTGGTCGCTGAAGACGAGAGAGAAGGCGGGCGTCGCGCTATCTTGAATCTCGGGCATACTTTTGGCCACGCAATAGAAACCGCCGAAGGTTACGGAAGCTGGCTGCACGGCGAGGCGGTTGCCGCGGGAATGTCGCTGGCAATGGCCTTGTCAGTATCGCTGGGGTGGTTGGATGCAGAGGTATTGCACCGTGGCAATGCGCTAATGGTGAAAGCCGGTCTGCCGATATCGCCCCCGCCAGCGATGAATGTGGCGCAGTTCCTGCAACTCATGGGCCGCGACAAGAAAGTGATAGATGGGCGCTTGCGCCTGGTGCTTTTACAGGGCCTGGGTGAGGCGGTGGTCACCGAGGCGGCGAGCCCGGAGCAAATCGCGCAGATATTGGTCGATGCAGGTGTCCAGCCATAAGATTTTTGGCTGAAATTTGAGCAATTTTTGGTCGGCGTTTGTCCGGCTTGCTGCATACGTGTAGAATGTCCCTCCTTTTTTCGGGTACGCAAGCGTGCGCCGAGCTGTCATTTCGACTATCTGCTTGTTTTTCTTATATATTTTGTGAGAGTCGTTTTATGAGTACAGGCCTGTACAGACCTGAAGATGTGCGCGACAACTGTGGTTTTGGGCTAATTGCCCACATGCAGGGCACTGCTAGCCACGAATTGTTGAAGACTGCCATCGAATCACTGACCTGCATGACTCACCGCGGTGGTATCGCGGCAGATGGCAAAACCGGTGATGGCTGTGGTTTGCTGTTGAAGAAGCCGGACAGCTTTCTGCGCCAAGCGGCCCGCGACGCCTTTGGCGGCGAGCTGACCGAGTTATATGGTATCGGCCAGATCTTTTTAAGCCAGGACGAAGGCAAGGCAGCGGCTGCGCGCGCGACTCTTGGAAAGATTCTTGGTGAAAACGGCCTGCAGCAAGCGGGCTGGCGCCCTGTGCCGGTCGATGCATCGGTGTGTGGTGATATCGCCTTGGCAAGCCTGCCACGCATTGAGCAGCTGTTTATCAACGTTGAAGGCCTGACTGCCCAGGAGCTGACCACGCGCCTGTTTATTGTGCGTCGTCAAGTCGAAATGGCGCTCGCCGATGACAGTGAGTTTTACATTTGTAGCCTGTCCGCCGATGTCGTGTCATACAAAGGCTTGGTCATGCCGGTGGATTTGCCCCATTTCTACCTCGACCTTGCCAACCCCGAGTTGGAAACGGCGATTTGTGTTTTCCACCAGCGCTTCTCTACCAACACCATGCCGCGCTGGCCCTTGGCTCAGCCATTCCGCATGCTGGCTCACAATGGTGAAATCAATACCGTTGAGGGCAACCGCAACTGGGCGGATGCGCGCACCAAGAATTTCAGCAGCCCCCGCATTCCCGATGTAGAGGCTCTGGCGCCGCTGGTGAATCGCACGGGCTCTGACTCGTCAAGCCTGGATAACATGCTTGAGCTGTTGGTGGCCGGTGGTATGGACCTGTTCCGTGCCGTTCGCATGCTGGTGCCACCTGCTTGGCAAAATATCGAACACATGGATGCCGACTTGAAGGCATTCTACGAATATAACTCCATGCACATGGAGCCCTGGGATGGCCCTGCGGGTTTGGTAATGACCGACGGCCGCTACGCGGTATGTATGTTGGACCGCAACGGTTTGCGTCCGTCACGCTGGGTCATCACCAAAAATGGTTTCATCACCGTTGCCTCGGAAATCGGCACCTACGGCTACCAGCCGGATGACGTTGTTGCCAAGGGGCGTGTTGGGCCAGGGCAGATTCTGGTTGTCGATACCGAGACCGGCGAAGTCCTGCACACGAAAGATGTCGATGAGCGGCTGAAAAGCGCCCACCCCTACAAACAGTGGTTGCGTGATAACGCGAATCGCCTGCAGGATCAGCTCGGCCAGGGCAATCGCCCGGCGTTGCCCGAAGCGGATCACTTGGAAAGCCTGCAAAAATATTTCCAGGTAAGCTTTGAAGAGCGCGAGCAAGTGCTGTCGCCTCTGGCCGATAGCGGTAACGAAGCCGTTGGTTCGATGGGTGATGACACGCCAATGGCTGTGCTGTCGCGCAGCGAGCGGTCGCTGTACGACTACTTCCGACAAAAATTCGCTCAAGTTACCAATCCGCCCATTGACCCACTTCGTGAGTCCATCGTGATGAGTCTGGAGACGTTGCTGGGCGCCGAGCAAAATGTCTTCGAGCAAACGGCCGATCACGCTGATCGCTTGATTCTAAGCAGCCCGGTTTTGTCGCCAGACAAGTTTGACCGATTGATGGCGGTAGATTCGCCACGTTATCCGCGGGTAACCATCGACCTTTGCTACGACCCTGCAGAGAAGAACCTGCAGCAAGCCGTTCGCGATGTGGCGGCGGCGGCAGAAGACGCCGTGCGCGGTGGCGATGTGATTCTTGTGTTGAGCGACCGTGCTGTGGAGCCCGGCCTGTTGACCGTGCACAGCTTGCTGGCCACCGGTGCGGTTCACCACCACTTGATCAAGCAAGGTCTTCGCTGTGATGCCAACCTGGTAATTGAAAGTGGTAGCGCTCGCGACTCTCACCAAATGGCCTGTCTGTTCGGTTTTGGCGCCACCGCCGTCTACCCTTATATGTCTTTTGCTGTACTGAGCGACATGCTGAGCAGCGGAGAAATTCTCGGTGACGAGCAAACAACCTACGAAAATTACGTTAAAGGCATTAACAAAGGCCTGCTGAAGATCATGTCGAAAATGGGGATTTCATCGATCTCCTCATACCGTGGTGCCCAGCTCTTTGAGGCCGTTGGCCTCGACGATGACGTAATCAATAGCTGCTTTAAAGGTGTGGCTAGCCGCATCGCCGGCGTTAACTTTGCTCAGCTTCAGCAAGATCAGGAAGCCCTGGCGACCATCGCCTGGCTGCCGCGCAAGCCAATCGATCAGGGTGGCTTGCTCAAGTACGTTCACGGCAAGGAATACCACGCCTTTAACCCGGACGTTGTGATGCGTCTGCAAGAAGCGGTTAAGAGTGGTAACTACGCTGACTGGAAAAAGTACGCGGAGCTGGTGAACACACGCCCGGTTGCTACCCTGCGCGACCTGTTGGATTTCAGCGGTGACGTCACCCCCATCCCGCTTGAGGAAGTTGAGCCTGCAGAGAAAATTCTCAGCCGCTTTGACTCTGCGGGTATGTCGCTGGGTGCATTGAGCCCCGAGGCTCATGAAGCACTAGCGGCGGCGATGAATCGCCTGGGCGCGCGCTCAAACTCCGGTGAAGGTGGTGAAGACCCTGCTCGCTTCGGTACCGAGCGCGTTTCAAAAATTAAGCAGATCGCATCTGGCCGCTTTGGTGTTACGCCTCACTACCTGGTGAATGCCGAAGTACTGCAAATTAAAGTCGCTCAGGGCGCCAAGCCCGGTGAAGGTGGCCAGCTGCCGGGTGGCAAGGTCAATGCGCTGATCGCGCGCTTGCGCCATTCAGTACCGGGTGTAACGCTGATTTCACCGCCGCCTCACCACGATATTTACTCTATCGAAGATTTGGCTCAGCTGATTTTCGACCTCAAGCAGGTGAACCCGCAGGCGCTGGTGTCGGTGAAGCTGGTATCTGAGCCCGGTGTGGGCACCATCGCCGCTGGTGTGGCGAAGGCCTATGCGGACTTGATCACTATTTCCGGTTACGACGGTGGTACGGCGGCGAGCCCGATCACGTCCATCCGTTATGCTGGCTCACCTTGGGAGCTCGGTCTGGCAGAAGCCCAGCAAACGCTGCGTGGCAATGGCCTGCGCGGTAAAGTGCGGGTGCAAACCGACGGTGGCCTGAAGACCGGCCTGGATGTTGTGAAAGCGGCTATCCTCGGCGCAGAGAGCTTCGGCTTTGGTACCACGCCGATGGTGGCTCTGGGCTGTAAATACCTGCGCATCTGTCACTTGAATAACTGTGCTACCGGGGTTGCGACTCAGGACGAACGCCTGCGTGACGACCACTTTATCGGCACGGTTGAAATGGTGATGAACTTCTTCAAGTTCGTCGCAGAAGAAACGCGTGAGTGGATGGCGCAGATTGGCGTACGCAGCATGGATGAGCTGATCGGCCGCACCGACTTGCTGGTTCAAAAAGCAGGCGAGACGGAAAAGCAGGGACTGTTGGACCTGTCGCCCATTCTTCACAAAGATGCCGATGCTGAAGGTCAGCCAGAGTTTTGCCAGGTTGCCCTCAACGAGCCCTTCGATAAAGGCGAAAAAGCCGAAGCAATGGTGGCGGCTGTATTGTCGGCCATCGAAGCAAAATCGGGCGGCGAGTATAGCTTCCACGTCAATAACTGTGACCGTTCGATTGGTGCGCGGATATCCGGTGAAATTGCCAAGCGTCACGGCAATCTGGATATGGAAGATGCGCCGATTGTGTTGCGCTTGGAAGGTACTGCCGGCCAGAGCTTTGGTGTGTGGAACGCGGGCGGCCTGCATATGTACCTCGAAGGCGATGCCAACGACTACGTGGGCAAAGGTATGGCGGGCGGCAAGCTGGTAATCTATCCCCCGCGTGGCAGCGCCTTTGCCAGCCAGGAAACCTCTATTGTCGGCAATACCTGCCTCTACGGTGCGACCGGCGGTAAGTTGTTTGCGGCAGGTACGGCGGGTGAGCGTTTCGCAGTGCGCAACTCCGGGTCTCATGCCGTGATTGAGGGTGCCGGTGACCACTGCTGTGAATACATGACCGGTGGCAACGTCACCGTGTTGGGCAACACCGGGGTGAACTTTGGTGCGGGTATGACGGGCGGTTTCGCCTACGTACTCGACGAAGAGAACACCTTCGTAGATCGCTATAACAGTGAACTGGTGGAGATCTGCCGGATCACCTCTGAGTCACTGGAAGCTTACCGCGCTCATTTGCGCGGCAATATCGAAGAGTTTGTTGAGGAAACAGGCAGTGCCTGGGGGCAGCATATTCTCGATAATTTCGACGACTACATCGGCAAGTTCTGGATGATCAAGCCAAAAGCAGCAAGCCTCAGCCGCCTGCTGGAAACCACCAGACGGCGTCCGGAATAAGTAGCCGCGTAGCGAAGAGGTAGAAGATATGGCTGAACGTTTGCAGAATACATTTCAGTTTCTTGATGTGGGTCGCCAAGACCCCAGCAAGAAAGATATGGTGCAGCGCCGCGAGGCTTTTGTAGAAATTTACGAGCCTTACAAAGAAGAGGAAGTTCAGCATCAGGCGCACCGCTGCCTGGGCTGCGGCAACCCCTACTGTGAGTGGAAGTGCCCGGTACATAACTTTATTCCCAACTGGTTAAAGTTGGTGAGTGAGGGCAATTTGTTTGAGGCGGCAGAATTAAGCCATCAGACAAACAGCTTGCCGGAAGTGTGTGGGCGTGTGTGTCCGCAAGACCGCCTGTGCGAGGGTGCATGTACCCTCAACGACGGCTTCGGCGCGGTAACCATCGGCTCAACGGAAAAATACATTACCGACACCGCGTTGGAGCTGGGCTGGCGCCCGGACATGTCCAAGCGTGTATGGACCGACAAAAAAGTTGCCGTCATTGGTGCGGGGCCTGCGGGCATTGGTTGTGCCGACGTTCTGGTACGTGCCGGCGTGAAGCCTGTAGTGTTTGATCGCTACCCTGAGATCGGCGGCTTGCTGACCTTTGGTATTCCCGAGTTCAAGCTCGAAAAGTCCGTGGTGCAGCGTCGTCGTCTCGTGCTGGAAGAAATGGGCGTGGAGTTCCGCCTGAATACCGATATCGGCACCGACATCACCATGGAGCAACTGCTGGCCGATTACGATGCCGTGTTCATGGGAATGGGTACCTATAAGTACATGAAGGGCGGTTTCCCGGGCGAAGACCTCGACGGCGTGTACGACGCACTGCCGTTCTTGGTGTCTAACGTCAATCGCAACATGGGTTGGGAAAAGGATGCCGGCGACTTCATTAGCGTCAATGGTAAGCGCGTGGTTGTGCTTGGTGGCGGTGATACCGCAATGGACTGTAACCGCACGTCGATCCGCCAAGGTGCGCAAAGCGTAACCTGTGCCTACCGCCGCGACGAAGAAAACATGCCCGGCTCGCGTCGCGAGGTGCAAAATGCGCGTGAAGAGGGCGTGGAGTTCTTGTTCAATCGCCAACCTGTTGCCATTGTTGGCAACGGCAAAGTTGAAGGCGTAAAAGTGGTAACCACTCAGCTTGGTGAGCCCGATGAGAATGGCCGCCGCCGCCCGGAAGCGATTCCCGGTAGTGAAGAAATTATCCCTGCCGATGTGGTCTTGGTTGCCTTTGGTTTCCAGCCGAACCCGCCAGAGTGGTTAAAGGATCAGCAGGTTGAGCTGGAGTCCTGGGGCGGCGTTAAGGCGCCCGAGCAACAATTGTTTAAATTCCAGACCACAAACCCCAAAGTGTTTGCTGGGGGTGATATGGTACGCGGTTCCGATTTGGTGGTAACTGCAGTCTGGGAAGGTCGTCAAGCTGCAGAAGGTATTCTCGACTACCTGAAAGTATAGCCAACGACGGACGCCGAGCCCGGTTGTAGCAGCATTGCTGTGCCGACCGTGCTCGGCGTCGTTGTGTTTGAAGCAAGGTGATGGTGCCATGAGTGAATTGAAAAACGATACGTTTTTACGGGCGTTAATGCGCCAGCCGGTGGATTACACGCCGGTATGGATGATGCGTCAGGCTGGCAGGTATTTGCCTGAGTATCGGGCGACACGCGGTAAAGCGGGCGATTTTCTGTCGCTTTGCAAAAACACAGAGCTGGCTTGTGAAGTGACCCTACAGCCGCTGGAGCGCTACCCGCTCGATGCCGCAATCCTGTTCTCGGATATATTGACGATTCCCGACGCCATGGGCCTGGGGCTGTATTTTGAAACCGGAGAGGGGCCGCGCTTTCGCAAAACGGTGCGCAGCATGGCTGACGTAGAGGCGCTGCCGGTTGTCGATGGTGAAAACGACCTGACCTATGTCTGTGACGCCGTGCGAGCGATTCGCAGCGCCCTCAATGGTCGCGTGCCGCTTATCGGCTTTTCTGGCAGCCCGTGGACACTGGCCACCTATATGGTAGAAGGCGGCGGCTCGAAAGATCACGGGCGCTGCAAGGCGCTGGCGTTCGATGAGCCGGAAACCATGCACGCCCTTCTGGACAAGCTGGCGCAGAGCGTTACCGCTTATTTGAATGACCAGATTCGCGCCGGTGCGCAAGCGGTGCAGATATTTGATACCTGGGGCGGTGCGTTGGGGCACCGCGCCTACCAAGAGTTTAGCCTGCGTTATATGAAGCAGATCGTCGGTGGCTTGATCAAAGAGCACGACGGCCGTGCCGTACCCGCAATTCTGTTCACGAAAAATGGTGGCCAGTGGCTGGAGAGCATGGCCGATACCGGCGCCAATGCACTGGGCCTGGACTGGACGACAGATATTGGCGTGGCGCGCAAACGGGTTGGCGACAAAGTGGCGCTGCAGGGCAATATGGACCCCGCTATGCTGCGCGCCTCACCCAAGCGGATTCGTGAAGAAGTGGCGACCATTCTCGCCGAGTATGGCAGCGGTGTGGGTCATGTTTTCAACCTGGGCCACGGTATCACGCCGGAGGTCGACCCCGAGCATGCGGGGGCCTTTATCAACGCGGTGAGAGAGTTGTCGCCGGAATACCACCGCTAAACAACGCATAAAAAAACCACGCCAAGCGTGGTTTTTTTATGGCTGTCTTGTGCCGGCTCAGGGCATAACCTCAACAAAGTGCCGCCAGCGGTTCTGCAAGCCGATTACCCACGCCGGAGCGCCTTCCCCGGTGCCGGAGAATTCCAACTCGGGGTAGTGTGCGGTCACGCGGTTCAGGGCGCTTTGCTCACGACTGCCCGCATCGATCATTAGCAGGTGTCGCCCGCTACTCAGTGCTTGTTCAAAGCGCTTGAAGTCGTGGTGAGGCTCCTGAATACCGAATAAGCCGCCTTCCCAGGTGAAAAAGCCCAGAACCACGATTGCCAGAAAAACAAAGGGTGTCCAGCCGGCAATCTGCGTTACTCCAGAATAGTGAGCACTTGCTAACACTAGGGCGAAGCCACCTAGGCCGATGAGTGCTCCGCGCTGCATGGCAAACACAACATCTTTGCGCAGTACCGCCTCCACCTCGTTGAGTTTACGCTGGGCGACACCACTATCATCGTGGCTGAGTACATGAATTTGAGGACGGGACAGGCCGTTCTCCTCTAGGTCGTGTTCAATGGCGGCTAACTTGTCGAGATTGTCCGCCAGAAAGAAATATCTTTTCATTGACTGCTCCCAATCTTATTCGCGGCGAGGACGCCGAATGTGTTAAACCGCTGACACCTCGGTTGTGCTCAATGTAAGTGTAGCAGTACCTACATTACGCGCTTGGCGCGCGGCTGGCTCTACTTATGGCGAATCCGTCTAGCACGGGTTGGCCAAATTTCGATCAGTTATATTGCGACGGGCTGGAAGGTATACTGGCGGCCTTAACACTTGGAGAAAAGAACATGTCTGACGTCGCGGCGGGTAAGGCGCAAATAGTGGCTCAAGTGAGTGATTGGCTGGACTCAGTAGTGATTGCTCAGCAGTTGTGCCCCTTTGCGGCGAGGCCCAGGCAGCAGGGAAGCATTCGCATTGCTGTTGCTGATGAGCAAGATCCGCAGGCGCTGCTCGAACGGTGTTATGCAGAGCTGATGAAATTGGCCGACACCGACCCCGGCACACTGGAAACCAGCCTGCTGGTGGTGCCAGCACTGCAAGAGAGTTTTGACGATTACTGGGAGTTTGTTGGCATTGTTGAGGACCTGCTGGAGAGCAGCCCTTGGCGCGGGCAGTTTCAAGTGGCCAGTTTTCACCCCGAGTACTGTTTCGAGGGTTGTGAGGCAAGCGATCCGGCAAATTACAGCAACCGGGCGCCGTGGCCAATTCTCCACCTCTTGCGCGAGGACAGCGTAGCCGCGGCGGTGGCCAGTCACCCCGATGTCCACGGTATTCCCGAGCGCAATATAGCCCTGCTGCGGGAAATGTCAGCAGAGGCGCTGGCAGGCCTGTTTCCCTGGCGCAATCGCTAGCGCCGCAGCGTTAGCGCGGCGGAAATTGCGACCAAATTTCGCCAACGGCATTGTCTATTCGAGCTTGGTTAACCTTGGGGTCTTGGTCGTCCAGTTCAATGACCAGTGAACCGCGCCAGCTCAATGCTTTGCTGGGCCCGTCTAATAAATCGATAAGAATTTGCACATTGCGATTGACCTTGTCCTTGCCGAGCGGCACGCCGACGGAGGTACTAAGGCCGAAATTTCCGGAGAAACTGCCCAGCCCAATCCCCAGCCGCGGGCTGCGGTCAATGGTGTTGGCCGCCTGGGCAATGTAGTAGCGCACCAGGAAATCGGCGCCGTCAGGACGCAGCTTATACAGGCCGGCATCCAATCGGGTTTTCAGCGCGCTTTTGACTTGTTCGGCGATAAACGGTGAGACACTTTTGTCGGCACCGCTGTCTTCAGACCAGCTGTACTGCTGATAGCTAGCGAAGTTCGCGCGAGGATTGTAGTCAGTGCGTACATCCGTGCTGCTGCAGGCACTGACTAGCAAGGCAGTGAGCAGGCTGAGTGCAATTCGTGTGGTTGTCATGTGGAAGCCCCTTGTCGCGCTGTGCCGCGCCTAAATAGAGTATACGGTAATTAGTCCACGCTGGAGGCCATTAGTGCCCGAGCCAGCATCAGGCCAGAGCGGCACATTGTTGGTGAGCCGGGCAGGTGACTATATGGTCATTAACCAAGCCCATCGCCTGTAAATAGGCGTAACAGATCGTGCTGCCAAAAAAGCGGAAGCCGCGCTTCTTCATATCTTTGCTAATGTCATCTGAAAGCGACGTAGTGGCTGGGACATCGGCCAGGCTTTGCCATTGATTTTGAATCGGTCTGTGCTCAACAAAGCCCCACAGGTAGTGGGCGAAACTGCCATATTCCTGCTGTACTTCAAGAAAGCGCTGGGCGTTATTGATTGCGCTTTCTATCTTCATGCGGTTTCTAATAATCGAGGGGTCGGCCATTAAGCGTTCAATATCGGCCTGCGTAAATGCCGCCACATGCCGCGCGGAGAAATTGGCGAACAGCCTGCGATAGCCTTCGCGCTTGCGCAGTATCGTTAGCCAGTTGAGTCCGGCTTGAGCGGACTCGAGAATCAAAAACTCGAATAATTTGTGGTCGTCTCTGCAGGGTCTTCCCCACTCGTCGTCATGGTAGCGTCGATATTGTTCGTCACTGCCACACCAGTCACACACTTCGCTCACGGGGCGTCCTCAGTTAAGGTGATTGCCAGCCAGGCCGGAGCCTGTGCCATAATGTACAACGTATCAAACGTACTCATAGATTGCCGCTTTTTGGAGAGAAGGAATGAAAACAATACGGATCGTCGCCCTTGCTGCCGCCGTACTTACCCTGCTTGCCTGCGTTGAGTCTCCGACTGGGCGGCGACAAATGATGTTGTTTTCTAACGGCGAAATGTCGCAGATGGGTGTCGCGGCCTTCGATGAAATGAAGCAGAAGATGACGGTCAATCGCGATGGCAAGGTCAACGGCTATGTCGCCTGTGTTGCCGATGCAATCACGGCGCGTTTACCTGCACAGTGGCGCGGCAGTTGGGAAGTGGTGGTGTTCGAGGAAAAGTCTGCCAATGCCTTTGCGCTGCCCGGTAAGAAAATTGGCGTGCATACCGGCATCTTTAGTGTCGCGAAAAATGCCGACCAGCTGGCAACCGTGCTCGGACATGAAGTTGCCCACGTCTTGGCTCACCACAGTGCAGAGAGAATGTCGTTGCAAAGCGTTACCGGCACCGGTGCTCAGCTGCTGGCGGTGTTGCTGGGCGACAGCCCACAGAAAGCCACGGTAATGGGTATGCTGGGGCTCGGTGCGCAATATGGCTTGGTTCTGCCCTATGGCCGTGCCCAGGAGTCTGAAGCCGATGTATTGGGGGTAGACCTGATGGCGCGAGCGGGCTTTAACCCGGCAGCCAGTATCGATTTATGGAAAAACATGAGCGCCGCCGGCAATGGCCAGCCGCCCGAGTTTATGTCGACCCACCCCTCTCACCAAACCCGGATTAACGACTTGCAACGCCAACAGAAAAAAGCGGCGCCGCTGTATCAGCAGGCGCGCGCTCAGGGTATTCGCCCTAACTGTGGTTGAGCAGTCGTTGTCGCAGCAGACTATTTGTTTTCGCGTACAAGCCTTAATCGTCGCAGCAGGCGCTGTGATTCATGGATAAGGCCGGTGCCTCGGTATCGGGTTTGCCAATCACCTTGGCGGGCACGCCAGCGACGAGGCTGTGCGGCGGTACGGCTTTTAATACCACGCTGCCGGCCGCTACATGGGAGCCTTCGCCAATGCGAATATTGCCGAGGATTTTTGCTCCCGCGCTGATCAACACGCCGTCTGCCACTTTGGGGTGGCGGTCGCCATGTTCCTTGCCCGTTCCTCCCAGTGTCACCGACTGCATAAGTGAAACATTGTTGCCGACAACGGCGGTCTCGCCGATCACGATACCGGTGGCGTGATCCATCAATACCCCGTGTCCCACCTTCGCGGCAGGGTGAATGTCGACACCGAACTCACAGCTTATGCGGTTCTGAAAAAACAGCGCCAATGAGCTGCGACCCTGGCGCCACAGCCAGTGGGCAACGCGGTAGGACTGCAGAGCGTGATAACCCTTAAAATACAGGAAGGGCACTGACAACAAGCTGCAGGCAGAATCGCGCTCCAGCACGGCGCACAGGTCGGCGCGCAATGCTTTGCGAATGCAGGGCTCAGTGGCAAATGCCTGATCGATCACTTCTCGGACCAACAGGCTCGACGCTGCGGGGCTGTCCAGCATATGTGCCAAGTGATAGCTCAGGGCATCTTCAAGGCGGTCGTGGTTGAGTATGGTGGCGTGCAGGAAACTGGCGAGCACTGGCTCGCGTTCAACTTCTGCGGCGGTTTCCTCTCGGATACTTTGCCAAACCTTGTCGTCGTGGGCGGAGCTGCTCATGGTGTTGTCATCTGTATTCATCGCTCGCCGAGTATAACGCCTACGTCTGCATTCAGCATTGTTTTGCGCTTAATTGGCGCTGGTGCATCGCCAAAGCGTTTGGCCAGCAAGCTGGTATTTTCTTTCAAAAGGCGTGAGCGGGTGTTCAGCAACAAAGGTGCCGAGTTCTGCGGTTCTACCCGCTATTTTCAGCGCGTGGGCAAACTCTTGTACGTATACCGGCCAGTTGCTGCGCAGCTCAATTTGTCCACTCAGGGTTAACAGGCTGGGAAATAAGGGCGAGCCATGCACCCGGTAACTAAGCTGCCCGGGCTTGGGCCAGGGGTTGGGATACAACAAATAGTGGGCGTCGGCCTGCCAACCGGCCTCGCAGGCCAGCCGCCAGAAGTCGTCCACATCCGCGCGCACTAGCAGGTAGTTGTCTCTGGCGTGCTGGCAGTGCGAATTATGCTTGTCGAGGCGGGCTGCGGATTTGTCGATACCGATAACGGCGCAATCAGGATAGCGCTCAGCCAGTCGCCAGGTACTTTCACCGACACCGCAGAACGAATCGATAATAAGAGGGCTGCGCTGTTGTTGCAGCCACGTATTCGCTTCGTCAAACGCCTGCTGATTGTGCTTTGCATAGGGCTTTAAAAAGGCGTGGCGAAGGTGTTTGCGCACTACCTCTTCCAAGCGCTCGTGAATGGCGGTCTGGCTGCTTTCGATGCGCCGTGACTGCCGGCCATCGCTGGTTTTTTTCATGAATTGGTAACCTTGTTGGAATTGCTACCCTCATCAAGCCCTGCGACACTGTGCGGCAATAACAACAGTGCGAGTTCGCTATGCGTCAGGATCGGCGCCCCTACTGGGTGAAGAAAAATTATCTGCGTTTCAGGCATTGGTACACCCTGCATTTTCTGCGGCCCGCCTGTGACGCGTTGGGTGATTATCCCACGTTTATGAAACCCTGGTATATCTCCATATCTGGGCCCAACGTGTCCATTGGCCGCTGCGCCACCGTGATCGCAGAGCCAGAGGCGCGAGTGAAGATCGGCGTGTGGGGGCGCGAACCCGACCAGGGGCGCATCAGCATTGGCGACTATGTATTAATCAGCCCCGGCGGGCGGATCTCCGCCAGTGATGAAATCGTGATCGGCGACAGCGTGATGATGGCAAATGGCGTCTACATTACCGACAGCGATTGGCACGACATCTACGACCGCACTGCGCGCAGCGAGGAGGTCAAGCCGGTGCATATTGGCAACAATGTCTGGCTGGGTGATCACAGCACCGTTCTAAAGGGCGTGACGATTGGTGATAACAGCGTGGTTGCCGCCGGGGCGGTGGTTACTCGCGACGTGCCGGCCAATGTGGTGGTGGCGGGGAATCCTGCCAAAGTGGTCAAGCAGCTCGATCCCGAGCGCCCGATGAAAACCCGTGCCGATTACTTTGCCGATCCGCAGGGGCTGCAAAAATTCTTTGATGGCGTGGACAAAATGGTGCTCGGTAAAAACGGCACCTTGAATTGGCTGCGCTGTTTACTGAAACCGGGGCCCAATGATTAGGGCACCTCAATAACGATAAATCACTTAATCAATCGCTAAGGGGAAAACAATGACAATAGCACTATGGTGTGTACTGATTGCGGGAATGATGTCACCGCTGACCGGCCTGTTGGCCAAAGGGGGCAAGGTTGGTGGCAAGTCCTACGACAACAATCACCCGCGCCAGTGGTTAGCGCAACTGGAAGGGCGCCCAGCGCGAGCCGTTGCGGCAATGAACAACAGCTTTGAGAGTTTTCCGCTGTTTGCGGCGGCGGTGATCATTGCGCACTTTTCCAATGCGCCAGCGGATACCCTGAATTTACTGGCCATGGCCTATGTGGCGATTCGTGTGCTTTACACCGCTTGCTACTTACTTAACTGGGGTGCGCTGCGCAGCTTGGTATGGTTTGCCGGTGCCGGCGTCGTCATCACCATGTTCTGCATTATCCCCTAACGGGCCGAGGCGCTGGGGCCTTGCTGCCAGCGCCTGTTAATCGCAGTTTACGAAGCTAGCGCCTCCAGCATCTCTGCCATTTTTTGGTGTATCAAATTAATCGCTTTGAGTGGTCGCAGCATCACTTTAAAGTCAGTGATTTTTCCCTCTGCATTCCAGCGAATCATATCCACACCGTTGACCTGAACGCCGTCGATGACGACCGCGAATTCCAGCACTGCGTCATTGGCGCCCTCGACCTCGCGTACGTAGTGAAAGCTGTCATTAACTAACACTTGAAACGCCGCGGATAAATACAGTGCCGTCACGTCCTTGCCGCGCTGCGGGGTGTGGACGATGGGTGAGTGAAATACTGCGTCATCGGCGAGTAAATTTTCCAAGCCGGTTGTATCGCGGCGGCTTAGTAGTTGGTGCCAATTTTTTATTGTGGGGTGCATAGGCGGAGGTCCTTTTACTGTGCGAGCCCTGCGGGGCTCAATGCGATGTAGGCTGAAAGCTTAGCAGCTTTGTCGGAAGGCCTTCGCTACCCAGTAATATTGTGTTGCCATCGCGGCTAATGGCGATCGATTCCGCTTGCCGCAATGGCGGTGCCCCCAGTGCTTGGGGAGACGTGTTCAACACACTTAGCCAGCTTTGCCGATTCTGCCGCACGAAATAGTAACTCTCGCCGAGGGTACTGATTACCGCCGCGCTACCATCGGCGGCGAAATCCAGGCCGGTGGGGGAGTGCTGGGTAATGCCGCCCTTTCTTTGCGGGGTGTGTGACTCAGTGGTGGGTAGGCTTTTGATCTCGCCCTGTGCGCTGAGTAACACGGGTTCGTCGGGCAGGCTGTCCAGCGAAAAACGGTACAGTTTCGGGTGGCGCTCTCTCTTGCTCAGCAGGTAGACCATACGTTGCTCAGGGTCCACGGCAAGCCCTTCCACATCGCGGGGGCCGCCATCGAAAACCAGAGTATAGCGCCGCAGCAGGGTTAGTGATGGTGCCTGTGGGGCCCCGCCCTCTCTCAGCAGGTAAATATCGATCATCGGTCGAATCGCCAGATTATCTCCGATGTCTCCAACGAGAAGATAGTGGGCGTCGCCCTCACTAAAGCTCGCCATATCTTCCCAGTCGGCGGCGCTGGCGCCGCGCACACTGACCGACTTCAGCTTGTCCTCGCCGGGCTTAATCAGATACAAGGTGGGGCGGTCGCCGCTGTCATTGTGGGCCCAATAGTAACCGGGGTGGGCGCCGCTCGCCGCGAGTCCGCTCAACTCTGACAAGGGACGCTGATTCAGCGTGTATTCTTGGGCTTGCCAGTGGCGTTCAGTTGCACTGCTGGCAAGTGTTGCCAGCAAGAGTGGCAGGGTCAGTAAAACCGGCAGGGAGCGAGACATAGAATGACCTGAGTAAAAGTGTCAGTGTGCCGATTATGGATGACTAATTTGTGACGGCATAAGCTGTCGAGTTTCGCCAATTTGCATGGTGTCGAAGCTGTTGGGTGACAAGCCTGCGTCTGCAACCGCCCTGCGCAAATCGCGCTGCGGCGCATCGATATCTTCTGCCGACAGCTGAAACGTCGCCCAATGTATACCGATACTCTGTGCTGCACCAATATCTCGATGTATCTGCACTGCCTCAGCGGGGTCGACGTGTTGTTCTTTCAGGAAGCTTCTTGGCTTATAGGCGCCGATGGGAATCAGGGCCAAGTCGATACCGGGGAAGCGCTCGCCAATGCTTTTGAATTGCTCGGTGTTGTACCCGGTGTCGCCGCCAAACCACAGCTGCATATCGTCTATGCGCAGATGCCAGGAGGCCCACAGCGACTTGAAGCGATCGGTTATGCCCCTGCCAGACCAGTGTTGCGACGGTGTGGCGGTGGCGGTGAGGGAGTCAAGTTGGAAGGCTTGCCACCAGTCGCGCTCGACGATTCTTGTCGCGGCGATGCCAAAGTCTTGCAGGGTGTCACCGAGTTTCAGCGGCACCAGATACACCGGCTGGTTGCCCAGTGCGCGAATGCTGCGCTCATCTAAGTGGTCGTAGTGATCGTGGGAGATAATCACCACATCAATCGGTGGCAACTGGGGTGGGCCAATGGGCTGGGCAACCAAACGCTCCGGGCCGAGCCATTGTACCGGCGACGCGCGCCGAGAAAAAATGGGGTCGGTTAGAATGGCTAATCCCCGGTATTGCAGCAGAAAGCTGGAGTGCCCCAGCCACGTTACTTGCAGGGGGGCTGATGGGGAAATATGAAGATCGGCGACCTCAGTGACAACGCGAATGCGCTGGCGTTGAGAGGCTTGGTCGGCAATGGTTAAGTCAGAGAAAAAGCGCAGTCGGAGTAATTCCCAGAGGCTCTTGTTGAACGTTGGCCAATAAGGATTGCGGAACTCGCTCTCGCCATGATGGGCCGGCTTTGCCGTCTCGGCATGCAGGGGGGTTACGATTGCCAATGTCAGGCTAATAAGTAGCAAAACGGCGCAGCGCTGATGGCGCCCCGCTGTGTGGTTTTGTATGAGCATCGTGCTTCCCCCTTCCTGCGCAGTATACGCAGGAAGGGGGGCGAGGCGATGATTACAGGCTGGCGGCGAGGCGAGTGCCCTGGTCGATGGCGCGTTTTGCATCCAGCTCGGCGGCGACATCGGCGCCCCCGATCAGGTGAACGGGCTTGTTCAAGCCGTCGCAGAGTTCGCGGCGAGGCTCCTGGCCGGCGCAGACAATCACGTTGTCGACGGCTAAGGTTTTCTCCTCGTCACCGACGCGAATACGCAGGCCCTCGTCATCAATACCGAGGTACTCACAGCCGGCGACCATATTCACGCCTTTATGCTGCAAGCCAGCGCGGTGAATCCAGCCGGTCGTTTTGCCCAGGCCGTTGCCCACTTTGCTGGTTTTACGCTGCAGCAGGTGAACCTGGCGCGGTGAGGGCGAAGGCTGAGCGGCTACACCCTCAATGCCGCCGCGCGCTTGCAGCGTCATATCAACACCCCATTCTTTCATGAAGGTTTCAATGTTCTGGCTGGCATCGCTGCTGTGTGTCAGCGCTTCGGCAACATCAAAACCGATGCCGCCCGCGCCGATAATGGCGACGTTCTTGCCAACGGGTTTGTCGTCGCGCAGGACGTCCAGGTAGCTCATCACCATGGGATGGTCGATGCCGGGAATGGCGGGGGTGCGCGGCACAATGCCTGTTGCCAGTATGACTTCATCGAAATCACCGTCATTCAGCATATTAGCGTCCACGCGTTGGCCGAGTTGCAGCGTTACGCCAGCCAGTTCCAGGCGGCGGCCGAAGTAGCGCAGGGTTTCCGCAAATTCCTCTTTACCCGGCACTTTGCGGGCAATATTGAACTGCCCACCGATAACCGGGTCAGCATCGAACAGCGTTACATTATGGCCGCGCTCCGCGGCGGTGCAGGCAAAGGCCAAGCCCGCAGGGCCAGCGCCGACCACTGCCAGACGCTTGGGTGAGTTTGTTGCGGCGATGTTCAGTTCGGTTTCGTGACAGGCGCGTGGGTTAACCAAGCAGCTGGTCATGCGGCCGGTGAACACGTGATCGAGACAAGCCTGGTTGCAGCCGATGCAAGTGTTGATTTCGTCACTGCGGCCTTCGGCGGCCTTGACGATAAACTCGGGGTCGGCAAGGAAGGGGCGGGCCATCGACACCATGTCGGCGTCGCCTTCGGCGAGGACGCGCTCAGCAACGTCAGGAGTGTTGATGCGGTTAGAAGTAATTACCGGAATGCTGAGCGCTTCGCGGAAACGCTTGGTTACCCAGGTGAAGGCAGCGCGAGGCACCTTGGTGGCGATCGTTGGGATGCGCGCTTCGTGCCAGCCGATGCCGGTATTGATAAGCGTAGCGCCGGCTTTCTCAATGGCTTTACCCAGTTGTACAGCCTCGTCATAACTGCTGCCGCCCTCTACCAGGTCCAGCATCGACAGGCGGTAAATGATGATGAATTCTTCGCCCACCGCTTCGCGTACGCGGCGTACCACTTCAACGGCCAGGCGCATACGATTCTCGTAGCTGCCACCCCACTGGTCGTCGCGCTGGTTGGTGCGAGCGGCCAGGAATTGGTTAATGAAGTAACCCTCGGAGCCCATAATTTCAACGCCGTCGTAGCCGGCCTTTTGGGCCAATGTGGCGCTGCGAATAAAGTCTTGGATTTCCTGTTCGATATCGTCTTCAGTCGCCGCCTTAGGAGTGAAAACATTGATGGGGGCACGGATCGCTGACGGCGCGATGGGGTTTTCGTTAAACGCGTAGCGGCCAGTGTGCAGGATCTGCATGCAGATCTTACCGCCCTCGGCGTGGACGGCGTCGGTCACAATACGGTGGCCTTCGCAGTCTGCTTCGGTTTCCAGCATTTTGGTGTGTTCGTGGGTCGAGGCGCGCTTGTTGGGGCCAAAGCCGCCGGTCACGATCAGCGCGACACCGCCGCGAGCGCGCTCAGCAAAGAACGCCGCCATGCGTTCGAAGCCGTTTTCAGCTTCTTCCAGGCCGGTGTGCATGGAGCCCATCAGGACTCGGTTTTTCAGCTGAGTGAAGCCCAGGTCCAGGGGCTGCATTAATGTGGGGTAGGCGCTCATGGTGGTGTCCTCTCATTGACGTAACTTGACGCTGTCCAGATGCCAAGGCTAGAGACAAATGTTGACGCTGTCAAGATGGACGCTATCGCCGGTGGCTGCTATATTGCCGCCATGTCCCAAGCCCCTGCCAACAAGCCATCCGGCGCCTACCATCACGGTGATCTGCGTGCGCAGCTTCTGGATGTTGCCGCGCGTCTGCTGCGTGAGGAAGGTGAGGAAGGACTGTCGATGCGGCGTCTGGCGCAGGAGTTGGGGGTTTCTCGCACCGCCCCCTATCATCACTTCAGCGATAAGCACAGTTTGCTCTGCGGGATTGCCGAAGAGGGCTTTCGTCGTTTTCGGCAAGTCAATGCGGACGCCGAACTTTGGAATGTCGACACCTTCAGCGAGGCGAGTTTGCAGGCCTTTGTTCGTCGCTACGTCAATTTCGCGGTAAGCAATGCCGAGTATTACGACCTAATGTTTGGCGGCAAACTGTGGAAGTCGGCGGCGCTCACAGCGAGTCTCAAAGCGGAGGCCTACACCGCGTTTCGCGAGTATGTTGACCACTTTCGCCAACTGCAGGCGGGCGGTATTTTCGCCGCGAATTTCGACCCACTGCGTTACGCGCAATTAAGCTGGTCGACCCTGCACGGTATGAGTCGCTTGCTGATCGATGGTATCTATCTGGACAGCTCAACCGTAGAAGAAATGTGTAACACGGCTGCCGCTATGTTTTGGCGACAGTGTCGGCCGTTGAACACTAGCGGTTGAACACGCCGCTCAGCTGGGCGACACTCTCGCTCAGTGTGTGAAAACCTCAATGATAACCCCGAATCATTCCGGCTTTGCCTCTGCGCCTGCCATCCGCTCCCACTGTTATAGCTGGGCGGCGAGGTGCGCATCGAGTGTGCCGTGAAAGGAGGGCTTTGACCTCGCGGCGAGCACGGTTCGTCGCATTGCGGGTAAATTAGGAGCATTTGTGTCCTCGGTTATTAGTGTGAAAGACGTTAGCAAAGTCTATGACTCAGGCTTTCAAGCGCTGCGCGGCGTCAATTTGGATATTCGGCGCGGCGAGATCTTCGCGTTACTCGGCCCTAACGGGGCCGGTAAAACCACCTTGATCAGCATTATCTGCGGTATTGTGAATGCCACGGCCGGGCAGATTCACGCCGGCGCCTTCAACATCGTTTCCGATTATCGGCGCGCCAGGCAGCTTATTGGCCTTGTTCCTCAAGAACTGTCGACCGACGGTTTTGAAAGCGTATGGGCCACGGTGACCTTTAGCCGGGGCTTGTTCGGCAAGCCGAAAAATGATGCTTATCTGGAGCAAATACTTCGCCAGCTATCGCTGTGGGATAAAAAAGACGAGCGGATTATGGCGTTATCTGGCGGCATGAAGCGGCGCGTCATGATTGCTAAGGCCCTGTCTCATGAGCCTGAAATTTTGTTTCTCGACGAGCCCACGGCGGGGGTGGATGTCGAACTGCGGCGCGATATGTGGCAGATGGTTCACGGCCTGCGCGAGCGAGGTGTGACGATCATTTTAACCACGCATTACATTGAAGAGGCCGAGGAAATGGCCGATCGCATCGGTGTTATTCGCCGCGGCGAAATTGTGCTGGTTGAAGAAAAGAACCGCTTGATGGAAAAGTTGGGGCAAAAGCAGCTGCGCCTGCAATTGCAGCAACCACTTAGCGAGCTGCCCGCCGATCTTGGGGGCTATCCGCTGAGCCTGACTGACGATGGCCACGAGCTGGTATACCACTACGACAGCCAAAGCGAACACACCGGCATTGCCGAATTGTTTCGTCACTTAGAAATGCACGGCATCGATTACAAAGACCTGCATTCAACCCAGCGCTCGCTGGAGGAAATTTTTGTCAGCCTGGTTGCCGACAGCGATCAGTCGTCAGCCGCGGTGGAGGTGGAGCAGTGAATTTGCATGCAGTGCGCGCAATCTATTTGTTTGAAATGAACCGAGCCTGGCGGACGCTGCTGCAAAGTATCGCGTCGCCGGTGATTTCGACCTCGTTATATTTCGTGGTATTTGGCTCGGCAATCGGTTCGAAAATGGTCGCTATCGACGGCATCAGCTACGGCGCGTTTATTATTCCTGGGTTGGTGATGTTGGCGCTGCTGACAGAGAGTATCTCCAATGCCGCGTTTGGTATTTTCTTCCCTAAATACAACGGCACCATCTACGAGCTGCTGTCAGCACCCGTTGCCCTGCCAGAGATTCTACTGGGCTATGTCGGGGCGGCGGCGAGCAAGTCGATTATCATCGGGTTGATTATGCTGGCGACCGCTCGGCTTTTTGTCGACTACAGCATCGCGCATCCCTTTTGGATGCTCGGCTTCTTGGTGTTAACTGCGGTGACCTTCAGTTTATTCGGTTTTATTATTGGCGTCTGGGCCGACGGCTTTGAGAAATTGCAGATAGTGCCGATGCTGATCGTGACGCCGCTGGCGTTTTTGGGCGGCAGCTTTTACTCAATCAGCATGTTGCCACCGCTGTGGCAGACCATTACCTTGGCGAATCCGGTGGTCTACCTGATTAGTGGTTTTCGCTGGAGTTTTTACGACGTTGCCGACGTGAACGTCGGTGTCAGTCTGGGGATGACCGTATTCTTTTTGCTGTTGTGCCTGGCCTTGATTACCTGGATGTTTCGCAGCGGTTATCGGCTTAAGCAATGACGGTGTAACTGCCGCGACAAATACGGTAGTCACACCATCAGGTGAGTGTCTTAACAGGGGCCGCCTGCGTTCACCCATTGCTCCAAAAGTTCAACAAAACTGGTGTGGTCCACGGGCGGGAGTGTTCGGCCCTCGCCGGGATCAAAGCCCCACAGCACCAGCGGGTCCTCCTCCATGTGTTTGAGCAGGGCTTGCAGGTCTTTGCCGCCATTTTTACTTTGGTCTTTCAGCACCGTGCAGAGTTCTCTCGGCCCCATACCTTCCCAGCCCATGCTCAGTGGTGCCAGGCCCCAGTGCGGCGCGCCAGGCACTTTGTCTTCCGCCACGTTTTGTTCCTGGTGGCAGGCTGAACACTGCAGGGTCGGCGCGCCGTGATTATCTTCACCGCGCATAACCAGCTGGTCGTGGCGGCGGCGTTCATCGCCCTGACGCGGGAAGTCGGTCAAGGTGTGGCAGTTCAAACACCGCGGGTGGGTAAGCACCTCGTAGATCGGTGTAAATAGCGGCGACTGTGCCAGAGCGCCGCCGCTGACCAATAGGGCCAGCGCCGCGCTCAAGCCGAGCCAATAGTTGCGTAGTAATAGCATGCTCCGGCTCCTGTTAGGCGGGGTGTTGTTCGGCTAGGGTATAGCCGAGGTTTTTAAGCGGTAATTCGCGAATTTTCTCGCCGGTTGCCGCAAAAATAGCATTTGCTAGGGCTGGGCCCAGCGCCGGTACGCCCAGTTCGCCGACACCGCCTGGCGACTCGTTACTCGGCAATACAACGGTATCAATTTGCGGCACTTGGAACATGCGCAGCATTTTGTAGTCATCGAAATTGCTCTGCTGAACCACGCCGTCCTGCAATTCGATCTCGCCGTAAAAGACGCTGGTCAGCGCAAAAATTACCGCGGACTCAACCTGGGCCACCACCAAGTCAGGGTTGATGGCCGTGCCCACATCAATCGCGCTGACAATTCGGTGAAGGGTAATGACTTTATCGTCGGACACGCTGAGCTCCACAACTTGAGCGACGTAGCTCATCCAGTGGTTCAGCACGGCGATCCCCTGACTGCGACCGCCCCCTGTGCTGCCCCAGTTCGATGCTTGCGCGGCGGCGTCCAATACCGCTAACAGGCGGGGCTTGCCGGCGAGCATGCCGCGTCGATATTGATAGGGGTCGCGGCTGTAGCTGACGGCGATATCGTCGATAAAGGTTTCCTGGGCAAATACATCGGTGAATTTATTTACCGAGCGCATCCACAGTGACGGCATCTGCGGCTTGAGTGTCAGTTGGGCTTCCATCAACACATTGTCGATGTCGTAGGGCATACCGGTCTCAAGGTCTGTTAATTCCTTAAGGGGCGGCAACTGACCCTCGGCCAGGGTGTCGAGTAGCTCTTCGGCATACAGCGACGCTGTAACATCCTGGGTGACCGCGCGGTGGGTCCAGGCAGTGATATTGCCCTGATTATCCATGGAGGCGCCGACGCGCACGGCCGCAGCGGGCCGGTAGTAGCCCCCCTTCATGTCGTCTTCGCGGGTCCACATGACCTTCACGGGTTTTTGGGTTGCCTTCGCCACGTGGCAGGCGTCGCGCACGTAGTCAGCCAGCGGGTTGCCGCGGCGGCCAAAACCGCCGCCAGAGGACATGGTGTGGAAGGTGATCTGGTTGGGCAGTAAGCCGAGAATCAGCGACGCAAAGGTTTTATCAAGCGTTGGTGATTGGCTGCCCGTCCAGATGTCGGCTTTGCTGCCGGTATAGTCCACCGTGACATTCAGCGGCTCCATTGCCGCGTGGGCCTGGAAGGGGAAGAAGTAATCAGCGCTGCGATTTTCCGCTGCGGCGAGTTGAGCCACCGGAACCAAACCGTCAACACGAATCGGCAGGCCGGGTAAGTTGAGCTTGAAACTATACTCACCGCGCGTGTCATTGGAATCTGTGCGTCCGGCCAACAGTTCATTCCAGCTGACTTCAAGGGCTTGGCGCCCTTTCTCTGCCGACCAATAATCATCGGCAACCACGGCGACGCCAGAGGGAATGGTGTGTACTTCGCGCACACCGGGCACCGCCATAGCGGCATTGCTGTCGACACGCAGTGCCTGACCAAAAAAGCGCGGCGGGCGGGCAATTACGGCCGTGAGCATGTCGGGGATATCGACGTCGATACCGTAAATATGCGAGCCGTTGACCTTCTCCGCAGCGTCTTTGCGCTGTTTGGACTGGCCAATAATGCGGTAGCTTGCCGGGTCTTTCAGCGGCGGATTACTCGGTACCGGCTGGTTGGCCGCTGACTCGGCGAGTTCGCCGTAGCTGGCGCTGCGGCCATTGAGGTCGTCGTAGACCACACCGCGCTCTGTGCGCAGGCTGTCTGCGGGCACCTCCCAGCGCTCGGCAGCAGCGTTGACCAGCATTTGCCTAACCGCGGCGCCGACTTGGCGCTGATTGTCGAAATAGCCACGAGTGGTGGCACTGGCCACCGTGAATTGCAGCAGGCCGCCAAAGTAGGGGTTGTTAAAGCGCGCGGCAACAGGTGAGTGTTCGGCGGTAACAAGGTCCCAGTCGGCGTCGAGTTCTTCGGCGACGATCATTGGCATCGATGTCAGCGCGCCCTGGCCAATTTCTGAGGCGCCCACCAAAATGTGTATACGGCCGTCGCTGCCAATGCGCATAAACTCACTAACGGTGAACTGCTCTGCATCACTGGGGCCGCCATTGCCGGGGGGCTGCGGGTCTTGCGGGTTGGAACCGCCCCTGCCACCACCGCCTCCACAGGCAACGAGTAAGCCGCCACCTGCGAGAGCGCTGACGCGTAAAAACTGTCTGCGGGTATATCCTGAAGTGCTCATGCGCGCCCCCTTACAGTTGTTCGTCTGCGATCTTGTGAATGGCCTTGCGAATGCGGGCATAGGTGCCGCAGCGGCAGATATTGCCAGACATGGCTTCGTCAATATCGCGGTCGCTGGGCGAGCGGTTTTCCGTCAATAAGGCGGTAGCCGCCATCACCTGCCCGGACTGGCAGTACCCGCACTGGGGAACGTTTAGCTCTTGCCAGGCCTGCTGAACCAGCCGGCCAATCTGCTGTTGGTCAATCGCTTCCACGGTGGTGATGTTGTGGCCCTCTGCGGCGCTAATTGGCATTACGCAGGAGCGGGTGGGCTGGTCGTCAACATGCACCGTACAGGCGCCACACAGGGCTTGTCCGCAGCCGTACTTGCTGCCCGTGAGCTTTAAATCTTCGCGCAAAACCCACAGCAGGGGTTTATCTTCGGGTACGTCAACGGTGTGGTCTTCACCATTTACTCGGATTGTAAACATGACTTCTCCTGCACTCTTATTATGTGTGGAACGGTGGAGTGCTTTGGCAATTGTAGAGTGTTTGATCGCGCTGTGCTTGCACCTAGCGCACAGTCCAGCAACGTTGCCGCGATAGTGTAAATCCTATCTTTACGAACGTTAATCTGCTTTGGATCACGCGGTGAAAATTTACACCCTCAGCTTGAGGGCGGACTCCTGGACCAATGCCAGTTGCTCGCGCAGCATCAGTATGTGCTCGCCCCAATAGCGCTCGGTGTTAAACCAGGGGAAGGCGCGGGGAAAGGCGGGGTCGCTCCAGCGCTGCGCTAGCCACGCCGCGTGGTGCATGATGCGCAGCCCGCGCAGGGCCTCCACCAGCATCAATTCGCGGCTGTCGAAGCTGCGAAATTCCTCGTAGCCCTCGACCAGCTCCATCAGCGCTTTTTGGCGAGCATCAGTATCGCCGGAGAGAAACATCCACAGGTCTTGGATAGCCGGCGCCATGCGGCTGTCGTCAAAATCGACCAGCTGGGTGTCGCCGTCGCGCCACAATATATTGCCAACGTGACCGTCGCCGTGGCAGCGAATATTGCGCGCTTGGCAGTCGCTAAAACGTTGTTCAATTAACGCCAATAAGTCGCGGGCCAGGCTCTCGTAGGCCTGGCGCAGGCTGTCCGGAATAAAGTCATTTTCCAGCAGATAGTGGCTGCTGTGCTCGCCAAAGGTTTGCGGGGTGAGGGGCGGACGGTGCTGGAAATCTTCCGTTTCGCCCACCAGGTGAAGGCGGCCGAACAGGCGCCCCAATTGAAACAGGTTTTCCATGTCATCCAGCGCCGGGGCGTGACCGCCGCGCCGGGGGTAAAGCGCGAAGCGATACCCTTCGTGTTCGAACAGGCTCTGCCCATCGTCGTTTTGCCAGGGCGGGATCACTGGGATGTCTGCATCACACAGCTGCTGTGTAAAGCGATGTTCCTCGCTGATCTGGGCGTTGCTCCAGCGCTGCGGGCGATAAAACTTAACCACGAGAGGCTCGGCGTCTTCGATGCCGAACTGATAAACCCGGTTCTCGTAACTGTTCAGCGGGAACACGCGCAGGTCGCTGACAAACCCCAGTGACTCGACAGCGTCAATAACGCGGTCGGGGTCGAGGGCGGCAAAGTTTTGCTGGTCGGTATTATCGGTGGCCTTCATGGTATTCCCGTTGACGAGTCATTGGCCGGGCGCGGGAGTCCGGGCCAGGCACCAGACGTCTACTCGCGTTGCGCCGGCGCGCAGCAGTATAGCGGCCGCCGCATTGGCTGTCGTGCCTGTGGTCAGCACATCGTCTACCAGTGCCAAGTGCTTGCCGCGAATGCGGTCGGGGTTTGCCAGGTGGAAGGCATTTTTCATATTGCGGCGGCGCTCCGCCGCCGTCAGCCCCTGTTGCGGCGGTGTCGCATGCTGGCGGCGAAGCAGATCCGCAACCGGGATCGCCAGGGCGCTCCCCCAAAATTGACTGACAAGCAGCGACTGGTTGTAGCCGCGTTGCCAGCGACGCCGCCAATGCAGGGGTACGGGCACGAGCGCATCGGGAAGCGGTTCGGCAGCCGCCGCCGAGCAGCGCTCTAACCAAAGTTGTGCCAACAGGCGGCCGCTGGGCGGCTTGGCGTGATGTTTAAAGTCGGCGAGCAGGCTGTCCACCGGGAAGCGGTAATTCAGCGCACACAGGCATTGGTGAAAGCGCGGCGGCCGTTGCAGACAGCGGCCGCATAGCTCGGCATTCGCCGTGGCTAGCGGCAGCGCGCAGCGTCGGCAATGGTGGCCCAGCCAGGGCAGCGTAGCGCGGCAGGCAGAGCAGACCTCCGTGGTGGCACCGCTGTGATCCAGGCACAGCAGGCACTGGGCTGGGAAGAGGCGTTGCAATGAGGCGCGAATCGACTTGTAAACCATGGTGTCCTGCGTTGGTTGACAGCGAAGGGGCTGCCTGTATCATTATAGCCTTTCGATCAGCCCCTAGAGATTGTCAGATATGAGCAGTATGGAAGCGTCTTCAATTCGTCACGACTGGAGCCCTGAGGAAGTTCAAGCCCTGTTTGAACAACCCTTTAACGACCTGCTGTTTCAAGCGCAAAGCGTTCACCGCGCGAATTTCGATGCCAATAGCGTTCAGGTAAGCACGCTGCTGTCGATCAAAACGGGCGCTTGCCCGGAGGACTGCAAATACTGCCCGCAGAGCAACCGCTACGACACTGGCTTGGAAAAAGAAAAGCTAATGGAAGTGGAAAAAGTGCTGCAAGAGGCACGTGCTGCCAAGGCGCAGGGTTCGACCCGGTTCTGCATGGGGGCGGCGTGGCGCTCACCCAAGAAGAAGGATATGCCCTACGTGACCGCCATGGTGAAGGGCGTGAAAGAGATGGGGCTGGAAACCTGCATGACCCTCGGGATGCTCAGCGGTGAGCAGGCTGCGGAGCTGGCTGAGGCGGGGCTGGATTACTACAACCACAACCTCGATACCTCGCCGGAGTACTACGGTGAAATTATCACTACACGCACCTACGGCGACCGCCTGAACACGCTGGCGAATGTGCGCGATGCGGGCATTAAAGTGTGCAGCGGAGGAATCGTTGGCATGGGCGAGTCCGTGAAAGACCGCGCCGGCTTGCTTATCCAGTTGGCCAACCTGCCGGAGCACCCCGAGAGCGTGCCCATCAATATGTTGGTGCGCGTTGAAGGGACGCCCCTGGCTGAAGAAGTTGACCTCGATCCCTTCGACTTTATTCGCACCATCGCGGTGGCGCGTATCCTGATGCCCAAATCCCACGTGCGCCTGTCGGCGGGGCGTGAGGAGATGAACGAGCAAATGCATGCCCTGGCGTATTTTGCCGGTGCCAACTCGATCTTCTACGGCGAAAAGCTGCTTACCACGCCAAACCCTGAAGCCAACAAGGACCTGCAGTTATTCGAACGCCTCGGTATCAAACCCGAGCAGCGCTGCGCTGAGGCCGATGATGAGGCGACGGAAGCGGCTCTGCTGGGTGAGATGGAAAAAGCGCGCAACGACAAATTTTTCTACGACGCAACAGCATAAACGCCGTGACAACGCCAACCATGGAGCTGCACCTACAGCAGCGGCTGGCGGAGCGTCGCGAGCAGTCTTTATATCGACACCGCCGAGAGCTGGAGAGTGCACAAGGTGCGCGCATCCAGCTCAACGGCCGCACCGTGCTGCAGTTCTGCAGTAATGACTATCTCGGACACGCCGGCCATCCCAAACTCATTGAAGCCATGCAGGCTGCCGCCAAAGACTATGGTGTGGGCGGTGGCGCATCGCACCTGATCTGCGGCCATTCCAGTCTGCATCACGAGCTGGAGCAGCGCCTCGCCGAATTTACCGGCAGGGAGCGCGCGCTGCTTTTTTCCACCGGCTACATGGCGAATTTGGGGCTTATTGCTGGCTTGATGCAGCGCGGCGACCACCTGCTAGAAGATCGCTTGAACCACGCCTCGCTGCTGGATGGCGGCTTGCTAAGCGGCGCAAAAATGCAGCGCTTTCAACACAGCGACACAGCGGATCTCGAGCGCCGACTGAAAAAACTCCCCCACACTGGCCAGCGCCTGATAGCGGTAGACGCGGTTTACAGCATGGACGGCGATCTGGCCCCTTTGGCTGAAATGGCCGATCTGGCTCGCGGGCACAATGCATGGCTGATGGCCGACGACGCGCACGGCTTTGGCGTACTGGGCGAGCGCGGTGCAGGAACGGCTGAAATGCTCGGCCTGGATACCCGGCAATTGCCAGTACTTATGGCCACACTCGGCAAGGCGCTGGGCAGCTTTGGTGCCTTCATCGCCGGAAGCGCGACGCTGATCGAAAGCCTGATCCAGTTTGCGCGCCCCTATATTTACACCACTGCCATGCCCCCCGCAGTCGCGGCGGCAACGCTGGCATCGCTGGACCTCCTGCACAGTGAGGGCTGGCGTCGGCAGCGCTTGGCTGAGCACATCGGCTTTTTTCGGGCGGAAGCGAAGCGCCTGGGGCTGCCGCTAATGGCATCGCAAACCGCGATTCAGCCGCTGATGGTGAATGACGATGCCCTGGCATTGGCGCTGAGTCGTGAGTTGGAAGCTCGCGGCGTATTGGTTTCCGCTATCCGCCCCCCCACCGTGCCGCTCGGTACCGCGCGGCTGCGCATCACCTTGAGTGCCGCGCATAGCCGGGAAGATATTGAACAGCTGTTAACGACGCTCGAATCAGCATGTTGGGATGTGGCGCCGCAATTGCTGGAATTTCATTCGTGAGTGCACTCTACCGAGAGCGCCTGCCGTCAAGCTCGGACGCCTCTGCAGAGCTGGTGCTGCTGCACGGCTGGGGTAGCTGCAGTGAAATTTGGCGGCCGCTGTTGCCAGCACTGCGAGCGAATTTCTCAGTGACGATTATCGACCTGCCTGGCTGCGGTCGCAGCCCGCTACTGGCCGATATGTCGGTTGAATCTGTTGTGCAGGCGCTGCTGGCGCAACTGCCTGCCCGCGCTTTATATGTGGGCTGGTCGCTGGGAGGGTTGCTGGCAGGCGAGCTGGCGCTCGCGGCACCGCAGCGAGTGAGCGGCTTGGTTCGCCTTGCCAGCAATTTGCGTTTTGTTGCCAATGAGCAGTGGTCGCTGGCCATGCCCGGAGAAGATTTTGCCGCGTTCTACACTGGCTTGCTGGAGCAGCCAGAAAAAACACGGAAGCGTTTCAATACCCTGCAATTGCAGGGCGATGTCAGCGCACGCGCGCTGCGTCGACTGTTGCCGTTGTGCCACGCGGAGCCGGAGGCGCTGCGCTGGGGGTTGGATTGTCTGCGCGAGCTGGATCAGCGCGAGACCTACGCGGGCTTGTCGTGCCCGGTGATGAATATCTACGGCAGTGACGATGCGCTGGTGCCAGCCGCCCTGGCAGAAACGGTGCCCGCTGCCCGCAGCCTGTGTTACGCCGGAGCAGGGCATATCCCTTTTTTGTCGCAGCCAGAGCAGTTTGTTAGCGACATCATCGCCTTTGAAAAAGACTGTATTGCCGAGGCGATGCCACCCGGCATTGAGCGCCATTTTGAAAAGCGCGATGTCGCGCGATCGTTTTCCCGGGCGGCGAACAGTTACGACCGTGCCGCGACCTTGCAGCGCCGGGTCGCGGACGAACTATTTCGCTTGCTTGCCCACCAGCGTGCACCCCAAACGCTGGTCGACCTGGGCTGCGGCACCGGCTACAGCTTGCCGGCGTTGCGTCAGCGCTTTAACGATGCCCAGCTTGTTGGGGTCGACTTGGCTGAGGGGATGCTTGCCTATGCCAGCGAGCATCACTCTGAAGACTGCCAGCAATGGGTCTGCGGCGATGCCGAAGACCTGCCGTTGGCCGATGCCCGTGTCGATCTGCTGTTTTCCAGCCTGTCTTTGCAGTGGTGCGAAAATGTATCGGCGCTGTTTTCAGAGATTGACCGGGTATTGGCCCCGGGCGGCAAAGCCTTCATCGCAACCCTTGGCCCCGAGACCTTGTTCGAGCTTCGCGAGGCGTGGCAAAACGTTGATGGCTATGCCCATGTGAACCGCTTTATCCCCCGGCAGGCGCTGGACACGGCCATTGCCGCGTCGGGGCTGCGGGTGCAGTGGCGGCAGGCTACCGAGGTGTTGTATTACCCGACGGTTACCGCCCTAACCCGAGAGCTCAAACAGCTGGGCGTGAGCAATGTGAATCGCGACCGCCCTCAGGGGCTGGCTAGTCGCAAACGCTTGCAAGCACTGCAGCAGGCCTACGAAGCATTTCGTCAACCGGCCGGGCTGCCCGCCAGTTATCAGGTGTGGTACCTGGAACTGGATAAACAACCTTAGAGGAGCACCCTGATGACGCGCCGCCAAAAGCTGTTTATCGCTGGTACCGATACCGATGCGGGCAAAACCCTGATCGCCTGCGGCGTGCTCGAAGCCGCCAGGCAGCAGGGCTTGCGCACTCTGGCGCTGAAACCAGTGGCAGCAGGGGCGGAGCCGGTCGATGGCGAGTTGCGCAACGACGATGCGCTGGCGTTGATGTCGGCGATGTCTGAGCCGATGAGTTACGAGCAGGTAAATCCGGTGGTTTTTGCAGAGCCGATTGCGCCGCATATCGCGGCCGAGCGGGCTGGGCGGCGTTTGAGCGCTGCCCAATTGGCGGGCTATTGCCGCGGCGCGATGATGCGCCCCGCTGACCTGTTATTGGTAGAGGGTGCCGGTGGTTGGCGAGTACCATTAAACCAGCGCGAGACCCTGGCGGACTTGGTCATCGAGCTAAATTTGCCGGTGGTTCTGGTGGTGGGAATGAAGCTCGGTTGCATTAACCATGCGCTGTTAAGCGCGGAGGCAATTCGCGGCGACGGCTTGCCGCTGGCGGGCTGGGTGGCAAATAGGGTCGACCCGGAAATGGCTCGGTTTGACGAGAATCTTGAAACCTTAAAAGCGATGCTTCCTGCGCCTTGCCTCGGCGTGGTGCCGCACCTGGGCAAGGGGGCAAGTGGTGTGGATGTGGCACCGTTTATCGACCTAGCGGCGCTGCAAATCCCCTGATGCCTTGGCGGCGCGCGCCAGTGCGCGTCGACATTTCTCTACGGCTTCTTCCATCGTGGTGGCTTCATCGCGAGCTTGGCTAATATCCTCAAACATGGCTTTCACCGTATCTCGCTGCAGGGCATTGGAATAGATGTAGCAGTGAAAGGCGCAGCCGTTGTCTGCCGCCCACGCGGCAAACTGCTTACCCATTTCTATGACCTCGGGGGTGTGTAGCTCATAACTGCGCAGGTCGATAATCCGCGCCCAGGGGCGGCCATTTAAACGGCGAATGTGCGCGCGTAAATCGCGGCCATAGTGCTCGGCGGCTTCGGCGTTCCAGGTACCTAATAGCGCAGCGGTGATAATGTCATCGTCGCAGTGGAGTCTGTGCTCACCGTGGGGGCGGTAATTCATAGGTTTTCGTCTATGGTTCTTAGTATCTGGGGCCAAGATTAGCGTCATCCATCTTTTTGGCTAAATCCGTAGAATTCCCTAGCAAAGCGTCATAATTATGTAAGTTTATGTTTTTGCTGGGTTTAGTGCTTATTTTATTGGCCGAGATGACAAAATCCTTGATCTTTTCGGCCTTGCGCAACGTAGATAAATCGATATAGTTGTCACCGTCAACATTGCAGCGATTCATCGCTCGCAGTAACTAACGTGAGGTTTCATCATGCCGCAATATAAAGCGCCACTACGCGATATCAATTTCGTACTCAAAAATGTGCTCAACGCAAACGAGCATTTTGCGAGCCTGGCCGGCCGTGAAGAAGTGAGCGAGGATCTGCTGGACGCCATCCTTTCTGAAGGCGCCAAGTTTTCTGAAAACGTACTGTCACCGCTGAACCAAGTGGGTGACCAAGAAGGCTGTGTATGGTCGGAAGACGGCGTAAAAACGCCAACCGGCTTTAAAGAAGCCTACCAACAATTTGCTGAAGGTGGTTGGCCATCAATGACCGCCGACGCTCGTTTTGGCGGCCAGGGCCTGCCCAACTCACTCGGCCTGGTTGTGACCGAAATGGTTAGCTCAGCGTGTTGGGCGTGGGGTATGTACACCGGCTTGTCTCAGTCGGCTGCGCGCCTGCTGGAAAACTACGCCAGCGAAGAGCTGCAAAACGAATACCTGCCTAAAATGACCGACGGCACCTGGGGCGGCACAATGTGTCTGACCGAGCCACATTGCGGTTCGGATCTGGGCATTCTGCGCACCAAGGCTGAAGCCAATGCCGATGGTAGCTACAACGTGACTGGCACCAAGATCTTCATCTCGGGTGGCGAGCACGACATGATGGAAAACATCATTCACTTGGTACTGGCTCGCATTGAAGGTGCGCCAGCGGGAACCAAGGGCATCTCCCTGTTCCTGGTACCGAAATTCCTGCCCGATGCAGACAACAACGTCGGCGAGCGCAATGGCGTGAGCTGTGGCAGCATCGAGCACAAAATGGGCATAAAAGCCTCTGCCACCTGTGTGATGAACTTCGACGGCGCCAAGGGCTTCCTGGTTGGCGAAGAGAACCGCGGTCTGCAGGCGATGTTCCACATGATGAACTCTGCCCGTCTGGGTACTGCTCTGCAGGGCTTGTCTGCGGGTGAAGCCTCATTCCAAGGTGCGCTGGAGTACGCTCGCGAGCGTCTGCAAATGCGTTCACTGAGCGGCCCGAAAAACCCGGAAGGCCCCGCTGATCCGCTGATCGTACACCCCGATGTGCGCCGTATGCTGCTGACTCAGAAAGCACTGGCTGAAGGTAGCCGAGCGTTTATCTACTGGGTGGCGCAACTGGTCGACACGTTCTACTTCAGTGGCGACGAGCAAGCGCGTAAAGACGCAGAAGAGCTGTCTGAACTGCTGACGCCGATCGCCAAGGCCTTCGTTACCGAAACGGGCCTGGAGTCTGCCAACTACGGTATGCAAGTGTACGGTGGTCACGGCTACATTTCAGAGTGGGGCATGGAGCAGATTGTTCGCGACCTGCGCATCTCTACACTGTACGAAGGCACCACCGGCATCCAAGCCCTCGACCTGCTGGGGCGTAAGGTAATGGGTACTGGCGGCAAGCAGTTGATGGTCTTCACCAAGATCATTCACAAGTTCTGTGAAGAGCAGGCGTCACGCCCAGAGCTGGAGCCGTTCATTAGCAAGCTGGCTGAACTGAACAAAGAGTGGGGCGAAGTCACCATGAAGCTGGGTGAGAAAGCCATGCAGAACCCTGACGAAGTCGGTGCTGCATCGGTGGACTACCTGATGTATTCTGGCTACATCTCACTGGCTTACATGTGGGCACGCATGGCCGCTGCCGCCGTAGACGGCGCTGCCGACGACGAGTTCCTGAAAGCCAAGCTGCAGACTGCGAAGTTCTATTACGATCGCCTGCTGCCGCGTACTGAATCGCACAAACTGTCCATGCTCAACGGCGCTGACAGTTTGATGGAGATGCCCGAAGAGGCATTTGCGTTCTAAATTAGCAAGGTCCCAAACGAGCAACGCCCACCCTTCGGTGGGCGTTTGTGCATTGCGTTATGGATAGCGACTGATCGTCGCGAAAGAATGTGGAGAATCAGATATGCCCGAATATAAAGCGCCGCTGCGTGATATGCAGTTTGTCCTGCACGAGGTATTTAAGGCCGAGCAGCTTTGGCAAAACATGCCGGGAACCGAGGAAGTTAACCGCGAGCTGGCGGATGCGATCCTTGAAGAAAGTGCCAAGATCAATGAAAACCTGATCGCCCCTTTGAGCCAGTCTGGCCATGAAGAGGGTGTGAAGTGGGACGACGGTGTTGTCACCACACCCAAAGGGTATCCGGAAGCGTTCAAACAACTGGCCGAGGGCGGCTGGGGTGGTCTGGCGGGTGAGCCGAATTACGGCGGCCAGAACATGCCCAAGATGCTGGTACTGTTGTTCGAGGAAATGCTGTACTCCTCCAACATCGCGATGGGCCTCTACCTGACCTTGACGTCGGGCGCGGCACTGGCCATCGACAACCACGCCTCCGATGAGCTGAAGGAAAAATATCTGCCTAACATGTACTCCGGTCAGTGGGCCGGCGCCATGTGTTTGACAGAGAGCCACGCGGGTACTGACCTTGGTATGATCCGTACCAAGGCCGAGCCACAAGCTGATGGCACATACAAAATCACCGGTACCAAGATCTTCATCACTGGTGGTGACCACGATCTGACTGAAAACGTTATCCACCTGGTGCTGGCAAAACTGCCCGATGCTCCAGCGGGTTCTAAAGGTATTTCACTGTTCTTGGTACCCAAGGTAAAAGTGAATGACGACGGCAGCCTCGGCGAGCGCAACGGCGTGAATTGCGGCAGCATCGAACACAAAATGGGTATCAATGCCTCGGCAACCTGTGTGATGAACTTCGACGGTGCCGAAGGCTACCTCGTTGGTGAAATCAACCGCGGTCTGCAAGGCATGTTCACCATGATGAACTACGAGCGTTTGTCAGTCGGTATTCAGGGGCTGAGCGCTGCGCAAACCGCTTACCAGTGGTCTTGTGAATACGCGCGTGAGCGTCTGCAAAGCCGTGCACCGACTGGCCCTGTTAACCAAGCCGGCCCTGCCGACCCAATCGTTGTACACCCCGATGTTCGCCGCATGCTGCTCACCCAGAAAGCACTGGTTGAAGCGGGTCGCGCATTTGCCGTGTATGTGGGCAAGCAGTTGGACGTGTCTAAATTTGGCGACGGCGATGCCAAGGCGCTGGCCTCGGGCATGGTTGAATTGCTGACGCCTGTTGCAAAAGCCTTCCTGACCGATAAGGGCTTCGAGGGCACCGTACTGGGTCAACAGTGTTACGGCGGCCACGGCTATGTGCGTGAGTGGGGCATGGAGCAGCTGGTTCGCGACGTGCGCATTGCGCAGATCTACGAAGGCACCAACGGCATCCAGGCGATGGATTTGATGGGGCGTAAGGTTGCCGCCAACGGCGCGAAAAACCTTCAGGCACTGATCGCTGAAATGCGCGCCTTCAGCGCCGACTCTGCATCGGTTGCGGGCATGGACGAATTCCTGAATCCGCTGAACGACGCGGTCGACAACCTCGAGTCGCTGACCAAGTTTGTACTTGAGCAAGCGGGCAGCGACGCCAACGCGATTGGCGCAGCCGCGAACGAATACCTGCACGTAATGGGTTTCACGTTGTTCAGCTACATGTGGGCAATGATGTGTCGCACTGTGCTCAGCGGTGAGAGTCAGCAGGGTGAAGAGTTTGACAAAGCCAAGCTGCAAACCGCTCGCTTCTTCGTTCAGCGCCTGTTGCCACAAGCCAGCGCACTGAGCGCATCAATCCGCAACGGCAGCAGCACGTTGATGGATATTGCGGAAGAAGCGTTCGCGTAAACGGGTATATCCCACAGCCTGCCGTGCCCTGCACGGCGACGGCTGGAGTTGAAGGCGGCATCCTGTGATAATGGGGCCGCCTTTTTTTATGGCGATGTATTAATATTGGGGCGGTAATTGATGGAAAACGAACACAATAAGCTGTATCCCGAAGATCAGCTCAAAGTCGATGAATTTCTGAAGAAGGGTTATAACGACGTCGAGCGAAAGCCCTTTAAGCCCTTTAAATTGCTGCTGATTCTGGCTGCGTCGGTCACCTCGATGACCGTGCTGAGCCTTTGGCTGGCAACCTTTGTGGGTATTGGCTAAACGCAGGTCAACAACAAGCCGGAGGCGCAATGCCCCCGGCTGAATCCTTACTGAGTGTGAATGGGGAGCTGTACCGTGCCATTCATGCTAACCGGCAGAGGCGGTTGCACCAGGCCCGCAGGATACAAGTAGTAGGGATGAATGCCATAGACCATCAGTCCCAGCTCATCGCCCACCTGTAAGTCCTCGTTCACACCCACCAGCTCCAATTGCTTGGCGCCGATACCGCGCACCGGCCGCACCTGGTCGTTAACCAGCGCCGCGTCGCCGCCCCGGCGTTTACCCAGGCCAACATACAGCAGATTGCCGTCACCGTTGCCGCCTTCCAATAGCAGGTTGGCGGTGGGAATGCCGGCCAGTAAGCCGTCGTTGTCTACTGTAATTAGCGGAATAAACTGACCCGCCGCGAGGGTTTTATTGATCACTTCAGCGGGAATCAGATTCAGGATGTCATCCAGGGAATCGGCGATGGAAGCCGGGTCCTGCAAGCCGCCCAATACGGCCTGCAATACGCCAGCGGTTTCGCCGGGTAGGCCCGCTAACACCTCTAGCAAGGTGCCCAGTGGCAAGGCCTGTAAGAGGTTGATGACGTAGGCGGCACCGCCCGGAATTACCTGGCTGGCCGGCAGCAGGGTTGTGGTGCCACCGCGAACCACGCTGCTGAAACTGCGGCCCTGCTGAGACGCCGCGTGGCTGAAGCACACGTCGGGCAGGTCTTGTTGCGGTTCGCCCATCAGTTTATTGGCGAGGAAACCCAGCGCGATGGTGGTGGTGTCGAACTGCTGGTCGTCGCAGTACAGGGTCTCGTCGGTGCCAAACAGGATCATTTCACCGGCATCTTGCAGCAGCGGTAAAATATGTCCCTCGCGCTGCACAAACAAGTGGGTGTCCCGGCCTTGGCCGGTCCAGCATTCGTAATTCTCAACAGCCTCGTTGGCATTGAATAAGATATCGTTAGCGCCCTGAATAAACAGTGCGTCTGCTTTGGATAAGGTGCCGCCGTCGCTGCGCTCACCCAGGCAGTAGGACAGCGGGCCGTGCCCGGCGAGTTTATCGATGACCGACTGGTCGATGTTGCCGGTGGAGTTGGCCTGCAGAAACGCCGGCCACAGGTAGTCTTCCAGGTTGCCCATCGAGGCAATGCCGAGTACGTCCAGCCAGCTGGTTTTGGGGCTGCTGTCGGCGTACAGGCTATAGGGCAGGTGGCTCCAGGTTGCCAGCGGCACAATAGCGTCGAAGCGTTTATCGACGCTTGAGCACACGGTCTGGAAGCCGCCGCCGTAAGAGAGTCCCACCGAGCCAATCAGCGGATCGCCATTGTCGCGCTTCAAATTCGGTAGATTGATTTCGGCCCAGTCGATGATGGAGGAAATGCTTTTGCAATCCACATCGGGGTCCATCACACTAATTTTCCCGGTGCTGTCACCGAAGCCGCGCTGGTCGAAGCTGATCACATAGTAGCCCTTGTCCAGCCAAGCTTGGCGAGCCACATCTCCGGAAACATCTTTGGTTGTAAACGCTTCCAGTGGATTGGGGTTTTCCAGATTTTTTGCGCGGGAAAGGCCAAAACCGTGACCGTGCAGAATCAGCGGTACGGCTTTGCCGTTCGGGTTCTCCGGTGTGTAAGCGGTGAAGGCGATGGTTTCGCCGTCGTCGGCGGTAATGGCCTGGTCGCTGAAGGTTTTTGCCTCAGCAACACCGCCGTTACCACTTGGCGAGCCGTTATTGGTCGTTGACGAGGATGAACTGCTACCGCAGCCGCTAAGCATTAGCGCGGCGCTGATGCCGAGTACAGGCAAGAGTTTCTGGGACATAACGGTTCTCTTTATTGGTGTTTATGACACAGAGTATACGTAACGCGCGCGGCCGCTAGAAGTGTGAATATGACGCGCCAGGTAAGTGGTGCGCCGCGGGCCGTAAGCGCGTTTGGCAAGTTGGGAGAGACAAATGAAAGACTGGCAGTGCCGCCTGGCGGACTATGCCTGTGAGAGCGATTGTGAGGCGATCGTGTCGCTGATGGAGTGCTACGCCAAAGACCCAATGGGTGGAGCAGAAGCGCTGGCTCCAGAAGTGGTGTCGGGTTTGTGTGATGCGCTGGCCGAGCAGCCGGGGGCGATCAGTGTCATCGCCTGGGACGGCGGGCAAGCCATTGGCCTGATCAACACCTTTGTGGGATTTTCCACTTTCAAAGCCAAGCCGCTGTTGAATATCCACGACATTATCGTACGCCCCGCCTGGCGCCAACGCGGCGTGTGTTCGGCCATGTTGGAGCATATTCAAACACTGGCGCAGAGGCGCGGTTACTGCAAGCTGACGCTGGAGGTATTAGAGGGCAATACCGCTGCCCGGCACAGCTATCAACGCTTTGGCTTCGTCGACTACCAACTGCGGCCGGAGTACGGCAGCGCACGCTTTATGGAGAAGCCTTTGGAGGGCGTCGTAGATGAGTAGCCAAACCCTGTCACGCATTGTTGTGTTAACGGGCGCGGGTATTTCCGCCGAGTCGGGCATACAGACCTTTCGCGCGGCCGATGGCCTCTGGGAAGAGCACCGCATTGAAGAGGTGGCGACCCCGGAGGGGTTCGCGCGTAACCCCGAGCGAGTTCATGACTTTTACAACCGTCGCCGTCAGCAATTATTGTCAGCGGATATTGCGCCCAATCCCGCGCATATTGCGCTGGCTGAATTGGAGAAACACTTTGACGGTGACCTGCTGCTGGTTACCCAAAATATCGACAACCTTCACGAGCGGGCCGGTTCGAATAAGCTGCTGCATATGCACGGTGAGCTGCTGAAGATGCGCTGCGCCAATAGCGGCCAGTGTTTTGAGATCCAGCAGGATCTGCTGCCATCACAGCATTGTGAATGCTGTAATTTGCCGCAGACACTGCGTCCCCACGTGGTATGGTTTGGCGAGATGCCGCTGTATATGGACGATATTCAGCAGGCGTTGTCTCAGTGTCAGTTATTTATTGCCATAGGCACCTCCGGGCAGGTGTATCCCGCCGCTGGCTTCGTTCATGAGGCGCGCCGTGCCGGCGCGCACAGTATTGAGGTTAATATCGAGCCGGCGAGTCCCGCCAGCGAATTTGCTGAGCATCGCCAGGGCCCTGCCAGTGTGGTGTTGCCACAACTTTGTGAAGACATACTCAAGGGCGCTTACGGCTAATGCGCTACAAGGAAAACAACACATGAAAAGTTTTATTGTCGATGCCTTCAGTGACCAGCCGTTCTCCGGTAACCCGGCCGCGGTCGTTTTACAAAACCGTCAACTCGATGACGAAAGTCTGCAAAAGATCGCTGCGGAATTTAACCTCTCTGAAACCGCATTTCTTCAGCCGCTGGACAGCCAAGGCGAATGCTGGAGCCTGCGCTGGTTTACCCCGAAGGCGGAGGTGTCCCTCTGCGGTCATGCAACGCTGGCTTGTGCGCACGCCCTGTGGGAGCAGTGTCAGATCGGCGCCGAAACCTTGCGCTTTGACACCCTGAGCGGCGAGTTGCGCGTGCAGCGTCGTGGCGATGGTATGTCGATGGACTTTCCCCTGTGTGTGACGCAAAGCTGTAGCTATGACAGCTGGTCGGCCAGCCTCACCGCTGGTGCCGTAGCAGCGGCAACGGCAGGGGAAGACCTGTTGCTAGAGCTGGCGGATCAGCGTGCGGTGGAGAATTTTACGGCTGACAGCGCAGCCATCTCCGCCCTGAACGTAAGGGGCTTAATCGTTACCGCTCGCGGCGAACAGCATGACTTCGTATCGCGCTTCTTCGCACCGGCTGTTGGTATTGAAGAGGACCCAGTAACAGGTTCGGCGCACTGCGCGTTGGCGCACTACTGGCAGCAAAAGCTCGGTCGCGATACGTTTCAGGCACGGCAAATTTCCGCGCGCGGTGGCAACGTTGGTATTGCCATACACGGCGAGCGGGTCGTTTTATCGGGCAGTGCCCGCACCGTATTGGCCGGGGAGCTGCTGGTTTAGGTTTGTGGCGGAATAGCGCCTCGATGGCGCCGGTAGTCGCTGGGCGCAATGCCCAGCACTTTTTTAAAAAGCCGTGAAAAATAATACATGTCGTCATAACCCAGCGTGGCCGCCACTTCCTTTACCGACATTGCCGTGCTGTCCAGCAGGTAGCAGGCGCGCTGTATTTTCATGTGAATAAAGTACTGAATCGGCGACTGCCCGCTCCAGGCCTTAAACTTTTTAATAAAGTGATACTTCGACATATTGGCGCTGGCTGCGAGTGTCTCTAAGTTCAGCTGGCCGTGAATGTGCTCCTGCATTACCGCGCGAATATGTTCCCAATCCAGGCGCTTGCCGCCACGTGAGGGTTGCTGGCGAACCAGCAGGGCGATGTAGCTCAACAGGGCCTGCAACTGATGACAGCCCTGAATAAACTCGGCGAGTTGATAGGCGCTGCGTCGCAACTCTGACAGGCCGTCAAATATGCGTACCACGCGGGGTTGAACGCCAATATGGATATGCGGGGTGTGTAGCTGACTGTGGCGATAAAAGTCGTCGGCCAATCGGCCGTCAAAGTGCAGCCAGTAAATGGTCCACGGTGTGTCGTCGTCCGCAGCGTACTGATGCGCCATGCCCTTGGGCAACAAAATTAAATCCCCGCTGGCAATGCTGAACTGGCGCTCACCACTGCGCAGAACACCACTGCCATCAATGCAGTAGATCAGCAGAAAACTGTCGTGCTGATCCCGCTCCATGCGGTGGCCGTGGGCGTATGGGTAGTAGCCCATGGCCAGTGGATACAGGGCCTCGCTCAGTGGGTGGGCGGCCAGTTGTTGGGCGACGCGCTGCGGTGTAAGGAAGCGCACGCCATTGGGGGGAAGGGGCCAGTCAGAGGTGATGCTCATAATTATTGCCTAGCCGGAGTGGTTCTTTGGCGTAGCAATATAGTCCATCAATAGCCCAATATAGTCAATCCAGAAGCCAGCTTGGCTGTGGTTTTATAGCGACCTGTTAACAATTTCGTCCCATGCACGGTTGCTGGGGCACAGAGATCAGCAGGTAAACACCATGGAAAATACCCAACAGGCAGAGGCCAACGCCGCCGACTATATTGCAGGTTTGATGGCGCGGTCGCGCGCTGCTCAGCAGCAAATTGCGCACTACAGCCAGCAGCAGGTTGATGAATTGATCACCGCCATGGTGTGGGCGGTTGCCAAACCCGGTGTTGCCGAAGACGTGGCGCGCTTTACCGTAGAGGAAACCCAGCTGGGTAACTACGAGGGCAAGTATTTAAAAATCGCCAAGAAAACGCGGGCAACCCTGTTCGATATTTTGCACGACAAGTCCGTGGGTGTGATCGAAGAGGATCGCGAGCGCAATATTGTTAAAATCGCCAAGCCTGTCGGCGTGATCGGCGCCTTGGCACCCTGCACTAACCCCGAAGCGACGCCGGTGATTAAGTCTATTTTTGCCGTAAAAGGGCGCAATGCCATCATTATTGCGCCGCACCCGCGCTCCAAGCTCACCAATAAAATGATCTGCGATCGCATGCGTGCCGCCATCGCCGCGCTGGGTGCCCCCGAGGATTTGGTCATCGCGATTGAGCAGCCTTCACTGGAAAGCACCAACGAATTAATGAAGCAGTGCGACCGCATTTTGGCCACCGGTGGCGCGGCAATGGTGAAGTCGGCCTATGCCAGCGGCACGCCTGCACTGGGCGTTGGCGCGGGCAATGCGGTGATTGTGGTTGATGATACCGCCGATCTGGAAATGGCGGCGGAGAAAATTCGTATTTCAAAAACCCTGGATCTGGCAGCGTCGTGTTCCTCCGATAACTCGGTGGTGGCGTTCGAGGCTATCGCCGACAGCCTGCTCGACAAGCTTCAGGCCGAGGGCGGCTATATGTGCAACAGCGAAGAAAAGCAGCGCTTGCAGGCGTTGATCTGGGAAGATGGCCACATCAATAGCAAAATTGTTGCCCAGCCGGCATCGGTATTGGCGGCGATGGCGGGTATCGATCTGCCTGAGGGCAAACAGTTTTTCATCGTGCCGGAAACCGGCGCGGGCGCCGAGCATCCTTTCTCAGGGGAAAAAATGTCGGTGGTAATGGCCTTCTATCGGGTGGCCGACCTCGATGAGGCCATTGCCACCACCAATGCCATTCAGGCGTATCAGGGGCAGGGGCATAGCTGCGGCATCTACTCGCGCAGCGATGACAATATCCAGCGCTATGCCGAGCAAACGTTTACCTCGCGGGTGATGGTAAATCAGCCGCAAGCGCCGTCGAATAGTGGTAATGTTTGGAATGGTATGCGCCAGACCTTTTCGCTCGGTTGTGGCAGTTGGGGCGGCAATGGCACCAACAATAATATTAGCTGGCAAGACCTGGTAAACATTACCTGGGTGTCGCGGCCGTTGGCACAAACCAAGCAGCTTCCCGCCGACGAGCAGCTATTTGCCTCCGCGATCGCTGCCGAGCATGCCGCGGGTTTGGCGCCTGGTGCATAAGTGAGTTGTGGTTAAGGTAACGCAGTTATGGATTTTGAATTAAACGACGACCAGCAGGCCTATGTCCTGAGCGCGCGCCAGTTTGCCGAGGGTGTGTTCATGCCCAACGCCGCAAAGTGGGACGCCGAACACATCTTCCCTAAAGACGCACTGCGTCAAGCCGGAGAGCTGGGGTTCATGGGCATGTATACCCCGGAATCTGCCGGGGGCTTGGGCATGAGTCGTTTGGATACCAGCCTGATCGTTGAAGAGCTGGCCCGCGGCTGCACCTCTACGGCGGCGTTTTTAACCATCCATAATATGGCCACCAGCATGATCGGCCACTACGGCCAGCCTGAGTTGGTTGAAGCGCTGTGCCCAGCTTTGGTGACTGGCGAGGCGCTGGCTTCCTACTGCCTTACCGAGCCCGGTGCCGGCTCCGATGCGGGCAACCTGCGCAGCACTGCTCGTCGCGACGGTGAGCACTACATTGTGAATGGCAGCAAAATGTTCATCTCTGGCGCCGGTGCCACCGACGTGTTGGTTGCCATGCTGCGCACCGGAGAGCCTGGCCCCAAAGGTATTAGCGCCTTCGCTATTCCCGCCGAAAGTGAAGGCATCAGCTACGGTAAGCCGGAAGAAAAAATGGGCTGGAACAGTCAGCCGACCGCCACGGTTACCTTCGACAATGTGCAGGTGCCCGCTGCCAACCGCCTTGGCGACGAGGGGCAGGGCTTTCGCATTGCTATGCAAGGCCTGGACGGCGGCCGCATTAATATCGCCACCTGCTCTATTGGCACCGCGCAAGCCGCACTGGAAACGGCAACCGCCTACGTGAAAGAGCGTGAGCAATTTGGCCAGGCCATTGCCGATTTTCAAAACACCCAATTTACCCTGGCCGATATGGCCACCCAGCTTGTTGCCGCGCGGCAAATGGTCAGGCTGGCGGCGTTTAAACTCGACACCGGCCACCCAGAGGCCAGCAGCTACTGCGCCATGGCCAAGCGCTTTGCCACCGACGTGGGTTTTGACGTGTGCAATGCCGCGCTGCAGCTGCACGGTGGTTACGGCTACATACGCGAGTACCCCTTGGAGCGTCACCTGCGCGACAGCCGCGTACATCAAATTCTGGAAGGTACCAACGAAATTATGCGGGTCATTATCGCCCGCCGAATCTTAATGGAAGGCGCACTGGAGGTGATTAAATGAGCATGAGCCCAACTGAAAAATTACAGCTTGACGTGCAGGGCCACACAGCCGTGGTAACCATCAATAACCCCGCCGCCAACACCTGGGACGCTGAATCCCTGAGTGGCTTGAAAACGCTGATCGCCGCGCTCAACGCCGACAAAAATATCTACGCCTTGGTGATCACCGGCAGCGGCGAAAAGTTCTTCTCCGCTGGGGCCGATCTGAAAATGTTTGCCAGCGGCGACAAAGCCGTGGCGCAAGATATCGGCCTGAAGTTTGGTCAGGCGTTTGAAGCCTTAGCCGATTTTCGCGGCGTGAGCATTGCCGCCATTAATGGCTTTGCGATGGGCGGTGGTTTGGAATGTGCGCTGGCTTGCGACATCCGTATTGCCGAAGAGCAGGCGCAACTGGCACTGCCCGAAGCCAAGGTTGGACTGTTGCCCTGCGCGGGTGGCACCCAGCGCCTTACCGCGCTGGTGGGTGCGGGCTGGGCCAAGCGCATGATTCTGTGTGGCGAGCGAGTGAATGCCGAAACGGCGCATCGCATCGGCTTGGTTGAAGAGCTAGTTCCCCGTGGCGAGTCGCTGCAGGCGGCGCTGAATATGGCAAGCGCTGTTGCCCAGCAAAGCCCAGTGGCCGTCAGCTTCTGCAAAGCGTTAATCCACGAAGCGCGCGATGCCGTCATGCCAAAAGGGCTGATTCTGGAGCGCGAGCGTTTTGTGCAACTGTTTGATACCGTCGACCAAAAAGAAGGCGTGAATGCCTTCTTGGAAAAACGGCAACCGGAGTGGAAAAACGCCTAATGAGCACAAGCCAGGATGTACTATTTGAAGAGCGCGACACCGCCAGCGGTCAGAAGCTGGGCATTGTCACCCTCAATGTAGAAAAAACGCTGAACTCCCTTAACCTAGGCATGGTTGAGGCCATGCTAACGCAGCTGGCCGAGTGGCGAGACCGTCGCGATATCGCCTGCTTGTTTATTACCGCTGCCGGTGAAAAAGCCTTCTGTGCAGGTGGCGACGTGCAGGCTCTGTATCGCTCCGCAACCGAAACACCGGGCGGCCCCTGCGAATACGCCGAGCGCTTCTTCGAGCAGGAATATCGCCTCGACTACGCGCTGCACCAGTTCGCCAAACCCGTTGTGGTGTGGGGGCACGGCATTGTTATGGGCGGTGGCTTGGGTATCTTCGCGGCGGGCAGTTATCGCGTTGTCACCGAAAAGTCCCGCCTGGCCATGCCGGAAATTACCATCGGCCTCTATCCCGACGTGGGTGGCAGTTATTTCCTTAATCGCATGCCCGGCCATTGCGGGCGCTTCCTGGCGCTAACCGGAGCGTCCTTCAATGGCCGCGACGCCCTGTACCTCGGCTTGGCCGAGAGCTTTATTGAACACCGCCGCCGCGACGACGTGTTGGCAGCGATGGCCAAGGAGCTGTGGTCCGACGATGTCAGCGACAATCACGAGCGCCTGTACAGCCTGATGGCCAGCCATATAGAAGCCTCGCAAGCGGCGCTTCCCGAGGCCAACGTCGAGCCTGCGGCGCCAGTAATTAATCAGCTCTGCGAGGGCGATGATATTGCCGCCATCAAGGCCATCACCGAGCTATCCAGCGACAACCCTTGGCTGCAAAAAGCGTCGGCAACCTTGTCTGCGGGTTCGCCGTTGAGTGCACGCCTAATCCTGGAGCAATTGCGCCGCGCCGACGGCCTGAGCCTGCGCGAGGTATTTCGCGCTGAGCTAGTGCTGTCCACCAATGTAGTGCGTAACAGCGACTTCGCCGAGGGTGTGCGCGCCTTGTTAATCGACAAAGATAAAAACCCCCAGTGGCGCCATAGCAGCTACGAAGCGATAGACAGCGCCGAAGTAGGTGCTTACTTCGAAGCCCCTTGGTCAGAACATCCACTGCACGATTTATAACCATACCGCCGCGCCTTCCAGGGGCCGCAATAAGGAGAACACCATGAGCAGCATTGCATTTATCGGCTTGGGAAATATGGGTGGCCCAATGGCGGCCAATCTACTCAAGGCAGGCCATAGCCTCACGGTTTTTGACCTGTCTCAGCCCGCCATGCAAGCGCTAGCCGAGCAGGGCGCGCAGTGTGCCAGTACCGCGGAAGCGGCCATCGACGGTGCCGAAGTGATTCTTAGTATGCTCCCCGCGGGCAAACACGTGGCGGGTTTATACCTTGGCGAGGCAGGCCTGATTGCCAAGGCGCAAAAAGGCACGCTTATCCTCGACTGCAGTACCATTGATGCCGAAACCGCCCGCGAAGTTGGCGCGGCGGCCGAGGCCGCAGGGCTGGATATGTTAGACGCGCCGGTATCCGGTGGCGTAAAAGCCGCGCAGGCGGGCACACTCGCCTTTATGTGCGGCGGCAGCGAGGCGGGCTTTGCCCGCGCAGAAAAAATCCTGGCGGGGATGGGTAAAAAAATCTTCCACGCTGGCGACCACGGCGCCGGCCAAATCGCCAAAATGTGCAACAACATGCTGCTGGCCGTGCATATGGTCGGCACTGCCGAAGCACTGCAGCTGGGCTTAAATAACGGCCTGGATGCCAGCGTATTGTCAGAGATTATGAAGAACAGCTCCGGCGACAACTGGTCACTGCAAAACTACAATCCGGTACCCGGCGTTATGCCCGCCACCCCGGCCAGTAACGACTACCAGCCCGGATTTATGGCCCAGCTGATGCTCAAAGACCTTGGGCTGGCGATGGAAAACAGCCTGAAAACCCAAAGCGCGGTGCCCATGGGTGCATTGGCGCGCAGCCTCTACGCCAGCTTTGCCGGCAAAGACGGCAATGCCCAGCGAGACTTCTCCGCCATTATTGAAATGATGCAGAGCTAGCACCCGCGCTTACCCGCTTGGCGCTGCTCAGCGCCAAGCATCCTCCCCGCCTTAAAGCCCAGGCGCCGCTATTTTCCCTTCGATTCTTATATAGACCCGCGAATACAGCCTTCTGAAAGCGCCGCATATTCTAATTGACGTGCTGTCGTGGCTAGTGTTTTTAGTGATCACGTTTTATGCTGAGCCCTCCAGCAAGGAAAGCGCGCTGTTCAAAGCATTCGTTTAGCGCGCAGCAAAAAAGCCACATAAGGAAATATGGGCAATATCTATGAGACCCCACCAAGAAGATTTAAGCGCATGTCCGTTTATCCCGATAAGCGATTCCCGCGTTAACGCCCATTTATTTTTAAAGTCAGAGTGTTACGCGATTTTCGCACTAGCTAACGCTGGGATAAACCGAGCGTGCGCGATATACAAATGTTATGTGTACTAGATGGTGCCAATATCCAACATGAATAAGAAAGAAGAAGCAGAGAGACCCAACACGGAGTACGAAGTTGTCCCGTTCGAAGATATATTCCTTTCACGGGTCGAAGAATTAACGAATCTTACTAAGCTGGTAACATTCTCGGTTCAAAATATGACCGGGTTAGAAAAGCTCAGAAAGGTGCTGAAATCAGACGCGGAAGAAATCGAAAGAGCCGCGGAAATAGAATCTTTAGCCAAGAACGAAGTAGAAAGTGATTTCGCTTTGCTCCGAGGGTCTACAACTATTCTATTGTGGGGTGCACTCGAGACGTCAATTAAGGATTTTCTCGTTCGTTGGCTATATAGATATCCGACATCTCGAAATATTCCCGAATTTGAAAAACTTAAAATTAGGCTGGTTGAGTTTGAAAAGCTAGAATCCCTAGATAGGATGCGCTTTCTCCTTGATCAATTTGAAAGAGAACTTAGCGCAACGCTTAAGCCAGGAATTGGTAGGTTCGATTGCATACTAAACCCACTCAAACTAAAGCCTAAAGTTCCTTCAGCAATTCGGAAAACTCTAAATGAAATGGCCGCGATAAGAAATGTTTTGGTTCATAAAGCTGGTATTGCAGATGAGAGATTTGTTTCACTTTGTCCTGGACTCAAATTCGAAATTGGTGATTCTATTGGAGTCAGTAGCAGCGATTTCACCGAGTATTTGAATGCGTCTATAGAATATGTGGTCGCCATAATAAATGCAGTCGAATCACATGTTATGTACAAAAGTGTGGAAATCGACACATAACCATCAAATCAAAAAGGACGCTCGCTACGCGCAGCGCCTATTATTAACAGCGTTAGGGCTCAGGAGAGAGCGTGAAGAAATTATCGATTTTCTGTCTTACGTTCTTCCTTCAGGGATGTGTAGGTTTGGCTGTGGGTACTTACGGAACCTTCGAAGATGAGAAAACGTCCGTAAATATCACCAGTGAGCGAAACAAGTTTAACTATGGTGCGAGCGCCACGGCACTAACCAAAGAGGCTCTAATTTCATCCTGGGGAGAGCCTGACGCCATAACTCAAGTGGGCAGTTGCGAGGTTGTCACATACCATGATGGTTACAGCTGGTCAGGTGTTGGGGCATTTATTGTATTCTTCCCTATACCCCTAGTGGTTCCTACAGGGCACGATGAAAATCGCTTCTATTTTGTTAACGGCAAGTCAGTCGGCTTAATCACAGAGTATGGCGAGGTAACCGGTGCATTGGGCTATATGTGTGGCAGTAATGAGTGCAAAGGCCTTGCTGGTCCAGTCAATACTGAGAAGCCGCGTCAGGTTGAGGTAAAGTGGTGTGGGTAAAGCCCTAACAAATTTAGGCAAGCGGACAAATTACTACGCCTTCGGCTCCGCAATTTGCCGTTGCTAAAGGCGTTAGTACTCCGATCTAGTTAAGTGCAAAAAGGACCGCAATGATCTTTAGTATCGATCCGATGCAGAAACACATCATGTTGCTCAAATTGGTTGATGCCTACGAGAACGCTCCGGAGTTTGGTGACGGCCCCGTCCGAGCCATGACGCCTCAACGAGAATGGCTGTCAAAGCTGGGGGCGATATTCAACGCTTTAGGGGGCCAGCACTCAGTCAACTATCGCACACATATGGGAATGCTGTCGCAGCACAAAGAATTTGCGCTGAATCATATTATTAGCCAAGTTGGCGATGCTATTGAAGAGTTGAAGCTGGACTTAGAGCTTAATGGAAAGACCGAAGTGGGAAGTGTCTATCAGCCTGGAGAAGTCTATAGCTTCTTTTCGGATCTGAAAGCTATCATCGGGAATGCTCACAAAAGCGTTTTTATCGTTGATCCGTATTTCAGCGGCGAAGCCTTTGAGTCCTACCTGTCCTCAATCTCCGAGCAGGCATCAGTGCGCATTCTCTCAGAGCGCTATACCGACGACTTAAAAAGCTACACCGAAAAATATTCCGCTCAGTTTGGTACGCCAATTGAGCTCCGAAAGTCGAAAGAAATTCATGATCGCCTTGTAATCATTGATCAGTCAGATTGTTGGATCGTGGGTAACTCGATTAAAGATGCTGCTAAAAAATCGACATATTTGATACCGCTGTCGCCAACAATCGCAACTTCAAAAATTGGCATATATAAAGATATCTGGACTCGTGCCAATGAGTACTAACCAGTGCAGGCACGGCGACGCCCACTACATTGCGCCTTCGGCTCCACTCCGATGGCGCGCATGCTGCAAGCGTTAGGTGAAAAGCGAGTATTTATAGATGAATGAAGCTAACACTCTCAAAGAAGTTCTCGAGATACAGAGGCAACAATTAATTGTTCTTAATGAGCTTTTAGAGCAAACGAAAAATAAGAACGCGAAATATAGAGATTATCTAGAGGAACAATGTAAGAGTAGTGAGGACTATCAAAAATCTCTAGAAAAATCCGCTAACGATGCGGCTAAGAGAGAAGACGATAGGCTGAAGGAGCATGAGGCATATATTAGGGGGCAGAATGTCGCACGAATGGCGAATTACATTCGCATGCTTTCTTCTGTTTGTTTGGTAGGGTTGGTAGCTTATCTGGCAATATTCGGAATTCACAGCTAGGCATGCAGGAAATTCATCACCTAACAAGGGCAGGCAGCGCGACCCATTTTTCGTTGCGCTTTGCTCCACTGCAAATGGCCGCCAGCTGGCGGCGTTAGTACTCACAAGGAGAAGCCATGAACTTCGAAGGAATGACAGAAGATGAAATCTTCCACATAGCTAATCCAATTATGGATAACCTGATGGATGCGTCTACTCGCATTGATCATAAAGCACACACGCGAGATTTTACTGATCGAATGAAGGAAATCGTCACCGAGGAATACCTTCAAAAAGTGTGTGAGCAATATCAAAAAGAAAAAGGGTTCTTTTCAGCTAGAAAGCCAGTTGCAGTATTCAAGCGCCCTGGTTCAGTAGCTATTATATGGAAACAATCTTTCACTAAAGCAAAAGGTGAATTTGTAGCAGAAATGGTCTTAGTTCACCAAGACGGTGAGTATCATTGTGATCATGCAATGGTGTTTTAAAAGTGCTAACAAGCCGCAGTAATCGCTCCCTTTGGTCGCCGGGACAGCCAAATCGCTGCGCTTATTTGTCTACCCCTGTGGGGGCGTTAGGCAAAATGGAGTAACAATGGAAGAGAGCAATACTAATTTAGCAACAAAAAAACGACTGTTATTGTCATGGTACATAGATCTCTTATTCTTCATGACGTTGTGGGGCTTACTGTCATACTTTATGAAGCTTGAAGAAAGTGTACCATTTTGGGCTCCTTATTTAGCATTTCTCTTAATGCGCGCTATAACTTCAAAATTTATCGGTTCGATTGGGTTCAGCTTCCTAAGTATCGATAAGAATACTATGTGCGTGAATGAAGAAATATTTAGAAGAGAAAATTGGCTTTCAATATTGCTCGGAGTGCTACTTATTCTTGAAGGCACTAAACAGCTAGTAAGATGGACACAAATGTTCGTATCTCAACCAGCATTTGGTTACTTTCCTGACGAAACCACACAAATAATTATACATTTAGCGCTTGGGTCAATTTCTATCCTAGCAGGTTACTGGTTTTTAAAGCTCAATATTCGAGGTTTTATTGCAGGCATTAGCGTAGCACTAATTAGCGTAATTTCAGACGCACTTAGCTGGAAGCTATGGGATCCTGTAGTAGAGCAGATGGTCTTAACAAGGAGAGAAGTTCAAGGTCTCCCTGTAAGAGATGGAGAGGTTGAGATGATGCAATCATTAATGCCCGAGGGCATGATCGTTGTCGCTACAGTTAGTATCATTGCAATGGTCATCACATATCCGAATTTTAAAAATGCCTAACAAGGCCATCAACCATCGCCAGCAAAGCTGGCTGGAACCTCCCCCTAATTAGTAGACGCCTATCTCAACCTGGAGGTAGGCAAATATGGCAAAGATTCATAGCAAAGAACGCGTTATTGAATACGCGATTGATTTTAAAATCAAAGTGGTGGAGCT